>Ga0209161_10002277_pt1 | contig 15767 bp, 14 predicted proteins | sample GraSoiAngelo_155_FD_186169 | JGI IMG/M metagenome (GOLD analysis project Ga0209161, IMG submission 186169) | Grasslands soil microbial communities from the Angelo Coastal Reserve, California, USA - 14_1009_13_30cm (SPAdes) (version 2) | ecosystem: Environmental > Terrestrial > Soil > Grasslands...
GGTCCGGCACCGGCACGGCGGAGAGCAGCGACGTGGTGTAGGGATGGCGGGGGCCGCCGTATAGGGTGGGTGCGGGCGCGCGCTCCACGATTTTGCCGAGGTACATGACCGCCACCTGATCCGCGATGTGCTTCACGACCGCGAGATCGTGTGCGATGAACAGGTAAGTGAGCCGGCGGCGCTGCTGCAGGTCGGCGAGCAGGTTCAGCACCTGTGCCTGGACCGACACGTCGAGCGCGCTCACCGGCTCGTCGAGCACGAGGAAGTTTGGCTCGACCGAGAGGGCGCGGGCGATCCCCACGCGCTGCCGCTGGCCGCCCGAGAGCTCGTGCGGATAGCTCTGCGCGAAGCTGGGATCGAGGCCCACTTCCTCGAGCAAGGCCGCGATGCGCCGCTCGGCATCGGCCCCGCTCGCGATCCGATGGATCGCCAGCGGCTCGGCGAGCATCTGGTGCACCGTCATGCGCGGGTTGAGCGAGCCGTACGGGTCCTGAAACACGATCTGCATGCGGCGCCGCAGCGCGCGCAGCGCGCGTGCCCCGAGCGTGACCACGTCTTGACCGTCGATCGTGACGCGCCCGGCGTCGGGCTCGATCAATCGGAGGATCGCACGCCCCACGGTGGACTTGCCGCAGCCCGATTCGCCCACGAGCCCCAGCGTCTGTCCGGGTGCGATCGCGAACGACACGTCGTCCACCGCGCGCACGACGGCACGCGGGGGGCCGAGCCCGAGCAGCCTGCGCTCGCCCGGGAAGTGCTTGACGAGTCCCCGCACGTCCACGAGCGCCGGCGTCACGAGTGCGGCGTCCGACGTCGCGGGTCGGTGAGCAGCCAGCAGCGCACGGTGTGGGTCCCGGGCTCTGCCCCGCCGCCCGCGTCGAGCAGGGGCGGTGCTTCTGCGCGACAACGGTCCCAGGCGTACGGGCAACGGGGGTGGAACCGGCACCCCTCGGGCCAAGCCGTCGCGGCGGGCACCTGGCCCGGAATGCCGTGCAGGCGGCCGTGCTCGCGGGCGGGCGGGGCGTCGAGCCGCGGCACGGAGGCGAGGAGCCCTTCCGTGTACGGGTGCAGCGGGCGCGCGAACAGCGCCGCGGTCGGCGCTTGCTCCACTACCTGGCCGGCGTACATCACCACGACGCGGTCGGCGCTTCCCGCCACCACTCCGAGGTCGTGGGTGATCAGCATGACCGCCATGCCGAGCTCCGCCTGCAGCCGGTCGAGCAGCTCGAGGATTTGCGCCTGGATCGTGACGTCGAGCGCGGTGGTGGGCTCGTCGGCGATGAGCAGCTTGGGGTGGCACACGAGAGCCATCGCGATCATGACGCGCTGGCGCATGCCCCCGCTCATCTGATGGGGGTAGTGATCCACCCGTTCCTCGGGGTCGGGGATCCCGACGAGCCTGAGCATCTCGATGGCGCGGGTCCGCGCGGCCCGGCGCGACAGGCGCTGGTGCACGATAGCCGCCTCGGCGATCTGATCGCCCACCGTGAACACCGGATTGAGCGACGTCATCGGCTCCTGGAAGATCATCGCGATCTGGTTGCCACGGATGGCGCGCAGGTCACGGGGCTCGAGGGTGAGCAGGTTGCGCCCTTCGAACTCGATGAAGCTGCCGGGGCGGATGTGACCGGGAGGCTCGGGGATCAGGCGGAGAATGGAGAGCGACGTGACGGTCTTGCCGCACCCCGACTCGCCCACGATGCCGAGCGTCTCACCCGGTTGCACCTCGAAGGAGACGCCGTCCACCGCGCGCGCCGTGCCGCTGCCCTGCTCGGTGACGAAGTAGGTCTTGAGGTCACGCACGCGGAGCAGGGGCTCGGTCACACCGCCTCCCTGCGGGGATCGAGCGCGTCGCGCAGCGCGTCGCCCACCGCGTTCAGCGCCATCACCACGAGCGAGATCGCCAGTCCGGGAAACGTCGCCGACCACCAGGCGACGGCCATCTTGTGCCAGCCGTCGGCGATCATGTTGCCCCAGCTGGGCGTCGGGGAGGGGACGCCCATCCCGAGGAACGAAAGCCCGGCCTCGAGCAGCATCATGTGGCCGATGCCGAGGGCCGCGGAGACGATGATCGGGGCCGCCGCGTTGGGAAGGACGTGACGAAAGATAACGCGCCCGGCACCCGCGCCCAGCGCCCGCGCCGCGGCCACGAACTCGCGCTCGCGCAGACTGAGCACTTCCGCGCGCACCAGCCGGCTGGTCCCGAACCAACCGGTGAGTCCGATCAGAAGCACCAGGACCCAGAGTGCGATGTGCTCCCACAGCGCCACGGCCATCAGCAAGACGAAAATGCGCGGCATGGCGAGGCCCACGTCGACGAGCCGCATGAGTGTGGTGTCCACCCAGCGCCGGAAATAGCCCGCGACGGCACCTACCGCGGTGCCGACGGTGGCGGCCACGAGCATCGCCACGGCCCCGATGCCGAGCGACACGCGTGCGCCGTACACGACCCGGCTCCACACGTCGCGACTGAGCGGGTCGGTGCCGAGGAGAAACTGCGCGGAGGGCGGGTGGTTGGGGTGTTCGATATCGATCTGGTAGTACGGTGGGTACGGTGCCATGACAGGTGCGGCGATGGCGATGGTCACAAAGAAGGTGAGCACGAACACGCCGGGCCCTGCCGTCGGGTGGCGGAAGAACCGCCGCCCCGGCGCGGTCGCTCGCACGCGTCGTCGCAGCGCCGCGACGACGACGAGCGCCAGCACCGCGGCCCCGCCCACCGCGAGCCAGTTCCAGATATTCAGGGGCCTCCCTCTCCTCCCCGCACCCGGATCCGTGGGTCGGCCACGGCATACAGCGCATCGGCGATCAGGTTGCCCAGCACCACCATCGCGCTCGTGAGCAGGGCCGCGCCGGTCACCACGGGGTAGTCGCGCTGAAAGATCGCATTCACGGCGAGCCGGCCCATCCCGGGCCACGCGAACACCGTCTCGATCAGGACCGCCCCCGTGAACAGAAACGGAAAGGCCAACCCGAACAGCGTGATGATCGGGAGCAGCGCATTCCGGAGTGCGTGCACCAGCAGCACCCGCCGTTCCGGCAGGCCCTTGGCGCGCGCCGTCCGCACGTAATCCTGGCGGACGACCTCGAGCATCGCCGCGCGCTGGTAGCGCGCCGTGCTCGCCGCGCCCACCAGCCCGAGCGTGAGGGCGGGGAGTGTGAGGTGCCAGAGGAAATCGAGCAGGCAGTACGGCGAATCGAGCCGGGGACACAGGATGGGATTGGTGATCCCGCCCGCGGGGAACCAGCGGAGCCACTGCGCGAAGACGAGCAGCAGGACCAGCCCCAGCCAGAACACCGGCATGGAGTTGACGAGCAGCGCGACGTTGCCGACCGCCACGTCGCCGAACCGGCCCGCCCGCACAGCCTGATAGATCCCGAGCGCGAGGCCGAGCGCGAAGTCGATGAGCAGGGCGGCGAGCGCGAGGGTGAAGGTGTTGGGGATCGCGTCGGCCAGCGCATCGGCAACCGGCCGGTGCAGCCCGAAAGAGTAGCCCATCTTCCCGTGGAGCAGGGCGGCCAGGTATTTCACGTACTGCACTTGCAGTGGCTTGTCGTACCCGAACACTGCGCGTTCCCGCTCGCACACATCGGGTGGCAGCGGTCGTTCCCCGCCGCACGGGGTGCCTTGAGCGAGGTGAACGACGAAGAACGTGATGGTGACGACCGCGAACACGATGGCCATCGACGCGACCAGCCGCCGCACCAGCCACGCCGCCACCTAGCGCTCCACGCGGTCTCGATCCGTCAGTCGGTCAGCGGGAATGCGCCACGTGCGGAGCAGGGCGAGCCAGGAATCGGGGCGGATGGTCACGTCCGCGATTCGCTTGTGGACGGCTGCGACGTTCGAGGTGGCGAAGAGGAAAATCCCGGGCGCGTCCCGGTTCAGGGTCTCGACGGCCGCCCGCCAGGCGCGGCGGGCCTGGTCGCGGTTCGCGGCCGACGCAACCGCCTGGTCCACCAGCCGGTCCACCTCCGGGTTGTCGTACCGGCCGTAGTTGGAGCGCCCGAACCCCGCCGGCGTCCACGTTTGGGGAAAGCCCGACGAGGGCGTCGGATCCGTGTTCCACACGTTGAGCAGCGCGTCGAATCGGCCGGCGCGAGCGCGCTCGTTGTAGAGGCTGAAGTCGACCTCGTCGAGCTGGACGTCCACGCCGGCGATCCGGAACTGCTCCTGCAACAGCCGCGCGTACTGGCGGCGGACGGCGCTCGTCGTCGGGAGCAGCAGCCGGAAGGCGAGCGGTCGACCGCCCTTGTCGCGGATGCCGTCGCCGTCCGAGTCTGTCCAACCGGTCCTGGTGAGGAGCCGGGCCGCCTGGCCGCTGTCGTAGGGCAACTCACGAATCTCCGGGTCCCAGATCCACCATACCTGCGACAACGGGCCCGGTGGAACCTTGGCGAGGTCGCCGAACACATTGCGCAGCACCCGCTCGCGGTCCGTGGCCATGACGAGCGCTCGCCGCAGGTCGCGGTCGCCGAACAGCGGATGCGGTTTGGTGGAGTCGCCGGGCGCGGCCAGGTTGAATCCCACATAGCCGTATGCCGACCCTTTGTAGGGATAGGTCGCGAGCGCGGTGTCGGCGCGTGCGCGCTGCACGTTGTCGGGCGTGACCAGCACCTCGACGGCATCCGCGTCGCCCGTGATGAGCTGGGTCACCGCCCCCTGCTGGTCCGGTGTGAAGCGCCAGATCACGCGCCGGAGGTGGGGACGGCCGAGGAAGAAGGTCGAGTCTGCGGCGAGCTCGATGCTTTCACCGGCCTTCCAGGCGACGAAGCGGTACGGCCCGTCGCCCACCGGCGCCCGCCCGAACGCGACGCTGCGCCACTGATCGCGCGGGACCTCCCGCAGGAGGTGCGCGGGCAGGATGCGCAGGTGGTACACGGCATCGTAGAACATCTCGGGGTAGCGCTGCCGGAACCGGAACACCACGGTCAGCGAGTCGCGCGTGGTGACCGCGGCGATATGGCGCAGCGAGGAGCGGAACGACGAGTTGACGAGCGTGTCCGTGTACGCGTCGTACGTGAATGCCACGTCCGCCGCCGTCACCGCCGGGCCGTCCTGCCAGCGGGCTCGCGGGTCGAGATGAAACACCAGCGTCGTCGGGGTGTCCCACTCCCACCGTTGAGCCAGCTGTGGCTGGAAGTCCTCGTCGCCGATCGTGTTTCCCGACGCCCCCAGGTCGGCGAGCTTGAGAAACAGCTGATCGGTCACATCCCGCGTGATCGAAAACTCGCTGACGGGCGGGAGCAGGATATCCGGCTCCCCGCCGGACGCGATGACCATGGTGCCGCAGTATTCGCCGGTGCAACCGACCGGGCGCTCACACCCGGCGACCAGGATGAGGCCGGCGAGCGCGGCGAAGGTCAGGCCGGCACGTGGGCGGGTGGTTGGCATGGCGCCTAAGATTTCACCGCGATGCCTAGCGGCGCCAGGTCGAAATGCAAGGTTGTGGAGGTTGGGGGAGGTTGGTGAAGGTTGGGGGAGGTGCCTTCGTCACGCCACGCCTGCACGACCGCCTCGACTACCTCATCCCACGTCACGCGTCGTCCCAATTCCGCGGAAAGCGTGGTTACCGTCCTTGCGACTTGTGGCTTGCGGCTTACGGCTGCGACGATCTCCTGCGAGCCGTCGAGCAGAATGGACCCATGCTGCAAGAATGCGTTTCCTTTCCGGACCTGCGCCGAGCCCACCAGCTTGCGACCGGCGACGATTACCTCGCCGCCTACCGGGGTCGCGAAGCAAGACGTAGGCTGGTCGACTCGCGAGGCTGGTGGAGGTTGGTGGGGGGCCAGCGTGGCATCGGCACCGAGGGACCGGAGGGCTGCAGCGATGCGTTCGTGGATGGTGTGGTACGCGTGACGTAACGAGCCGAACGCCGCCACGGGCGCGGCTACCGCGTAGGTCACCTCGTGCTCGTGCCACACGGCGCGACCACCTGTCGGTCGCCGCACCACGTCGAGCCCACGCCGCGCGATCTCCGTGTGATCGTAGCGGGCCGCGGGCTCGTTGCGGCCCAGCGACAGACACGGCGGGTCGAAGCGGTAGAGCCGCAAGAAGCTCAGGCCTTCGCCGTTGGCGCGGTCGAGCAGCGCCGTGTCGATCGCCATGTTTTCGGCGCCGGAGCGGCCCGCAGCGTCGAGGGAGAGTTGGCAGGCGCATGCCGCCTCAATCAGCGGCGAGCGCATAGGCCTCCATCGGCGGGCACACGCACACCAGGTTCCGATCGCCGTACGCGCCGTCCACGCGGCTCACCGACGGCCACACCTTGTGCGACCGCGTCCACACCGCGGGGAAGGCGGCGCGCTCGCGCGCATACGGCCGATCCCACGTGTCGGCGATGACGTCTTCCAGGGTGTGCGGCGCATTCGCGAGCAGGTTGTTGCCGCGGGGCTGCGTCCCGTCCTCCACCTCGCGGATCTCCTGGCGGATCGAGATCAGCGCGTCGCAGAAACGATCCAGCTCTTCCTTCGACTCGCTCTCGGTGGGCTCGATCATCAAGGTGCCGGCGACCGGGAACGAGACCGTCGGTGGATGGAAGCCGTAATCGATGATGCGCTTCGCGATGTCCTCCACCTCGATGCCGGCGGAGGCCTTGAAGGGCCGGCAATCGATGATGCACTCGTGCGCGATCAGGCCGTTTTGCCCCGTAAAGAGGAGCGGGTAGTGCGCGGCGAGCCGGCGCGCCACGTAGTTGGCGTTGAGGATCGCCATCTTCGTTGCCTCCACGAGCCCTTCGCGCCCCATCAACGCAACGTAGGCCCAGGAGATCGGCAGGATCCACGCGCTCCCCCACGGCGCCGCCGACACCGTCCCGCACGGCTGCTGCTGGCGCAGCGGCACCACCGGGTGGTCCGGCAGGAAGGGGCCGAGGTGCGCCGCCACACAGATGGGTCCCATCCCCGGCCCACCGCCGCCATGCGGGATGCAGAACGTCTTATGCAGGTTCAGGTGGCACACGTCGGCGCCTATGTCGGCGGGGCGGACCAGGCCCACCTGCGCGTTCATGTTCGCGCCGTCCATGTACACCTGCCCGCCGTGCGCGTGAATGATGTCGCACGCCTGCCGGATGAAGGCCTCGAAGACGCCGTGGGTGGACGGGTACGTGATCATGAGCGCCGCGAGCGTGTCCTTGTGCTCGGCCGCCTTGGCACGCAGGTCCCCGAGGTCGATGTTGCCGCTGGCGTCCGCCTGCACCGGCACGACGCGCAGCCCGGCCATCACGGCGCTCGCGGGGTTCGTCCCATGCGCCGATGTGGGAATCAAACAGGTAGTGCGGTGCCCTTCTCCACGAGAGCGGTGATAGGCCCGGATCACGAGCAGTCCGGTGAACTCGCCCTGCGCCCCCGAGTTCGGCTGCAGCGAGACTTTCGGGAAGCCCGTGATCTCCGCCAGCATATCCTCGAGCTGGCGGAACAGCGTGCGGTAGCCGGTGGCCTGTTCCCGCGGGGCGAACGGGTGCAGCCGATTGAACTCGCGCCACGACAGCGGGACCATCTCGGTGGTGCCGTTGAGCTTCATGGTGCACGAGCCGAGCGGGATCATGGCCGACGTGAGCGACAGGTCGCGCGCTTCGAGCCGCTTGATGTAGCGCAGCATCTCCGTCTCGGAGCGGTAGCGGTGGAACACCGGGTGCGTCAGGTAGGACGACGTGCGGTGCAGCGACTCGGGGATTGAGGGGTCGGCTTTCGCCCCGAGGTCTTCCACCATGAAGGGCAGCACCTCGTTGAGCGAGAACGCCGTGACGAGGTCGGCAAGGTCGCCCAGCGCCGTGGCCTCGTCGAGCGAGATGCCGATCCGGGTGGGGGAGATGACCCGCAGGTTGATGCGGCGCGCCCGGGCGGCGTCGAGCAGGCGCGGCAGGACCCAGGACTCCACTTCCACGCACAGCGTGTCGAAGAACGACGCATGCACGACGCGGTAGCCGAGCCGGGTCACCGCCTGCGCGAGCAGGACGGCGAGGGTGTGCACGCGCTCGGCGATGCGGCGCAGCCCTTCGGGCCCGTGATACACGGCGTACATGCTCGCCATCACGGCGAGGAGCACCTGCGCGGTGCAGATGTTGCTCGTGGCCTTCTCGCGCCGGATGTGCTGCTCGCGCGTCTGCAGCGCCATGCGGAGCGCGGGACGGCCGGCGGCATCGCGCGATACGCCGATGATGCGGCCGGGCACGTGGCGCCGATGGGCCTCCCGCGTCGCGAAGAACGCCGCGTGCGGGCCGCCGTAGCCCATCGGTACCCCGAACCGTTGTGAGTTCCCCACGGCGATGTCCGCGCCCCACTCCCCCGGCGGCACCAGCACGGTGAGGGCCAGCAGGTCGGTCGCGACCGTCACGAGCGCCCCCGCGGCATGCGCCTTGTCGCAGAACGCGCGGTAATCCTCGATCTTCCCCTCGGTCGTGGGATACTGCAGCAGCGCGCCGATTACGCCGGGGCGGAACTCGAAACCCGCGGGATCCGCGATGACGGTCTGCACGCCGCGCGCCTCCGCCCGGGTGCGCACGACCGCGATCGTCTGCGGGTGGCATCCCTCCGCAATCATGAACATCGGCGTGGTGCCGGGGGGCACCTTCGCGACCGCTTCGGTCAGGTTCATCGCCTCGGCGGCCGCGGTGGCTTCATCGAGCAGGGAGGCGTTGGCGATCGGCAGGGCGGTGAGGTCGGCGACCATCGTCTGGAAGTTGAGCAGGGCCTCGAGCCGACCCTGCGCGATCTCCGGCTGGTACGGCGTGTACGCCGTGTACCAGCCCGGGTTCTCGACGATGTTGCGCTGGATGACCTGGGGCGTGAAGGAGTGGTGATAGCCCATCCCGATGTAGGAGCGATACAGCTGATTCTGAGCGGCGAGACCGCGCAGCGCCTGCAGCACTTCGCGCTCGGTCCGCCCCGGCGGCAGCGCCAGCGGGCGGCGCAACCGGATGTCTTCCGGGATTACGGCGTCGATGAAGGCGTCGAGCGAGTCGTATCCCAACGTCGCCAGCATGCCCCGCGTCTCGTCGGGACTCGGCCCGATGTGGCGGGTCACGAAGCGATCGGCTGGGGCGAGGGAAGCGCGGACCGTCACCATAAGCGGAGTCGCCTGACCTCGTCAGGAAAGGGTGTGAGCCTCACCCGGCGCCAGCACCACGACGCGGGCGCGGCCGCCCACCTGGCGCTTGAACTGCTCCGGATCGGCCTTGATCACGTCCCATGTATTGTAATGCATCGGAATCACCGCGCGGGGCTGCACGAACTCCACGGCGCGTACCGCGTCTTCGACGCCCATCGTGTAGTTGTCGCCGATCGGGACGAGCATCCCGTCCACGCGCCCGGCGAGCAGCTGCATCTCCATAGTGAGGCCCGTGTCCCCGCAGTGATACACGGTGCGCCCACCCATCGTGACGACCACCCCGCAGGGGTTGGTCGTGAACTGGCCCGTCGCGTCGCCCTCCACGGCCCCTCCGTGGAACGCGGGAACGAGCTTGACCCGACCGAAGGAGAACTCCCGGGCGCCGCCGATGTGCATGGCATGCACGGTGGCCCCGCGCTCTCCGCAAAACCGGGCCAGCTCCGCTGTGGCGATGATCGTCGCGCCGTCGCGCCGGGCGATCGGGATCGCGTCTCCCAGGTGGTCTCCGTGACCGTGCGACAACAGCACCGCGTCGATCTTCGGGAGCCGCGCGAGCGGGATGTCGGTCGCGGGATTGCCCGTGAGAAACGGGTCGATGATCACTCGGCGACCGTCGGCTTCGAGCGTGAAGCAGGCGTGGCCGTGGAACGTGAGTGTGAGCATGCCTGACGACGCTATTGCCCGATCTGCTTCTTGTACGCCTCACTGGTCAATAGCTGGTCGAGCTCCGCGCTATTCTTGGCCCGCAGCTTGATCATCCAGCCCGCGCCATAGGGATCGCGATTCACCAGCGCCGGGTCGCCCTCGAGCGCCTTGTTCACCTCGGTCACCGTCCCCGCGAGGGGCGCGTACAGCTCCGACACGGCCTTCACGGCCTCGATCGTGCCGAACACGTCGCCGCGCGCAAAGACGGCGCCGACCTTGGGCAGGTCCACGAACACCACGTCACCGAGTTCGCCCTGCGCGTAGTCGGTGATGCCGATCTGCACGATGGCGTCGGCGCCGGTCTGCTTCACGTATTCATGCTCTTTGGTGTAGCGCAGATCGGCCGGAATGTTCGCCATGCAGGGTCGGGCTCCGCGGGCGTGAGAGGTCGCGGCGAAGGTTACCGGGGCACCGAACCTCTGTCAAGGCAACGGGTTGGCAGATGGAAACAGATCGGACCGGGGCGCCAGGCCTGCCGCACCGGGCTCGATCAGGAGCACCCGCCCGGCGCCCCAGGGCCGGAGATCGAGCCGCACCGCGACGGGGTCGGGGTCCTCCGAGAGGGACGTCAGCACGCCCGGACGGCCCGCGTCCGCCCACGCCTGCTCGGCCGCCGCTGCGGCCGCCGCGGTCGCGACGATGGCGTCCGGCGTCGCGGGCTGGCCCAGCGCCCGCTCGATCGCGGCCGCGTCGCCCGTCACGCGGCGGACCGCGAGTCCCGCGTCCGCGTAGCGGGCGGCGATCGGGTTGAGTGTCGGCTGTTCGCGCGCCCCCGCCGCGGCGAGCAGCAGCACGCGCGCGGGTCGCCCTCCCAAGGCCGCCACCGCCGCGCGGTGGCGCAGCTCGTCGAACGCCGCGCGGGCTTGTCGCTCGAGCTGCTCCAGCGAGCCCTCGTTCTCGATCACCACGTCGCTCTTCGCCCGCTTGCGCTCGGCGGGCATCTGCGCCGCGATCATCCGGTCGGCCTCGTCGTTCGAGAGCCCGCGCATGGCGCGCAGACGGGTGCGCCGCAGCGCCACGCCCGCATCCACCAGGACCACGGCATCGAACTGAGCCGGGTCGAGCGCCTCGAAGAGCAGCGGGATGTCGTTCACGACGAGCAGGTCGCCGCCCTCCCGGGCCGCGCGCAGGAGCTCTTCGCGGCGACGGCGCACGGCAGGGTGGACGATCTGATTGAGCGCGTCCAGCGCCGCCTGGTCGCCCATCACTTTGCCCCGCAGCGCCGCCCGGTCGAGCGTCCCGTCGGACGCCAGGACGTCCGCGCCGAAGCGGCCGGCGATCGCGGCCAGGACTTCGCCGCCGGGCGCCTGGGCCTCGCGCACGAGCACGTCCGCGTCGATGATCGTCGCCCCCCAGCGGCGGAACAGATCGACGACGGTGGACTTGCCGGCGGCGATGTTGCCGGTCAGGGCGACGTTCAGCACGGAGGCCAATGCGGAATGCGGAGTGCGGAATGCGGAATCGACGGTCGCGCATCCATTCCGCATTTCGCATTCCGCATTCCACATTCAGAGTAGTGCCGTTTGATCCTCATCCGCCCTCGGGACCTTGTGGCAGTGCCGGCACCTCGCCTCGTACGACTCCCGGCCCCCCACCATGATCGTCGGGCTTTCCCACAGGGCAGGCCGTCCGTTCACGAGACGCTGGTTGCGGCTCGCCGGGCCGCCGCACACCACGCAGATAGCCTGGAGCTTGTCGACGATCTCGGCGACCGCGAGCAAGGTGGGCATCGGGCCGAACGGCAACCCGCGGAAATCCATGTCGATCCCCGCCAGCATGACCCGCACGCCGCGGTCGGCGAGATCGTTGGCGGCGGCGACGATCCCGTCGTCCAGGAACTGCACTTCGTCCACGGCGACCACCTCGGTGTCGGATCGCACCGCGCGGATCACGCCCTCGGAGCAATCCACCGGCTCGGCCTCGACCGTGCCGCCGTCGTGAGTGCTCACCGAGTACAACCCGGCGTAGCGGGCGTCCAGGTGCGACTTGAAAACCTGGACGCGCTTTTTGGCAATGACCGCTCGTCGAACCCGACGGACCAGCTCTTCGCTCTTGCCGGAGAACATCACGCCGGCGATGACCTCGATCCAGCCGGGGCGGGTGCCGTGGAACATGGGGGTGAAAGGGTAGTTTGGGGGTGGGGATCGGTCAAGGAAGTGCCGCAATCTTGCGGTTTTCCGGGGGATACCCCCATATTGTGGCGGTTTTATGCGGGTTTTCTCAGGCTACCCCGCGAAACAGGCGGAATTCCAAGGGTTTTCACTGCCCTAGACCCTCACAAGGAGACGCCGTGAACAAAGCCGAGCTGACCGCGGCACTGGCCATGCGAACCAAGATGTCCAAGGCCGACGCCGGCCGGGCGATCGAGGCCCTGTTCGACGATAAAGGGATCATCGCCGGAGAGCTGAAGAAGGGCGCAAAGGTCCAGATCACCGGCTTCGGAAACTTCGAAGCCCGCAAGCGCGCGGCGCGCATGGGCCGCAATCCCAAGACGGGCGGGGTAATTCAGATCAAGGCGTCGATCGCCCCAGCGTTCCGTGCCGGCAAGCAGTTGAAGCAGGTGGTGAACAAGAAATAACCCGACCGCGTGAGCGTCGGGTTTGTTGTTCACGGGCCGCCCCGCTGGGCGGCCCGTCGGCGTTGTGAGGGCTCTAGGCGGGAAGCGAGAGCCTCAACCCCCGATGACACTGCCGGCACGTCACGGGCTGCGGCGCGCGCCAGCGCGGCGCGAGCTCGAGCGCCTGCCCGGCGCCGCAATCAGGACACGTGCCGCGCGCGTCAGTGGCGAGCTCGGCCGTGCCCAGTCGCTGGAAGAACTGCCACAGGCCGTAGGCGAGGAATGACGGGACGAGAACGAAATGCGCCACGGGGATCAGCACCGTGAGGAGTCCGATCCCCCACCATTTGCCGAGCCCCGCCACCGCACGCCGGAAGCGCTGCTCGCGGTCGAACGCCTGAATGGTGACGGTGCCACGCGTGGGCTCGCCGTGGTAGCCGCTGAGGAGGAACGGTTGGATGCGCGTGGCCGGGGACGACACGGGCATTGTACCGCGGGGCGCTGCCTCGCGTTCCGACGGGCTACCGCTCCCGGTCGAGTCGGGCAAGCACCCGGCGCCCGCGGATCGTCGTCCCCGTGAGCCCCCGGACGGCCCGGTCGGCCGCCCCGGCCGTCACCTCGACTAGGCTGAATGTTTCGCGCACATCGATCCGACCGATGTCGCCCTTCGGCACGCCGGCTTCGCGAATCAGGGCTCCGACGAGATCCTTGGCGCTCGCGCGGTCCTTCTTTCCCAGGCCGACGAAGACCTTCACCCGTGCGCCTTCGACAGGCGCCGCCACTACCGCCTCCCGCATCCCGCCTCCCGCCTCTCGTTGCAACGCCAGCAACGCGGCCGCAACCTCCGCCGGATCGAACCGCTCGAACAGTGGATCCAGCAGGGCGAGCTCCGCGTCAACGCTGCCGGTCGTCAGGAGCGCTGCCACTCGCTCCCGCAGCGCTTCGGCGCGGTCGCGCGCGCGATCAGCGCCGGAAGCGACGGCCAGGGGCGTGAGGGTCGCGATCGAACGGAGATAAGGCAATTGGATCGCGGCGATGAAGACGAAGGGCTCACCGCCCCCCAGTCGGGCGAGCGCAGCGAGCTCGTCGCGGCTCGGGAGCGCGGTGCAGAGCACCGCATCCGGGCGTGCCTCTGGTGGTGTGATGGGGCCGCCGTTCCAGACGAACGGCGTCGTCGCGCCCAACGCGTCGAGGGCATCCCGCAGGGCGATGGAACGGCGAAACGACGGGACGACCGCGAAGCGGGCGCGGCAGACGGGCGGGAGCGGACGACCGGTCTCGTCCACCGGGGGCATGCCGACGACCAGGGCGCGCCGGGCGTGCCGCTCGAGAAAGTCTCCCAGCAAGGCGGGATTCCAGCTCAACACGATGCGGCGAGCGTCGCGGGTTTCGCCAAGCACGGTGTCGAGCACGGCGGCGCCGTCACCCTCCGCGAGGGCCTCGGGCCACGCGAGCACCACAGTTGTAACGGCGTCGAGCTTGAGCGCGGCGCGCTCAAGCAGCGCGGCCAGGTCCTTGGGCGCCCCGGCGAGCATGTCGACGGAGCGCTCCTTCAAGACCCGGCCCGTGCGGCCGAGGCCGGTGACGGCGTGGATGGAGCGGTCGTCCGGCGCCGCGGCGACCCACTCCGCCGCGCTGGCATCGTCCGCGCACACCACGAGCACGCGTGGACCGACCCCGGGGCCATGCCCCGGGCTCAGCGGACCAAGCAGCTCCCACAGATCCCGCGCCTGCTCCACCGCCGGCGGGCGTACCAGCACCACCGGGCGGCCGCGCTCCAGCGCGGCCTTCGCGTCTGCTTCCGTCACACGATCCTCGGTTGTCAAAGGGCGATCCGTCGGGAGGGATGGTAGCGCGTGGTGGAGGGAAAGGCAACGAAGGCTGGGCTCGGGTTGCGTCCCCTTAGCTGTTCGGGCTATCCTCCCGCCCATGACTCCGGGGTCCGGCCTCTCACCCAACCTGCACCACCTCGAGACCTCTGCGACGATCGCCATCTCGCAGGAGGCGAAGCGGCGCAAGGCGGCGGGGGAGGACGTGATCGACCTGGGGGCCGGGGAGCCCGATTTCCCGACGCCGTCCCTCCCGTCGGACGCCGGCGTTCGCGCCATCCGCGAGGGCAAGACCCACTACCCGGCGAACGAAGGGATCCTCGAGCTGCGCGCCGCCGCGGCGAAGCACCTGTCGCTCCTCTCGGGCGGCCGTCCGGTGAACGCCGACAACATCGTGGTGTCGAACGGCTCGAAGCAATCGCTGTTCAACGTGTGCTTCACGCTGTTCGGCCCGGGGGAGGTGGTGGCGATTCCGGCGCCGGCGTGGGTGTCGTATCCGCAGATCGTGTACTTGTCCCGCGCCCGGCCGGTGCTGGTCCCCGGGGAGCCCGAGTGGAGCCTCAAGGTGAGCGTGCGGGACCTCGATCGCGTGGTTCCCGGCGCGCGGGGTCTGATCCTCTGCTCACCGTGCAATCCCACGGGGGCGGTGTATACGCAGGCCGAAATCAAGGCGATCGCGCACTGGGCGCGCGACCGCAAGGTGTGGATCGTCGCCGACGAGATCTACCGCCGCATCCACTACGGCACGGGCCCGTCGCCCTCGTTCCTCGACCTGCCGGACGACTTGCTCGAGCGCGTGGTCGTGATCTACGGAGTGAGCAAGGCCTATGCGATGACGGGATGGCGGATCGGCCTCGCGCTCGCGCCCGGCCCCGTGGCGAAGGCGATGGCCGCGCTGCAGTCGCACACGACCACGGGGGCGAATCACCCCGCTCAGTTCGCCGCCGCCGTGGCGCTCGGCGACGACCAGGTGGAACGGGACGTGGCCCGGATGGTGGCCGAATTCCGCAAGCGACGGGACGTGGTGGTTGCGCGCTTCCGACAGGAGCTCCCCGGGGTCGAGTTCGTGGAGCCGCTCGGCGCGTTCTACTTCTTCTTCCGGGTGGACTCGTTCGGAGGGATCACGGGGACGGAGTTCTGCACCCGGCTCGTGACCACCACCGGCGTGGCGCTGGTGCCGGGCGCCGCGTTCGGAGACGATCGCTACGTGCGGTTGTCGTACGCGGCGGCCTTGGACAACATCCAGAAGGCGCTCGATCGGATCATCGGGTTCGCGAAAAAACTGGCCGACTAAACGAGATGCGGGATGCGAGATGCGGGATGGGTTGGTGCCTTTAACGCATCCCGCTTCCCGCATCTCGCATCCCGTTACAGTTTCGCCACCCGCGGACTCAGCACCTCCACGCCGTTGTCCGTCATGACACAATCGTCTTCTATCCGCACCCCGAACTTCCCGAGCTGATAAATCCCGGGCTCGATCGTGAACACCATACCGGGCTCGAGGCGCGTCGTGTTGCCTTCGACGAGGTACTCGGGCTCGTGGCCATCCATGCCGAGCCCGTGGCCGAGG
>Ga0209161_10002280_pt1 | contig 15764 bp, 10 predicted proteins | sample GraSoiAngelo_155_FD_186169 | JGI IMG/M metagenome (GOLD analysis project Ga0209161, IMG submission 186169) | Grasslands soil microbial communities from the Angelo Coastal Reserve, California, USA - 14_1009_13_30cm (SPAdes) (version 2) | ecosystem: Environmental > Terrestrial > Soil > Grasslands...
CTCGGGAGACTCGCACGGTCGCAATATAGATTGGCGGAGCAGGGGAGAGAGGCTCTGCGCGCGACGAAAAGAAAACGGGAGGCGTGCGTGCGCGCCTCCCGTTTCGCGACCTTACCTGCCCACCTCAGTCATTGTCACCGTCGTAATCGTAGTCATAGGCGTGATGATGCCGACGATGCCGGGCCACGTAGCCGCGCCGCGCCACGAGCAGCGAGGGCCGGTACCGGTAGACGTGCGGCCTTCCAACGATCACGACGCCAGTCACGTACGGCCGCGGTACGCCGAAACCAACCGCGACGCTGACGCGCGTCTGCCCCGCCATGGGCGCGGCACCGAGCGCGAATGCCAGTCCAACTGCCAAGAGCAGCCGTTCCGGGTGCGGAACCGGCGGGAGCGGGGAGTGTCACCTGCCCGGGTCACGACTGTCCTCCGCGCCGGCAACGGATCAACGTGAGGGCGGCGGCGTCGGCTGCCGCATCAGCCCTACGACTTCACCGGGCTCGGCGTGGCGTCCCTGGGCCTTCTTGGAGAAAATGCGGCGACCGTCGACCTCGACCTCGAAGACGCCGCCCGACGACTGGATCAGCTTCACGTCGGCGTGGGGGTAGGTCTTGCGAATTTCGGCCGCCAGACCGGCGGCGCGCGGCTCGTAGTTTCAGACGACGCAGTATTCGATCGTGACCCGCATGCCGTAAACGATAGTCGCGCTTGACAGGTCATGCCAAGGGGCCGACTTTGCTCCCAGCTTCCCCATGGCTGCCCTCTCCCGCCTCAAAGCGTCGCCGGGCCTGCTGGTACGGACGCTCGTCGCGCTCGGTGCCGTCGCAGCGATCGCCGCGGGGCTGGCGGCGTTCGCGACTCGACGGGTGCCGCTCGGCGCGGATGTCGCGGAGGAAATCGTGGTGCTCGTCGTGGTCGGCGCGCTGACCCGCCGCTACGGCATCGCCCTCCCGGGCAACGGGTTCGCCTCGTACATCCTCGGCGTCACGGCGTACGCCATCCTCGACCGTGGCTGGCCTTTCGCCGTCCTCGTCGCGCCGCTCGCGGTGGTCGCGGGCGACCTCGCACTGCGCCGTCTGCCCGTGGCCGCGGCGCTCGACAACGCGGCGCACCTCACGACGGGCGCGGCCCTCGCCGGGCTCGCGTACGCGCGACTCGGCGGGGCCACGGACGCCCAGGCGCTCGCCGCGGGCAACCTCGTGCCCCTCGTCGTGTTCCTCGTCCTGCTTCCTTGCGTCGTGAACGGGACCTTCTACATCGAGTTGGCGCTCGGGCGTACGCTCGCCTGGGTCGACGCCGCACTCACCGCCCGATGGGAGGCCGTCGTCTACGCCTGCTCGGTGGGTCTGGCCCTCGCGTCCGTCGACCTTGCGCACGCGGGCCTCGACATGATCGGGCTTCTGGTGATCGGCGCTCTACTCGTGGGCGCCGCCGTCGCGAGCGTGTCGGTCATCCGGCGGGGGGTTCGCGCCGATGAGCTCGCGCTCATTCAGGGGTTGTCACAGGCGATGGCACGGGACATCAGCCTGGCGAAGAGCTTCCCGCGGATTCAGGAGCTCGCCCGACGCCTGGTCCCGTGGGAGCACATGGGCTTCGCGCGGTACGACGCGGGGACGAACGAGATGGAGCTCGTCGCGGACACGGCGACGGGCGATCGGGAGGGGCGAACGGTCCGCTTCGACGCGAATGCGGGGCTCGCCGGCGAGGCCGTGCGGCTGCGGCGGCCGGTCGTGGGCCACGCGGTCTCCCCCGAGCACGTGCTCGTGCCGGGGCGGGAACCACCCGGCTCGGAGGTGCTGCTGCCGCTGTACCACGCCGGACAGCTGGTGGGCCTGTGGAGCGTGCGGCACTCGGATCCCACCATGTACCGTGACGCCGACGCCGACTTGCTGGAGCTGTTGGCGCCACAGCTGGCGCTGATGCTCGCGATCGAGGGCTCGGTTCTGCCGGTCGTCGGGGCGTCGGGTCGCACGAGCGCTTACGTGCAGACCCTGACCGCGACGGCCGAGGAGATCCACGCCGCGAGCCAGGAGGTGGCGGCCTCGGCGCGGCGCGCCAGCCAGGGAGCCGCCCAAGCGGCGAGCCTCGTGAGCGCGCTGGCCCGCGACTCGGAGCAGCTGACCCAGCACGCCGGCGAGGTGGCTGCCGCGGGGGCCCAGACCCGCGATTCGGGTGCACAGATGGAGCAGACCACCGAGAAGGTCCGTCTCGCGACCCAGACGGCGGTCCGTCGCCTCACGGATCTCGGTGTGACCACCGAAGAGAGTGCCCGCGAGGTGCGGCGCCTGCGCGACGTGGCAGAGCAGGTCGAGAAGTTCTCGGAAACGATCGGCTTCATCGCGAATCAGACGAACCTGCTCGCGCTCAACGCCACAATCGAAGCGGCGCGGGCCGGCGTGCACGGCCGCGGTTTCGCGGTGGTCGCGGACGAGGTCCACAAACTCGCCGAGGCGAGCGGTCGAGAGGCGCGCAACGTCGGCAAATCCGCCCAAGAGACCCGCCGGGCGCTCGACCGGGCCGCGCAGCTGCTCGAGCGTGTCCGAGGCGACCTCGGAGACGTCGTGCGCTCTTCGACCGACTGGGTGCAGGACCTGACGCGAATCGCGGAGGCAGCGGGCGGCACGGCGCGCGCCGGGAAGCAGGTCGCGGAGCTGGCGCAGGGCATCAGCGAGCGGGCGGGCAGGATCAGTCAGTCACTCGAGCAGGCCAGGGCGGGTGCTCACGCCTCTACTCAGGAAGCCGAAGCCGTCGCCACCGCCGCCGCGGAACAGCTGCAGGCCATCGAAGGACTCGCTCACGGCGCGACCGAGCTGGCGGCGCTCGCCGACAACCTCGCCAGGGCCGTCCGGTTCGTGCGCGGCGAGAACGGGCGACAGTAGCTCGGTGACCCACGTCACCACGTCCGTTCTCCGGGGTTTCTAACCGGAGCCCGAGTTATTACCGTAGGGCCGGCCCTAGAGGAGAAGCCGGTCCGTGCGGACACTCGCGGTCCTGGGAGTAGCGCTCGCGTGCGGGACCTCCGGCCTCGGTGCGCAGCGCGCGCACGAGTTCGAGTTCGGCGCGTTCGGATCGTTCACACGCTACGACAGAGCCTTCAACCTCGACAACCGGATGGGCGGCGGCGGCCGGCTGGGCTATTTCTTCAGTAACGTCGTCAGCGCGGAGCTCGACGGGGGATATCAGAGCCCCAATCCGAAGACGGGCAGCGCCTCCCCCACACTCGCCCACGGCAGCGCGAGCCTGGTGCTGAATTTCGGCACCGCCCGCAACCTCTTCTATCTGCTCGGCGGCTATTCCCGGCTCGACTTCGAGAAGACGGCGCCATACCGCTTCACCGACGACGCCGTCCACGGCGCGATCGGCGACCGCATCTTTCTGGGCGACCGAGCCGCCCTGCGCCTCGAGGTGCGTGGCGTGTACGCGCCCAGCACGGGATTCGCCGGCGGCGACTGGGCGGGGCACGTCGTCGGCTCCCTCGGCTTGTCCGTCTTCACCCGGGGCGGCCCGGCAGCGGACACGGACACGGACCACGACGGGGTTCCCGACCAGCGGGATGTGTGCCCCGACACGCCCCTCGGCGCAGCGACGGACGCGCGCGGCTGCCCCACTGACTCCGACCACGACGGGGTGTACGACGGCCTCGACCGGTGCCCCGGCACGCCCGCGGGGGCACGCGTCGACTCCAGAGGCTGCCCCGCCGATGCCGACGGCGATGGCGTGCTCGACGGCCTCGACCAGTGCCCCAGCACACCCGCCGGCGCGAGCGTGGACGCCAAGGGCTGCCCCGCCGATGCCGACGGCGACGGCGTGCTCGACGGCCTCGACCAGTGTCCCAGCACGCCCGCCGGCGCGGTGGTCGACGCGGTCGGCTGCCCGCTCGACGCGGACAAGGACGGCGTCCCGGACGGACTCGACAAGTGTCCCAACACGCCGCCCGGGGCGGAGGTGGACGACGTCGGCTGCCAGCGCTTCAAGGACTCGGACGGCGACGGCGTGGACGACACGAAGGACCGCTGCCCGGGCACGCCCACCGGCACGCGCGTGGACGCCGCCGGCTGCCCGATTCTGTTCACGCCGGAGCGGACGCCGGTCATCCTGCGCGGCGTGATCTTCGAGACCGGCAAGTCGGCGCTCAAGCCCGAGTCGTTCACGGTCCTGGATATCGTCGCCCAGTCGCTCAACGCCAATCCGGACATCCGGATCGAAATTGCCGGCTACACCGACAACACCGGCTCGGACGCCACCAACCTCCGCCTGTCGCAGGCCCGGGCGGACGCGGTGCGCGCGTACCTCGGGAGCAAGGGAGTCGCGCCGGGCCGCATGGTGACGAAGGGGTACGGCGCGACGAAACCGATCGCCCCGAATACGACGGTCGCGGGGCGCGCGCAAAACCGGCGCGTCGAACTGCACCAATTACCTTGAGCGCGTTGCGCGCGGGAGCCGACATGAGACGGTTCGGGATGCTGGCGGCGGGGCTGGTGCTCGCCGCAGGACGCCTCGCAGCGCAGCACGCCGGGCAGGTCGAAGTCGGCGCGTTCGGCTCCTATACGCGTTACGACGCCACGTTCGGGCTCGCCCACAAGATCGGGGGCGGCGTCCGGCTGGGATACCTGCTGGGCAACATCGTCGGCGTGGAAGGCGACATCCTGTTTCAACCCGAGTACACCGTCTCACCGGGCGGCACGCCCACCACACTCGAGCCGTTGATCGGCAGCGCGTCCCTCGTGATCAACGCGGTGCATACGAGCCGACTCATGGTCTACGTGCTCGGCGGCTACTCGCTGCTCGACTTCGGCACGCGCGCGCCCTACAGCTTTACCGATAACGGCGCCCACGGCGGCGCCGGTATGCGCCTGTTCCTGACCGAGCGCATCGCGCTGCGCGCGGAGGGGCGGGTCATTTACAGCCCCAGCACCCGGTCGACGTTCGGCCCCAAGACGGCGACGCATTACGTTGCCACCGCGGGGCTCTCCGTGTTCCATCTGGGTACCCCGTCCAAGGATTCCGACCACGACGGCGTCCCCGACGCGAAGGACGCCTGCCCGGACACCCCCGCCGGAGCGGCCGTCGACTCGAAGGGTTGCCCCATCGATTCCGACCATGACGGCGTGTACGATGGGATCGACAAGTGCCCCGGCACGCCGACGGGCGCGCACGTCGATGCGACGGGTTGCCCCACCGATAGCGACGCCGACGGCGTCCCCGACGGGATCGATCAGTGCCCGGCCACGCCGGCGGGCGTGCACGTGGACGCGAAGGGCTGTCCGGTCGACTCCGATGGCGACGGCGTCCCCGATGGCGTCGACCAGTGTCCCAATACGCCCGCGGGCGTAACGGTCGACGCGGCCGGCTGCCCGCTGGACTCGGACAAGGATGGCGTCCCCGACGGCATCGACAAGTGCCCCAACACGCCGGCCGGAGCCACGGTGGACGCGAGCGGGTGCCCGCTGGACGCGGACCTCGATGGCGTACCGGATGGGCTCGACCAATGTCCCAACACGCCGGCGGGCACCAAGGTAGATGCGGCAGGCTGCCCGCTGCCCGTCGGAGCGGTCAAGGCACCGGCGGCGGCGCCGCTCCCCACCCCCGCCCCCACCCCGCCCGGCAAGTGCCCGCCCGCCCCGCCGGGGAGTCAGGTGGATGCGAACGGCTGTCTCATTCTGTTCACGCCCGAGGCCGCGCGGCCTGCGACGCCGGGTGCGCCGCCACGGCCCACGCTGATTCTGACCGGTGTGAACTTCGAGACCGGCCGCTCGGCCCTGACGCGCGACTCCTACATGGTGCTCGACGCGGTCGCGGCCTCGCTGCTCGCGAACCCGGACATCCGGATCGAGATCGCCGGATACACCGACAGTACCGGCACGAAATTCATGAACCTCCGGCTGTCGCAGGGGCGCGCCGCCGCCGTGCGCTTCTACCTGGCGCGCAAGGGCGTCGCGCCTGCCCGTATGGTTGCCAAGGGGTACGGCGCGTCGGGCTACATCGCGCCCAACAGGACCGCGGCCGGGCGCGCGCAGAACCGTCGGGTGGAGCTGCACAAGCTGCCGTAGCGGCGGTGGGCGGGGCCTCGGTATGTTCTCCTGCCCCCATGCTCCGCCCGCAGGTGCTCCTGTTCGCGTTGGCGATCACCGTCGCGCCGGCCCCCCCTGGCGCGGCCCAGCAACCGCGCCGCACGCCGCCGGCCCGGCGCCGCCCACCGCCGGTGACCGCCCACCGGATACCAACCCCGCGGTCGATCCTGGGCTTCGAGCCCGGCGACGACCGGAAGCTCGCCGACTGGCCCACCCTCGTCCGGTACTACCAGGCGCTCGCTTCCGCGAGCGATCGGATGCGGTACCGCGAGCTGGGGCACAGCACCCTCGGAGCCCCGCTCATTGCGCTCGCGATCTCGAGCCCGCAGAACCTGCGGGGCCTGGACCGCTACCGTGAGCTCAACGCGAAGCTCGCAGACCCGCGCGGTTTCAAGACCGCCCGGGAGTCGGAGGACGTGCTGCGTGACGGCAAGGCCGTCGTGCTCATCACGTCGGGCATCCATTCGACGGAAGTCGGCGGACATCTGACTCCTGCCGTGCTCGCGTACCGGCTCGCGAGCGACACCAGTCTCGCGACCCGGACGATCCTCGACAACGTGATCCTCTGGCTGGTGCCGTCGCTCAACCCCGATGGGGTCTCGATCGTGACCCGTTGGTACAACCGCACGATCGGCACGGCAGCCGAGGGGACGGATCCACCCGAGCTGTATCATCACTACACCGGGCACGACAACAACCGCGACTGGTACGCGTTCACACAGATCGAGACGCAGGTGGTCGTGGACTCGATCCACAACGTGTGGCACCCGCAGATCGTGCACGACATTCACCAGCAGGACACCGACGGGTCGCGGCTCTTCCTGCCCCCCTACCTCGATCCCATCGAGCCGAACGTCGATCCCCTGCTGGTCGACGGCGTGAACGCCCTCGGCACCGCCATGGCGTGGGCGCTCGCGGGGCAGGGGAAACCGGGGATCGTCATCAATGCCGTCTACGACGCGTGGACGCCCGCCCGCGCCTACCAGCACTACCACGGCGGCGTCCGCATCCTCTCGGAAGCGGCGAGCGCGAACCTCGCGTCGCCCCTCGATCTCGCGGCCGACCAGCTCGCCACGCGCGGCCGGGGCTTCAATCCGCGCGAGCGCTCCTGGAACTTCACGAATCCGTGGCAGGGCGGTCGGTGGACCCTGCGCGACATCGTGGCCTACCAGACGGACGGAGCCTACGCGCTGCTCGAGAACGCGGCCCGCTACCGGGACCGCTGGCTCGCGAACTTCCTGACGGTCGAAGGGCGCGCGGTCCGCGGGTGGAAAGGCTGGCCCTACGCGTACGTCATGCCTCGACAGCATCAGGATTCGGTCGGACTCGCCACGCTGCTTGGCATCCTGCATCGCGGCCAAGTCGAGATTCGCACCGCGCTCCACCCGGTCGCGCTCGGTGGCCAGCGGTTCCCGGCCGGGAGCTACGTCGTGGTGCTGCGGCAGCCGTATGCCGGGTTCGCCAAGACGCTGCTCGAGCCGCAGCGCTATCCCGACCTTCGACTGTTTGCGGGTGGTCCGCCACTCCCGCCGTACGACGTGACCGCCCACACCCTGCCGTTGCTGATGGGCGTGACCGCCGTGCCGGCGCGCGATTCACTGCGCTTCGCCCTGTCCGCCCCGGTCGAGCCGCCCGCCGCGAGCCCTGGGTATCCCGGCTTCGCCGGCCCGGAGGCGCCGCGGATCGGGCTGTACCGCTCGTACGCCGCGCCGATCGACGAGGGGTGGACGCGCTGGGTGTTCGATACGTGGAAGGTGCCCTACGTGTCGGTCGTCGACTCGGTGGTGCGGGCAGGGAAGCTCAGAGACCGTTTCGAAGTGATCGTCCTGCCGGATCAGTCACCCCACGAGCTGTTCGACGGGCTGCCGAGCCAATATCCCGCGCCCTACGCCGGAGGCCTCGGCCAGGAAGGCGTGGAGGCGCTGCGCCAGTTCGTGACCGACGGCGGCACGCTCGTCGCCCTCAATGACGCGAGCCGCTTCGTCGTCCAGCGGCTCCTGCTTCCCGTGCGCAACGTCCTCGAGAGCGTGGCCGACGATGAGTTCTACGCTCCCGGATCGATCTTCCGGCTCGAGCTCGACGCGAGCGACCCGATCGCTCGAGGCTTGCCCCCCCAATCTGTGGCGTGGTACGAAAGCGGTCCCGCGTTCGAGGTGCTCGATTCCAGCGCCGCGCGTATCGTAGGGCGCTATCCGGTTGATGCGGATAAGGTGCTGCTTTCCGGCTGGGCCTTGCATCCCGAGCGGGTGGCAGGTCGCGGCGCCCTGGTGGAAGCCAAGCTCGGCACCGGTCGGGTCGTCCTGTTCGGGTTCCGGCCGCAATACCGAGGGCAAAGCATCGCTACTTACCCATTGCTATTCAACAGCTTGCGGCTGACGCCACGGTAAAGTGACGCCCGTCTCTTGTCCGATTGTCGGGTGATTCCTATCGTGTAGCCCCCTATGATTGTGGTCCGGCAGGCAGGCGTTCTCTTGCTGGCCGCGCTCCTCACGAGTCGCGGCCTTTTTGCGCAAGACAGCGCCGCGGTCGCGACCGCCAGTCCCACCGACCAAGTCGCCAGTCCCGCTGATCAAGTCAAGGTTCTGCTGCGGCCAACCGAGATCCGGTACGTCCACCAGGAGTCCGTGCTGCTCCCGCCGACCGCGAAGATCAAGGGACTGTACGTCAACGCGTGGGCGTTCGGGTCGCCAAAGCTCTGGCAGCTCGTGCGCCTCGCCGACGAAACCGAGATCAATGCCTTCGTCGTCGACGTGAAAGACGACACCGGCTGCCTGCTCTACCCCTCGACCGTGCCCACCGCCGAGCAGATCGGCGCGAACCGGTGCGTGCGTGCGAAAGACGCACGTGCGCGGCTCGATACTCTCGCGAAGCACGGCATCTATGCCATCGCGCGTATCGTGGTCGCCAAGGATCCCCTCCTCGCGGAACGGAAGTCCGGGTGGTCGGTCAAGGAGCGCGGGACGGGTCAACTGTGGCGGGACCGGATCAACATCGCGTGGGTGGACGCCTACAACGACTCCGTCTGGATCTACGCCGCCCAGCTGGCGCAGGAAGCCGCGCAGATGGGATTCCGGGAGGTGCAGTTCGACTACGTGCGGTTCCCGGACGAGCCCCGGGAGCGGATGGCCACCGCCATCTTCCCGGCGCACCGGTCGGGGCAAACCCAGCGCGAAGCGGTGCGCGAGCACGTGGCGCTGCTCAAGGACCGGCTGAAGGCATCGGGCGTACCGGTCACGTTCGACATCTTCGGGCTCACCGCGTCCGCCACGAGCGACCTCGGCATCGGGCAGGTGTGGGAGGACTTCGTCAGCGTGGCCGACGTGGTGCTGCCGATGGTGTATCCGAGTCACTACTACCGAGGCGCCTTCGGGTACGCATGGCCCAACGGCCAGCCGTACCGCGTCGTGCGCCGCGCCCTGACCGAGGCGCTGAAACGCTCAGAACCGCTCCCCGGCTCGGCCGAGATCCGGCCCTTCCTGCAGGCGTTCACGCTCGGGCGCCGGCTCCCCCGCTACACCCCCTTCGAGATCCGCGAGCAGATCCGTGCGGTCGAAGACCTGGGGATCACCTCGTGGGTGCTGTGGAATCCGCGGAGTGTGTACCAGCGCGGCTCGCTGCGACCGAAGCAGGGCGCCGAGTCGGCGGCGGGACAGGGCCTCTCCAGCCGCGGCGGCCGCTAATCGGCCCGACCGTCAAGCCGACGGTTCGGCGAGCGCCATCCCGGGCTGCCACTCGGCGATGTAGCCGGCGATGGCCGACGCGGCGACGGTGTAGGGATTGGCGAGGTAGAGTAGTCCGGGCCCCGAGCGACCCGGGAAGTTGCGGTTGATCGCGCTGATCGTGACTTCGTCCTTGGTCTTTGAGACCCCGGGCCCCGCGTTGATGCACGCGCCGCAGGAGGGCTCGAGGAACGTGGCACCCACCTTCCGGAACAGCTCCAGGTACCCCCGCTCCTCACAATACCGCTTCACGTCCTGCGACCCGCACTGGATGTAGAAGCGCACCCAGGGCGCCACGCGCTCGCCGCGCTCAGCCGCCTCCTCGAGGACGCGGGCGTACATATCCATGTCTTCCTTCTTGCCTGCGGTGCAGGAGCCGGCGTACGCGATGTCCACCCTCACCCGCTCCGCCGCCTCGGCGATATAGCGTCCATTCCCCGGATCGCCGGGCAGCGCGATCAGCGGTCGGATTGCGGCTGCGTCGATCTCGATCACTTCGCAATACTCCGCATCCGCATCGCTCGCGAGGCCCCGACACAGCCGCTCTGCCGCTGCGCGGGCCATCCCGCGGTACGCCATCAGGTACGCGACGGTCTTCTCGTCGGGAGCGACGTAGCCGGTGAAGCCGCCCACCTCGGCCGTCATGTTGGTCATAGTCGCGCGCTCGTCTACCGACAGCGACTCGACAGCATCACCACAGTATTCCACCAGTTTCCCGATCGCGCGGCCGCTCTTCACGTACGGGTGGCGCAGGATCTCGAGCATGAAGTCCTTCGCCGTCACATTGTCGGGCTTCCTGCCGCGCACGACGACCTTGACGGTGTCGGGCACCGTGAGCCGCACGTCCTTCGTGATCCAGGAATTGAAGACCGCCGTCGTGCCGACCCCGAAGGCGACGCACCCCACGGCGCCGGCATGCGGCGTGTGAGAGTCGCTGCCGATGATCACCATTCCCGGCTCGGCGTGTCCCTCGAGGATCTTGGAATGGCAAATCGCCTCGGACCCGTGGTGGCCCAGCCGCAGCTCGCCGTACAGCCGGATCCCTTGCTTCTGCGCGAAGGCGCGCTGCTTCTTCTCCAGCTCGAGCGCGACGTCGAGCAGGCCCTCTTTCACGCGCTCGGGCGTCATGGCGTCGCCGAGGAAGGTGAGGTGATCGCGGAACATCAGGATCGAGCCCGGGTCGAGCACCTTCTCGTCCGGTCCCACGAGCTGCTCGAAAAAGATCGCCGCCATAGGGGTGACGTACTCGTGGCTGAACCGGACATCGGTGACCACGAACCCTTCGTCTCCCGGCTTGACCGCCGGGACGCCGATCGTCCCCTTGGAGGGATCCACGACCCAATGGCGGGCGATGATCTTCTCGCCGAGCGTCATGGGGCGAGGCGGGGTGGCAGGGGGTGAGAGCACGACGTTCCCCTGGAGCCGAGCCACGTTGAAGTTGAACAGCCCGCCGTACTCGATGATGCCGCGGGTGATCTCGCCTTCGCCCGCCGTGAACGCGCTCAGCGGGATCGTCTCGCCGCGCCGCACCCTGTCGATGATGGAGAAGTCCGTGGTGGTCAAGACGCCCAGGTTCTGACAGTTCTCCCGGTAGATGCGCTCGATGTTCTGCGCGACCACGAGCTTGATCCCGGCGCACATCTCGGCGTAGGGAGACTGCTCACGCGACGAGCCCTTGCCCCGGCGCTGGCCGCTCACCGAGGCGACGAAGCCCGCGCGCTTCACCGCGCCGCGGGTGATGGGAAACTCGTCGCCGCATTTCAGCCCCAGGTAGGGAAAGTCGCCCAGGGTTTCGTCGTAGTAGTAGCAGATGTACGCGGGGGTGATTTCGTCGGTGGAGATGTTGTCGCGGAGCTTGGTCGCGGGCTGCCAGTCGATATCCTGCCCGTCGAGCTGTCGGCGCACCAGCGCCGCGTCCTCCGTCAGAAACAGGATCCGCCCCCGGAGCATCACTTGATCCGGCAGCTTCTCGACGCGACGGGAGCGCAACGCAGCGAGCATCGGCCGAAAGATTACCCCTTGCCTAGTCCCGAGCAAGCGGATTTCCTTGGGGGCCGTGCTCCTCCTCCTCTTCACACTGCAAGGCATCCCCAGCGTCGCGCTGACGGCCACGTTTCACAGTCCGCGCGTGAGGGAGAGCTCGGGCATTGCCGTGAGCCGCGCGCACCGCGGCGTCCTGTGGACCCACAATGATTCGGGCGATGATGCCTACGTGTACGCCACGGACCTCGCCGGCACGGATCGCGGCGTCGTCCGAATCCGCGGCGCCCGTGCGGTAGACTGGGAGGACATCGCTCTCGGCTCCTGCCCCACGCAGGAAGGTGCATGCCTCTACATCGCGGACACGGGCGATAACGACAGGACCCGCAAATCCGTAGTGATTTACGCCGTGCCCGAGCCCGATCCGCCTGCCAGGGGCGGGGGTCCGGGGCGCTCCGCGGCGGCCGCGACGCTACGCCTCAGATACCCTGGGGGCCCAGATGACGTGGAGGCGATTTACGTCTCGCCTCGGGACAGCGCGCTCTACCTCGTGACCAAGGGACGCTCCGGTGTCATTCGATTGTACCGCGTATCGCGCCAGGCCTGGGGCGGCGACACGGTGGTCACCGCCACGCCGCTCCAGCAACTGCCGGTCGCTCCGTTCGCGCCCGTCGGGCGCCTCGTGACCGGCGCTGCGATTCGACCGGATGGCCGCCTGGTCGCGATCCGCACATACACCGAGATCTATACCTTCGTCCCCGGTGCGGGGGGGCTCCTGACCCCCAGCGGGTGGCCCGTGTGCAATGTCTCCGGGCTCGAGCCGCAGGGTGAGGCGATCGCTTTCCTCGACGACTCGACGTTCGTGCTCACAAGCGAAGCCGCCCCCACACGGCGCGGGCTCATCCACGCGGTGCGCTGCCCCAGCCGACTTCGAAAGGAGTGACCACACGTGTCCCGGAAATGGTCGATCACCGTCGCGATGATATCCGTCGGCTGCGCCGGCGCGTCACGGCCCGGCGGCACGCCGGCGACCCGCGCTGCCCCCCTCCCGGCCGTGAGCACCACGGCGATGGACGCCCACCTGAAATATCTGGCCGACGACCTGCTCGAGGGCCGCGCGCCTGCGACGCGCGGCGGCCTCCTGGCCGCGAGGTACATCGCGGCCCAATTCGAGGCGCTCGGCCTCGAGCCCGCGGCGAGGGACGGATCGTACTTCCAATCGGTGGCACTCGTCGGCATGACGCCGCACCCGTCCCTCGTGTGGGGCAAGGGCGGGGCGACCCGCCCGCTCACCTATCTCGACGATTTCGTAGCCTGGGCGGAGCGGCCGGAGCGTCATATCGTCGCCGACGGCGAGGTCGTGTTCGTCGGCTACGGCGTCGCAGCGGCGGAGTGGCGGTGGGACGATTACAAGGACATGGACGTTCGCGGCAAAGTGCTCTTGATGCTCGTGAACGATCCCGGCCTCCAGGACTCGACCGTCTTCAACGGGCGGGCCCTGACCTACTACGGCCGCTGGACCTACAAGCTCGAAGAAGCGGCGCGTCGTGGCGCGGTGGGCGCGATCCTGCTCCACACCGCCGAGAGCGCCACGTACGGATGGGACGTGGTGCGCGGGTCCTGGTCGGTGGAGCAATTCAAGCTCGACCAGCCGGTGGCGCAGAGCATCGCGTTCGCGGCGTGGGTGACCCACGACGCCGCGCAGGCCGCCCTCGCCCGGGCCGGCCTCAACCTCGACTCCTTGACGCGGGCGGCGGCGCACCGCGAGTTCCGTCCCGTCGCGACCGGGATCAACGTGGCGGTCGAGGTCACGAGCGCGCTGCGTCACGTCCGCTCGGAGAACGTCGTGGCGAGGATCCCCGGGAGCGACCCCGCGGTGGCCCGCCAGGCGGTGCTGTTCACGGCGCACTGGGATCACAAGGGGATCGGCCCGGTCGCGAACGGCGACTCGATTTACAACGGCGCGGAGGACAACGCGTCGGGCGTCGCGGCGATGCTCGGGGCCGCCGAGGCGCTGGTTCAGGTACAGCCCCGCCCCCGGCGCACGCTGCTGTTCGTGGCGACCACGGCCGAGGAGAGCGGCTTGCTCGGCAGCGAGGCGTACACGCGGGACCCGCTCGTCCCGCTGGACCAGACGGCGGCGGTGCTGAATCTCGATGTCGCCAACGTGCGGGGGGCGACGCGCGACATCGACGCCCTGGGCCTGGACCGGTCGACCTTGGGCGCCGCGTTCGAGGAGGCCGCTCGTGCCGAATCGCTGGCGGTGGTGCACGAGCCCGACGTGCGCGGCTCGTTCTACCGGTCGGACCACTTCCCGTTTTCCAGAGCGGGCGTGCCGGCGCTGTCGATCGAGCCCGGGAGGGACTTCGTCGGTCGACCCCCTGGCTGGGGCGAGCAGGAAGCCGCCCGCTACAACCGCGAGCGCTACCATCAGCCGAGCGACGAATACCGCCCGACGTTCAGCTACGCGGGGATGGCGCAGGAGGTACGAGTGGCGATGCGAGTCGCGCTGGCGGTCGCGAACGCGCCGGCGCTGCCCGAGTGGCTGCCGAATTCAGAATTCCAGCGACCGAGCGGGCGGGCTCACCCCTGAGTGCAACACATTGCAGTAGACGTAAGATGCTGTGAATAACCAATATACAAATATTGGGAGAGTTGCTCGTGGGTGCCTCTGGCCGATTGGGAGGCACCCACATAAGTTTGCGCCCGCCTTGCGGCAGTCGCATCTCCCGCACTCCGGAGTGGGCACCTGGACCTCCCCACATCGCATCGGCTGCCGCTATCCTGGCTCGCGGAGGCAGCGAGCCCGCCGATCGTCTATCGAGCCTACAGCGAAGTCGTGCCGGAGGGCCAGCGGGATCCGGCGCGCCTCGAGACGCTGCGCCAGTCTGTGTCGCAATACAAGGCGGCTCAGGCAATTGCTCGCAAGCAGAAGGCCACGGGGCTGTGGGGGGGGAACCTGCTCGCGCCCGCGGCGTCCAAAGCGTACGGCTGGACCGATCCAGGCACGGTGTACCAGTACCGGCGCCTGCTCGAGCTGGGGTGGCCGCCATCGGAGCGGGTGTTTCGCAACGCCGACCGATTCCTGTTTCAGCTGCTGTCGCGCATCGAGCCCGACGATCCCGATCGCACGGTCGCCCAGCGGGCGCTCGAGCTGCTGGTCGAGTTCCAAAGGCCTGCCAAGACAGACCCCGGGCTGGGGCGCTGGGCGCGCCGTATGGGGCGCGAGGGAGCGGCCTGCGCACTGGCGCGTGGCGGGCACAGCGACGATCCGCGGGTGCGCGGCACGGCGCATACCATCGCCAGCAACATCTCGCAATACTTGCGCAGCGAGCTTGCCGCCAACCCCTTCAAGCGGGCGCAGGGGAGGACCGTGCTCGATCCCCATGCGTGCCCCCCGACCATCTTCGCCGTGGAGATGCTCGCATTCCTGCCCTCCGTACAGCGGGAGCGGGCCGGCTTCATCGAGCGGCTGGGGCACTACTTCTCCTCGCCCGCGCCACGACGGGCGTTTTTCATCCTCGCTGGCAAGAAGCTCCTGAAGCCGCTATTCGAGATCCTCGGCGACCCGCTGCGATCCGACGCCCAAGGCCACATCACCGACGTCCCGCTCGCGCTCTACTGGATCGAGCTCCTGGCTCGACTCGGTCTCGTACGCCAAATCCCGAGCGCCAGCCGCGTGCTGGCGCGGCTGTTCAATGAGTGCGACGATCGGGGGATCTGGAGCCCAAAGAGCCTGCGCGCGATGCCTAAGGCGACGAGCCCCCTCACGGCTCACTACTTTCCGCTCGAGGGACCGGGGAAGAGCCCGGCGCAACGGCAAACAGACGCAACGTTCCGGCTCGGGCTCATCGCGCGGTTGCTGGGGATTCCGGTCGAAATCCTCTAGGTTTCCCATTGCTTATGGGGACCTCTTTACGTAGTAGTAATTACTACTACGCACATGCCCATCGAGATCGATCTCACACCTTTCGGGTTCACGGCCACTGAGTCC
>Ga0209161_10002284_pt1 | contig 15751 bp, 15 predicted proteins | sample GraSoiAngelo_155_FD_186169 | JGI IMG/M metagenome (GOLD analysis project Ga0209161, IMG submission 186169) | Grasslands soil microbial communities from the Angelo Coastal Reserve, California, USA - 14_1009_13_30cm (SPAdes) (version 2) | ecosystem: Environmental > Terrestrial > Soil > Grasslands...
TGAACGCCGTCTTCGCGATCACTCCGCCGATGCCGAAACACGTCGCTCCGCCGAGCGCGAGGGCATATCCGAGAGCGAGACGCAGCGGCGCGGGCTCGGCCGAGGGTGCCCGCGCGGGGGCGGGGTCAACGAGCGCCAGAGCGCGGGGATCCCGCCCAGACCCCATCAGGCCGAGATGAGGTGAAGCCCTTGCCGTCGCGCGGCGACAGAAAGGCGGCCGTCGTAGGTCGCGAACGTCGTCGGCTCTTCGCTCGTTCGAGCGATACGCAACGCAGATGCAAGATGCACGGCATCCATACCGCGCAGGCCATGGCGCTCCGCGAGATCACCCGCAACGGAGGCGAGCTCCGCGTCGAGATCGACGACAGCGAAGCCCCGCCAGAGGCCGTCGAGCAGCCGCCTGACCCGTGTCGCCTCTCGAGCGGTCGCTCGGCGCTCCCGTCTGATCCGACCGAGGAATGCGCGGCTTTCGACGTACGCGATCCGAGCGACGGCGGTGAGATCCGCTTTGTTGACGCTGTCCTCGATCTGCTGTCGTCCGGGCTCGATCACGAGCAGCTTCACGATCGCGCTCGTATCGAGAAAGAGGATCAGTCCCGATCCTCGAGAACCATTTCCGCGGCGCTCGGCCCGCGTCCGCGCAGCCGGAGCGGCTTCCGCGGGACGATCGGTCTCCCTGCCGGCCATGTGAGCTTGCCATCCCGCAGGAGCTCTGCGAGGCCGGGCGCGAGGCCCGCGGGGACGATCCTGGCGATGGGCTCGCCACGGTCCGTCACGAGCAACGCCTCGCCGCGCCGCACGCGGCGAAGGTAGGCGCTGAGGCCGCTCTTGAGATCACGGATCCCGACTGCCCGATCGCGCTTCATGGTCACATTCTACGCTGATGTGACTACTTCGACAGACGCGCCACGCGTGAGCTCAGTCGGCTTCCCAGTCGCGTGGATAGAGGAAGTCGTGGCCGATGGTGCGAAGACTGACTTTCGCGATCAGCGGCATCACCCGCTTGTAGTGGCTCTTGCGCACCATCTCGCGGATCCGAGCTACCAGAGCGGCGTCGAAGCCGGCCGCGATGAGCTCGGACGGGCGCAGCCGCCGATCGACCATGTGGTACAGGATGAGGTCCGCGTCGGCGTAGGTGAATCCGAGCTCGTCCTCGTCGGTCTGGCCGACCCAGAGCTCGGCAGTCGGGGGCTTGCGCACGATCTCGCCGGGTATGCCGAGATGCGTCGCGAGCTCGCGCAGCTGCGTCTTGTAGAGGTCGCCGATGGGGTTGATCGCGCAGGCCATGTCCCCGAATTGTGTGCCGTAGCCGAGGAGCAGCTCGGTCTTGTTGCTCGTGCCGATGACGAGGCCGTCGGGCCACGAGCGGTCGTACTCGATGCTCTTGCGCTCGCGGGCCATCTTGTTCCCGACGCGCACGCGATGCGCCGTGTCGCCGCCGTTGTCCGCGAAGTACGCCTCGATCTGCTTCGTGATCGGGACCTCCTCGAGCGTGAAGCCGAGCTTCGTCGCCAGGGCCTTTGCATGCGCGCGCGATTCGGCGCTCGAGTGGCGGTACGGCGTGAACAGGCCGAGCACGTTCTCGGGGCCAAGCGCCTCGCCCGCGAGCGCGACCGTGACCGCGCTGTCGACGCCCCCGGACACGCCGACGACCGCGCGCTTGAGACCGGCCTTCGTGGTCTCGTCGCGGATGAAGAGAACGAGCATCTTGCGCACGAGGACCTCGTCGATCCGCAGCGGCGACGGGTCCTTCGGATCCGGCTTGATGACGCCGGTGCGCGCCAGCGTGCTAGTCACGGCGCTCGAGCGGCAGCCCGAGGCGGCCGGCGATGTTGCGCAGCACCAGATCCTCGCGCTCGTCGCGGAGGAGCGGGTTGCGGGCGCGCTCGCGCCCGACGAGCTCCGTGTCGATCTCGCCGACGAGGAGCTCCTCCTCGAACTCCTTGGCACGCGCGACCACGGTGCCGTCCGGCGCGACGATCTCGGAGCCGCCCCAGAACGCGATGCCGTCCTCGTGGCCGACCCGGTTCACGAACGCGACGTACAGCGTGAGGTACTGCGCGTAGAAGCGGTCCATGAGACGGCACGACTCCGCGGTGCCGAGGTCGCCGCCTTCGGCGACGCCGCGCCCCGGGCTCGCGGACGGGGCGAGGACGATCGTGGCACCGGCGGCCGCGTAAAGGTACGGCGTCGACACGTGCCAGAGGTCCTCGCAGATTGCGACGCCCACCGTGCCCGCGGCGCTCGTGAATGGCTCGAAGCGGTCCCCGGGCCCGAAGTAGCGGCCGTCGTCGAAGATCCCGTACGTCGGCAGGTAGACCTTCCGGTGCACGTGCACGAGCCGGCCTTTGGACCAGTAGCCCTGCGCGATGTGGAGCTTTGCGTCCGCCGAGCGCTCGACGAACCCCGCGCTCACGTCGAGGTCCCGCGAGGCCTCCGCGAGGGGCGCGAGCTGCGCGTCGTCGGCGGCACAGGCCACGTCGGCGGCGAGGTCTTTCAGGTAGTAGCCGGTGAGCGAGAGCTCGGGGAACACGACAAGCTGTGCGCCCGCCTCGCGCGCGCGCGCGATCCACGTGCGATGCATGTCGAGGTTCCGCTTCACCGCGCCGAGCGCCGGCGAGCACTGCGCGACGGCGATCCGCAAGCTCAATCCCCCACCCGCAGTCGCTCGAGACGCTCGGCGTACTCGTGCACGAGCGTCCAGGCGCGGTCGTCGTCGGGCGCCTCGGCGTACACGTTGAATAGCGGACGGTCGGCGTCGGGCAGCACGAGCACCCACTCGCCGTCGTTCTGGTGCTTCACGCCGTCGACCTGCCGCGTCTTCTCCGTCTGCGGGTCCTGCGCGAGCATGCGCATGACGCGACCCTTCTGCTCCCAGGGGCAGCTCACCTGCAGGCGCGCGACGTGGATCGGCGGCGTCGCGTCGACGACGTCGGAGAGCTTCTGCTTGGTCGCCGCGAGGAGCTCGAGGAGCCGCACCGTCGCGAACAGGCCGTCGAACGACGGGTGGAACCGAGGGAAGATGAACCCGCCGACGCCGTCGCCGACGAGGAGCGGATGCTCGCGCGCGGCCAGGCTCATCTGGGCCTCGGCGGACGCGCGCACGCGCTGGACCCGACCGCCGCTCGTCGCGACGACGCTCTCGATCGAGGACGGCGCGTAGACCGGCACCGCGACGACGCCGGGACTCGACCGCACCGACAGCGCGGTGAACGCGGCGAGGAAGTGCATGTCGTTCACGACGCGTCCGCGATCGTCGACGACGAAGACCTTCTCGCCGCCGGCATCGATGATCACCCCGAGCGATGCCCCGAGGGCAGGCACGAGCACGGCGAGCTCGCGCAGCTCGTCCTGGAACTCCTCGAACGAACGAGAGCCGACGTTCTCGGAGACGACGCCGTTGATCGCCACGACGTCGACCTCGAGCGCGTTGAGGAGCTGCGGCAGGTACTGGGCCGCGGTGCCGTGGCTGTAGTTCACGACGATCTTGTACTTCGCCTCCGCGATCTCCCGCTTTCGTGCGACCTCCGCGAGGAAGGCCTCGCTGTACGCCTCGCCGACGCGTGCCGATTCGAAGATGCGTCCGACGTCCTCGTGCGACACGCGTCGGAGGTCCTCGCGGAAGAAGACGTTCTCGACCTTCCGCTCCTGCGCCTTGTCCATGTCGAGCGCCTGCCGATCGAAGAACTTCACGTCGCAGACGCGCACGTCGAACGGGGAGATGCGCACGTGCACGCCGCCCGCGGCGCCGATGCGCCGGGTGTGGAACCGACCGATCGGCAGCGGCGCCTGCGAGAGGTCGGCCACGTCCACGCCCGCGCTCACGATGCCGCTCATGAGGCCACGCTTGAGCATGCGGCTCGAGCGGTGCTGATCCCGGTTCATCGTGATCGTCGCTCCGAGCGGCAGCGTCGACGCGTAGGCCGCGCCGAGGCGTGCGACGAACTCCGGCGTGAGGTCGATGTTCACGAGGCCCGTGACACCGAAGCGGCCGAAGAGCGCGCGGCGGCCCTGCGCGCCCCAGATGAGGCTCGAGCCGACGACGGCGCCGGACTCGACCTGCTTGTCGGGCCAGATCTTCACCTGCGCGCGTACGCGCGCGTGCTCGTTCACGACCGAGTGGTCGCCGACCACGCTGCCTTCCTCGAGGACGACCCGCGCCTTCAGCGCACACTGGCGGCCGACGATCGCGCCGTGTAGCTCGGCGCGCTCGCCGATGTACGTGTTCCGCCACACGATCGACCGGTCCACGACCGCGCCGACGTCGACCGAGACGTAGTCGCGCAGCACGGTCGGCCCGACGATCTCGACGTGCGCACCGATCTTCGCGCCCTCGCCGAGGAAGACGGGTCCGGTGATCCGCGCGGTCGGGTCGATCTCCACGTCGCCGTTCACGACGACGCCCGGCATGAGCTCGCGACCGAGCGGTGCGGTCCGGACCTTCCCCTGGAGGAGGTCGGCATTCGCGCGCGCGTACTCGGCGATCGACCCGATGTCCGTCCAGTACCCGTCGGCGACGTAGCCGAAGAGCGGCTCGCCCTCGGCAAGCAGCTTTGGGAAGAGATCCTTGCTGAAATCGAAGACCTCGCCGACGGCGTAGCGCTTCAGGACGCGCGGCTCCATGACGTAGATGCCCGTATTGATCGTGTCGGAGAAGACCTCGCCCCACGACGGCTTCTCCAGGAACTTGGCGATCCGGCCGTCCTCGTTCGTGATCACGACCCCGTACTCGAGCGGGTTCGGCACGTGGACGAGCGTGAGCGTCACCGCGGCCTCGCGCTGCTTGTGGAAGGCGATGATCTTGGAGAGATCGATGTCGGTCAGCGCATCGCCGGAGATGACGAGGAACGTGCCGTCGAGGTCGTCGCCGATCTGCCGCACGGATCCACCGGTGCCGAGGGGTGTCTCCTCGACGGTGTAGCGGAGCCGCATCCCCAGCCCGCCGCCGTCGCCATAGCTGTCCTGGATGACCGAGGCGAGGTACTGCAGCGTCACGAAGGCTTCGTCGATGCCGTGACGGAGCAGGAGGTCGAAGATGTGGCCAAGGCATGGCTTGTTCACGATCTGCACCATCGGCTTCGGCCGATTGATCGTGAGCGGTCGCAGGCGGCTCCCCTCGCCGCCGGCCATGACGACGGCCTGCATCGAGTCGAGTTTAGGCCCGCGTCGGATGCGCAGGCTGATGCGCTACAACTTGGAAGCAAACGCGCCCGTTCGCGCGCCCGCCCGTCCTAATCGACTTTCGGTTTTAGGAGGTCGAGGATCTTGTTCTGCCCCTCCAGGATCTCGATCTGCTGCTTCGACATCTGATGGAGCGCGGTGAGGGTCTCGTGATCAGCCTCGGCGCGCGCGTCCTGCGCGGCCGAGATGACGTTCTGCCCGACGATGATGATCGGCAAAAGCACGAGTTGGAGGAAGTTCGACGAGAGCCAGTTGACGATAACGGTCGGTGAGCCCTGCTCGATCGCCGCGGGCAGCGCGACCAGCGCCAACAGCGTGAACGCGTAGGCGCAGTACATCGTCCCGACGATCTTCGTGATCCTCACCGCCACGGCCGCGTTGAAGCGACCGAGTACGCCCGCACCGTGGACCTGATCCAAGACGTGCAGGGACTGCACCAGCCTAGGTACGTGCAGCTGTGGGGCCTTCTTGGCGGTAGCCAGCGCTGCGGAGTGGGCCCGAGTGTTGGTCGCGGGGTCGGCGGTCATCGTCTTTCCTCCCGTTTGCTCGTAAGCGTTGGCCGGTTGACGCTTCGCACGGCCCCGTCTGCACTCGTCCGTTCACGACCCTTGCTGGCGCACTTGCCTGCGCCAAACCTCGGGACGGTCAGACGACGGTCAGTTGGGGTGGACGCGCGTGAAGCGACGGTACGCGTAATACCAACCGATCTCGGCCAGAACCATGATGGTGATAGCAAGGGGTCGGTACGCACCTGCGGTGATGGAGTCGAGCGAACCTAGGCCGACCAACACGATGTAAGCCCCCAACCAGTAGCCCACTCCGCGCCACGGGCGCTGTTCCGGCATGGGAGCGTCTGCAGGCGTCGACATCGACGAGACGAATTGACGGACTGGCTCACCAGTACGTCGGGTGAGAAGGCGGATCAACACGAGATTCAGTCCGGCGACTGATGCAAGGGCGGTCAGCACGAGCATGAGACGCGTCAAGCTTCCGCTCGGCACGCCCGTAGTCACGATCCCGTAGCCCAGGATCGCAAAGAACAGGGTCAGGAAGACCGCAGCGGCCGTGAGTTGCGCGCGGGCGAGCGCACCCATTCGGAGGCGCCCACGTAGGATCGTCTCATCTCCATTGGCCACCAGACGCCCGTCGAACACGGGCGCATACGGAGCGAAGTCAACTATCCGCAACCGTACGAAGTCGTTCGCGACGCGCGCAGCGATTCGGGGACCGTGCGTAGCGGCTGCGCGTGACTCGAGGAGCGCTCCCGCGACCTCGATGTGCGCCGGGATGACGACCTGCAACTCCTCGTCAGTAAACAAGCGCATCACCACTCCCGGCATCGAATAATGGAGTGGTCCCGGCGTCGACCGGCATCGGATCCGAAGCGAGCACAAGAGTCGGCAGCGGCCGACGGACGCGTCCGGGAACAATACGGGCGTGCTATTGCTTGGGCACCACGAGCACTGGGCGGGCAGATCGAAGTGTACTCATACGATGTCCTGACATCTGGCACCCGCCCCCGTCGCTCGACGGCCTTCGTTGATCGTCGGGTCGCCGCGCACGACCTCGGCGCGTCATTGATAGCGCAGCCCTTTCAGCTCGATCCATCCGCCCTCGTGATTCGGCGCGGGGTCGTGATGGGTGAAGTGGATCAGCCCACCCCGCTCATTCCACACGTACTCGCCGTGGACGATCACGTCATCACCAGGCGACACCGGCGCCCGCTTTCCGATTGTCACGTTGTTGTCCACGAGCACCGTCTGCGTCGATCCGACGAGGCGAACGATGAAGCGCTGATGCGTCCCGGACGGACCGCTCTCGTCCGTGAGGACAGTCGTGACGACGCCTTCGGCGGTGACCTCGACGGCCGACCGTTTTTCCGCATAGTCTCGCTCGACTGCAGCGTTATCCGCAGTCGGAGGCGCGCACGCTTGAGCGAGAATTAGGACGAGCGAGACGCCGATGCGCCGCACTCGCTGACGGTACCGAAGCTAGGGCTTATCCGCTCCGATCGCGAACATCGACTCCAGGTCGTGGCGTGAATACGCCTTGAATGCGACGTGCGTCGCGGTCCGGGCCACGCCCGGCACCTGTGCGATCCGACGGGTCACGATGTCGGCCAGCTCATCGTGCTCGCGCGCGCGGACCATCGCGATGAAGTCGAACTCGCCGGTCACCGAGTACACCTCGGAGACGCCCTCCACCGCGGCGAGCGCCTCGCCGAGCTTGGGGAGCGTCCCTTTCTCCGCGGTGACGAGCACGACCGCCGTGATCACGCCTAGAGGCTCTTCACGTCGATGTCGTGTAGCGCGGACTTCGCCAGATGCGCGGCCTCCTGAAAGCCCAGCGCCTTGCCGCGGTTGAGCGCGGCTTCATAGGAATCGAGCGTGTCCGCGTTCGACCGTTCGTCGTGGACATGGAACTGCTCTTCCATCTGGTCGATCGCCAGCTTCACGCGGTCACGCGCGGCGGAGCTGATCAAAGAGGCCCTCCCGACCGTGATGTGCGCGACGAGGATAGCGCCGGAAGGGCCTCCCGCAGCTAGTGGGACTCGCGCCGCTCGACGGTGGTCTCGCGCCGTTCGACCGTCTCGACGGGCTCGTCGACAGAGCCCGCGTCGGACGTTTCCTGGACGTTCGTCGTGCCGTCTGGACCGACGTTCACATTCGTGATCTTCTTGCCGACCGGCGGCCGATCTTCGCGGATGACGGTCTCCTCGCGCTCGACCTTCTTCTCGACTCGCTTCTCTTCCATCGCTACCTCCGTTCGGTGGCACACCGAAGCACGACGCGTGCCGGTGATGGGATCAGCGGCGCGGACAAGCGCCGAAGGGCGGGCAGTAGAGCGGAAACCCGCGCAGCTCCTCGAGGGAACCGATGAGCGCGGCGCGCGCGCGCTCGCGATCCGCGCTGAGGCCTTGCCACGCGGGAGCACCGAGGTCGCGCGGCTCGAGCGCGTACGTCCGCAGGTACGACCCGAGCAGCTCGCGCGACCGCGGATCGATCCGCGGCAGGTACTCGACGAGCGTGGGGATCGCGCCATCCCCCAGGCTCACGAGATACGCCACGTCGAGTCCGCGGTACGCGTCCGCGGGAAGCGCCGCGCCGGCGGCGACGCGCTCGAGGTTCTGCCGAGCGACGAAGCCGGTCGGCCCGAGGACGTTGATCGCCACCGCGACGCCGAGACCAAGCACCCCGCCGGCGTGCACGAGCCACCGCGTCGCGTCCCGCGCGATGCAAGCGATCGCGACGGCACCGCCGGCGCCGAGCCACGCGATACCCGCAAGCGCGTAGAAGCGCTGCTCGGTCCAGCCGTAGGCGAGCTGGTAGAGGTGCATCCGGTACGCGGCGGAACCGACCACCACGAGCGTCGCGAGGACGAGCGTGAGGGCGGCGAGGACGTAGGGACGGCTGCGCCGCGCGACGACGAGCTCGACCCCGAAGATGAGCCCGCCCACGACGAGCCCGGCGGCGATCAGCTCGAAGAAGCCCCTACGGGCGTACTCGCTGTACGTGAGTCCGGTCGCGTTCAGCGTGTCCAGCCCGCCGAAGAGGTAGGCGATCTGCAGGCTGACGAAAAAGAGGAACAACGCGTCGACCGCCACGAGCATCGTCGTCGCGGCCGTCGAGCTGACGAGACCGCGCAGTCGCGGGATGACGGGCGAGAACGCGGGTACCGACGGGCGTCCGGCGACGAGGAAGACGCCACCGGCGATCCAGCCACAGGCGAACGCCAGCGCCGTCCTGCCGATCACCTCGCCGATCGACCAGCGCTTCGGATCGAAGGCGTTGCGGAGGGCGCTGGAGAAAACCGCGTCCGCGCTCGCGAAAAGCGCTCCGAACACGACGAGGAACGGAAGCGCCAACGCGAGGCCGATTCCGATCGACGCGATCCGTCCTCCGGCGCGTCGGGTCAGTGGCCGGCCCAGCTCGGGAAGCGCCGCCAGTAGCACCGCGCCGCCGCTGACGATGCGACCGGCGACGACGAGGCCGAGGACGACGAGCAGATCGAGCGCACGCCGCGTGACGGGCACGCCGGCGAAGCAGACCGCGGCCATCCCGACGAGTACGAGCATCGCGGGCACGTCGAACAGGAGCAGCATGAGATCGCTCCGCAGCGTCGGCAGGAACGCGAAGATCACGGCCACCGGCACGACCCAACGGTCCAGAGCGTCGACCCGCGCGCCGGCCGGGCGCAAGGTCCAACAGAGGATGAGCATCCCGATCACGGCGAGCGCGAGGTTCACGCCCAGCGGAACGCCGTAGAAGAGCCACTGCGCGAGCGCACCGCAGAGGAACGCGACCGGGAGGAGGACGCCGGGCGAGAAGCGATCGATTCCGACGAGCTGGCGCGAGGTGAGGCGTTCGAAGGTCTGATCTCTCATACCGGGATCGTCCGGGAGAACGTCCGCGTTGTCGTATGACTTAGGCGCGGCCGTAAGAGTTAGCCGCGTCTAGCCGATCTCGAGCTCCTTCGTCGGCACCGAGAGATCGACCTCGACACGGCCCTCGACGACGCGGACCGGGTACGCGTTCACCGGGAACACGGCGGGGAGCGCCCGGACCTCGCCGGTCGTGAGGTCGAACCGCGCGCCGTGTCGCGGACACTCGACGAGGCAGTCCTCGAGCTCGCCCTCGCCGAGCACACCGCCGTCGTGGGTGCAGACGTTGTCGATCGCGCCCCAGGTGCCGTCCTCGCAGTGGCCGAGGCAAAGACTCTTCGCGCCCGCCTGCACGACCTTCACCTCGCCGGGCGGGACCTCGTCCTCGCGAGCCACGGCGATGAATTCGTGCGCGCTCATCGCAGGGGCAGGGGCCCCTGCGGCGCGGAGCGCTCCCCTTCGACCCCGCTCGCGGCCGTCTCGTCGGCGGTCGGGAGCACGCCCATCTCGGCGATGTTCCCGATCCGCGGCCGGAGCGCGTTCAGGACGCGCTGGCGGACGTGCTCGTCGGCGAGCTGGTTGATGATCCGGCGGAAGAACCCGTGCACGAGCAGCTGCTGCGCGGCCTGGCGATCGAACCCGCGCGACATGGCATAGAACAGCTCCTCGTCGCCGAGCGCGCCCGCGGTCGCGCCGTGCCCGCAGCGCGCGACGTCGTTCGTCAGGATCTCGAGGACCGGAATGGGATCGGCGCTTGCCTTCTTGGACAGGAGCATGTTCCGGCACTCCTGATAGCTGCCGGTCCCGCTCGACGTCGCCTCGACCCGGATCTTCCCGTAGAAGACGGCCTTCGCCGAGTCGTACAGCGCCGAGAGATAGAGGAGGTCGCTCTGCGAGCCCCTCCCGTCGAGGTCTTGAAAGCTGTTCACGTCGATACGCTGCGCGTCTCCCGCCGCCACGAGTCCGTAGAGCTTCACGATCCCGCCGCCGGCCTCGATGTCCGACTCGATCCCCGCCTTCGTGCGGCCGCTGCCGACGAACACATTGAGCGACGCGAGGTCGCTGTCGCGCGCCGACCGGTACCGCTGCGTCCCGAGATCCCAGACGTTCTCGGCGAAGCGACGGATGCCGACGTAGCGGACCTTCGCGCCGTCGCCGGCGTGGACCTCGAGAAGAGGGACCGCGAGACGCTCGCGCGGTCCTGGCTCCGACGTGAGGTCTTCGACGAGCGTTAGCGACGAGCCCCGGTCGGCGACGACGATCGTTCGCGAGATCATCGCGTACTCGCCGGCGGGCCAGGCCTTCTCGAGGACGAGCGGCATCTTGATCTCGACGTTCGGCGGGATGTACAGGAACGTGCTGCCGGCGGACCAGAGCGCCCCCGCGAGCGCGCGGAAGGCGGCGTGCGAGGGCATCCCGTCGGGGGGCTCGGCGAGCCAGCGACGGACGAGGTCGGGATGGTCGAGCGACGCGCGGAGCAGGCCCTTGAAGATGACCCCCGACGCGATCGCGTCTGGCTCGAGACGGAACGCGATCCCCGGGAGATGGTCGAGCGGTGAGGGAAGCTGGCCTGTCGGGACGTCCCGGAGCGGGAAGCGCCGCCACTCCTCCTCTTCGCCGGTCGGCCAGGTGTCCGGGGAGAACCGCTCGGCGGACGCGACGCGCGCGCGGCGGAGCCACTCGGGCTCGTCGCGCCGTTGACTGAACTGCTCGACCGTTTTGCGGTCGAGCAGCAACGGAATCGTGGGGGCCGGGGGGCGGAGCCCCCCAATCGTGGTCAGCCGATCGCCCCCACCATCTGGAGCTGGATGAGGCGGTTCATCTCGATCGCGTAATCCATGGGGAGCGTCTTCACGATCGGCTCGATGAAGCCGTTCACGATCATCGCCGTCGCGTCGGCCTCGCTGAGCCCTCGGCTCATGAGGTAGAAGAGCTGCTCCTCGCCGACCTTGGAGACGGACGCCTCGTGGCCGATGGTGACGTCCTCTTCGTCGATCTCCATGTAGGGATACGTCGAGCTCTGAGCGGTCTCGTCGAGCATCAGGGCGTCGCAGCGCACGGTGCTCTTCGAGCCGTGGGCGCCGGCGTAGATCTTCACGAGGCCGCGGTAGCTCTGTTTCCCGGTGCCCTTGCTGATCCCCTTGCTCGTGATGAGGCTCGTGGTGTTCGGCGCGGCGTGCACCATCTTCGCGCCCGCGTCCTGATGCTGGGCATCGCCCGCGAACGCGACCGAGAGCACCTCGCCGTGGGCACGCTCGCCGATGAGGTAGACGCTCGGGTACTTCATGGTGACTTTGGACCCGAGGTTCGCGTCGATCCAGCTCATGCGGCCGCCCTCGTGGACGACGGCGCGCTTGGTCACGAGGTTGTAGACGTTGTGGCTCCAGTTCTGGATCGTGGTGTAGCGAACGTCGGCGTCCTTCTTCACGACGATCTCGACGACCGCGCTGTGGAGCGTGTTGCTCGAGAATACCGGCGCGGTACAACCCTCCACGTAGTGCACGCTCGAGCCTTCCTCGGCGATGATCAGCGTGCGCTCGAACTGGCCCATGTTCTCGCTGTTGATGCGGAAATACGCCTGGAGCGGGATCTCGACCTTCACGCCCTTCGGCACGTACACGAAGGAGCCGCCTGACCAGACGGCGGTGTTCAACGCGGCCATCTTGTTGTCGTTCGCCGGGATCACCGTGCCGAAGTACTGCTTGACGATGTCCTCGTGCTCCTTCAGCGCGGTGTCCGTGTCCATGAAGATCACGCCGAGCTTCTCGAGGTCCTTGCGGATGTTGTGGTAAACGACCTCGGAGTCGTACTGCGCGCCCACACCGGCGAGGTACTTCTGCTCGGCCTGCGGGATGCCAAGCTTGTCGAACGTGTCCTTCACGTAGCCGGGCACGTCTTCCCAGCTCTGCGCCCGCTTGTCGGACGCGAGGACGTAGTAGTAGATGTCCTGGAAGTCGAGGGGCGAGAGGTCCGCGCCCCAGGTCGGCATCGCCCGCGCGTCGAAGTGACGGAGCGCCTTGAGGCGGCGCTGCAGCATCCAGTCCGGCTCGTGCTTGAACGTCTGGCTGATCTCGCGGACGACCTCCGGCGAGAGACCCTTGTGCTTCACGTTGAGCGGCGCTTCCTTGTCGTACCAGCCGTACTGGTAGTCCTTCGGCAGATCCTGTCTGACTTCGGTCGCCATTACTTCTTCTCCTCCCCCGGCCACGCCGTGAGACCCCATGCGGCGCCCTTGAGCGTTTTGAGCGAAAGCAGCGCGCACTTCACTCGCGCGGGACTGATCGGGATGCCGAGGTTCGCGAGCACCTGATCGCGGTCGATGGCCTTCACCTCGTCGAGGGTCTTGCCCTTGATCTCCTCGGTGAGGATCGAGGCGGAGGCCTGCGAGATGGCGCAGCCTTTCCCCTGGAAGCGCACGTCGTCCACGTGACCATTTCCGATCCGGAGCGACATCGTGAGCTCGTCCCCGCAGAGCGGGTTGGAATCATGGTAGCTATGCGTCGCCCCCTCGAGCTCGCCGAAGTTCCGGGGGTTCTTGTAGTGATCGAGGATGTAGTCGCGATACATGTCATCCATGGATCAGACCCCGAAGACCTTTTTCGCCTTGTGCACGGCATCGACAAGGCGGTCCAGCTCGTCGACGGTGTTGTAGAGGTACATGCTCGCGCGCGTCGTCGCCGGCACGCCGAGGCGCGTCATGAGCGGGTGGTTGCAGTGATGCCCGGCCCGCACACACACGCCCTCGCGGTCGAAGATCGTGGCCGCGTCATGCGGATGGATCCCCTCGATGTTGAACGACACGACCCCCACGCGGTCCTCCACCGTCCTCGGGCCATACACGGTGACGCCCGGGATCGCCTCGAGGCGCGAGAGGAGCTGCGCCACGAGCATGAGCTCGTGGTCGTGGATCGCCCGCAGGCCGACGGCGCAGAGATAGTCGATCGCCGCGCCGAGGCCGATCGCGTCCACGTACGAGCTCGTTCCGGCCTCGAATTTCCACGGGAGCTCGTTCCACTCGGTCTTCGTGACCGTGACCCGGCTGATCATGTCGCCGCCGTAGAGGAACGGCCGCATCCGCTCGAGCAGCGCCTCGCGGCCCCAGACAGCACCGGAGCCCGGAGGCGCGAGCATCTTGTGCCCCGAGAACACGAGGAAGTCGGCAGCGAGATCCTGGACGTCGACGGGCGTGTGCGGGACTGCCTGCGCGGCGTCCACGAGCACCGTCGCGCCGGCGGCGTGCGCCTCGGCCGCGATCTCGCGCACCGGATTGACGGTGCCGAGGCCATTGGAGGCCTGCGTGATCGCCAGGAGCTTCGCGCCCTTGCGGAGCTCGGCCGAAAGCTGGTCGCGGCGGAGCCGGCCATCGTCGTCCACGTCGATCACGACGAGCTCGGCGCCGACGTCCTTCGCGAGCTGCTGCCAGGGCACGAAATCCGAGTGGTGCTCGAGGACCGTCGTGACGATCCGATCGCCCCTTCGGATGTTGTCGCGCCCCCACGCGTAGGCCACGAGGTTGACGCCCTCGGTCGCGTTGCGGACGAAGATGACCTCGCGCTCGCTCGGGGCGTTGATGAAGCGCGCCACCTTCGCGCGCGCTTCCTCGAACGCGGCCGTCGTCCGCTCGCTGAACTCGTAGACGCCACGGTGGATGTTCGCGTTGTGCTCCTCGAACACGCGCTGCATCGCCTCGAGCACCTGACGGGGCTTCTGGCTCGTCGCTGCGTTGTCGAGATAGACGACGCGCTTGCCGTTCACCCTTTGCTCGAGGATCGGGAAGTCCGCGCGGATGCGTGCCACGTCGAGCGTCGTCGCCGTGCGGACGGTGACGGCCATCAGGCTCGCCCCGCATAGAGCTCTTCGCGCACGAAGTCGTAGCCCTTCGCCTCAAGCTCCGCGGCGAGCTCCGGCCCGCCCGTGCGCACGATTCGGCCCTCCACGAGGACGTGGACGCGGTCGGGGTGCACGTAGCGGAGGATCCGCTCGTAATGCGTGATGAGGAGGATGCCGACCTCCGGCGAGCGGAGCGCCTCGATCCCGTGCGCGACCGTCTTGAGGGCGTCGATGTCGAGCCCCGAGTCGGTCTCGTCGAGGACCGCGAGCGTCGGCCGGAACATGTGCATCTGGAGCATCTCCAGGCGCTTCTTCTCGCCGCCGGAGAAGCCGTCGTTCACCGAGCGCGTGATGAAGGAATCGTCGACATCGAGGAGCTTCATCTTCTCGGCGAGGAGCTTGCGGAACTGCGGGATCGGCATGTCGTTCTTGCGCGCTTCTTGCGCGGTGCCCGCCGTCGCGCCGGGGACGGCCCGGCGCGCGTTGATCGCGGTGCGCAGGAAGTTCGCCACCGAGACGCCGGGGATCGCTGACGGGTACTGGAACGCGAGGAACACGCCGGCGCGGGCACGCGCGTCCACGGGCATCGCGAGGAGGTCCTGACCGTCGTACCGGATCTCGCCGCGCTCCACTTTGTACTTGGGGTGGCCCATGATCGTGAGCGAGAGCGTGCTCTTCCCCGAGCCGTTCGGCCCCATCATCGCGTGCACGGACCCGCTCTCGACCGTGAGGTCGATGCCGTTGAGGATCGGCTTGCCCTCGACCGTGACGTGGAGGTCGCGGACGACGAGACTGCTCAATTGCGGGTCCCTTGACCTTCGGCCTGCAGTCGTTGCGTTCCCGTACGCTTCTGGTCCCGCCTCGCTCCGGGCCCGAGCGCCAGCTCCGCCAGGGTCATCCCGTCGAGCGCCTTCGCGATCGTCGTCTGCAGCTTGAGCCAGACCAGGCGCGTGCCGCAGTCGGGCTCGTGGATACAGTTCACGACCGCTTCGCCCTCCGCGGTGCAGATCTGCGGCTCAATCGGACCCTCGAGCGCGCGGACGACGTCGCCCGCCGTGATCTGCCCCGGAGCACGCGCGAGGGTGTAGCCACCGCCCGCACCGCGCTTGCCGTTCACGAGGCCGGCCTTGCGCAGCGCGGCGACGAGCTGCTCGAGATACGCCTCGGGGAGATCCTCGCCTTCGGCGATCGTGTGAAGAGACACGCTGCCCTCGCCCCAGTGGCGCGCAAGATCGACCATGAGCCGCATGCCGTACTCGCCGCGAGACGACACGTGGAAGGCGGTCTGGGAGAGTGGATTTCCGAGCATCCTGGTAGGAATTTTACGCCCCTTTGCGAGCCGCGGGAAGGGCACGGAGA
>Ga0209161_10002286_pt1 | contig 15731 bp, 15 predicted proteins | sample GraSoiAngelo_155_FD_186169 | JGI IMG/M metagenome (GOLD analysis project Ga0209161, IMG submission 186169) | Grasslands soil microbial communities from the Angelo Coastal Reserve, California, USA - 14_1009_13_30cm (SPAdes) (version 2) | ecosystem: Environmental > Terrestrial > Soil > Grasslands...
CGCAGCACGGCCGGGAGATCGGGATTTGCGAGCGATGCGCGCACGAGCAGAACGCGCGCACCCGCCGGATCGGGGATCGCCTCCGCGAGCGCGGCACCGTTGGCCTCTGCCGGAACGACATCCACTTTCACGCCCCTCTCTCTAAGGGCCGTGGCCGTCGCCTCGCCTACCGCCGCCCAACGCGGGCCCGCGATTGCCTGGGGCAGAGTCGCGGCGCCCGCGGCGCTGGTCACGACGACCCAGTCGTAGCGAGCGAAGTCCGGCCAATCGACGGGAACCGCTCGCGTCAGAACGGTCGGCACTGCGCTCACGCGATAACCACGGGCGCTGAGCTCGGCCAGCAGTGGATCCCTGTCACCCAGAGGCCTCGTCACCAGGACGGCGGTCATCTGAGCGCCACCGCGCCGGCCAGTCTGCGGCCGGCAGCCTCCGCTTCGGCGATCGCCTCGGACCGGTCGCCTTCGATCGACTCGATGCGGAGGTCGGAGCCATCGCTGTTCACGCCCCCGACGATCATCGTGAAGCGGTCACCATCGATCGAAGCGAGGGCGCCCACCGGGGCGCGACAGGTCCCGCCGGTTGCGGAGAGAACGCCTCTCTCGGCCTCGACCGCGAGACGGATGTCAGGCTGATCCAGGCTCCCAAGCAACTCCAGCAGGGCCACGTCTGAGCGCCGGGCCTGAACGGCGAGCGCGCCCTGCGCGGGAGCGGGCGTGACCAGCTTCGGATCGATTCGTTGATCGATGCGCGCGCCGCGGCCCAGGCGGTCGAGCCCGGCCGCAGCGATGACGAGCGCCTCGACATCGCCCCCGTCGAGGCGGCGCAGCCGCGTATCGACATTCCCGTGGAGCGGCACGATGCGCAGGTCCGGACGCGCGGCGCGGACGAATCCCGCGCGCCGCGGGCTGTCGGTGCCCACAGTCGCGTTCGCCGGCAGGCTCGCGAGGGACGCGGCGTGCGACTTCGTCACGAGCGCGTCGCGTGGATCCGCCCTCGCCGGGTACGCGGCGATCACGAGCTCTGACTCTTCTTCCAGAGGGACATCCTTGGCGCTGTGGACCGCCACGTCGATCTCGCCATGTTTCAGCGCGGTTGCGATCGCCGCGACGAAGATGCCTTCGCCAGGGACAGTGTCCGCCGGCCGCACATCGCCCTCGGTCACCATCCTCACCACCTCGACGTCATGGCCGGCGAGGCGAAGACGGCCGGCGACCCAATCGCTCTGGGTCAGAGCGAGCATGGAGCCGCGCGTGCCGAGCCGGATCCTCATCGCGGCTGCCCGAGGTAGGCCATGTACTCCGCCGTCTTGAGCGCGACCAGACGCCTCGCGTCCTCTATATATGCGCCCGGCAGGGGCCGGCTCTGGGTGTAGAGGTCGTCGATGCCGAGGAAGCTTCCGTTGAGGCGGCGCCGGACGGCGTCAGGTATTGCTTGCGGCGCGGAGATGTCGGCGATCGGCGGCAGATCTTTGCTCTTCGCTTTCGCCAGCTCGATCCACGGCCCGCCGAGGGCGACGGCGACACCGGCTGCGCCGCCGGACAGGTCAGCACCCTCGTCCAGACCGACGCCACGACCCGCGTGCACCCGCGCCAGCCGAACGGCGCGGGCCGGGTCACGGCTCGCGATGATCAGGTCCGCCCCGACCTTGTCCAGCGAGTGAGCGAGGGCGGCGCCCATGCGGCCCGCGCCGGCGACCACCACAGTCCGACCGGCAAGGGACGCTCGGAGTTGCAGCCACGCCACAGCGCTCTGAGCGAGGTTGGCGCTCGAGGCGGTTCGCCGCGAACGAGCTTTGCGACCGGCCGCGATCGCGAGCTCGAACAGGCGCTGCAGACGCGGCTCCAGGCTTTCTGTCAAGCGAGCCTGGGTCAGCGCCCCGCGAACCTGGTGCAGCACCTCGTCCTCGCCGACGATGACGCTCTCCAGACCGCACGCCACCCGCAGCAGATGCGCGACCGCGCTCTCCCCGGCCAGCGCGACCGCCGGCCCGAGATGAGGCATGGAGCCGACTCCGTAGAGCTCGGCGCGATGGCACGTCACCAGCGCCACTCCGTGACCGCCATGGGCGAGCCAGTCCTCCATCTCGCGCGCGACGCCGGCGCGAGCGGTGGCGCTTGCGCCGGCCGCCGATACCGTGACCGCCCAGGGTTCGATCAAGACTTCGTATGTCCTGTCATCAACGCAACGAGCAGCCGATCGAGCGCTGACTCCGCGTCGACCAGGAGCGCCGTCGCCTCGCGGGTATCGAGGCGCCGCTGTCGAGCAAGCGCCGCCAGCTGATCGATGAAAGGTTTGCGATAGCGGAGAAATCCTTCGACGGTGTCGCTGAGCGATGCGCCGAACTTCGCCGCCTCTGCCCCGTACTCGTTTGCATGCCGCTCCGCAACGACCAGGTCGCCGCGTTCGGCGTCGAGGTGCGCGAGCAGGTCACCGACGAGCTGCATGCCGCGTTCGCGGAACCGCATGCGCTCGGATTCCGACAGGTTGGCCAGCCAGGGCGCGGGCTCATGCCTGGGAGCAAGCGGTCGCGCCCGGCGGTAGGCGCGAGCCATGTGGTCCGAGGTACCCGCCAGGGCGGGGCGTCGGGTGCGCGCGGTCGGGACCAAAGCCTGCACCGCGGTGACGAGGAAGCGCCTGTGACCGCCAGGGGTCGTGAACGATGGAATCTGACCCCGATCGGCCCAGCGACGGAGGGTGTTCGGCGTTACCCCGAGTGTGCGGCTCGCCTCGCCCAGCGTGAACCAGCGGTTCCCATCATTCCTATCCAAAACTCGCCAAATCTACCACCTGGTCGAGGTTCGATGCGGCCTGCGCCGCCACCTCGCCCACGACCAGTGTCGCCGGCGGGAGCAGCCCGGAGCGCGCGACCCGCTCGGCGATGTCTCCCAACGTGCCGGTCACGACCTCTTGCTCGGGCAGCGTCGCGCTGCTGATCACCGCCGCGGGCCGGTTGCGGCCGAGCGGCTCGGCGAGCGTCGAAGCAATACCTTCGAGCTTGCCATGGGCCATCAGGACGACGAGCGTGTCCGCGGCCGCGGCGAGCTGCTGGAGGCGAGCGGCAGGAGCATTGCCCTCACCCGTCGTCACCGCGATCGATGAGGCGACGCCGCGCATCGTGAGCGGGATCCCTGCCGCAGCCGGTGCTGCGATTGCCGCGCTAACCCCGGGCACGACGACGACGTCGACTCCGGCCGCAATCAGATCGCGCATCTCCTCACCGCCTCGTCCGAAGACGAACGGATCGCCTCCTTTGAGGCGCACCACGAGATGGCCTTGTCGCGCCAGCTCGATGAGACGCGCCGTGATATCCGCCTGCCGCGCGCTGCGCCTGCCCGCACGCTTGCCCACGTCCTCGAGGCGCGCTTCCGGGCCGCACAGCGCAAGCGTTTCGGCGCTCACCAGCGCGTCGTGGAGCACAAAGTCCGCGTCCCCCAGCAGCTCTCGAGCCCGAACCGTCAGGAGGTCGGGATCGCCAGGTCCGGCGCCGACGAGCGCGACGCGCCCCCCGGCGCCCAAATCCGCGCGCGAGATCGCCGCCGCCGCGTGCTGCGCACCGCTGATGTCGTCGTTGCGGAGCATCTTGCGGATGTCCGAAGCGAGCAGCCGCTTGTAGATCTTCGTCTGCTGCTGAATCGGGATACCCAGCTCGCGCAGCTCACGCCGCGTGCGACCGATCAGCGCCGTGAATGGTCCCCATTCGCGACCCAGCCAGCGTTCGAGCCGGGCCCTCAGGGTCGAGGCGAGGAACGGGCTCTGGCCCTCCGTCGAGATCGCGATCAGGAGCGGGTCGCGGCGCACGATCGCCGGTGCGATGAAACGGCACTGCGCCGGCCGGTCGACGACGTTGATCAGGATGCCGGCGGCCTCCGCCTCCGCCCAGCTCTCGCGGTTGACCGCGGGATCGTCGCTGGCGTCGAAGACAAGGCGAGCGCCCGCGAGGTCGCCACGCCGGTAGTCCTTCGATGCGATCACACGCACCGCTGCTCCGGCTTCACGCAAGCCGGCGGCTTTCTCGGCAGCGAGCTTGCCCTCGCCCAACACGACGCATGGCTCGTCCGCGAGATCGAGGAAGACGGGGTAGTACCTCACGCGGTCGCCTCTTCTCGTGCGGCGTCGAGCAGAACGCGTGCCACCTCGGGACGCGTGAACTCCACCGGGAGGTCAGCTCCCTCATCGAGCAGCTTCCTCACAGCGGTTCCGCTCAACGTCCTGTGCAGCTCCTTCGGATGAGGGCATGTACGGGTCGACGCCATGCCGCCGCAGGCTGAGCAGTAGAAGGTGTGCTCGAAGCGCAGGATCTCGATCCCGAGCTCGCTCGGTGTGTACTCATCGAAGATGCGGTGCGCGGCGTAGGTGTCGTAGTAGTTGCCCACGCCGGCGTGGTCGCGGCCGACTATGAAGTGCGTGCATCCGTAGTTGCGGCGGACGATGGCGTGGAACACCGCCTCCTTCGGTCCGGCGTAGCGCATCCACGCGGGGTTGGTCGACAGAAGGACGCGATCGGCCGGGTAGTAGCCCGCGAGCAGCTCTTCGTAGCAGCGCATGCGGACAGCCGCGGGAATGTCATCGCTCTTGGTTTCGCCGACGAGCGGATGCAGGAGCAGTCCATCGACGCTCTCCAGCGCCACCTTCTGCAGATATTCGTGCGCGCGGTGGACCGGATTGCGCGTCTGGAAGCCAACCATCGTCCTCCACCCGCGCTGCGCCTTGACCTCTCTGACCTGCGCCGGTGTCAGGTCGTAGTCGGGGAAGCCTGACGTCGGTCTCGCCAGCGCGATCACCGCGCCGCCGATGGCCCAACGACCCGCATCCTTGAGCAGGCGCACGCCCGGATGCCCTTCGTCATCCGTCCCGTAAACCGCGAGCGCCTCGCGCCCAGGGTCGGCCTCGTATGCCTCCGCGATCTCCATGATCCCGACGGGCTTGTCACCGGTGAAGAGCCCGACCCGATCGGCAGCCGGCACATCGTCCGTGCGGAGAACGATCGGGATCGTGAAGGGCGCTCCGCCCGCGAGGCGGCCTCGCGCGACCACCGATTCGTAGTCCTCGCGACCCAGAAATCCATCGACCGGCGACAGCGCGCCCGCGCCGAGCATGAAGATGTCCGACAGCTCGCGCTGACCGACCTGGAGCTGCGGCAAGCGCCTCGCCTCAGCCCGGAGCTCCAACAGCTCCTCCCCCGAGGGAAGTCGCTCCAACGGCGGGCGCGGCAGATGGCCGAGCCGCTCCAGCCTGTCGAGCACCTTCGTCACCGACTGGGCGAGGCTCTCGACCGACGTATCGCAGACCACCTCAGGATGGAGCGGTTCCTCGTAGGGATCGCTCACGCCGGTGAAGTTGGCGATCTCGCCGGCGATGGCCTTGCGGTAAAGGCCTTTGGTGTCCCGCTCGACCAGCGTGTCAAGCGGCGCCCGGACGAACACCTCGACGAAGCCAGGCGTCTGGCCGCGCAACTCGTCGCGCACGTCGCGATACGGAGAAATCGCTGCCGTGATCGCGACACCACCGCTCCGCGCGATGAGCCGCGCCACGTAGCCGATGCGCCTGATGTTCGTGTCGCGGTCTTCTTTGGAGAACCCGAGACCCTTGGAGAGATGGGTGCGCACCTCGTCGCCGTCGAGCAGCTCGGGGTGCCGGCCTCGACGCGAGAGCTCGGCTTGCAACGCGGTCGCAATCGTCGATTTGCCCGCTCCTGAAAGCCCGGTGAACCACACGACGAAACCCTTGCTCACACCTCTCCTCCCAAACCCCAACGCTGTCTGATGGCGCGATCGAGCGTGCCGAAGAGGCTGTCGATCGCAACGCCGATGGCGAAGATCACGATCATCAAGGCGAGCAGCTGCTCGGCGTCAGCCAGGTCTCGCGCGAACTGCAGCTGCTGGCCAAGCGACGCCTGGTGGTTGACGATGACAAGCAGCTCGCCGGCCATCAGGCTGCGCCACGCAAAGGCCCAACCTTGCTTCAGACCACCGACGAAAGAGGGAAACGCCGCGGGCAGGATCACATGCCTGTACAAGCCAAGGCCCTTCGCACCCATCACCTGTCCGACGCGAACCAGCAGCGGCTGCACGTGGTCGACGCCACTCAGGAGCCCGGCCGCGATGGCCGGGGCGGCGCCCAGGATGACGACGAACGTGATGGCGCCCTCGCTCAGCTGGAACAGGAGGATGGCGAGCGGAAACCACGCGATCGAGGGCATCGACTGCAGGCCCAAGATCGCCGAGCCCACCGCTTTGCGTAGAAGCGACACGCGCGCGACGAGGATCCCGACCGCGCTTCCGATGGCGACCGCGATGGCGTAGCCGATGAGTGCCCTCCGCAGGGTGATGGCAACCCCGACATAGAAATCGGCGTGGCGCAGGTCCGCGGCCAGGCGGCCGAGCACCGCCGCCGGGCCGGGCAGGACGTAGTCCGGTTTCCAACCCGACCAAACCACCACCTGCCAGGCCGCGAGGGCGAGTCCGACCGCCGCGACCTTCGGCCAGACATTGCGCCACACCTGAAGCGCCGGAGCGCCGTGCGGCGGCGACGCCGCCTCGCTGATCTCGGGGAGCGCAAAACCGGTAGCGATCTCAGTCGCCATTCGGGGTCATCTCGTGCTTCAAGCGATCAGTGATGCGGCCGGCGATGACCGCGAGCTCAGGTGAGTCGAGGCTGCGGGGTCGGGGCAGGTCGACTCTTATCTCCTGCGCGACGCGACCCGGCCGGCTGGTGAACACAAGGACGCGATCACCCAGCCGCACAGCCTCGCGTGCGTTGTGCGTGACGAACAGAATCGTGAGCCCCGACTCGTTCCAGATCCGTACGAGCTCCTCATGGAGGAGGTCGCGGGTGATGGCGTCCAGGGCTGCAAACGGCTCGTCCATCAGCAGGACATCCGCATCTTGGGCCAGCGCGCGCGCCAGGGCGACACGCTGCTTCATGCCACCGGACAGCTCGTGGGGCCGCCGCTTCTCAAAGCCTGCAAGGTGGACTCGATTCAGAAGCTCGCAAGCGATGGTCCGGCGCTGCGAGGCTCTCACCCCGCGCAGCTCGAGCGCCAGCTCGACGTTTCCGGCTGCGGTCAACCAGGGCAGCAACGCCGCTTCCTGGAACATCAGCGCAACGCGTCCGTGCACGTGCGCGCGCCCGGCGGTGGGGCGATCGAGTCCCGCGAGAATGTTGAGAAGCGTGCTCTTTCCCGAACCTGAGGCACCCACCACACAAACCAGCTCGCCTCGCTTGACTTCCAGCGTGGCTCCCTGCAAGGCGAGAAGCAATCGATCGCCATGCGGGAAAGCCATCGTCAGCCGCTCGACGCTCAGCGCGTGCTTGTTGGAGAGCTCGAGGACCTGGCTCACAGGCCGGGGACCGCTTGTTCGCGATGGGATGCCAGCACCTGGTTCAGCAGCGTGAGGTCATACAGGCCTTTCAGGTCGGTGCTCGGAAGCAGACCGACGCTGTGGGCGTGATCCGCTGAAGCCTTGAGGGTGGAGGCCAGAGGGTCGATGCTGAAGCTGAGATGCGACCACGCGGCTGAAATGACACCAGCTGCCAGCTTCTTGCCGGTGATCTGCCCGACCGCGTCGTTGGTCAAGCTCTGCGACTCGGAGCCGTTCGAGTTGAGATAGGCGACCGATTGGTAGAGGCCCTCGAGGAGCGCCTTGATTCGCTTCGGGTGAGCGGCGAGAAAGTCGCTTCGGACGATCAGGTTGGTGGTCACGAACCTGCCCTGAGGCCAGAGGTCTCGCTCGTCAACCAGAACCTTCGCGCCCCCTTCGACAACCAGCCTGCTGGCCCATGGCTCGGGCAGCCAGGCGCCGGCGATCTGGCCTTGCTTGAATGCGGTCAGGGTCTGAGCGTTGTCCTGCGGCACGACGCTCACGTCGCCGCCTCCCGCAGCGTCCGCGTTGAGCCCCTGGCTCTTCAGATACCAGCGCAGCGCTACGTCCTGGGTCGCGCCAAGCTGCGGATCGGCGATCTTCTTGCCCTTCAGCTCGGCTGGGGATTTGATGCTCGGCTTCACGACCAGCAGAGCCCCACCTGAGGTGGCGCCGGCGACGACCCTGATCGCCTGGCCGTGGGACTGGGCAAATGCGTTGACCGTCGGATTCGGACCGACAAACGTGGCGTCGATCGAGTCGGACAGAATCGCCGTGACGGCGTCGCCACCCGCGTTGAAGGTCTTGGTCTCCAACGTCACTTTGCTGTCCAGGCTTCCGGCAAAGAAATTCTTGTTGACTCCGATCAGCGCAGGGGCGTGGGTGAGGTTGGGGAAGAAGCCAAGCCGAAGCGTGAGCGGGCTGTCGTCGCTGGGCGCGCCCGCTGAAGCCGCGCCGCAGGCGGCGGCCAGCAGCATCGCCGCGCCGAGGCCGAGGGTTTTCAAACGATTCACCGCTTTTTGCTCGCGCTCAATGGGTACGGTCGTCCGTCGGGCGAGTGGTGGATTCCGCACTCTTTGACTTCGTTCTGCTCCCACCACCAACGGCCCGCCCTCTCGTCCTCGCCTGCCGTGGTGGCTCGGGTGCACGGGGCACACCCGATCGAGGTGTAGCCCTGGTCGTAGAGCGCGTGGTAGGGAAGGTGGTTGGCGCGGATGTAATCCCAGACGCGGGCCTTCGTCCAGGTCGCAAGGGGCGCGATCTTGGCGATACCGTTGTGATGCTCGTCGAGGGCGAAGAGCTGGGTTTCGGCCCGGGTCGCCGATTGCTGGCGCCGGACGCCGGTCACCCAGGCGTCGTAGCCGCTCAGCGCCCGGTCCAGGGGCCGCGATTTGCGCACGTCGCAGCAGAGGCGCCGGAGCTGCGGCGAGTGGTGGAAGAGGTTGGCGCCGTGCTCCGTGACGATCCGCTGCACCTCGCCGGCGTCTGGGTGCACGACCTGGATCTCTATCTGGTAGCGCTCGCGGACGCGGTCGATCATGTCGTGCGTCTCCTGAGGGAGGCGGCCGGTGTCGAGCGTAAGCACCGACAGGTCGGACCGGATCCTGGAGGCGATGTCGATGATTACCGACGACTCGGCCTGAAAGCTCGCCACGATCGCGACCCGGCTGAAGTTGCCGTACGCCCACCGCAGCACGTCTGCCGGCTGGGGGTTCGAGGCAAGCTCCGCGGGAAGCGTCGCGATCATGCCGTCTGCTCCGCGCGCTCGCGCAGCGACTCGAAGCCGATCCGCTCGACCCAATCGCCAAAGCCTTCGCCCGGCGCGCGGTTCGCACCGAACTCGATGAACATCGGGCGGAGCAGGGATGGAATCGTGCCAATAGGCACGTTTGGCGCGTACAGGCGGTTGAGACGCGTGCCGTCGAAGTCCCCCGCCAGCATGACGTCGTACTTGCCGAGGGTGGTGCCGACAAAGCCGACATCGCCCAGATAAGGACGCGAGCAACCGTTGGGGCAGCCGCTCATCCGGAAGCTGATCCGCTCCTCGCCCAGCCCGAGCTCGTCGAGCATCGAGGCGATCTGGCGGATGAGAGAAGGAAGCGCGCGCTCGGCCTCGGCCACAGCCAGGCCGCACGTCGGGATGGCGGGGCACGCCATGGCGTAGCGGATGGCGTGGGGAATCGACTCGACCGCCGCGATGCCATGTTCCGCCAGGAGCTCGTCCACGCGGGCCTTCTGCGCGGGCTTGACGCCGGCCAGGATCACGTTTTGCTGCGCGGTCAGGCGGACCTCCGGCCGGATCTCTTCGATGATCGCGCGCAGCCCGGTGCGCATCCGCACCTCGCCCGCGTCCGCGATGCGGCCGTTCTCGACGTAGACGCCGAGGTAAAGATTCCCGTCGCCCTGCTCGTGCCAGCCCAGGTGGTCGTCGACAGGTTTCCAGCGCAGCGGTTCGGGCGGCTGCAGCGGGAACGGAAGCCGCTTTTGCACCTCGGCGCGAAACCAATCGAGCCCACGGTCCGCGATCGTGTATTTGAGACGCGCGTGCTTGCGGTTGCTGCGGTCCCCGTAGTCGCGCTGCACGGCGACGACTTCGCGCGCGAGGTCGACAACCTGGTCGGGCTGGACGAACGCCATCGGCCGCGCGACGGCCACAAATGTCTCAGGCTTGTTGTGCGTCCGGCCGAGGCCGCCGCCGACGAGGACGTTGAATCCTCTCACCGAGCCATTCGGTCCCCGCATGGCGACGAGCGCGAGGTCGTGGGCGTAGATGTCGACGCAGTTGTCGCCCTCGAGCGCGACGGTGGTCTTGAACTTGCGCGGTAGGTACTGCTCGCCGTAGACAGGTTCAACCTCTGGCTCGGACGAGCGCACGACCTCGCCGTCGAGCCATATCTCGTGGTACGCGGCGGTCCGCGGGGTCAGAGCGGAGACGATCGACGTGATCGAGCGATTCAGGTGTTCGTGGAAGGCATCCGCCTTCGGCTCGGGGCAGCACATGACGTTGCGGTTGACGTCGCCACACCCGCCGAGGGTCGTAAGCAGTGCGTCGTTGATGCCGGCGATCGATTTCTTGAGGTCGCCCTTGAGCACACCGTGGAGCTGGAAGTCCTGCCGGGTGGTCACGCGCAGGGTGCCGTTGGCCCATTTCTGGCTGATGTCGTCGTGAGCGATGTACGCGTCCGCGGACACGATGCCCCCAGGGATCCGCGTCCGGATCATCAGCTGGTGGTGCTTGTCGAGGCCCTTTGCCCTCGCTTCCTTGCGGCGGTCGCGGTCGTCCTGTTGATAGATCCCGTGGAACTTGAGCAGCTGCTCGGAATCGTCGCTGAACACGGGCGTGTCTTCGACGAGCTCCTCCTTGATGAGCCCTCGAAGGTGGTTGCTGGCCGCCTTTATGGACTCGTTCTTGGAGAAGGTGTCGGCCGATGTTCCGTCGGACAGATTGGACAAACTGGATGCGCCTCCGCTTGATTCGCTGATGCCGAAAAAGGACCCACGCCCGGGCGTGGTTGGGCCTTGCGGCCCGGTCAGAGAGTTCGGCTAGCTACAGAAGCAGCTGGCGCAGCGGACGTAGTCGATCGCTCGTCGCCGAGTGAGGACAGGAGCGTGAGCCATCGATCTACGCATAGATTCCAGGCAAGGATAGCGTCTCGGTGACCACGTGTGGCTGTGGACACGACACCAAACGACGGCCCGGCTTTTTGTCCGCCGGCTCCACCTTGGCGTCAAGCGTCGCTCGATCGGGCCCAGATGTTGATTCCGCTGTCAGTGGCGTGGCCGTCGATCTCCTTGAGCTCGGCGGGCGAGAACTCGAGCTTGTCCAGGGCAGCAATGTTTTGCTCGAGCTGGGCGACGCTGCTGGCCCCGACGAGGGCCGAGGTCACGACGGGGTCGCGCAGGGTCCAGGCAATGGCCATCTCGGCCAGCGACTGGCCGCGCCGCCGGGCGATCTCGTTGAGGGCACGGATCTTGGCCAGGTTCGCGTCCGTGAGCATGTCGTGCGACATGGACCCGGGGTGGCTGGCGCGCGAGCCTTCAGGCACGCCGTTGAGATAGCGGTCTGTCAGGAGGCCCTGCGCCAGGGGCGAGAAGACGATGCAGCCGATCCCCTCTTGCCTCAGAACGTCGAACAGCTCGGGCTCGGCCCACCGGTTGAGCATCGAGTACGACGGCTGGTGGATGAGCAGCCGCGTCCCCATTTGTCTGAGCGTGGCGGCGGCCTCTCTGGTGCGTTTCGCCGAGTAGGAGGAGATGCCCACGTACAGCGCTTTGCCGTGGCGCAGCGCGGTTTCGAGCGCCCCCATCGTCTCCTCGAGCGGAGTGTCCGGATCGACGCGATGTGAGTAGAAGATGTCGACGTAGTCGAGACCCATGCGCTTGAGGCTCTGATCGAGGCTCGCCAGTAGGTACTTGCGCGAGCCCCACTCTCCGTACGGCCCGGGCCACATGTCGTAACCCGCCTTGGTCGAGATGATCAGCTCGTCGCGGTGGCCTTCCAGGTCCGTCGCCAGCGTGCGGCCGAAGTTTTCCTCCGCCGAACCGGGCGGCGGGCCGTAGTTGTTGGCCAGGTCGAAGTGCGTGATCCCGAGGTCGAAGGCCCGGCGCACGATCGCTCGCTGGCGCTCGAACGGGGCGTCGCCGCCGAAGTTCTGCCACAGCCCGAGCGAGATCGCCGGCAGCTTCAGCCCGCTGTGCCCGGTGCGGCGGTACCGCATGCGGGCGTATCGGTCGGTGTGGTTTCCCGTCACGTCACGTCCTTCTTAATTCTTGCGGAAGGCGGGGTCGGAGATCGCGCGGATGGAGACGACGAGGCACAGCCATCCGACCACGACGAGCAGGCTCGCGATGACATCTAGTGGCCAGTGGGTGCCGGCGTACACCCGGCTGATGGCGACGAGGAGCGCGATCGCGCCGGTGATTGCCCATGCGATGACCTGCCCCTTTGTCGGTAGGTATCGGTGTCCGATGCACAGCACAAGGACGGCGAGGTTGATCGTGAGGAAGATCACATGGCCGCTGGGATAGCTCGTGGCCCCGGGATGCTCCGTGATGCGCAGAACCTGATCCGCTGTCGGTCGCGGGCGCTGCGCCAGGACAAGGAGAGCCTCGTACCAGACGCCCCCGGCGATGGCCAGAATCGCCAGCAACCAGGCGCGGCGGTTGAAGAGGAGGACGAGCGCGATGGTCGCGGCCGCCATGTACGGTCCGCCTGGCCCGCCGGCCCACCTGAAGAAGGGAAATGGGGCGGCGAGTGGGCCGAGGTCCAGGGACTGGATCGCTTTCGCGACCGCGTCGTCGAGCGCGATGTAGGGCGTCGTCCTCACCAGGACCGTGAGACCGGCTACCGCCGCAGCGCATGCCGCCGCGATCACCAGAAGCGGCAAGCGAATTGCCCCCGACCGGTCCACCCCAGAAATCTAGTCCGGTCCGCGCGGCAACCCGAAGGTGACGGTAGGCGCGATGGTCACGAGTTCGCCTTCTTCGGTCTTGATCACTTGCCAGCCACCCTCATGCAGCATGCGATGGTGGCGGCGACAGAGCAGGACGAGGTTGTCCAGATCGGTATCTCCGCCATCGATCCAATGGACCAGATGATGGCCGTCGCACCAGGAGGCAGGGCGTTCGCAACCCGGCCAGCGGCAATGACCGTCCCGGGCGCTCAGGGCTTTGCGCGCCGGACCCGAGATCACACGCTTGGACCGTCCGATGTCGATGACCAGCGACTCCTGGCTGAGCAGGATGCGGGTCACGCTGCAGTCGCAGGCCATGCGCTGGACCGCGACCGAGGAGATGGGAAGGGAGAACTCCATCTCCGCGGCCCCGGCACCGGCCAGGCCCTTCAAGGTCTCGATCGTGGCCGTGACCTGGACGTTGGCAGGCCTGCCGGCCGAGGCCAGCTCGACCAGGGCGTCGGCGTAGCGCTGGGGCAGCAGACGGTCGTCCCGCTCGCCTGACTTGCGCGCCAGAGGCTCGAGCGCAGTTCGCACCGCCGCCCCGCCGACCGGGTCGAGGACGCCGTTGATCAGGAGGTGGCCCGACTCGGCCGTGCTCAGGGAGAGGTGGTGGCTGAACTGCTGCTCGTTCTGCTCCTCGGCGTACTTCTTGGCGTCGACCGAGTGCCGGTAGTGGAGGCATTTGTAGTGGAACTTGCCCGGTGAATGTTCGCGGGCGAGTGCAAGCAGCTTGCTTTCGTCAAACCCTTTGCCGACCGCCTCCGCCGTCCGCGCCATGACCGCGAGATGGGCAAAGCCGATCTGGCCCCCATCCATGGCGTCGGTGCTGCGCGGCAGGTCGGCCAGGCGCTCACCCACCGCAAGCCGGTCGTAGGCCGCGTTGGAGGTCATCCGGCAGTTGAAGCGGATCCAATCCCCAGAAGTGTTAAAGCCTTCGTAGTCCCACCAGTCGGTCTGGTCGAACTCAGCGGCGAGCTGCGAGAACTTGAGCTCGAGCTGGTCGATGACCCGGCGCAGGGTGATCAGCTGACAGGCGATCTCCTCGCCCGCGGGGACCATCTCGAGCATGCGTTCATCGTATCGAACATCGGTACGAGAGACAAGTCCCTTTACACGCATTCTAGTTCAGATTTGCCACATTTATATGCCGCCATACCTTCCCGGCCGCCACTTCACTGTCCGTCCCGTCCGACGTTCAAGGGACAATCAACAGGAAGTGATCGCCGACCCCCACTGTCACACCCTCTCCTCCGACGGCATGGTGACCCCCGCCCAGCTCGTCGACGCGGCCGTGACCGCCCGCCTCGACCTGATCGCGGTCACGGACCACGACACCATGGCCTCGGTCAAGGAAACGCAGGAGCGCGGGTCGGCCGCAGGCCTCACCGTCGTCGCAGGTCAGGAGATCACCTCGAGATGGCCCGCCCAGACACACATGCTCGCCTGGTTCCTGGAAAAGCCCATCAAGCGCGGAATGTCGCTCGAGGACACGGTCGCCGCGATCCACGACCAGGGCGCACTCGCCATCGTCCCGCATCCCTTCATGCCCGTCTATTTCGGCTCGATCCAGCCCGACATGCTGCGCCGCCTGCTCGACAAACACCAGGTCGACGGGATCGAGATGGTCTTCACCGTGCCGATCGGCGCCCGGCGCCGCAGACAGCTCGACCAGTTCTACGCCAGGAATCGGGAACGGCTCGGAGCCGCGATCGGCGCCAGCGACTGCCACTTCGGCTCGCATGACATCGCGTCGGCTGTCACGCGATACCAGGGCGACTTTCAGACGGCGGTGCGGACGAGGGCGACCGACCCCGAGCGACTCCGCCACGCCGGACGTCTGCCCACCGCCACGGCGCTTCGCCAGCAGTGGCGCGCGCTCGTCGATCTACCGTTCAGGCGAATGCGAGGCCAGATCTAGCAGCGCCTCGTGCACCGCCGGCGCGGCGGCCAGGATGTTGCCGGTTTCGATCCAGGTATCGCCGCCCGACCAATCGGTGACCCGCCCCCCGACCTCGAGCACCAGCGCCGCGCCCGCCGCCACGTCCCACGTGTTGAGGCCGAGCTCGAAGAATCCGTCGAACGTGCCGGCCGCGGTCCAGGCCAGGTCGAGGGCGGCGGCGCCGGCCCGACGCAGATCTTCGAAACGGCCCAGGGCAAGCGCGAACATCGTCAGATAGCGCGGCACGAGGCTCTTGTTGCGGAACGGAAAGCCTGTGGCGACCACCGCGCCGGAGGGGTCGAGAGCGTGGTGCTGTGGAAGGCGCTCTCCATTCATGAATGCGCCGCCGCCCCGCGCGGCGGTGAACTCCAGGTTCAGGAACGGCGCAAGCACCACGCCCAACATCGGATTGCCATGGTCGAGCAGCGCGACCGAAATGCCGACCGATGGGAAGCCCCGCGTGAAGTTGGTCGTCCCGTCGAGCGGATCGACGGCCCACATCGTTTCGGCCCGGACACCGCCGCCCTCCTCCGCCACGACCGCGATTCCCGGCGCCTCTCGAGCGAGGACGTCGAGGATCGCCGCCTCGGAGCGACGGTCGGTCGCGGTCACGTAATCGCCCCGACCCTTCATCTCGGCAGCCATGCCGGGTCGCGGCAGCCCGCCCTCGCGAAGCACCGCGGCGCCGGCTCGCGCCGCGCGCACCGCGACGGGGAGGAGGTCGCTCGTCAGACCGGTTTGTCTTCCAGACCGAGGCCGAACATGGCCTCGAGGTCGTGCGCCGAGAACTGCTGGAACGCGACCATCGTCTCCGTCTTCTCGATGCCGGCGAGCTTGGTCAGATGCTGCGTGACGACCTTGGCCAGATCCTCATGCTCGCGAACCCTCGCGATCGCGACAAAGTCCCACTCGCCGGTGACCGTGTAGACCTCCGCCACGCCCTCGACATCGGCGAGCTCAGGCCCCAGACGTGTC
>Ga0209161_10002288_pt1 | contig 15726 bp, 16 predicted proteins | sample GraSoiAngelo_155_FD_186169 | JGI IMG/M metagenome (GOLD analysis project Ga0209161, IMG submission 186169) | Grasslands soil microbial communities from the Angelo Coastal Reserve, California, USA - 14_1009_13_30cm (SPAdes) (version 2) | ecosystem: Environmental > Terrestrial > Soil > Grasslands...
CAAGATCAAGACGGTCCCCAGCGAAGTGGTGCAGGTGCTGGTCGCGAAGACCCTCGACCCTCGGGATGCCCCCATCTACCAACGCTACGCGCGTTTCATGGAGTGGGTCGACGGGGCGCGGCGGCTCGGCGTGCGCGCCAACGCGGACCAGCCCGACCAGGGCGCCAACGCGCTCGCCTTCGGGGCCGAGGGCGTGGGCCTCTGCCGCACCGAGCACATGTTCTTCGGCGAGGGCAAGATCGGCCCCATGCGCGAGACCATCCTCGCCGGCACGGCGAAGGAGCGGCGCGCCGCGCTCGCGAAGCTGCTCCCCCTGCAGCGCGCCGACTTCGCGGGCATCTTCCGGGTCATGAACGGCCGCCCGGTGACGATTCGGACGCTGGATCCACCGTTGCACGAGTTTCTGCCGCACGACGAGGCGGGGCAGCGCGAGGTCGCCGCCGCGCTCGGCGTTCCCTTCGAACGCGTGCGCGAGCGCGTCGAAGCGCTGCACGAGTTCAACCCCATGCTCGGTTTCCGCGGCTGCCGTCTCGGCATCATCTACCCCGAGATCACCGAGATGCAGGCGCGGGCGATCTTCGAGGCGGCGGCCGACGTGCGCCAGGCGGGCGTCGCGGTCGCGCCCGAGATCATGATCCCGCTGGTCGGGCACGTGAAGGAGCTGGCCCTCCAGGCCGGGGTCGTGCGCCGCGTCGCGGAGGAGGTGATGCGGGAGAAGGGCACGCGACTCCGCTACCTGGTCGGGACCATGATCGAGATCCCCCGCGGCGCGCTCACCGCGGACGAGATCGCGGGCGTGGCCGAGTTCTTCTCCTTCGGCACCAACGACTTGACGCAGACGACGCTCGGCGTGTCGCGCGACGACGCCGGCCGCTTTCTCGTCCCCTACGTCGACAGGCTCGAGATCTACGGGAAGGACCCGTTCGAGTCGATCGATCGCGACGGCGTGGGCGCGCTCATGCGCATGGCGAGCGAGAGGGGACGCACGCGGCGCCCGAAGCTCAAGCTCGGCATCTGCGGCGAGCACGGCGGCGATCCGGCGAGCGTCGGCTTCTGCCACGAGATCGGCCTCGACTACGTCTCCTGCTCGCCCTTCCGCGTGCCCATCGCCCGGCTCGCGGCGGCGCGGGCGGCGCTCGGTGCTTGAAAGCACCCGCGGTCTCCCGGCAGGCTAAAGCCGACCCCGACTCCGACCGATGATGAGTCGGGCCAGGTGTGCCGACGGGCCACCCGGGTTCAGGAGGCGTGTCCGTGGCGAGGCAGATGCAGGCGCGATTGTTCGGGGTCCTCGGCGACCCGGTCGACCATTCGCTCTCCCCGGCGATGCACAACGCCGCGTTCGCCGCCGCCGGCCTGCCCCACGTCTACCTGCGCTACCGGGTGCCGGCCGCCCTCCTGCCCGCCGCCGTGCGGGAGGCCAAGGCACTCCGCATGGGCGGGCTGAACCTGACGGTCCCGCTCAAGGAGGCCGTCCTCCCCCTCCTCGACGCCGTCACGCGCGAGGCGGAGCGCATCGGCGCGGTGAACACCATCCTCTTCGCCGCGGGCGGGCGGACGGTGGGCGACAACACGGACGGCCGCGGCTTCCTCGCCGCACTGCGCGGGAGAGTGCGCCTGCGCGGCGCCCGTGCCCTGATCATCGGCGCGGGGGGCTCGGCGCGCGCCGTGGGGGCGGCGCTCTGCCAGGGGGGCACGGCGCGGATCACGATCGCGAACCGCACCCCGGCGCGCGGCGAGCGGCTCGCGGAGCGTCTGGGCCGCCTCGGGGCCGGGGCGACCGCCGCCGTCCCGCTCGCGGCGCTGGAGCGCGGCCAGGTGCTCGAGGACGTGACCCTGGTGGTGAACGCGACGCCACTCGGCCTCGCGGGGAGCGGCCCGCGCTTGCGCTACGTTGCCGCGCCGCGGGGCTGCCTGTTCGTGGACCTGGTGTACGCCGCGCGCCCGACGCCCTTCCTGGCCGGTGCCGCGCGCGCCGGCCGGCCGACGCTCGGCGGCGCCCACATGCTGCTCCACCAGGGCGCGCTCGCCTTCGAGGCCTGGACCGGCCGCCGCGCGCCGCGCGCCGTGATGGCCCGCGCGCTGCGCGCCGCGGGACTCGCGTTGACTCTGTTGCCGGGCGCCGCTACGGTCGCCGCTCGCCGCCCTCCGACGCGATGAGCTCCCGTCTCGGAGAGGCCCTGCAGAAGCGCGGCGACCTGACCGCCGAGCAGGTGACGCACGCCGCCGAGCAGCAGCGGGAGCACGGCGGCGCACTCTCCACCCACCTGGTCCGCCTCGGCTTCGTGACCGAGGAGAAGCTCCTCTCTTACCTCGAGCGCGAGTACCGCCTGCCGGTCGTCGATCCCCTCTCGCTCGACATCCCGCGCGAGGTGCTGGGCATCGTGCCGCAGGCCCTGGTGACGAAGCACCACCTGGTCCCCACCAGCCTCGTCCGCTCGACGCTCACCCTGGCCATGGCCGACCCCTCCAACCTGACGGCCATCAACGAGGTCAAGTTCCTGACCGGCTACGACGTCAAGGTCGCGGTCGCCGCGCCCACCGTCATCCAGCACGCCATCGAGCGCTACTACGACCGCCAGACGGACTACGACGAGGTGCTCTCGCTGCTCGGGAACGACTCGCTCGAGCTCCTCCACGGCGAAGCCGAGATCGACCTGAAGGAGCTCGAGCGCGCCACCGAGGAGGCGCCCGTCGTCCGGCTGGTGAACGCGCTCCTGACCGACGCCATCCGCAAGCGCGCGAGCGACGTCCACGTCGAGCCGTACGAGAAGATGCTCCGCGTCCGCTTCCGGATCGACGGCGTGCTCTACGAGATCATGCAGCCGCCGCTCAGGCTCAAGAACGCGCTCACCTCGCGCATCAAGGTGATGGCGCAGCTCGACATCGCCGAGCGCCGCCTGCCCCAGGACGGCCGCATCAAGATGAAGCTCGCCGGCAACAAGGAGATGGACTTCCGCGTCTCCGTCCTGCCCACCATGTTCGGCGAGAAGGTGGTGCTCCGCCTGCTCGACAAGTCGAACCTCCAGCTCGACATGACCAAGCTCGGCTTCGAGGAGCGGGCCCTCAAGCACTTCAAGGACGCCATCTACAAGCCGTTCGGCATGGTGCTGGTGACCGGGCCGACCGGCAGCGGCAAGACCACCACGCTCTACTCGGCGCTCGCCGAGCTCAACAAGGTGAGCACCAACATCTCGACCGCCGAGGACCCGATCGAGTTCAACCTGGTGGGCATCAACCAGGTGCAGATGCACGACGAGATCGGCCTCAACTTCGCGGCCGCGCTGCGCGCCTTCCTGCGCCAGGATCCCGACGTCATCATGGTGGGCGAGATCCGCGACTTCGAGACCGCCGAGATCGGCGTCAAGGCCGCGCTCACCGGCCACCTCGTGCTCTCGACGCTGCACACCAACGACGCGCCCTCGACCGTGAACCGCCTCCTCAACATGGGGGTCGAGCCCTTCCTGGTGGCGAGCTCGATCAACCTGATCATGGCGCAGCGCCTGGCGCGCGTGATCTGCGCCCAGTGCAAGGAGGAGCACCCGGTGGCGCCCGAGGTGCTGCGCGAGCTCGGCTGGACCGGCGACCCGTTCATGGCCTACCGCGGCGCCGGGTGCACGGCCTGCGGCGGCACCACCTACCGGGGCCGCATCGCGCTCTACGAGGTCATGCCGATGGGGGACGAGCTGCGCGAGCAGATCCTGGCCGGCGCGACCGCGCTCGACTTGAAGCGCGCCGCGGTCGGGGCCGGGATGAAGTCCCTCCGGCAGAGCGGCCTCTCCAAGGTGGCCGACGGCATGACCACCATCGAGGAGATCCTGCGCGTCACGATGGCCGACTAGCGCGCGTACGATTTTGTTCCAAGGGTGTTTCGCGCCGCGACGCCCCGCCACAAAGCTGACGGCCCGAGCGGCCGCCGGGCGCGCCCGGATGAGGGATGGCAGGTGGCACGCCCCCTGCTTTCCCGGGCGCCATGCCATCCATCGAGGCCTTCCTGCGCGAGATGATCGAGCGGGGGGCGTCGGACCTCCATCTCACCACGAACAGTCCGCCGATGATCCGCCTGCACGGCGAGCTGGTCGCCCTGGCCCATCCGCCGCTCAGCAGCACCGATACCAAGAACCTGTCCTACAGCCTCCTCACCGAGGCCCAGAAGAAGAAATTCGAGGAGGAGAGCGAGCTCGACTTCTCGTTCGGCATCAAGGGGGTGAGCCGCTTCCGCGGCAACCTCTATCTCCAGAAGGGCGCGGTGGGCGGGGCCTACCGCATGATCCCGCACCAGACGCCGCAGCTTCAGACCCTCGGCCTCCCGCCGTCGGTGCCGGAGCTCACCGGCCTGCCGCGCGGGCTCGTCCTGGTCACCGGTCCGACCGGCAGCGGCAAGAGCACCACGCTCGCCGCCATGGTCGACAAGATCAACCGCGAGCGGCACGAGCACATCGTCACGGTCGAGGACCCGATCGAGTTCGTGCACGAGCACAAGAGCTGCCTGGTGAACCAGCGCGAGGTTTTCTCCGACACGCAGAGCTTCACGCAGTCGCTCAAGCACGTGCTGCGCCAGGACCCGGACATCGTGCTGATCGGCGAGATGCGCGACCTCGAGACCATCGAGGCGGCCCTGGTGGTCGCGGAGACCGGCCACCTGGTGTTCTCGACCCTGCACACCAACTCCGCGGTGCAGACCATCAACCGCATCATCGACGTCTTCCCGCCGCACCAGCAGTCGCAGGTGCGCGCGCAGCTCTCGCTCGTGCTCCAGGGCGCGATCTCGCAGCAGCTCATCGCGCGGCGGGACGGGCGCGGCCGGGTGCTGGCCGCCGAGGTCATGATCCCCAACGCCGCCATCCGCAACCTGATCCGCGAGGAGAAGGTGCATCAGATCTACTCGCAGATGCAGGTCGGCCAGTCGAAGTTCGGCATGCAGACCATGAGCCAGGCGCTCATCGGCCTGGTGCAGCGGAACCTCATCACGCCCGACGAGGCGGTCGCTAACGCCACCGAGGCCGACGAGGTCCGCATGATGCTCGGGCAGCAGACGGCGCGGCGCGTCGGCTGAGGGAGGGGAGAATGGCAGTCTACCGCTGGCAGGGCGTGTCGCCCAAGGGCGAGACGCTCAAGGGGGAGATGGAAGCGAGCAGCCGCGAGGCGGTGATCATCCGCCTGCGCAGCCAGCGCATCCAGCCGCAGCCCTCGCGCATCAAGGAGAAGGGCAAGGGGTTCGACGTCGACATCAACGTCCCCAGCTTCGGCTCCCCGGTGAAGGCGCGCGACATCGTGGTGTTCACGCGGCAGTTCGCCACCATGATCGACGCCGGCCTGCCCATCGTGCAGTGCCTCTCCATCCTCGCTGCGCAGACCGACTCGAAACCCTTCCGGCGCGCCATCGGCACGGTCAAGGACGACGTCGAGAGCGGCACCACGCTCGCCGAGGCGATCCGCAAGCACAGCAAGATCTTCTCCGACCTCTACACCCACATGGTGCAGGCCGGCGAGGTCGGCGGCATCCTCGACACGATCCTCGTCCGTCTCGCCAACTACCTCGAGAAGGCCGTCAAGCTGAAGAGCAAGATCAAGGGCGCGATGATCTACCCGGCGTGCATCGTGACCGCGGCCTTCGCCGTGACCGCGGTGCTCCTCATCTGGGTGATCCCGGTCTTCGCCGAGGTGTTCGAGAGCTTCGGGCACTCGCTGCCCGCGCCCACCCAGTTCGTCATCAACCTCTCGCACTTCACCATCGACCACGTCTGGTACCTGGCGGCGATCCCGATCATCGCCGGGCTCTCCATCCGCTACGCCTATAAGACCGAGCAGGGCCACGTGGCGATCGACCGCTTCCTGCTGCGCGTGCCGATCTTCGGGCCCCTCATCCGGAAGTCCGCCGTGGCGCGCTTCACGCGCACCCTCGGCACGCTCGTCTCCTCGGGCGTGCCCATCCTCGACGCGCTCACCATCACGGCGCGCACGGCGGGCAACAAGGTGGTCGAGTACGCGATCATGAACGCGCGCCAGAGCATCTCCAACGGGCAGACGATCGCCGACCCGCTCATCGAGAGCAAGGTCTTCCCGCCCATGGTGTGCCAGATGATCAGCGTCGGCGAGACCACCGGCGCGCTCGACACCATGCTGCAGAAGATCGCCGACTTCTACGAGGATGAGGTCGACAACATGGTGAACAACCTGATGTCTCTCCTCGAGCCGGCGGTGATCCTCTTCCTCGGCGTGGTGATCGGCGGCCTGGTCATCTCCATGTACCTGCCCATCTTCAAGCTGGGCGCGGTCATGGACGGATGACGCGCTACCGTCCCGACGGGGCCGTGCACGGGCAGGACGCCTGCCGCCCGCGCACCCGGGCGTGACGAGGCACGGGTCCGTCCCCCGCTTCGTTTCGTCCGACCTCGAGTTTGACCCATCCGGGAGGCCGGGCTAACCGTGCCCGCGGTGCTGTCCAGCATGTCGCCGCTTCCCATGCGCGCCGAGGACGGCGGCTGGCTCGTGCTGAGCCTCGCCTTCGCGCTCGGCGCCTGCATCGGGAGTTTCCTCAACGTCTGCATCTACCGCCTCCCCCAGGACGAATCGGTGCTGCGGCCGGCATCGCGCTGCCCGGGCTGCGGTACACCGATCGCGTGGCGTGACAACATTCCCCTCCTCTCCTGGTTCCTCCTCGGCGCCCGCTGCCGCGCCTGCCGCGCCTCGATCCCGGCACGCTATCCCCTGGTCGAGGCGGCGACCGGGGCGCTCGCGGTGCTGGCGCTCGTCGCTTTCGGCCCGAGCCCGGCGGCGGCAGTCGCCTTCCTCTTCACCGCGGCGCTCCTCCTCATCACCTTCGTCGACCTCGATCACCGCTTCATCCCCGACGAGGTGAGCCTGCCGGGCATCGTGGTGGGGCTCGGCGCCGCGTTCCTCCCGGGCGGCATCGGGCCGCTCGACGCGCTCGCCGGCGCCATCCTGGGCGGCGGCGTCCTGTGGGCCGTCGCCTGGACCTACGAGCGCCTGACCGGCGTCGAGGGCATGGGCTTCGGCGACGTCAAGCTGCTCGCCATGATCGGCGCCTTCCTCGGCTGGCAAGCGATCCCGGCCGTGCTCGTGGTCTCCTCGCTCACCGGCTCGCTCGCCGGCATCGCGGTCCTCTTCACGGGCCGCGGCCGCCGGCGCATGCGGCGCGTGGCGCGCCGCCTCGGCGCGGGCGCCGTGCTGCCCTTCGTGCGGCGCGCCGCGCGACGCACGGAGATCCCCTTCGGTCCCTTCCTCGCGCTGGGCGCCGTGCTCGCGCTCTATCACCCGTCCGTCACCCTGCCCTGGCGCCTGGGATAGGCTCGGCGAGCGGCTCGGGGTGAGGAGGCGGTTCCGCTCCAGCTGCCGGGGGTCTTGCGTCAGCCGGCGGCGCCGGGTAGCAGGCGAGTGCCGCACGCGTCGTCCCGCCCGCCGGCGTGCCGCGGAGGAGGCGGGATACGCAGCGCGCACACGGCTTCACGCTGCTCGAGGCGGTGGTCGGTCTCGGCCTGGCCATGGTGCTCGCGGGCGTGGGCGTCGTCCGGCTCGTCGCTCTGCTGCAGACGGCGCGGCTCGCCGGCGCGGCACGCGAGGTGGCGACCGCGCTCAGGCTCGCGCGCGGCGCCGCGCTCTCGGGCGACGCTTCCATCGAGGTCCGCTTCGATGCGGCGCGCGCTCTGTGCGAGACGCGCGACCGGGCGGGCGCGTTGCTCTCGACGCGCTGGCTGCCCCCGGGTGTCGGCTTCGCGGCCCTCCCCGCGCGCAGCCGCGTCCTCTTCGGCGGGCTCGGCAGCGCCGAGAACGCCACCATCACGCTCGCGGCGGGGGCGCGGACGCGCAGCGTGATCGTGAACCAGCGTGGCCGCGTGAGGGTCCAGTGAGCAGGCGGGCGACGGCGCGCCGGCCGCGCGCCGGCTTCTCCGTGGTCGAGGCGCTCGTCGGCGCAGCGCTCGCTGCCATCGCGCTCGCCGGGCTGGCCGCGGTCGCGGGGCTCGCGACGGCGAGCCTGCGCCTCGCGCGCGACACCGGCACCGCGCTCGCGCTGGCGACCGAGCGGCTCGAGGCCCTGCGCGTCGGACCGCGCGCCGACGGCGCGGACAGCCAGGTGGCGCCGGACGGCACGCGCTTTCAACGGAGCTGGAGCCGCAACGGCGGGCGTGGCATGCCGGTGCGCCTCGGCGCGCGCATCGCGTGGGGCCGGCACGCGCTCGAGCTCGAGACGGAGGCGTTCCCGTGAGGCGGCGGCGCCACGCGCGCGCCACCAGCCTGGTCGAGCTGCTGGTCGGAACGGCGCTCGCCCTGGTCGTGCTCTCCGCCCTGACGGCGGCGGTCGGGACGGGCGCGCGCCTGCTGCTCGCGTGCGGCGCCCGCGGCGAGGCGGAGGACACCGCCCAGCTCGCGCTCGAGGCGCTCACCTTCGACGTACGGCGCGCGGGGTGGGATCCGGCCGCCAGCGGTCTCGTGGCCGTGCGCGAGGCCGACGCCGATCGGCTCGTCCTCGCCGCCGACCTGGACGGCGACGGTGCGGTCGACGACACCTCGGAGGAGACCACGGCGTACGTCTGCCTCGCGAGCGCGTCGCGTCTCTCGCGCCTCGTCGGCCGCCAGTCGATGCCGCTCGCCGACGGCGTGACCGGCTGCGGCTTCCGCTACCTCGACCGGGACGGGGTGCCGATGGCGATCCCGGCGGGCGGACTCGGGGCGGCGGCGCGCGCGCGCATCGCCGCGGTCGCGCTCGACCTCGTACTGCTGCCGAACGGGCTCGCCGGACGCGCCGAGCGCAGCATCCTGATCGCGCTCCGGACAGCGCCATGACACGGGGGAGCACCGCGCTGCCGGCGGCCATCGCCACCCTCGCCGTCTCCGCCGCCCTGGGCGCCGCGGTCGCCGAACTGGCACGCCTCGAGGTGGTCCTCGCCGAGCAGCGTCGCGCCGCCAGCGTGGCGCTCGCGGCGTGCGATGCCTGCGCGGCCGAGGTCGTCGCAGCCCTCCCCGTGGGCTGGGACTTCACCCCGCTGCTCGCCGGCCCGGACGGCCGGACCGGCACCGCCGACGACGGCGCGCTTGCCACGCCGGCAGGGTGCACGGGGAGCGCCGGCGCGGCGCCGGGACCAGCCGACCCGCCGCGCGCCCTCCTCCGCCTCGAGGCGCGCGCGGGTGGCGGGCGGCGCGCCCTCGAGGCGCTCGTCGGCCGCGATCGGGCGCCCGGCATCCCGGCGCTCCTCTGGCTCGGCGCGGCACCCGGCACGGACGTCTCCGGCACGGTCAGGCTCGACGGCGCCGACGCCGACGGCGCGTCGGCGTCCGACTCGGCCGGGCTCGGGGCTCCGGACGACCCGGACGCGCTCGACCGCTGGCTCGCAGGCGAGGGCCCGCGCGTCGTGTCGAGCGCGCGCACGCTGCCGGCGCTCCACTCCCCACCACCCCCCCTGGTCGCGCTCGCCGCGCGCGTGCGGGCCGCCGGACCGCGGGGCCGAGAGGCCCTCGTGCCGACGGGCACACCGCCCCCGTCGCTCGCGCTCGTGCAGGGCGACCTGGTGGTGAGCGAGACGCTCTCCGGCGCCGGGCTCCTCTTCGTGGACGGGCTGCTCGACATCCGCGGCGCCCTGGATTTCACTGGCGTCGTGGTCGCCGCGGGCGGGGTACGGATCGCGGGTGCGGGGCGCCTCGCGATCGGAGGGGCGCTCTGGGTGGGCGCCCCCGCGGCGGGCGGCCCGCTCCTCGACGTCGCCGGGAGCCTCGCACTCCACCAGCAGAGCACCGCCATCGCGACCGCCGACCGGCTCCTGGTACTCCCCCGCCGCCCCGTGCTGCTCGGCGTGCGGGACCTCGGCTGAAAGCAACTCCGCGGGATGGCAAAGCGCATGCTGCTCGCCGAGGACGACCCGGACAACCGCGGTATCGTGGTCAAGGTATTGACCCGCGAGGGCTACCAGACCCTCGAGGCGGGGCCGACGGCCACTCCGCCCTGGCCCTCGGCCCGCCGGGAGCGTCTCGACCTGATCGTGGCGGACCTCGGCATGCCAGAGATGGACGGTTCGGGAGCCTCGCGCCAGCTCAAGGCGGATCCGCAAACGGCCGATATCCCGGTCATCAGCGCTCACCGCATTCGCCCTGCGGGGAGACGAGGAGCGGGCACGTGAAGCGGGATGTGATGGCTACCTCTCGAAACCCTGCCGGCCGCAGACGATCCGTGAGGTCGTCGTGCGCTTCCTCGCGGGTCGCTGAGTGGAGCCGGCCGCGATGAGCGCGACCGTGCTCGTCGTCGACGACGACGACGACAACGTCCAGATCGTCAGCACGATCCTCCTCGAGCGCGGCTACGAGCTCCGCATCGCGCGCGACGGGCGGAGCGCCCTCGAGTCGGTGCTCCAGCAGCGACCGGACGTGATCCTGCTCGACGTGATGATGCCCGGGGTGCACGGCATGCAGGTGCTCCGCTACCTGAAGCTCGACCCGAAGAGCGCCTCGATCCCGGTCGTCATGGTGACCGCCAAGGCCGCGGACCGTGACCTTCTGGCCGGCTACGAGGGCGGCGCCGACTACTACGTCACCAAGCCGTTCACCGCCCGCCAGATCCTCTACGCCATCGGCCACGTGCTCGGCCGCCACCTGCCCGGCTGATCGCCCTTGCGGCGGCGCGCGGCGAGGGCTAGACCGACCCCTCGCCCGTGGCGCTGTTCATCACCTTCGAGGGCATCGAGGGCTCCGGCAAGTCGACCCACCTGCGGCACCTCGCCGAGCACCTCCGCGCGAGCGGCCGCCGCGTGCTCGAGACGCGCGAGCCGGGCGGCACGGCGGCCGGGGCCGCCATTCGCCGCCTCCTGCTCGGCCCCGACGCCGCCCCGCTGACGCCGCTCGCCGAGCTCTTCCTCTACTGCGCGGACCGCACGCAGCACGTGGGTGAGGTCATCCGGCCCGCGCTCGACGCGGGGCAGATCGTCCTCTGCGACCGCTTCTCGGATTCGACCCTCGCCTACCAGGGCTACGCGCGCGGCCTCGACCTCGAGGCGGTGCGCGCGCTCGACGCGCGCGCGCGCGGCGGGGTGTGGCCGGGCCTCACCTTCCTGCTCGACTGCCCGGTCGCCGACGGGCTCGCGCGCGCGCGCGGACGCGCCGGGCCTGGCGACCGCTTCGAGCACGAGGCGCTCGCCTTCCACGAGCGTGTCCGCCAAGGCCTCCTCACGCTCGCCGCCGCCGAGCCGGAGCGCTTCTCGGTCCTCGACGCGGCCGAGCCCATCGAGCGCGTGCGTGCGCGCGTCATCGCCGAGGCCGAGCGGCGGCTCGGAGGCTGCGCGTGAGCCTCGCCCGGGTGGTCGGCCACGCGGAGGCGGCGGCGCGGCTCGCGCACGCGGCGGCGGACGACCGCGTGCCCGCGGCCGTGCTCCTCGTCGGCCCGGCGGGCATCGGCAAGCGCACGCTCGCCGACGCCTTCGCGGCCCGTCTCCTCTGCGCGGCGCCCGTCGCGGGTGGCGCGTGCGGCGCCTGCGCGCACTGCACCCGCGTGGGCGCGGGAACGCACCCCGACCTGCACCTGGTGGCGCGCGATGCGGAGCGCCGCGACATCCGCATCGAGCAGGTGCGCGGGCTGACGCGCTGGCTCGCGCTCCAGCCGCTCATGGCGGCGCGCAAGGTAGGTGTGCTCGACGACGCGCACTGCCTGAGCGAGCAGGCGCAGAACGCGCTCCTGAAGACGCTCGAAGAGCCGCCCGGGGCGGCAGTGCTCGTGCTGGTCGCCTCCTCCGCGGCGCTTCTCCTTCCGACCGTCCGCTCGCGCTGCCAGGTGGTGCGCCTCGAGCCGCTGCCGGCGGCGGAGGTGGTGCGCGTGCTCGAGGCCTCGGGCGTGCCGGCCGAGCAGGCAAGCCAGCTCGCACCGCTCGCCGAGGGATCGCCCGGCCGCGCGCTCGCGCTCGCGGGTGAGGCGGAGAAGCGCGCGCGCGCGCTCGTACTGCGGGACCTGCCCCGGCTCCGTGAGCTCGACGCCGACGAGCTCTCCAGGACCGCGCAGGAGCTCTCGCGGGGGGCCCTCGACGCGGGCCTCGCGACCGCCCTCGCCTGGTACCGCGACGTCCTCGAGACGGCGCTCGCGGGCGACGGGGCCGCGCTGCGCAACCCGGCGGCGGCGGACGACGTCCGGCGCGCCGCGCGCCGCCTCTCCGCGGCGGCGCTGCTTCGCCAACTCGAGGCGGTCTATGATACGATCATCGCCCTCGAGAAGAACGCCAACCGCATGCTCGCCGTCGAAACCATGCTCCTCTCGCTGCGCGCGATCGAGCGTGGCGCCAGCGCGGGCGCGTCCCCATGGAAGAGCACCCGGTAGAGCCCGGAGCCCTCGCGGTCGGGGTCCGCTTCCGGCCGAGCGGCCGGATCTACGACTTCGATCCGGGTCCGCTCCTCCTCCTGCGCGACGATCGCGTGCTGGTGGAGACCGAGCGCGGCCCCGCGCTCGGCACGGTGGTCGTCCCGGCCCGCTTGCGGCCCCTCACCCGCGCCCTCCAGCGCGTCATCAAGAAGGCCGACTCGCGCGACCTGGCGCGCGAGGACCAGAACCTCCAGCGGGAGCGGCAGCACTACCGCACGGCGCTCGAGCTGGTGCGCGGCCGGAACCTCGCGATCAAGCTGATCAAGGCCGAGTCGACCTTCGACGCGAGCAAGGTCACGTTCTTCTTCGCGGGCGAGGAGCGGGTCGACCTCCGGGACCTGGGGCGCGAGCTGGGCGAGCTGCTGCGCACGCGCGTCGAGATGAAGCAGATCGGCGCGCGCGACGAGACCAAGGTGACGGGCGGGGTCGGCCCGTGCGGGCGCGAGCTGTGCTGCTCCTCGTGGCTGCAGGAGTTCCAGCCCGTGTCGGTCCGGATGGCGAAGGAGCAGGGCCTGTCGCTCAACCCCTCGAAGCTCGCCGGCATGTGCGGGCGGCTCAAGTGCTGCCTGCGCTACGAGTACCAGACGTACGTCGAGCTCAAGAGGACGCTGCCGTCGGTCGGGGCGCCGGTCGAGTCGGTCAAGGGCGACGGCACGGTCGTCCGCCAGAACGTGCTCAAACAGACCGTGATCGTCCGCCGCAGCGAGGACAACGTCGAGGTCGAGGCGACCCGGGACGACCTGGTCGTCCGCCGGGCCGACGCCTGACGCCGGCGGCAGAGCGCGCACCCGCATGCCGAGCGAGCCGCTCTACCTGACCACGCCGCTCTTCTACGTGAACGCCGAGCCGCACCTCGGCCACTTCTACGTGACGCTGGTGGGCGACGTCCTGGCGCGCTTCTGGCGCGCGCGCGGGCGTACCGTGTTCACGCTGACGGGCACCGACGAGCACGGGGACAAGGTCGCGCAGGCCGCGGCGGCGGCGGGCGTAACGCCGCAGGCGCACGCCGACCGCGTGAGCGCGCTCTTCCGCTCGACCTGGGAGGAGGCGGGGCTCCGCTACGACCACTTCATCCGCACCACGGACGCCTACCACGTGCGCTACGTGCAGCAGATCCTGGCCCGGGTGCACGCGCGCGGCGACGTCTACTTCGGCAGCTACCGCGGCCTCTACTGCTTCGGCTGCGAGCGTTTCTACCAGGAGCGCGAGCTGGTCGACGGCGTCTGTCCCGACCACCGCGTGGCACCCACGGAGATCGCCGAGGAGAACTACTTCTTCCGCATGGGCGCCTACCAGGCGCGCCTGCAGGAGGCGCTCGAGGCGCAGCCGGACCTGATCGTCCCCGACGGATATCGCCGGGAGGTGCTGGCGCTCCTGCGCGACCCGATCGGCGACCTCTGCATCTCGCGGCCGAAGAGCCGCCTCGCCTGGGGGATCGAGCTCCCGTTCGACGACCGCTACGTCACCTACGTCTGGTTCGACGCGCTGCTCAACTACGTGAGCGCGCTCGAGCACCGCGGCCGCCTGGAGCTCTGGCCGACGGCCCATCATCTGATCGGGAAGGACATCCTGAAGGCCCACGCCATCTTCTGGCCGACCATGCTGATGGCGGCCGGGCTGCCGCTCTACCGCCGCCTCTGCGTCCACGGCCACTGGCAGATGCAGGCGGGCAAGATGTCGAAGAGCCTCGGCAACGTGGTGCGCCCGCTCGCCATGAAGGGGCGCTACGGGATGGACGCGTTCCGCTACTACCTGCTGCGCGACATGGCCTTCGGGCAGGACGCGGAGTTCAGCGAGGCGGCGCTGGTGACACGCCTCAATGCCGACCTCGCCAACGGGCTCGGCAACCTGGCGAGCCGCGTGCTCGCCATGCAGCAGCGCTACTTCGCGGGCGCTCTGCAGCCGCGGGCCCCGGAGCCGGCGGACGAGACCCTCGCCGCCGCCTTCGCGGCGGCCCGGCGGGAGGTCGAGGCGCACGCCGCCGAGCTCGCCTTCCACCGCGCGCTCGAGGCGCTCTGGCGCGCGCTCGACCAGGCGAACAAGTACGTGGTCGAGACCGCGCCCTTCACGCTCGCCAAGGACCCTGCGCGGTTGCCGCGGGTGGGCGCCATCCTCCATGAGCTGTGCGAGTCGCTGCGCGTGACGGCGCAGCTCGTCGAGCCGTTCATGCCGGAGACCGCGGCCCGCCTCGCGGCCCTGCTCGGCCTGCCGGCGGCGCGCCTGGCCGCGCTCGAGCTCCCGTGGGGCCAGGCGTTCCCGGCCGGCCACCGGACCGCTGCGCCCGAGCCGCTCTTTCCGCGCGTCGATCCGGTGCCCGAGTGAGCGACGCGCCGGCGCTGGTCGACTCGCACTGCCACGTCGCGGAGCCGGAGTTCGACGCCGACCGCGAGGACGTGCTCCAGCGCGCGGCGGCGAGCGGCGTGTCGACTCTCGTCTGCGTCGGCGCGACGGGGCCCGCGCAGACGAACGCGCGCGCGCTCGCGCTGGTCGGGCGGCAGGGGCCGGTCGAGATCGTGGCCACGGTCGGCGTCCACCCGCACCACGCGAGCACGGCCGATGACGCGGCCTTCGCGCTCCTCGAGCGGCTCGCACGCGCGCCGGGGGTGGTCGCGATCGGCGAAACCGGCCTCGACTTCCACTACAACTTCTCGCCGCCCGCGGCGCAGCGCGCGGCCTTCGCACGCACCGTCTCGCTCGCGCGGGCCGTCGGCCTGCCGCTGGTCGTGCACGTGCGCGAGGCGCACGTCGAGGCAGCCGAGCTCCTCGGCGCCGAGGACGCTGCAGCGGTGGGCGGCGTCATCCACTGCTTCACCGGCGGACGCGACGACGCGCGGCGCTACCTGGACCTCGGCTTCCACATCTCCGTGGCCGGCATCGTCACCTTCAAGAACGCCGACGCGCTGCGCGCCGCGGTCCGCGCCGTGCCCCGCGACCGCCTGCTGGTCGAGACCGACGCGCCCTACCTGGCCCCGGTGCCGCACCGCGGCCGGCGCAACGAGCCCGCCCACGTGCGCGTGGTGGCCGAGGCGGTCGCGGCGGTGCGCGGCGAGGCGTTCGCGGCGGTCGCGGAGGCGACCACGGCGAACGCCTGCCGGCTCTTCCGGCTCGCGCGCTGAGCCCCGCTCAGTAGGTGGGACGGGTGGGCCCGCCCCTGCCGCCTCCCGCGACCGTGAACTCGTACTCGATCCCGACCTTCAGGATCACGGGGTCGCTCGCGCGCGTCACGCCGAAGCCGGGCCCGGCGACGAATTTGAGGCCGCGCCCGAGCCGGCCGTAGAGCACGGGGAACACGTAGTGCTCCTGCGCGCGGGAGGGCTCCGGGCGGCGGATCTGCCCGACGTCCCCGAAGAATTCGATGCCCGGGACGAAGTTCTGCG
>Ga0209161_10002297_pt1 | contig 15690 bp, 14 predicted proteins | sample GraSoiAngelo_155_FD_186169 | JGI IMG/M metagenome (GOLD analysis project Ga0209161, IMG submission 186169) | Grasslands soil microbial communities from the Angelo Coastal Reserve, California, USA - 14_1009_13_30cm (SPAdes) (version 2) | ecosystem: Environmental > Terrestrial > Soil > Grasslands...
CAATGGGCCCGCATCCGTCCATCGGAAGAAGGACACTTGCGGCGTGGCGCGTGGTATCGCGTCGTCAAATTGTCGGCAGCGGAAGTCGTGCTCGACGTCAACGGGAAGCCGACTCCCTACCCGCGCCAATCGCTTGAGATTCTGCCGGAACGACCGAAGCTGTGGGCCGTGGTGCCACGAGCCTCTCGCTCACCGCGTATGCCCATGACGTGGGGCGCGCGCTACGGTGTCTGCCCCAATTGCCGCGAGCGCGCCCGCCTCGAGGAGCACGCCACGAGCATGCGCTGTCCGAAATGCAATGGAGTCTTCGACATCGGCTGGGACAACTCCTGACTGTTGCGTTTACCGGCTCGTCGTATATTGTGCCCGCGCCCATTCTCGTCTCCCCCACAAGGAGCCGTGATGGCGCTGTTATTTGCCCGCGTGCAAGACGATGTCCCGCTCAAGCTTCGCAAAGGTGCCTGGTACCGCGTCCTCGAACTCAATGACCTCCAAGCAGTTATCGAAGTGAACCACCGCCGCTTTGGCGTGCTCCGGGCGTGGCTCGAGATCCAGCAACGACCGCCGCAGCGCTGGAGCGTCGTGGAAGGCGCCAAGGACAATCGCAAGGCGCCGCCGCATCTTCGGGGAACGTACGGCGTCTGCCCCAACTGTCGGGCCCGTGCGCCGCTCCCGAAGAAGGCCAAAACACATCAGTGCGCGAAGTGTCGCGGGGACTTCGAGGTCAACTGGGCTGAAGCCGGTATCAAGGTGTAGGGTGACGATCATCACTTCCGATTCGGTTGCACCGCGTTACTCTTATCGCCCCCTCGTCGTCCGAGAGTGTGACTGATGGTGTGGGCTCGTCTTCAAGCTGATGTGAACTGCAACCTGCGGCGCGGCGCCTGGTACCGGCTCATCAAAGCCCAAGGGTTGTCGGCCGTGGTCGATGTGAAAGGGACGCCCGTCGCGGTCGTCCGTGCCTTCCTCCAGATGTCAAACACACCGCCACGCAAATGGACTGTCGTACCGCGGCCGCGAAATGTTCCGCGCTCGGTTGAGATGGGTGAGCGATATCTGGTATGCCCATCGTGCCGGGATCGCGTGCCGGTGCGCGGCAAGCCGAGCCGCATGATGTGTGGCCGTTGCAGCATCGAGTTCGCCGTCGATTGGGACGAGCACTATCTGGCGCAACAGCTTTAGCGTGTAGCTCCGTAGCTCCCCTTACGCGGCAGACGAGATGGTATCTTGTCTGCCGCGTGCTTCATGCCCATGTCATCCTCAACCCCGCTGCGGGACGAGGCGCGGCACGCCGCGTCGAGTCGGCGGTAGCGCGCGCGTTCCGGGCGCAGGGATGGGCGGTCGATGTGATGCGCACCGAGCGTCCCGGTCACGCGCAGCAGCTCGCCGCGCAGGCCGTGCAACAGGGCGCCAGGCATGTCGTGGCGGTCGGCGGCGACGGGACCGTGCATGAAGTGGCGAACGGACTGCTCTGCAGCGACGCGGACGCCGCGCTGGGCGTCGTCCCGATCGGCTCGGGCAATGATTTCGCCAAGCTCGTCGGTGTGTACGGCCACGACCCGCTGCGCGCCGTGGCCCGGCTTGTCACGGCCCGCTGTCGCCGGTTCGACGCGGGCCGGGTAGCAGGCGAGTGGTTCGTCAATAGCGTGGGATTCGGATTCGGACCGGCCGTCGTGAAATCCCGGAATCGGATGCAGCACCTGCGAGGCTTTCTATCATATCTCGTGCCTGTCGTGCAGACGTTCTTCCGGTTCGAGCCGATCCTGCTCGACGTCGCCGCCCCCGCCCCCGCCCCCGGGTTTCGGGAGCGCGGGTATATGATGATGGTCGAGGTGTGCAACGGCACGACCGCCGGTGGCAGCTATCGCTTCGCCCCTGACGCAGATCCCGCCGATGGCAAGATGGATGTTTGCTTGATCCGGCGGGTGTCGCTGCCGCGATTTCTCCTCGCCATTCCGCGCGTGATGCGCGGCACGCATGTGAAGATGCGGGAGGTGGCCATGATCAAGACCGCCAAGCTCACCGTGCGCGCGCCGGAGCAACCGCTCATCCTGCACGTGGACGGCGAATTGCGGGAGCCAGGAGTGAACGAATGCACGGTCGAGTTGGAGCGCGGGAGATTGAACGTCCTCGTGGCGCAATGAGAATGCACGACGGCACGTTTGCACGTCGGCACGCGATCGCTTGGGCGTTCGCTCTTGCAGTCGTGCCGACGGGCAGACTTGTAGCGCAGGATACGACTCGGACAGATACGAGCCACATCATCCTCCCAGCAGCTACGCTGCACAGGGGAGTCAGGCCCATGGGCGCGTTCCTGCGCTCGTTCATCCTCCCCGGCTGGGGCCAGGCGGCGACCGATCGTCCGATGACCGGCGCGGCGTTCGTGGCGTGGGAAGGCATCACCGCCATGATGACATTCAAAGCGCAACAGGAAGCGAACTACCTCAAGGCGATTCATTCGAAAAACCTCCAGCTCAAGCGGCAGGAGGTGCAGGACTGGCTGGTGTTGTGGGTCTTCAATCATCTCTTTTCCGGCGCCGAGGCCTACGTCTCGGCCCACCTGCGCGATTTCCCGCCCGACCTCAAAATCCGCGCATTTCCAGGTGGCATCGGCGTGAGCATACCGGTGCATGAATAACGCCCCGCTCGGCGTGTTCGATTCGGGGATTGGCGGGCTCACCGTGGCGCGCGCCCTCTTCGAGCGCCTGCCGCAGGAGTCCGTCATCTACTTCGGCGATACCGCGCGGGTCCCTTACGGCCCCAAGTCGCCGGACACCGTCCGGCGCTATAGCGCCGAGATCCTCGCCTATCTGTTGCAGCGCGGCGTGAAAGCCGTGGTCGTGGCCTGCAACACGAGCACGGCACACGCGCTGGGGTACCTGCAAGAGCGCTCGTCGGTGCCGGTCGTGGGCGTGATCGAGCCGGGCGCCCGCGCCGCCGCCCGAACGACGAAGACGGGAACGATCGGCGTCATCGGGACGGCCGGCACGATCGCTAGCGGCGCGTACGAGCGCGCCATCAAGGCGCTCCGCCCCGATGCGCGCGTGCATAGCCAGCCCTGCCCGCTGTTCGTCCCGCTGGTGGAAGAAGGTTGGTTCGAACACCCCGCGGCGGAGCTGATCGCCCGCGAGTATCTCGAGCCGCTGAAACGCGCGAACGTCGATGTCGTCGTCCTCGGCTGCACGCACTACCCCTTGCTCAAACCGCTGATCGCGCGGGTGATGGGTTCGGACGTGACGTTGGTCGATTCGGCGGAAGAGACCGCGACGGCGGTGTCGCGTGAACTGGAGCGGCTGAGCTTACTCGCGAACGGCGGCGCGCACGATCATCGCTTCGTGGTGTCCGACGACGAGTCGCATTTTCGTAAAGTGGGCGCTGTGTTCTTGGGAGAGAAGCTCAAGCAGGTCGAGGTGGTGCCGCTGTGAACTGTTTCAGCTCGACGTGGTCGCCGTTGATCACGGCGTACCGCCCGCCATCCAGAAACGCGCCGGGATTCACATACACGCGTCCATCGGGCAGCCGATCCATGACCGGCCGATGCGTGTGCGCCATGATGACGAGCTGCACCTCGGGATGCCGGTCCAGGAAATCGGCCGCCCACTTCCGCTGGGCGACGGCGGCGCGATCGAGCACCGCCCGATCCTTCGTGTTGTCGGCGAGATGGCGCGAGAACAGGTCTGCGATCCAGAAGCCGATCGTGGGGTGCAGCATGCGAAACATCGCCACCGTGATCGAGTGACGCAGCACGCGGTGCATCAGCGCGCCGCTCCAGTGCTGCTCGGTCAGTCCGTCCCCGTGGACAATGAAGGCGCGCCGGCCGTTCAGGTTCAGCTCGGCTTCGCCGCCGAAGAAGGCGATGCCCAGATCCCGTGTGAAAAACGAGCCGCCCCACCGATCGTGGTTGCCGCCGACGAACGTGATTGGAACGCCGCGGGCGCGGACCTCCTGGAGCTTGGCGACGGTGGCGAAATGCTTGCGGGGAATGACGCTGTGATACTCGAACCAGAAGTCGAAGAGATCGCCGGTCAGCACCAGGTGATCGCCGGGCTGGGGCACCTGCTCCAGAAAGGCGTGAAACGCCGTCCCGACGGCGGGCGGCACCTGACCGAGATGGGCGTCCGCTACGACAATCACGCGAGACACGGCCCAAGCTTAGGAATCTGGAACGGGGCACGCAAGCGCATTACTGTTCTACTATGACGCAAACACAAAAGCTGCTAATCGCCATCGGCGTGCTTGCCGTCGCCGGCATCGCGGCGAATCGCCTGGCGCCGGGCGTCGAGAAAGGCCGACCCGGCGACGCGTGCCGGCGCTTCGCGGACGAGGCACGGCGCACCTGTTACTCGCAGCTGCTGTCCGAGCGTCTCAAGAAACACGGCGTAGCCGACGCCGTGGCGACCCTCGACGCGATCGCCGCTGCCGACCCCGGGGCCGCGGAGCACGCGCACGAGTACGCGCACGGCATCGGCATCGAAGCGTTCGGCATCTCGACCGATATTCCCGCCACATTCACGGCCTGCGGCGACGGCTTTTCGTCCGGTTGTCGTCACGGCGTCATCCAGGCGTATTTCGAGACGCGCGACAAGGTGACGCAGCCCGAAGTCGAGGCCCTGTGCCAGCCGTTCAAGCAGCCGGGCGCGAGCCGGTGGGTGCTGTTCCAGTGCGTGCACGGCATGGGGCACGGGTTGACGATGCTGTACGGGCACGATCTGCCGCGCGCGCTTACCGACTGCGATCTGCTCTCCGACGGCTGGGATCGCGAATCGTGCTACGGCGGGGCGTTCATGGAGAGCGTGATCAACGCGACCGCTCCGCACCATCCTGCGACGATGCTCGCCCAGAGCCATCACCACATGATGGGCGGCACCACGTTCAAGGCGATGGATCCGGCGGATCCATTGTATCCCTGCTCGATCATGGCCGAGCGGTACCTGAATGCTTGCTATCAGATGCAGACGTCGGTGATGCTCAATTTGAATCACGGCAACATGGCGGACGCGGCGAAGTCGTGCGAACGCGCGCCGCTGCGCGTCCGGCCCGTCTGCTTCCAGAGCCTCGGTCGCGACATTACGTCCTACACGGCGCGCGATCCACAAAAAACGGCCGATCTCTGCCACGAGGCGGCGGAGCCGTACCGCCCCGCGTGTTACTTCGGCGCGGTGAAAGCGCTCGTGGATTGGACCGCGACGACGGGAGCGGCGTTCGCCTTCTGCCGGCTCGTGGCCACCGAGGCCGGCGGCCCGACCTGCTATCATGCCCTCGGCGAAGAGATCGCCACGCTGGTGGCGTCGCTGCCGGAGCGCGAGCAGCAGTGCGTGCGCGCGGAAGAGCCGAAGGCCATCGATGCGTGCCGTCAGGGCGCGGGAATCCCCGTGTCGCGTTGACTTTTCCAACAGCGATTCGCATTCTCCCGCCATCATGAAGGTCACGTCGGAACGACTGCGCACCGTCGGCGTCGTTCGTCCGGTCCTCACGGACGACCGCAATCCGGGCATGCCGCTCGATCTCGATGTCATCCGCGGCCTGCGGGTGAATCGAAGCGCGGTGGAGCGGCGCGCGGCGACCATCCCCACGCGGCGCACGGTAAAGAAGGAATGGCAGGCGGCCTGGCTGCTGCGGGCGATCACGTGCATGGATCTGACGACGCTCCAGGGCGACGACACGCCGGGGAACGTGCTGCGCCTCTGCGCCAAGGCGCGCCGCCCCCTCAGACCCGACCTGGTCGACGCGCTTGGCGTTGGTCACCTTGACATCAAAGTCGGCGCGGTGTGCGTGTACCACGCACTCGTGCCGACCGCGGTGGCCGCGCTCGAAGGCTCGGGCATTCCAGTCGCCGCGGTCTCGACCGGCTTTCCCGCGGGACTCAGTCCCTTCGCGCAGCGGCTCGAAGAGGTGCAGGCCTCCGTCGCGGCGGGCGCACAAGAGATCGACATCGTCATCACGCGCGGGCATGCGCTCACCGGCGACTGGCCCGCCCTGTATGCCGAAGTCCGGGCGTTCCGGGACGCCTGTGGGCGCGCCCACATGAAGGCGATCCTCGGCACCGGCGACCTCGCGACGCTGACCAACGTCGCGCGGGCGAGCATGGTGGCGATGATGGCGGGCGCCGACTTCATCAAGACGTCCACCGGCAAGGAGTCGGTGAATGCGGTGCTGCCGGTCGGCGTCGTGATGGCTCGCATGATCCGCGAGTATGGGATGCGGACCGGGTCGGCGATCGGCTGCAAGCCGGCCGGCGGCATACGCACCGCGAAGCAGGCGCTCGACTGGCTGATCCTGATGAAGGAAGAGCTGGGCGATCGCTGGCTGCGGCCCGCTTTGTTCCGGTTGGGCGCAAGTTCCTTGCTGACCGACATCGAGCGCCAGCTCGAGCACTTCGTGACGGGGCGGTATGCTGCGGCGCACCGCCAGCCGATGGTGTGATGGCGACCGTCGCCAAGCTGTTCGAAACGATGGAGTATGGGCCGGCGCCCGAGAGCGGCGCGCCGGCGCTGGAGTGGATCAGGCAACACGACAACGGACGCTTCGCCCACTTCATCAACGGCCGCTGGGTCCCGCCCACCGAAGGCCAGTACTTCGGAACGATCAATCCCGCGACGAAGGCGGTCCTGGCGCGCGTGGCGCAGGGCAGTAAGGCGGACGTCGACGCCGCCGTCGCCGCCGCCAATGCCGCGGCGCCCGCGTGGGCCGCGCTGCCCGCGCACGCGCGCGCCCGCTACCTGTACGCGCTCGCGCGTGAAGTGCAGCGCCACTCCCGGCTCCTGGCGGTGCTTGAGAGTCTCGACAACGGCAAACCGATTCGGGAGACGCGCGACCTCGACATCCCGCTCGTCGCCCGGCACTTCTACCATCACGCCGGCTGGGCGCAGCTGCGCGACACCGAGTTCCCGCGCTACGTGCCGGTCGGCGTCGTCGGGCAAATCATTCCGTGGAACTTCCCACTCCTGATGGTCGCCTGGAAGGTTGCGCCGGCACTTGCGGCGGGGAACACCGTCATTTTGAAGCCCGCCGAATTCACCCCGCTCACGGCGCTCTGTTTTGCCGAGATCGCGCAAGCGACCGGTCTACCGCCGGGCGTGTTCAATGTCGTGACCGGCGATGGGGCGACCGGAAAGGTCCTGGTAGAGCACCCCGACGTGCACAAGATCGCCTTCACCGGCTCGACCGAAGTCGGTCGCATCATTCGCAAGGCGACGGCCGGCAGCGGCAAGAAGCTCACGCTCGAGCTGGGCGGCAAGAGTCCATTCATCGTGTTCGACGACGCCGACCTCGACAGTGTGGTCGAAGGCGTCGTCGATGCGATCTGGTTCAATCAGGGGCAGGTGTGCTGCGCCGGCTCGCGCCTGCTCGTTCAGGAGGGCGTCGCCGACCGGCTGACGCAGAAGCTGCGCGCGCGAATGGAGAAGCTTCGGGTCGGCTCGCCCCTCGACAAAGCGGTGGACATGGGTGCCATCGTCGCGCCCGTCCAGCTCGAGCGCATCCGCGGGCTGGTGGAGAAGGGAGTCGAAGAAGGGGCGAAGATGTGGCAGCCGTCCTGGGCGTGTCCCACCGAGGGCTACTTCTACCCGCCGACGCTGTTCACCGAGGTGTCGCCCGCGGCGACGATCGCGCAAGTCGAGATCTTCGGCCCGGTGCTCGTCAGCATGACATTCCGCACGCCGCAGGAGGCGGTCGAGCTGGCGAACAACACCCCGTACGGCCTCGCGGCGAGCGTATGGTCGGAGAATATCAATCTCGCGCTCGACGTGGCTCCGAAGCTCAAGGCGGGGGTCGTCTGGATCAACTCAACCAACCTGTTCGATGCTGCGTCGGGGTTTGGCGGCTACCGCGAATCTGGTTTTGGCCGAGAGGGCGGGCGCGAGGGGATGTATGAGTATTTGAAACTGGCCTGGGAATCAGGAGCCGGGAGCCAGGAGCCTGGGGCACCGCCAACCCGGGCGTCGGTTGAGCCCCGGCTCCCGACTCCTGGCTCCTCGCTCCCACCGATAGATCGGACCTACAAGCTCTTCATCGGAGGGAAGCAAGCCAGGCCAGACCAGGGATACAGTCGCAAGATCGTGGGCCCAGACGGCCGCGTCCTGGGTGAAGTCGCGGAAGGAAATCGCAAGGATGTCCGCAACGCGGTCGAAGCGGCGCGCGCCGCTACCGGCTGGGGACGCGGCAGCGGGCATATGCGCGCGCAAATCCTCTACTTCATCGCGGAGAATCTCGCGACCCGTGCTGAGGAGTTCGCCGCGCGCGTCGGACGGGAGGAAGTGGACGCGAGCATCGCCCGACTCTTCACGTATGCCGCGTGGGCCGATAAATGGGACGGTGCGGTCCATCATACGCCGATTCGCGGCGTCACCCTCGCGATGAACGAGCCCGTCGGCGTCCTCGGCATCGCCGCCCCGGACGATTTCCCGCTGCTCGGCTTCGTCTCGTTGGTCGCGCCCGCGATCGCCGTCGGCAATACCACGATCGTCATTCCCGCCGAGCCCAATCCGCTGGCGGCGACGGAGTTCTACACGGTGCTCGAGACTTCCGACGTGCCGGACGGCGTGATCAACGTGATCACGGGCGCGAAGGATCCGTTGGCGAAAGTGCTCGCCGAGCATGACGATGTGGATGGGATGTGGTACTTCGGCACCGCGGCGGGGGTCAAGGCGGTCGAGCTGGCATCCGCGGCGAACATGAAGCGGACCTGGGCGTTCGCGCGCAGCCGCGACTGGCTCGATCCCCGGCAGGGCGAAGGCCGCGAATTCCTGCGGCATGCCTCGGAAGTGAAGAACATCTGGATTCCGTACGGCGAGTAAAGGCGACTCACCGCCGCCGGTGATCAACGCGGTCTTCCACCGCGTCAATTACTCCGAAACCGATCAGATGGGGTTCGTCTATCACGCGAACTATCTGATCTGGATGGACATGGCGCGCACGGAGCACCTCCGGGAGCGGGGCATGTCGTACCGCGACATGGAGCGGCAGGGGACCTACCTCACCGTGACGGACGTGCGCGTCCGCTACCGCCAGCCGGCCCGCTACGATGATATGATTCGCGTCCGTTGCTGGGTGCGGGACCTGGCCTCGCGGCGCGTAATTTTCGGCTACGCGATCGAGCGGGCGGAGACGGATGAGCTGCTCGCCACCGCCGAAACGTCGCTGATCGCGTTGAACTCACAACAAACGCTGTCGCGCATTCCGGAGCACGTGTGTGAGCTGCTCGAGCCCGCGGCCGACCCGGTTCGTCTCTAGCCTCGCCCTGCTCGGGGCGCTGCTCGCAGCTCCCCCCGCTACCGTCCCCGCGCTTGCGCAGCGGCCGGATGAATCGACGGTCGGCAACCTCGCCGCTGTGCTCGCGGCCGCCGATGCGCGCCGGTTTGATCCAGCGCCGCTCGGCGACGCGCTCCATCACCCCAATCCCGCCGTCCGGCGCCAAGGCGCGCTCGCCGCGGGCCGCAGCGGCGACGGCGCTGCGGTGGATCTGCTGCTGCCGGTGTTGAACGACTCCGCGCCAACCGTCCAGGCGGCAGCCGCATTCGCGCTCGGATTACTCAAAGATGCGCGCGCCCTTCTGCCGCTGGTCCGAATGATTCGTGCGGCTGGATCGAGTGACCAGGGTGCGCCGCAGCTCGAGGCGGTGACCGCCATCGCGAAGATCGGCGGGGAGGATGGCGCGCGTGCGTTCACCGATATCCTCGCGGCTAGCTCGCCCGGCTCGGCCTCGCCGGTCGTCAATGCTGCACTCCTGGAAGCCTGGCGCCTCGGCACCCGCGCGCCGATCTCCCAGCTGGTGCGCTTCACCGATGCGAGCGATGCGGTCACGCGCTGGCGGGCGCTCTATTCGCTCGGCCGCCTGCGTGCCAAGGCAGGCGCGGCGGCGTTGATCCGCGGGCTCAGTGATCCCGATCCACAGACCCGCACCGTCGCCGCGCGTGGCATCGGCAAGTCGTTACTCGATAGCGCCCGGCTCGAGTCGCGTGACGCGATCGCGGCGCTGCGCCGTCTGCTCGAGGACCGCGATGCACACATCCGCATCAACGCCCTCCGCGCGATCGCCTCGTTCCGGGACTCCAGTGTCGCGCGCGCGGTCGTGCCGCTCGCGGCCGACCGCGACATCGGCGTCGCGGTGCAGGCGGAAACGACGCTGGGCGTCCTGCGCGGTAGCATCGCGCTCGCGGCCCTGCGGCCCCGTCTCACGAGCAGTGTCTTTGCGCTCAGACGGCAGGCCATCATCGCGCTGGCGCAGGCCGACAGCGCGGCGGGGGTCGCCGCGGCTGCGGCGGTCAGTGGCGACGGCGACTGGCGCTGGCGCAGCGTCGCCGCCGAAGCATTCGGCGCCGCGCATGCGCGTGACCGCCTGGAGACGCAGCTGGCCGACGCCGATGGGCGGGTCGTCGCGCAGGCGCTGCAGGCCTTGCAGCGCATCGTGCCCGCATCGGATTCAACGTTAGACTCGCGCGCGCGCGTCTTGCTCACGCATGCTGACCCCGCCGTGCGCAGCGTCGCGGCCGATTTGCTCGCGCGCCATCCCAACCTCGACGACGTCGAGCTGCTCGTCACTGCCTACCGCCGCGCCGAAGCCGATCCGTTCAACGACGCGCGGCTCTCCGCCGTCTCGGCGCTCGGCGCGATCGCGGCCTCCTCGTCAGCCGGCCGGCTGCGCGTGGTGGCCCTGTTTCTCTCGGCGACGCCGCGTCCGGCGGATTACCTCGTGCGCCGGCTTGCGGCCGACACCCTGCCCGATACGCGGGACGCGTGGGGGCCGGTGCTGCCGATCGCGACAGGGCGCACGATCGCCGACTATCGGGAAATCGCACGCCGCTGGCTGGTACCGGCGCTGGCCGGCACCAACCCGCATGTCTTTCTGGAGACGGATCGGGGCCGGCTCGACATCGAGCTGCTGCCGGCCGAGGCGCCCGTCACGGTCGCGGCATTTCTGGGGCTGGTCGACCGGCGCTTCTTCGACGGGACGCGCTGGCACCGCCTAGTGCCGAATTTCGTGGTGCAGGACGGCGATCCGCGTGGCGACGGCTGGGGTGGACCCGGGGCGGGGTTCCTCCTCCGCGACGAGATCAATCCCGTGCGGTACGACGTCGGCACTGTCGGCATGGCGCTCTCCGGACCCAACACCGGCGGGAGCCAGTATTTCATCACGCATTCCGCGCAGCCGCACCTTGACGGCACCTATACGATCTTTGGGCGCGTCGTCGGTGGCGCTGATGTGTTGAATGCGATCGGTATGGGTGATCGCATCCGGAGCATTCATAGATGAAGCAGGTGTTGGTCTGTGCCATCGGCCTGGCGCTGGCCGTGGCGGCGCCGCTGGCCTCCCAATACGGCTACTTCGGCCAAAACAAGATTCAGTACCGCCGCTTCGATTGGCGGGTGCTGCGCGGCGAGCATGTCGATCTCTACTACTATCCAGAAGAAGAAGAGCTTGGCCGCGTGGCTTTGGCATACGCCGAAGCGAGCTATGACACACTCGAGCGTCGCTTCAATCACGCCGTCACGCGCCGCGTCCCGCTGATCGTCTACGCCTCGCACACCGATTTCGAGCAGACCAACATCCTCCCGTTCATCCCGCCGGAGGGCCTGCTCGGGGTCACGGAGTTTCTGAGGCGTCGCGTCGCGCTGCCGTTCCGCGGCAGCTACGCCGAATTCCGCCACACGATCCGCCACGAGCTGGTGCACGTCTTCCAGCTGAGCCTCGCCTCACAGACGTTCGGGCGCTACCCGCGCTTCCGCCAAGCCGGCATGCCGTTGTGGTGGACCGAGGGCCTGGCCGAATTCTTTTCCGCCGGCGAGGACTCCCGCGACGAGATGGTACTGCGGGACATGACGATCGACGGCCATCTCCCCACGCTCGCGGACCTGGCGTACGCATACGGGGGACTGGTGTATCCGGTGGGCGGCAGCATCCATCGGTTCCTGGCCGAGCGGTACGGGGAATGGCGCATTCTCGAGCTGTACAACGACATCTGGAAGTACAGCGGCTTCGACGCGGCGCTGCTTGGCGTCTACGGTCGCACGATCGAGCAACTGTCCGAGGAATGGCAATACTGGATGCGCCAGCAATACTACCAGGCGGTCTCCAGCCAGCCACCGCTCGCGATCACGGCACGCAAACTCACCGAGCTCGCGATCAAGCCCACGGCCTTTCAGCTCCCCGGAGACACGGCGCCGTCCTTCCTCTTTTTCTCCCCCCGCAGCGGTTACACGACGATCTACGCGGAGGACCTGGCGGGCCGTGGCCGGCGTGCGGTGGTGCAGGGGGAGCGGAACGAGCAGTTCGAGTCGTTCCACTTCTTCGAGTCGCGCATCGACGTCAGTCCGCTGGGCATCGCCGCATTCAGCAGCAAGTACGCCGAGCGTGACGCGCTGTTCTTCTGGGACCTGCGGAAATCGAAGGTCGTAGGCCGCTATCAGTTCCCGGAGCTCGTCTCGATTCTGTCGCCGGCGTGGGCTCCCGACGGCAAGAGCGTCGTGTTCAGCGGCCTCTCGGTTTCCGGGTACTCCGACCTCTATCGCCTCTGGCTTGCCGGTCCGGCCGATTCATTGGGCGCCGGGCGTCTCGAGCGGCTGACATCGGATCGCTATGAGGATCTCGATCCGACGGTGAGCCCGGACGGGGGAACCGTCGTGTTTTCCTCCGACCGGACGCCGTTCGGGACAACTGGCGCGCACAATCTCTTCGCCCTCGATCTCGGCAGCGGCGCGATCCGCTACTTGACGTACGGCGATTGGCGCGACGAAGCACCGCGCTGGGGTGCCGGCCGCATCTACTTCGCCTCCGACCGCGATGGCACGTTCCAGGTGTACTCGATCGACTCCGCGGGGACCGGCCGCCGCGAGACCCGCTCGCTGAACGGCGCGTTCGATCCCCAGTGGGTCTCGACGGGGAGGGGGGGACCGGACGGCGGACTGCTGTTTGGCGGCTTCGCCGATTTGAGCTTCAACATCTATGTCGCGCCGCCGCTCAACGACACCGCCACGAGCTTCACACTCGCGCGGGCGGACAGTTTGCCGACGCCGGCGTGGACGTGGGGTGAGCTGTCCCATCCGCAGTATGCCCGCGCGGACGGCGCACCGTACGAACGCAAGTTCAGCCTCGACTTCGCGGCCGGCGATGCCGCCGTCGCGCCCGGACTCGGCTCGGCGCAGGGCGCGGTCTTCGTGTTCAGCGACCTGCTTTCCGATCATGTGGTGTATCTCTCGCTCTCGTCCTTCCAGGGCGCCGGATTCGGGACGCTGCTCAACAACGTGAGCGGATCGGCGTTGTATCTCAATCAATCGCGGCGCATCAACTGGGGCGTCGGCGCGTTCCGCCAGCGCGGCCTGTTCTACGAGGGCGATTTCAATACGCTGTTCGAAGAGCGGTCGTACGGCGCGTTTGCACAGGTGCGGTACCCGATCAACCGGTTCCGCCGCATCGTCGGCGAATACCGGATCGAACGCTCCGACCGGCTCGATCTCACGACCGACGGCGTCGCTGAGCCGCATCGCGTCGGCTGGCTCGCGTCGAACTACCTCTCGTACGTCAAGGACAACACCCTCTGGCTGCCGACCGGACCGATCGATGGCGAGCGCTACAACATCACGGGCGGGCTCGTCAACGATCTGAGCCACGGCCGCTTCGATTCGTGGCTCGTGGCGGCGGACGTCCGGAAATACTTGCGCACGTCGTTGCACAGCGCGCTCGCGTTGCGGGTGCAGGGCTACAGCTCCGGCGGCGAGCGGCCGCGGCCGATCAGCATCGGGGGCTCCTGGGGACTGCGCGGCTATCCGCAGTATGGATACGTCGCCGGCACGCGCGCGTGGCTCATCAACGCGGAGTACCGTTTCCCGATCCTCGACTTCCTCACGATCGGATTCCCGTTCGGCGCGGCGCGATTCCCCGGTGTGCAGGGCGCGCTCTTCGTCGATTACGGCCGGGCGTGGTCGAAGACGACGACCGATCGCGGCGTGCTCGGGGCGAGTGGCCTCGGCTTGCGCATGCCGGTCGGACCACCGCTCGTGTTGCGCCTCGATTTCGGCTACCGGCTGGGCACCACGAATGTGGATCGATATGGTTTGCCCGCGGACACGCGCAATCGCCGCTTCGTCGACTTCTTCTTCGGGTTTAACTATTGACCCGACAACGTGCTCTTTCCTACATTGCCGCCTGTACGCTGCTCACGGCATGTCCCCGGCCGCCTGGACCGCTCGTCCCGCTGACGCTGCCGCTGGCACCCGCGAGTCGCGACAGCGCGGTGGCATGGACGCGAGCGACGCTGCCGCGCGGACCGACGCTGATCCGGTTTCGGTGGCGCTATCAGGACGAGCAAGTGAAGTACGCGGGACGTGGGTCGACGCGAATTGCACCGCCGGATTCGCTCCGATTTGATTTCGCGGGACCGTTCAATCTTGGCAACGGCGCGGCGGTCGTCATCGGCGACTCGGTCGCGTGGGCGGATCCGGAAAAGAATTTCCGCTCCCTGGTTCGCGCGATTCCGTTGCTTTGGGCAACGTTCGCGATGGTGCGGCCGCCCGCGGAGGATGCCGCCGTGCTCGGCGGACAGGCACTGGACTCGCTGACGCACAGGCGCCGGGTCATCTGGCGGTTCGCGCAAGCCGAGGATACGCTCGACTACGTCGTGACCGACAGCGCGGGCCGCGAGTCCTTGCTGGAGGCCGAATGGCGGCGGCGTGGAGCAGTGGTGGCGCGGAGCCGTTCCCAACTCGACGCCTTGCGGCGCCCCGCGAGCGCGCGCGTCGACTTTCCCGAGGCCCCGGCCAGATTTGAGCTCACGGTCAGCGTGGTGGATACGGCGGCGCTCATTCCGCCGAATGTTTGGCGCAGTCGTCGTTAGCGCATCGGGCGTCGTGCTGGCCGCCTGCCCGTATGGCTTCGCCGGCGGCACGCTGCCCAACGTCAAAACCGTCGCGATCCTTCCGTTCGACAATGACACCCCCGAGCCCGCGCTGACCCAGGAGGTCAGTGAAGCCGTCCGGCAGGCGCTCGAAGGCCGTCTCGGATTGCGCGTCGCGACCGAAGCGACCGCCGACGCGATCGTCCGCGGCCGGGTCGTGCGGTATGATCCCTACATTCCGATCTCGCTGCAGGCTGGTGTGGGGGCGGTGAACGTGACGAAGCGCAAGGTGCAGATCACCGTCGACGTCGAAATCCTGAATCAGCGCGAAGGCAAGACCGTGTGGAAACGGCAAGGCCTCATGGTCGACGGTGACTACGATCCGCCCGCGGAAAAGGACGGACGCAAGCTCGCCTGGGACAAACTGGTGCAGCAGATTGTCGACGGGGCGCAGTCGCAATGGTGATCACGTCGCGCCGCGGCGCCAGCTCCTTCGGCTGTCTGATGTCGCTGCTGATTTTTGTCGCGGCGCTCTACTACGCCGTCAACATCGGCGAGGTGTTCTTCCGCTATTACCGGCTGCTGGATGAAATGCAGACGGAAGCCCACCTGGCGGCTGGGCTCGACGACGGGACGATCCGCCGCCGGATTCAAGCGGCTGTCGAGGAAATCGGTCTGCCCGATTCCGCCGGCAACCGCCAGCTGCAGGTCTACCGGAGTTCCTCGCCTCGGGAGATCGTCATCGAGACGCGCTACAGCGAAACCGTGTCGCTGCCGTTCTTCAACCACAGCTTCTCGTTCCATCCCAGGACCAGCCAGCCGCTCTGAACACCGCCGCGAAGATCCGGACGGTCGAGGCGGC
>Ga0209161_10002306_pt1 | contig 15648 bp, 16 predicted proteins | sample GraSoiAngelo_155_FD_186169 | JGI IMG/M metagenome (GOLD analysis project Ga0209161, IMG submission 186169) | Grasslands soil microbial communities from the Angelo Coastal Reserve, California, USA - 14_1009_13_30cm (SPAdes) (version 2) | ecosystem: Environmental > Terrestrial > Soil > Grasslands...
ACCGAGGCGAGCCCGGTGACCCACGCCGTTTCAGACGAGCCGGGCGCGGCGCGGCCCGGCACGATCGGCCGGCTGGTGCCGAATACGGAGTGCCGGATCGTCGATCCGGCGAGCGGCGCCGATCTCGGTCCCGGCGAGGATGGCGAGCTCCTGATCCGGGGTCCCCAGGTGATGTCGGGGTACTTGAACAACCGGGATGCGACCGCCGCCACGCTCGATGCCGCCGGGTGGCTGCATACCGGCGACATCGGACGCGTCGACGCGGATGGATACTTCACGATCGTGGACCGGCTCAAGGAGCTGATCAAGTACAAGGGCTTCCAGGTGCCGCCCGCGGAGCTCGAGGCGGTGCTGCGAACCCATCCGGCGGTGGGCGACGCCGCCGTCATCCCGATCCCCGACGAGGAGTGCGGCGAGGTGCCCAAGGCCTTCGTGGTGTTGCGGCGTGCCGTGCCGCCGGAGGCGCTCCTCGCCTACGTCGCCGAGCGCGTCGCGCCGTACAAGAAGATCCGCGCCGTGGAGGTGGTCGACGCGATTCCGCGGTCACCTTCCGGCAAGATCCTGCGACGGGTGCTGCGGGAGCACGAGCGGGCCGTACGGACCTGAGCGCCGCGGACCTCACAGCGGCCCGCGATATCGCATTTCGTTCGTCGGCACGAATTCGAGCTGATCGTACAGCGGCCGTCCCTCCGGCGAAGCGTGCAGCACCAGCCGGGCGACGCCGTGCTCCCGCGCCCACGCGATCACGCGCTCCATGAGACGGCGCGCCAGGCCGCGGCGACGCCAGGCGCGCTCGGTGAATACGTTGACCACGATCGCCTCGGGGCCGCGCCGCACGTCGCGGCGGCCTGGCTCGGGCCGCGGCAGGAGCCGCCGCAATTGGATCCCTGCGCCCGCCACGATCTGGTTGGGACGGTCGGCGGGGCAGGCCACCCAGCCGACGTACTCCCCGGTGCCGAGACACTCCTCGAGCGCTCGCCGGGCCGCTTCCACCAGCGGGTCGTACAGCTCGTCCGGCAGGTCGCCCATGTCGCGAAACATCTCCGCTCGGTGCCGCGCCAGCGCGGGGGCATCGGCGACGGTGGCGAGTCGGATCGTCCAATCGTCACCCATGCGGGCAAGATAGCGTAGCTTTCCCTCTATGGACCCCGTGCGGGACGCCGTGGCCGCTGTGACGGCTGCGTTGGGCGAGCGCTACGCGATCGACCGCGAGCTGGGCCGCGGCGGCATGGCGACGGTCTACGTCGCACAGGATCGGCGTCACGGGCGCGAGGTGGCGGTCAAAGTGCTGCGGCCCGACGTCGCCGCGGCTATCGGCGCCGAGCGGTTCCTGCGCGAGATCACCATCGCCGCGCGGCTCACCCACCCCCACGTGCTGCCGCTGCTCGACTCCGGCCAAGCAGCCGGCGCGCTCTACTACGTGATGCCATATGTGCGAGGCGAGTCGCTGCGCCAGCGGCTGGCGCGCGAGGGGCGACTGGCGCTCAAGGACGCGCTCCGCATCGCGCGCGAGCTGGGGGCGGGTCTCGACTACGCGCACCGCGAGGGGTTCATCCATCGGGACGTGAAACCCGAGAACGTGCTGCTCGCCGACGGGCACGCCGTGATCGCCGACTTCGGGATCGCGCGCGCGATCTGCCAGTCGTGCGACGGCGACAACGTCACTGAGGTGGGTCTCACGATCGGGACGCCCGAGTACATGAGCCCGGAGCAGGCCGCGGGTGATCGCGATCTGGACGGGCGGAGCGACGTGTACAGCCTCGCCTGCGTCATCTACGAGACGTTGGCGGGCGAGCCACCGTTCGGGGGCGCGAGCGCCCGCGCCGTCATGGCGAAGCACCTGAGCGAGCCGCCGCCGCCGCTGCGCGCCCGCCGTCCCGACGCCCCCGCGGCGGTCGAGCAGGCGCTCGCCCGCGCGCTTGGCAAGGATCCGGCGGACCGGTTCGCCAGCGTCGCCGAGTTCGTGGCGGCGCTGGAAGCGACGCACGCACCAGACGCCGCCCCGACGCTCGTCGGCAAGACCCGCTCGCTCGCCGTGCTGCCGTTCGTGAACGGCAGCGCCGATCCGGAGAACGAGTACCTGTGTGACGGCGTCACCGACGAGCTGATCAACGCGCTCACCAAGGTGGAAGGGCTGCGGATCGCCTCGCGCACGTCGGTGTTCGCCCTGAAGGGGAAGCCGCAGGACATCCGCGCCATCGGCGCGCTGCTCGGCGTCTCGGCCGTGCTCGAGGGCACCGTGCGGAAGGCGGGGGAGCGGCTGCGCATCACGGTGCAGCTCACGGCCGCAGACGACGGGCGTAACCTCTGGTCCGAACGCTACGATCGCCTGCTCGACGACGTCTTCGCAGTCCACGACGAGATCGCTCGGACTATCGTGAGCACGCTGCGGACCACCTTCCTGGCCGACATCGCGGATCCGACCCCGCGGCGCTACACCGACAACGTCCAAGCGTATTCCCTGTACTTGAAGGGCCGGTTCTGCTGGAACAAGCGCAGCCAGGAAGGCGTGCGCGAAGCGATTGCGTACTTCGAGCAGGCGATCGACCACGACCCGGGCTACACGCTCGCCTACTCCGGGCTCTCGGACTCGTACGGCCTTCAGGTCGACTACCGCGGTGTGCCCGTCACGGAAGGGTACGAGCTGGCCCGCCGGTACGCCCTCAAGGCGCTCGAGCTCGACGACAACCTGCCCGAAGCGCACACGTCACTCGCTTGGGTGCAGTTCGCCTATGACTGGGATTGGGAAGGAGCGGAGCGGTCGTACCGACGGGCGCTCGAGCTGAATCCGGGGTATGCCACCGGGCACCACTGGTACTCGTTTGTGCTCCTCGTCACCGGGCAGGCGGACCAGGCGCTGGTCGAGGCCCACACGGCGCTCGAGCTCGATCCCTCGTCGCTTTCGATCCGCCGCGGGTTGGGCTGGCTCTACTATTACACGCGCCGTTACGAGTCCGCGGTGTACCACCTGCGCCGTGCCATCGCCATGAACCCCACGTCGGAAGACACGTATCGGGTTCTGGGATTGGTGCTCACGCAGCAAGGAGCGTATGCCGAGGCCGAGCGGGCGTTCCGCGAGGCGATCACGCTGTCGCCCGAGCTGTCCTACGCGACGGCGGGCGTGGCCCACGTGTTGGCGCTGCAGGGGCGGCGGCGCGAAGCGGAGGCGTTGCTCGCGGAGCTCGAGGCCCGCGCCCGGGAGCACTACGTGTCGCCGGTCGCGTTCTGCATCGTGCACCTGGGGCTCCGCAACACCGACCAAGTGTTCCAGTGGCTGGAGCGGGCCTACCAGGACCGGCGCGGCTGGCTGACTTATCTCAAGGTCGACCCGATGCTCGACGCCGTGAGGGACGATCCGCGGTTCGCGGAGTTCGTCAAGCGGATGAAGCTGTAGCGAGCTCGCCCAGCGCGACGGCTCGGATCTGGCCCGCCTCCCCGGTGAGCAGCCGGCGGTGATAGTCCACCTGGCCGAGGTGATAGGTGAGGTGGGTGATCAAGTGGAGCAGGAAGTCTCCGGTCGTTACGGCGAACCCGCCCGGCGGTTGGGGGTAAGGCTGGCTCAGCGTCGCGTCGGGGAGACGTGCCACGCCGCGCTCCACTGCCGCAAGCGCGGCGTCGAGTTCGCGCAGCAGCTCGGTCCGCGGGACGTCCCGCCGCCCGAACTCGTTCGGGCGGTCGCGCACGTAGCCCGTCCCGCCCAACACCGTGCCGACAAAGAACTGGATGTTTCCGGCGAGGTGCAGCGCCAGTGTGCCACCGCAGTTGCTGATCCCCGGCGCCACGCGCCACAGGTCACGCTCGTCTCCGTATGCCTCGATCTCACGTCGCAGCGCGCGGAGGTCGCGGCTCATGATTGCGGCGATGCAGGTAGTGAGCATGGTGGGAAAACCTAACCGCTACGCCCGGGCGATGCGAATCATCGCGGCGAGGCTGTGCTCCACATCCTGCTCTGTCGTGGCCCACGACGAGACGCTGATGCGCATCGCCGTGCGCCCCTGCCACACCGTCCCGCCGCACCAGCAGGTCCCGTCCGCCTGGAGCGCCGCGATCACCCGCCGCGTCGTCGCGTCGTCCCCGAACCGCACCAGCACCTGGTTGAGCGTGACCTCGTTCAGGATCTCGTGGCCTGCGGCGGAGAGCCCCGCCGCGAAGCGCGCGGCGTGGCGGCAGCAGCGCTCCACGAGGTCCGCCAGCCCCGAGCGCCCCAGCGCGGCGAGCGCGGCCCAGATCTCCACCCCCCGGGCCCGGCGCGACAGCTCCGGCGTGTATTCGTCGGGCTCGCGTCCCATGCCCTGCAGCAGATACGCCGCCTGCGTCGCCATCGCCGCCCGCAAGGCCGCGCCGTCGCGGCACAGTGCCACTCCGCTGTCGTACGGCACGTTGAGCCACTTGTGCGCATCGAGCGCCCACGAGTCCGCGGCGGCGATGCCGGCTACCAGGTGCGCGCGCGCCGGAGCGGCGGCGGCCCACAGCCCGAAGGCGCCGTCCACGTGCACCCACGCGCCCCGGGCGTGCGCCGCCGGGCAGATGTCGCGCACCGGATCACACGCCCCGGTGTTCACGTTCCCGGCCTGTAGGCATACGATCGTCCGATCGTCGAGCGGCGGCAGGCGGTCGGCGCGGATCCGCCCGAGCGGGTCCGTCGGGACGCGCGTCACCCGAGTGCGGCCCAGCCCCAGGAGACCGAGCGCCTTCAAGACACTGATGTGGACTTCCTCTCCCACCACGACGCCGATCGGCGGAGCGCCGAACAGGCCGTCCGCCTCGACGTCCCAGCCGGCGCGCCGCAGCACGGCGTGGCGGGCGGCGGCGAGCGCGGTGAAGTTCGCCATCGTCGCCCCGGTCACGAAACCGCCGGCGCAGTCGGGCGGGAGACCGAGCGCGTCGAGCAGCCAGCGCAGCGCGACCTCCTCGAACGCCGCCGCTCCCGGCGCCAGCACCGCCAGCCCCGCGTCCTGATCCCACGCCGCCGCCAGCCAGCTCGCCGCGAGCGCCGCGGGCAGGCTCCCCCCCACCACGAATCCGAAGAACCGGCCGCCTGCGGTTGCCATCGTCGCGGGGGAGCCCACGGCATGCAGCTCCTCCAGCACGGCCGTCGGATCGGCCGGTCCGTCGGGGAAGGGGCGGTCGAGGGAGTGGAGCCGGGCGAGCGCGGCCGGCGTAGGCGCCACGCTCCGCGTCGGCAGGCCCGCGAGATACTCGGCCGCGAGCGCGGCCGCCCGGTGCAGCACCGTGTGCTGGATCATGGCTGGGCTACGACGGCTTCTCGTACTCGAACAGCTCGCTCGGCGTCACCCGCAGCGCGCCGCACAGCCGCTCGATCGTGTCGGCCCGAATCAGGCGAAACCGCCCGTTGGGGCGGCTGAGGCGGTAGATCGTGTTCAAGCTCAAGCCGGTGAACTTGGCTAGTCCGTAGGGCGACATGCCCCGTGCCTCCAACAACTGGTGCAACCGCAAGCGCAGCACACCTCTACGACGATAGCGCACCGGCCGTCCCCGATACCGTGGCATCGTGCCCTCCCTTGCCTAATAGTACAATGGTACATATTATGACACCTGTACATTATACCATGGAGATGATATATAATAAGGGAGTCATGCGCGCCCTGGATACGACCAATAATAGCGGAGGAGGACCGCATGGGACGTAAGTTGGAGATGATGGGACGCAAGGTGGTGGATGTCCTCGAAAAGGTGGACATCCTCCAGCACGAAGACCTGCCACTCGGGACGAATCAGGAGTCCAACGAGCGGCTGGTGTTCACCGGTCCGGCCGACTGGTCGCCGGATCAGGCGGAGCAGTACATCGACTGGCGTATCCAGCTCGTCGATGCCCACGTGGCGAAGCTGCGCCAGCAGCTCGACGACCTGACGGCCATGCGCCGGCGCTGGCTCGCGGTCACGGGCGGCCGGTCCAAGGTGTTCGGCACGGGGAACGGCAGCGGCAACGGGAGTGGCAACGGCAACGGCAACGGCAACGGGAACGGCAGCGGGCACGACGACATCGTGTAACGCAATGACCACCTGAGACTTCGGGGGCCGGCTCGATTAGAGCCGGCCCTTCTTCTCCCCCACCGATTCCACCACGCGCCGAATCTGCCCGGCGTCCGTCACGCTCCACTCGTACGCGCTGCGCGGGGCCGCGTTACCGATCTCGACCTGCGGCGCCCGAAACGCCATGTCGCTCCGCCGGGTGACCGCGCCCGTGAGATGCACTTCGGCGACGCCCGTGCCGCGCACCAGCGCCTCCACGTTCTCGGCCGTGATCCCACCGCCCGGGAGGACGCCGATCCGTCCCGCGGCGCGGCGCACCAGCCGCGCGATCGCGTCGGCGCCCTGCGGCGCGGTCGCCGCCTGGCCGGAGGTGAGCACCCGTTCCACGCCGAGCCCGATCAGCGTCTCGAGCGCCTCGCCGGCGTCGCGGCTCACGTCGAACGCCCGGTGGAAGGTCACCTGGAGCGGCCGCGCAGCGGCGATCAGCTGCTGGGTGCGCTCCCCGTCGATCGCACCATCGGCCCGGAGCATGCCCACCACGACGCCGTGCGCCCCCGCATCCTTGACGCGCCGGATGTCTTCGAGCATCACGCCGAGCTCGGCCGCCGAGTAGAGGAAGTCGCCGCCGCGCGGCCGCACCAGAACGAAGATCGGAATGCCCAGTCGCATCCGGCACATCGCCAGAGTCCCGGCGCTGGGCGTCGTGCCCCCTTCCACCAGGTTGGCGCACAGCTCGATGCGGTGCGCGCCTCCCGCGGCGGCGGCGAGCGCGGATTCGATCGAGTCGACGCAGGCTTCGACCAGGACGGGCGCGGGCATGCGGCGAAGATAGCCGCTCGCGGGCGAGCATGGTGTCCGGCCGGACACCCACGGGTCGCGCCGGGCGTGTCGCATGGGACACCCGGCGCCACGGGCGCCTCACGGCGCCGGCGGCATCCCGCCTGCCTTATCTGGATCGCGATCGCCACCCCGACTTGAGCCCGCACTAGGGAGGAGCCCATGCGCACCCTGCCCGCCGTCCTGGTCGCTGCACACGCGGCCGTGATCGCCTTCGCCTGCCACGAGATCGTCGCGCCCAAGGCGGTGGCGCCCGACACGGTCGCTCGCGTGAACGCCGCCACGCCGCTCGACGCGCTGTCGCTCGCCGAACTGGAGCTGCTGGCTCAGATGGAAGACTCGCTGATCGGCGCGATTCAGCAGGACGCGAGCGACGTGGGCGCCATGGCCGAGCTGGCGCAACTGTACATGCTGCACGGGGCGTACGACGCGGCCGTGGGGCCGCTCGCGCGGGCGCTCGAGCTCGCGCCCGACCGTGAGGACCTGCGCTCCGAGCTACGGCTCGCTTTTCAACTCGGCACGCTCGGGCCGGTTACGGCCGGTAGAGCTCCGGGAACTTCTGCTTCAGGGCGCCGAGCTTCGGCAGGTCGTTGAACACGATGTATGGCTGATCGCGGTGGTGGGCCAGATAGTCCTGATGATAGGCCTCGGCCGCGTAGAACCGTCGCAGCGGCGCGACCTCCGTCACGATCGAGTCGGCGTAGGCGTGCTCGCGCTGGAGCGTCGTGATCATGGCGAGCGCTGCCCGATGCTGCTCCGGGCTCGTGTAGAACAGCGCGGAGCGGTACTGCGTCCCCACGTCTGGGCCCTGGCGGTTGCGTTGCGTGGGGTCGTGCGCCACGCTGAAGAACACGCGCAACAGCTGGGCGTAGGAAATCGTCGCCGGGTCGTAGGTCACTTCCACTGACTCCGCGTGGCCCGTCGTGCTCGTGCTCACGAGCTCGTAGCGCGCCGTCACCGCGTCTCCCCCGGCATACCCCGACACCACCTGCAGCACGCCCCGGACATGCCGGAACACCGCGTCCACCCCCCAGAAGCATCCGCCCGCGAAGACGGCCGTCTCCTGCCCCCCTCCCTGGGCCACGAGCGGTGCGGCCGCTATGGTCGCCGCGGCGCCGACCACGATCCAGCAACGCCTCATTTGACACATGCCTCGCTCGAGCGACGTCCGTAAGTTACTCGATCGGGGAGATCCATGAATCACACGGTTGCCGTCGTCCTGCTGGGTGTGTGCTCGGTCGCCGGCCTCGCGCTCGTCGCGCTTGGACTGCCGGGGCTGTGGCTCATATGCGCCGTGGTGCTCGGGTTTGGATTGCTCACCGGCTTTCACTCGATCGGCTTCGTCACGATCGGGATCATGGTCGCGCTCGCCCTGCTGGGCGAGCTCCTCGAGCTGTGGCTCGGCTTCGGGCTCGCCCGCCGTTACGGGGGGTCGCCGCGCGCCGGGTGGGGCGCCCTGCTCGGCGGCCTCGTGGGGGCTGTCGTCGGCGTCCCCGTCCCCGTCGTGGGCAGCGTGATCGGCGCGATCCTCGGCTGTTTCGCGGGCGCCATGCTCTTCGAGTATGCGACGACTCGCACGGCGGGAACGGCGGTCCGCGCCGGCTGGGGCGCGCTGCTGGGTCGGGTCGCCGCGTCGGCGGTCAAGGTTGCGCTGGGGATCGTGATGGCGATCGTCGCCATCGTCGCCGCCGCGCGCGGATGATTCCCTTGCTTCGCGGCACGGCACCATCGAAAGGAGCGGCAGCATGGTGGTGGGCGTGGGAATCGACGTAGTTGCAATCGGGCGGATCTCGCGCGCGCTCGCGGAAGCGGCCGGGGACTTCGAGGCGCGGGTATTCACGTCCGCCGAGCGCGAGGCGTGCCGCCAGCGCGTGGACAAGGCCCAGGCGCTCGCCGCGCGGTTCGCGGCCAAGGAAGCGTGCTTCAAGGCGCTGGGGCGCGGACTGGGGCAGGGCCTCGCGTTTCAGCAGATCGAAGTGACCGCTGACGAGAACGGCCGGCCCGAACTCCGGCTCTCGGGCGCCGCCGCCGCGCGGGCCGAGGCGCTGGGGGTCACCCGCGTCCATGTGAGCCTGAGCCACGACGTCGACGTCGCCGCGGCGGTGGTCGTGCTCGAAGGCGGCGTCACCCCACGCGACGGCTGACGAGCACGTTCTCGAGAAACAGGTACTCGATTCCGGTTCCGAGAAACGTCTCCAACGCTTCGCGCGGCGTGTTGACGATCGGCTGTCCCTTCACGTTGAAGCTCGTGTTCAACACCATCTCGCGTCCCGTCGTCCGGCCCACTGCCTGCAGCAGCGCGTGGAACTCGCCGTTGTCGCGCGCCGATACGGTTTGCAGCCGCGCCGAGCCGTTGACGTGCGTGATGGCGGGGAGCGCGGCCCGGTGCTCGGGGCGGACGTCCACCGTCATGATCATGAACGGCAGCTCCGTGCCCGGCGCCACCTCGAACCAACGCGGCGCTTCTTCCACGGACACCGCGGGCGCGAACGGCCGGAACGCTTCACGCATCTTCACCATGGCGTTGATGCGGTCGCGCATGCCGGGGTGGCCGGGGTCGGCGAGAATGCTGCGATGTCCCAAAGCCCGGGGCCCGAACTCCAGGCGTCCGCGATACCACGCCACCACGCGGCCATCCGCGATCAGGCGCGCGGCCCGCCCGCACGTCTCGGCGAGAGTGGGGAACCGGACGACGTCGACTCGATCGGCGAACGCCGCGAGCGCCGCGTCGACGTCCGCGCCGTCGTAGCCCGGCCCCAGAAACGGGACCGGGAAGCGCACGTTTCGCACGTCGCCAACTGCCGCCGCGCGATACAGGGCGGCGCCTAAGGCTGCGCCGTCATCCCCTGCCGCCGGTTGGATGTAGATCTCGTCGAAGCTCCCCGAGCAGAGAAGCCGGCCGTTGGCCGTGCAATTGAGCGCCACCCCGCCCGCGAGGGCGAGGCGCCGCTGGCTGGTGCGCTCGGCGCAGCCGCGGCCGAGATGCAGCATCACTCGGTCGAGGCAGCCTTGCAGCGCCGCCGCGACGTCGCGATGCACGTCACCGATTTCCTCGTCCGGCGCACGCGGCCGCACGAGTCGCTCGCTCAGCAGGCGGCGACTCGCCGAGTAGTGCTCGCGCTCCTCACGGGTGCGGTTGGCGCGGACCAGGGGGATGCGCACGCCGCCGCCGGGCAGGAGCTCCACTGCCTCTTCGAAGAACGGGCGGAACCGCTCGGGGTCCCCGTACGGCGCGAGGCCCATGATCTTGTACTCGTCAGCGTTGAAGTCGAACCCCAGGTGCAGCGTGACGAGCGAATAGAGGACGCCGATCGAATCGTGCGCCCCGATCTCGAGCACTGGGTCGAGACGGCCATCGTGCGCGCGATAAGCCGTGACGCCGTGCGCCTCGCCCATGCCGTCCGCCACCAAAACGACGCACTCGTTCCAGCCCGACGTGTAGAACGCGCTCGCCGCGTGCGCCAGGTGGTGGCGCACCGCGCGCACCCGCGTCTCGGGGAAGCCGGGCAGGTCGCGCCGCACCAGCGCCAGCAGCGCGTCGCGCGAGTACACCTCGCGATACAGCGCCTCGGACAGGGGGTCCAACCCGTAGAAGTCTCGATACGGCCCGTAATCGAAGCCGTGCACGATCTCGTCCACGTCGTCCAGCGACAGCCCCGCCTCCGCGAGGCAGTAGGCGATCGCGCCCCTCGGGAAGTCACCGCTGTGCTTGCGGCGATTCATCCGCTCCTCGGCCACCGCCGCCACCACGCTGCCGTCCGCGACCAGCACCGCCGCCGAGTCGTGGCCCTGCGAGAGACGGTACTCCCGCTCGTCCAAGCCCGGCCAGTGCGCCCGCTTGAACGGGATGGCGCGCTCGAATCCACTGATTCCCAGGATATTCAACGCCCGCCTCCCTGAAGTGCGGCGCGGTGAAGCGCAAGAACCGTACGTGCACCGCGGCGCCGTGGCGCGCGCGCCACAGCCGGGCATGGGGGCGGTGCGCACGAGGAGAGCGCGCTTCTTGCACCGAGACACCCGGCCAGGAGGTGCCAATGAGTGACACGCCGGTCGAGGGCGGCCTGCGACTCTTCGCGACTTGTCCCCCGTCCTATACTGCAACGACGCGGGACTACGTGAGGCAGGTGATCGAGGTCGCACGCTGGAGCGAGCGGGCGGGCTGTGAGGGCCTGTTGATCTATACCGACAACGGGACCGTGGACCCGTGGCTCGTGGCGCAGACCGTGCTCGCGCACACCGAGCGGCTCGCTCCGCTCGTCGCGGTGCAGCCCGTCTACATGCACCCATACAGCATCGCGAAGCTGGTCGCCTCGCTCGGCCTCCTGCACGGGCGTCGGGTCTACCTCAACATGGTGGCGGGAGGCTTCAAGAACGACCTGACGGCGCTCGGCGATCCCACGCCCCACGACGAGCGCTACGCCCGGCTGGTCGAGTACACGACACTGGTCACGGCGCTGCTCGGCGCGGCGGGCGGGCCGGTGAGCTTCGCCGGCCGGTACTACCAGGTGACGAACGTGAAGCTTGCGCCGTGCCTGCCTCCAGAGCTTATGCCCGGCGTGTTCGTCTCGGGCTCGTCCGAGGCGGGCCTCGCGGCCGCGCAGCAGCTGGGCGCCCTGGCGGTGCAGTATCCCAAGCCCGTAGCCGAGTACGAGGCAGCACCGCCCGTGGACGCCCGCTCGCTCGGGATTCGCGTGGGGATCATCGCGCGGCCCGATGGGCACGATGCCTGGGCAGCCGCCCGGGCGCGGTTCCCCGAGGACCGCAAAGGACAGGTGATGCACCACCTCGCCATGACGGTGTCCGACTCCGAGTGGCATCGGCAGCTCTCCGAGCTCGGCCGCGAGGTGCGGGGCCGCGGCGACGAGGAGCCCTACTGGATGGTACCGTTCGAGAACTACAAGACCTTCTGCCCTTACTTGGTAGGCAGCTATGAGCGGGTGGCGGACGAGATCGCCCGCTACGTGAGCGTGGGCTACCGCACGTTCATCCTGGACGTTCCCGCGAGTCCCGACGAGCTGCTGCACGCGGGCGTCGTGTTCCAGCGCGCCGCGGAACGCGTCGCGTCATGACCCTGTTGCAACATCGGGTGACGGAGCAGGCGGGTCGCCGTCCCGATGCGGGGGCGCTCGTCTTCAAGGATCGCCGTCTCAGCTATGCCGACCTGGAGCAGGAGAGCAACCGGCTGGCCCGCACGCTCAAAGCCGCCGGCGTCGCGCGCGGGGACCGCGTTTGCCTCCTCTGCCCCAAGTCTCCGGCGGCGATCATCGCGATCCTCGCGGTCCTGAAGGCCGATGCGATCTACGTGCCGCTCGATCCTGCGAGCCCGGCGCCGCGGCTCGAGAAGATGATCGCGGCGTGCGACGACCGCTGGATTCTGGCGGGCGGCGGCGTTGCCCCGGCGCTGGACGTCCTGTTCGCAGCGCCCGCATTTGCCGCGACGCACGCCGTCGGGTGGCTCGGGGACGGCACACCGCCCGCGCGCGTGCCCCCGTCGTTCACGTGGGACGACGTCGCCCGCGCGCCGAGCGATCTGCTCCCCAGCGCGAACCGCCCCGGGGACGCGGCGCACATTCTCTTCACCTCGGGATCCACGGGCACGCCCAAGGGCGTCGTGATCACGCATGATAACGTGCGCCATTTCATCGAGTGGGCCGTGGGTTATTTCGGGACGGCGGCGACCGACCGAATTTCCGGCCACCCCCCGCTGCACTTCGACCTCTCGACCTTCGACATCTTCGGGACCTTCACGGCGGGAGCGGAGCTGCACCTCGTACCGGCCGAGTTGTCGCTGCTGCCCCACAAGGTCGCGGAGCTGATTCGGGAGGCGGAGCTGACGCAATGGTTCTCGGTGCCATCGGTGCTGAACTACATGGCAAAATTCGACGCGGTCAGACCGGGCGACTTTCCGTTGCTGCGCCGGGTGCTGTGGTGTGGTGAGGTGCTGCCGACCCCTTCCCTCGTCTACTGGATGCGACGGCTGCCCCACGTGACGTTCACCAACCTCTATGGCCCCACCGAAGCCACGATCGCGAGCAGCTACTACACGGTGCCCGGGTGTCCCGCGGCCGAGGACGAAGTGATTCCCATCGGCCGCGCCTGCGCCGGCGAGGAGCTGCTCGTGCTGGACGACGCGCTGCGGCCGGTGCCGCCGGGCGAGGTCGGTGACCTCTACATCCGCGGCGTGGGCCTCTCTCCGGGGTATTGGCGCGACGGCGAGAAGACACGCCGCGCCTTCCTTCCCTATCCCGGCGGCGTCGGCCCGGCGGACCGCATCTATCGGACTGGCGACTTGGCGACGCTCGGCACGGACGGATTGATTCGCTACCTCGGGCGCGCCGACTTCCAGGTCAAGACGCGCGGGTACCGCGTGGAGCTGGGCGAGATCGAGGCCGCCCTGCACGCCCTCGGCACGCTGCGCGAGTGCGTCGTGGTGGGCGTGCAGAGCCGTGGCTTCGACGGCACCGCCATCTGTTGCGCCTACGTGCCGTCCGACCCCACGACGGTCACGCCGGCGGCGCTGCGCGCGGCGCTCGCCGCCGCGCTGCCGCCCTACATGGTGCCGTCGCGCTGGCGCATGCTCGACGCGCTCCCCAAGACGTCCAACGGCAAGATCGACCGCCGGCCGCTGCAGGAGCTGTTCGCGGCCGAGGGCGTCGAGGCGGCGCCATGACCGAGGGCGCGTCCCTGCAGACCGAGCTCGCCGCGCTGTTCGCGGACGAACTGCACGTGACCGTGCCGTCGCCGGACACCGATCTGCTGGCGACGGGACGGCTCGACTCGGTGGGACTGGTCGAGCTCCTGCTGCAACTCGAAAAACGCTTCGGCGTGCGCGTGGACATCGAGCGGCTCGAGCTCGACCAGCTGCGCTCGCTCGCCGCCATCACCGGGTTCGTGGCCACGCGCTTGCGCCGCGCCGAGGGCGCGGCGGCGGACTGACCCGCGGGATGGCGAAAATCCGGCCGTTCCGCCCCGAGGACATCCCCGACGTCGTCGCGCTGCGACGCAAGTCGTTCGGCCGCAGCGAGCGGCCCGCGGCGGCGGCGCTGGAGGCCTATTTCGAGCACGTCTTCTTCCGCAACCCGTGGCGCGACGAGGCGTTGCCGTCGCTCGTCTACGTGGACCCAAGCGGCCGGCCCGTCGGGTTTCTGGGCGTCGTGCCACGCCGGGCTACGTTCCGGGGCGAGGCGCTGCGCGTGGCGGTGAGCACGCAGCTCATGACCGATCCCGCGCACCGCGGCATCGCGGCCATCGAGCTGATCAAGGCGCTGCTCGCAGGCGGCCAGGACCTCTGCTTCGCCGACCTGGCCAACGACGTGTCCCGGCGGCTCTGGGAAGGACTGGGCGGCGATGTGGCATTGGTGCCGAGTCTCTCGTGGACGCAGCCGCTCCGCGCGGTGCGCTACTACGGAAGCCTGTTCGGCGACACGGTCGGGGCGCGCGCGCTGGCACTGGGGTTGCGGCCCTTGTCGTGGGCAATTGACGGCTTCGCACCGGCGTGGTTGCACCGCGACGGGCTGCGGGCGGATCCTCTGACACCCGAGGCCATGGCCCGTCACCTACCCGCGCTGTTGCACGACGTCGCGCTGCGGCCCGAGTACGACGAGACCGCGGTGGCGTGGCTGCTCGAGCAGCTCGCCGCCAAACGGGCGCTGGGCGAGCTGCGGCGCGCGGCCCTGCGGGACGCGGGAGGCGTGCTGGTGGGCTGGTACCTCTATTATGCGAACCGCGGTGGGCTGGGGCAGGTGGTGCAGGTCGCGGCGGCCAAGGGCCGCTACGGCGAGGTGGCGCACGCGATGTTCGACGACGCCTGGCATTGCGGGCTCACGGCGCTCGCCGGCCGCCTCGAGCCGCAACTCGTCCCGATCCTCGCGGAGCGCGACGGCGCCGTCACCCGAGCCGGACCGTGGGTGCTGCTGCATTCGGCTCGGCCGGATGTGCTCGCCGCCATCCAGCGCGGCGACGCGTTTCTGTCCCGGCTGGAAGGCGAGTGGTGGCTGTCGTTCTAGTAACATGATGTAACCCTTCTGCTGCTCGATCGCCGTCGCGCGGTCGCCACATCAGAGTGCCGAGGGCGACCATCTCGCGTCATGACTCCGCTCATGTTGACTCGCGCCAACACCTTGTCTCATCAACCCCTGCTCAGCTGTGGCGTGCACGCGGATTGCAGCGGCCACGCAGCGTCGGGTGTGGTCGACACGTCGGTTGCAGGGAGGTGCACATGGGCGTCGCCGCTGAGTGTCTCAACTTGACACATAGACTATTTCCGGGGCGAATAGGTCTGGAGCAGTGGATTCGCTATCGAGTCGACCTGTCCCCCCCCGGGCTGCGCTGCGATCCCACTGTACGCCTGCAGCCCGTCCCACCCGAGATCATCGACCTCCTGCGACGGCACCCCGATCACGACGCCAACCAGCTCAAGTCGGGCCTCAAGTTCTGGGAGCTCGGCTTGGGACAGGGCTACGTGTGGATCGGCGACCATGGGCCGCTGTGCATCCAGTGGCTTCTCAGCACCGCCGACAACCCGCGGCTGGGCGTGCTGCGCGAGTGGGCTGCCATGTATGAGCCGTTGCCGGCCGGCGTGGGCCGGGTGGAGAACCTGTTCGCGTTTTCGACGGCGCGGGGCAAGGGCATCGCGACGCGGTTCGAGTACGCGCTGTACGCCGAGGCCCGGCGGCTGGGCCTGGGCCGGCTCCTGACTCACATCCACGAGGCCAATGGCGCCGCACATGCCTGGGCGGAGCGCACCGGGTGGCGCCGCTTTGGCACCGTGCTGCGTTATGGCTTCGACGTGCCCGGGCTGCGCGCCCGCGCCGTCTT
>Ga0209161_10002313_pt1 | contig 15621 bp, 16 predicted proteins | sample GraSoiAngelo_155_FD_186169 | JGI IMG/M metagenome (GOLD analysis project Ga0209161, IMG submission 186169) | Grasslands soil microbial communities from the Angelo Coastal Reserve, California, USA - 14_1009_13_30cm (SPAdes) (version 2) | ecosystem: Environmental > Terrestrial > Soil > Grasslands...
GGGGCGGCGGTGCGCCTCATGGAGGAGCACGGCATCATGGCGCTGCCGGTGCTCGACGGCGGGCGCAAGGTCGTCGGGATGGTGCATCTGCACGACCTGATGAAGGCAGGCGCGGCATGAGGGCCGGCTGGCTGCTGTGCGCGGCGCTGGTGAGCGCCTGCGACACGGGCATCAAGCCCACGGCCACCATCTCCGCCGCCGACTCGGCCGATCAGGTGCTCGAAGGCATGTCGCACTACATGACCAACGACGGGGTTCTCCGAGCGCACGTCCTAGCGGACACGGCGTATATGTACTCGCCTTCGCAGACGGCCGAGCTCCGCAACGTGCACATCACCTTCTACGATACCCGCGGGGCGCAGACATCCACGCTCACCTCACGCGAGGGCACCTACCACTGGCGGTCGGGCGACATGGAGGCACGGGGCAACGTGGTGGTGGTGCGGACCGATGGCGCGACGCTCCGCACCGAGGTGATCCGCTACAGCCAGGCCAAGAATCAGGTCAGCTCCGACCGCGACTTCGTATTCGACGAGCCGACACGGCACATCTTGGGAACGGGGTTCACGGCGGATCCCGACTTCAAGGTGGTGACGGCGACTCACGTGACCGGAAAGGGCGGGAACTTCACGCTCCCGAACCAATGATGGCCACCGTGCTCCTCGTCGCCTTCGTTCAGCAACCTGCCTCGTCCCCCGATACGGCCGGGGGGCGACCTTGCACCATCGTCATAGACTCGGTCGGACGGCAGGCACAACAGGTCGAGGTGCGCGTCGGGGAGACCAATGTGTTCGCAGGCGGTGGGGTGCTGGCCCACTGTCAGGGCACCGGAAGCACGCTCGCCGCCGACAGCGTCGCCTGGTTCGCCGGTCTCAAGCGCTTCGACATGATCGGTCAGAAGAATCTGGTGCACATCCGTGACACGGCCATCACGCTCGACGCGGTGACGGCTGCCTACTTCCTCCGTCAGGAGCGGCTCGAAGCCCACAAGAACGTGGTCGCGGTGAACCGCAACAGCGGCTCGGTGCTGCGGGGACCCAATCTGACCTATTACCGGGCGCTGAAGGGCGTCCGGGACACGCTGGAGATGTACGCCTCCGGCCGCCCGACGATCGACTATCGCGGCACTGCCGATTCTGCGGAGCCTTATGTGATCGTCGCGGATCGCGTCCGCTTCAAAGGCAACGATCGCATCTGGGGTGGGGGAGCCGTGACGATCGATCGCAGCGACTTCGCGGCGCGCGGCGACTCGATGCAGCTCGACCAGGTCGCGGGATTCGGGCTGCTCCTGGGCAAGCCCCGGGTTGAGGGCAAGGGGGCGGAGTCCTACACGCTCACGGGCACCCGCATCGAGCTCGGCCTCCGGGGTCACGACATCCGCCTGGTGAAGGCACTGGGCGACGGCGTGGCCACGGGCGCCGACTGGCGCCTCACCGCCGACACGATTCATCTCCATATCGACCGCAAGAAGCTGCAGCTGGCGTTCGCCTGGGGCCCTAAGGACTCGGTCCACGCGCGGGCCGTCTCGAGCAGCACGACTATCCGGGCCGACTCGCTCGCCCTCGACGTCCCGGATCAAGTGCTCACCGAAGTGCGCGCGTTCGGGCACGCCCACTCGACCATGAAACGCGACTCCACGGCCAGGCGGGACTCGACCCCGGACTGGATTACGGGCGACTCGCTCACGGCGCACTGGGCGCCGCCGGCCGACCCCGCCGGGGGAGGGGCCCGCCAACCGAAGAGCACGCTGCACCGCGTGGTCTCGCGCGGATCCGCCCGCGCATTCACGCGTCAGTACAACCAGCGCGACTCCCTGCCGTCGCTCAATTACTCGCGCGGGGCGATGATCGACATATCGCTCGCCGGAGGCAGGATCGAACGGGTCACCGTCACGGGCCGCGCGGACGGCGTACAGCTCGAGCCACTGCCGCCCCCTCCTCCGGACACGACCAAGAAGAAGGCTCCGGCGGACACGACCAAGAGAAAGGCTCCGGCCCGATGACGACACCGGCCGCCCCCAGTCACCTGGCGGACCTCCTGTCCGCCCGCGACTCATCGCTCCCGCTGGCGGCGGCGGCGCTGGCGCGCGTCGGGGACGCCCAGGGCCGCGCGCTGTTCCCCGAGCTCGCGGTGGCCTACCGCGAGGAGTTCCTCAAGCTGCGCGCCCACTCCCGGGGCGCCGGCCTGCCGGAGCTCGGCGCCTTGTCGGTCGAGGAGTTCCGCACCAGCCTCCGGACGTCGGTGCTGCCGCGGCTGGCGCTCCTCAAGATCGTGACGTACCCGCTGGCGGCGCCGGGCGATCCGGTGACGATCGCCTTCACGGCCGAGGTGTGGGCCGAGCTGTCGAGCGACCGCGGGGGCATGGCGGACCGGCTGCTCGAGGTCGCGGAGCGCGCGCTGGCGCGCGCCGAGTCGCCCAGCGGGGAGCACCGCGCGGTCTCGGGCGGGAGCCGCCTCGAGGCCCACGGGCTGGTCAAGACCTACAAGGGCCGCCGCGTGGTGAACGACGTGAGCGTGCAGCTCGAGCAGGGGGAGATCGTCGGCCTGCTCGGGCCCAACGGGGCGGGGAAGACCACGTGCTTCTACATGATCACCGGCTTGATCCGTCCCGACGGCGGTGAGATCGTGCTGGACGGCCGGGACATCACGCCCGAGCCGATGTACCGCCGCGCGCGCATGGGAATCGGCTACCTGGCGCAGGAGCCCTCGGTGTTCCGCAAGCTCACCGTCGAGGAGAACGTGCGCGCGATTCTCGAGACCCTGCCGCTGAACCCCGCGGAGCAGGCCGACCGGCTCGAGCGCCTGCTCGACGAGCTCGCCATCAAGCACTTGCGGCGCCAGAAGGGATTCCAGCTCTCGGGCGGCGAGCGGCGCCGTCTCGAGATCACGCGCGCCCTCGTCACCGAGCCCAAGTTCATGCTGCTGGACGAGCCCTTCGCGGGCGTCGATCCGATCGCCGTCCACGATATCCAGACCATCGTGGCCGGCTTGCGCCACCGGGGCATCGGGGTGCTGATCACCGATCACAACGTGGAGCAGACGCTCGACATCGTGGACCGTGCGTACATTATGTTCGAAGGCAAAGTGCAGGTCGCCGGCACCGTGCGTGAGCTGGTGTTCGACGACCGCGTGGCGAACCTCTACCTCGGGCCCACCCTCACGGCGCGCCTGCGCGCGCGCCTCGGGGGGAGCCAGCTGCAACCCGTATGAAGACCGGCCTGCAGCAGCACACCGGACTCTCGCAACAGCTCCGCATCAATCCGCGGCTGTACCAGGCCATGGACCTGCTGTACATGCCGCTGCTCGATCTGCAGCAGCACCTGAAGCAGGAGCTGCTCGGCAACCCGTTCCTCGAGCTGGTCGAGCCCGAGGAGGAGACCGAGGTACCCCTGGCGGAGGAGGCCAAGGAGGACAAGAAAGAGGCCGAAGCCAACGACGAGCCCAACTGGGAAGAGATCCTGCTCGACGACGGCTCGGACTCGGGCGCGCCGCCCCGCGACATGAGCGAAGCGCGGGAGTACGTCGAGCCCGTGCCGGTCGAGAGCAAGGACCTGTCCGACTATCTGCGGGACCAGATGCGGCTGCTCGACCTGACGCCGCGCCAGCAGCTCCTGGCTGAGGAATTCATCGGGAACATCGCGGAGGACGGCTATCTCGGCGCCACCCTCGAAGAGATGGTGCGCGGCGCGAACCAGCTGCTGGAGGAGCACGCCACCGAGTCGGAGCAGGACGCGAAGCCGCAGCTGTTCACGACCGCCGAGGCCGCGGAGATGCTCCGCGTCATCCAGAAGCTCGATCCGCCCGGCGTGGGCGCCCGCGATCTGCGCGAATGCCTGCTGCTCCAGCTCGAGGCGCGCGCCGAGACCGACACGCTGGCCTACCGGCTGGTGCGCGACGCCTTCGACGACCTCAAGGCACACCGCTGGAGCGACCTCGGCAAGCGCTTCGGGCTGGACGCCACCGAAGTGCAGAAGGTCGCCGACGAGCTGGCCAAGCTCGATCCCAAGCCGGGCCTGCAGCACTCGGCCACCAACGAGGCGTACATCATTCCCGACCTGGTGGTCGAGAAGATCGACGGGGAGTACAAGGTGTTCTTGAACGACGCCGGCTTGCCGCGTCTGCGGATCTCGAAGACGTACCAGGACATCGCGCGCGACAAGAAAAAATTCCAGGGCGAGAACAAGGACTTCATCAACCAGCGCATGAACAGCGCGCACTGGATGATCCAGGCGATCGAGCAGCGGCGCCAGACCATGCTCAAGGTGATGAACTTCATCGTCGATCGCCAGCGCGACTTCTTCGAAAAGGGCGTGGAATACTTGAAGCCCCTCACGCTGCGCGAGGTGGCGGACGTGATCAACATGCACGAGAGCACCGTGAGCCGGGTGACGAACGAGAAGTACGTCCAGACGCCGCGCGGGCTCCTGCCCCTCAAGTTCTTCTTCTCGAGCGGCCTCTCCACCACCACCGGCGAGGACGCGAGCGCCCGCGCCATCCGAGCGCAGATCCAGAAGATGGTGGGGGACGAAGATGCCAAGAATCCCCTGACCGATCAGCAAATCGTCGAGATGTTCGCGCAGCGGGGCGTCAAGATCGCGCGGCGCACGGTCGCCAAGTACCGCGACCAGCTGAGCATCCTCCCCGCCCGCATGCGCAAGCGGCTATGAGCCTCGCCACGGGGACGGCCACTCCCGAGGTGAGTGTCCTCGTGCCCGCCAAGGACGAAGCCGAGAATCTCCCGGAATTCGTACGCCAGGCGCGCGAGGCCCTGCTGCCGCTGCCGTACAGCTGCGAAGTGGTGATCGTCGACGACGGCAGCCGCGACGCCACCGCCGAGACGCTGCGCGAGCTCGCGATCAAACACCCGTTCGTGCGCGTGGTCACGCACCGCAGCCAGCGTGGCATCGCCGACGCTCTGGCCTCGGGAGGCGACGCCGCCCGCGGCCGCATCCTCGTGTTCTATCCCGCCGACCTGCAATACCGCCCCGGCGACATCCCCTCGCTGGTGCAGCCCATCCTCGACGACACCGCCGACATCGTTACCGGCACGAAACAGGGTCATTACGAAAAACGCTTCGTATCCTGGGTCTACAACGGGCTGTGTCGCTGGCTGTTCGGCGTCCGCGTCACCGACCTGAACTCGGTCAAGGCGTACCGGCGCGATGTGATGGACGGCCTGACCACCCGTCCCGATTGGCATCGCTTCATGGTGGTCATCGCCGCGGCGCAGGGCTTCCGACTCGCCGAGCGGCCAGTGCCGCTGCTGCCGCGCCGGGCGGGGAAGTCCAAGTTCGGCATCGGGCGCATCCCGGTGGGCGTGCTGGACCTCATGTCGGTGTGGTTCCAGCTGCGGTTCGGGCGCAAACCGCTGCTCTTCTTCGGCGTCCCCGGCGCCGTGCTCATCTTCCTGGGTTTCCTGGTGGCCGTGTACGCGCTGATCGAGCGGTACGTGTACCAGCAGGGCAACCGGGCGTTTCTCTACCTGGTGCTGCTGCTCGTGCTGGCCGGCCTGATGCTGTTCGGCTTCGGGTTTGTGGGCGAGATGCTCGCGGGCGTACGCGAGGAGGTGCGGGCGCTGCGGCGGCCGCCGGACCGGCCGAGCGGCGGAGACGGGGGGCCTCGAGACGGCTAGCGCCGGCGCGCGGCGGCCGCGTACACCTCCAGCCAGCGCCGCGTGATCGCGTCCCAGCTGAACCGCTCATGCAGCCGGCGGTACCCCGCGTCTCCCAGGCTCACGGAGAGATCGGGGGCGCGGGCCAGTCGCTCCAGGGCAGCCGCCAGCGCCGTCCCGTCGCCCGGCGGCACCAGCAAGCCCGACACACCGTCTTCCACGATGTCTGTGATGCCGCCGATGGCGCTGGCGATCACGGGGACGCGATGGCTCATCGCCTCGAGCAGCACGACGCCCAGCCCCTCGGTGTCGCCGCGCCGGTCGATCACGGCGTCCGACACTCTGCCGCGCACGGCGACCCGCCCATCGAGGCGCTTTTCCCGGATCCGAGCCTCGATCCGGGCCCGCTCCGGACCGTCCCCCACGATCACCAGCCGGAGGTCCACTCCGGAGCGAAGCAGACTCACCGCATCCACGAGGTGGCTCACGCCTTTGCGCTCCACCAGCCGGCCCACGAACAGCACCGTGAAAGGCGCGCCGGCGGACCGCCGGCCGGCGTGCGGCACTGAGGTCGGGGCCGGGAGGCTGGTAGTGTAGGGGATCACCTCGATCGGCACGTGTACGAGCTCGCGCACTTCGTCCGCCGTGTACGACGAGATGGCCACTACCCGGTCGGAGCGCCGCGCCGCCCACTTCAGGAATCCTCTGAAAAACGGCATTGCGGTCTTCACCCACCGCAGCTCCACGCCATAGAACGTGGTGACCAGGGCGGCCGGGCGAGCCCGTTGCGCCGCCCAACCGAACAGCGCCAGGGGAAAGGGCCAATGCACGTGGATGACGTCGTAGCGCTGGCGCCGGCACAGCCGCCACGCCGCGACCATGCCGGCGACCACGAAGCACGCGGGCATGAGCCGGTACAGCAGGGAGCGTTTCATCCGGTCGGGCGCGGCCTCTTCGTGCGTCAGGCGCTCCCAGCGGCGGAGAAAATACCGGAACCGGTGCACGGGAATCCCGCTCACCACCTGGTCCCGGGCGCCCCGATACGAAGAAGTGAGCACTTCCACCTCGTGTCCGGCGGTCCGGAGTCGCCTGAGCAGCTCCACCAGCCAGGGGACGATCACGTCATCCGGGGAGCGCGGGAACGCCGTAACCACGTGGAGGATGCGCATGGAGGCTGCCCAAAGCTAAGACTTTCCAGCGGTTTCGAGCCATGGTAGTTTTCCGACCCATGGCCAATCGAATCGCCCCGGCGTCCCCCGAGCTCACCAAGTTCTACAGCGAACGCCACGACTGGCGCAATTCCGGCGAAGAGCGGATGCGGTTTCGCAAGCACATGCAGCTGGCGCAGGTACGCCCCGGCAGCGCGGTGCTCGACATCGGCTCCCGGAACGGCGATCTCCGCACGTACCTCCCGCGCGACGTCAAGTATCAGGGACTCGACATCGCCCCCGAGTTCGCCGCCCCCGACATCTTGATCCACGACATCACGAGCGGGCTGCCGTTTCCCGATGCCTCGTTCGACTACGTCTTCATGGTCGAGGTGCTCGAGCACACGCCTACCGCATACAGTACGGCGGGCGAGATCCATCGAGTGCTGCGGACCGGGGGCGTGTGGATGGTCTCCGTGCCCAATCCCTATCACGTGAAAGAGATCATCTGGAATCTGTTCCGCGTCCCGGACCGGCAAGGGCACATCTACAGTTGGACGCGTCAGACGATCAGCCGCTTGGGCGAGATGAACGGGTTCCGCCTCGTGGATTGGGGCGGCACGTACTTCTATCCACCGATTCCAGCGCCCTGGTGGATGCTCGCGCGGTCGGTCGCCTACAAATTCGTCAAGGCCTGAGCTGACAAACCCACGGCGGTGGCTCTGGGCCGCTCAGGGCCTCGTCACGCTGGCGGTCGTGGGCTTCGTCGCCCGCTCGATCGCGCGCAACTGGACGGAGTTCCGCTCGCTGCATATCGCGCTCACCGTCACGCCGGCGTGGATCGCCGGCTCCGCCCTCACCGTGCTCGCGACCTACGCCATGCAAATCGAGTCCTGGCGCCGCATCCTGGCGGGGTGGCGTCAGCGCCTCCGCTTCGCCGCCGCGGCACGGACCTGGAGCCTGGCCAACCTCGGCCGCTACGTCCCGGGCAAGGTGTGGAGTGTTGCCGGCCTGGTGGTGCTCGCGCAGCGGGCGGGCGTCCAGCCGGGTCCGGCGGCCGCATCGGCGTTCGTCATCCAGGCCGTATCGCTCGGTAGCGGAGTGGCAGTGGTGGCCGCGGCGGCGCCCCATAGCGCCCCGCCGCTCCGTCTCGCGGCGGCAGGTCTCGTCGCCGTGGTCACCATCGGCGCGCTGGTGTGGCGTCCCACGGCCGCATGGCTGGGTCGCCTGGTCAAGGCCACGCCGCCGCTCGAGCCGCTCGCCCTCAGCGCCGTGCTCGCGGCCACGCTGCTCACCGTCCTGAGCTGGTGGACGTACGGTGCGGCCTTCTGGATGCTGGCGCGGGGCCTCGTCCCCGCTACGCCTCTGCCGCTCACCAGCGCCGTCGCCGCCTTCACGCTCGGCTATGTGCTCGGCCTGCTGGCCCTGTTCGCCCCGGGCGGGGTAGGGGTCCGCGAGCTCGTGCTCATCGGCCTGCTCGCGCCGTTTTTGGGCTCGGGTGGCGCGCTCGCCGTGAGCCTCGCATCTCGCGTACTGCTTACCGTGCTGGAGGGCGCCACCGCACTCGTCACCTTCCCGCTGCGCCACCGTCCACAGGAGTCCGTTCCGTGAGCGATCCAGGGCCCGCCGCTGCGGCGCCTCCCTACGAGCCGGCACGCCCCACGGCGCTCGCTATGGTCGCCTTCGCCCTGTGGCCGGTGCTCCTGTCCTTGCCGATGCTCAGCGGGATGTGGCTCGCCAACCCTGTGAGCAGCGATCAGTACACGGCGGGCTTTTCATTCCATGCGTGGAGCGCCGATTGGTTCAATCGCACGGGGCACCTGCCGCTCTGGAATCCGGAGATCTTCGGGGGCCTGCCGTTCGTCGCCGCCGGCAGCGGGGACATTTTCTATCCCACCTGGCTGCTGCGCTTCGTGCTCCCGGTCACGACGGCGGGCAACCTGAGCTTCTTCGTGCACTACCCGCTCGCCGGGCTGTTCACGTACCTGCTGCTGCGACGCTTGCAGGTCGGGTGGACCGGTTCGGTGATCGGGGGGCTCGCCTACGAGCTGACCGGGTTGATCGCCTCGTACCCCTCGCCGGGACATGACGGCAAACTGTTCGCGTCCACCATGCTGCCGCTGCTGCTGCTCGCGCTCGTGCTGGCGCTGCGCGAGCGCCGCTGGAGTGGCTACGTGCTGCTCGCCGCGGCCACCGCGCTCTCGCTGCTCGGTCATTTCCAGCTGGCATACTACTCCCTCATCGTCGCCGGACTGTTCGCGCTCTACTTGACGTTCGAGGAGGCGGGCGACAGCGGAGGAGGGGGAGGGGGAAAGGTGCTGCGGCTCGGGCTCGCGCTCGCGGCCGTGCTGGTGGGCTTCGGCGTCGCGGCGATTCAGATTCTGCCGTTCTTCGAGTACATCCCGTTTTCGCCCCGGGCGCAGGGCTACCACGGATTCGAGGGGTCGACCTCGTTCGCCATCCCGTGGAATCATGTCCCGGAGTTCTTCCTCAAGAACTTCGTGGGCCGGTCGTGGGACACGTACTGGGGCTCGAACCAGCTCAAGTTCCATTCCGAGTACCTTGGGCTGCCCGTAGTGGTCCTCGCCGCCCTGGGCGTGACAGCGCCCGAGCGCCGGCGGCAGATCCTGTGGTTGGGCGGGGTCGCCCTCTTGTTCCTGCTCATCAGCCTCGGCGCCGCCACGCCGTTCTACAAGGTGTGGTGGACGCTGATGCCGCTGGTGAAGAAAACGCGTGCCCCGGGAATGGCCTTCTATGCAGTCGCTCTTTTCACGGCCGTGTTCGCGGGTCTGGGCGTGGAGCGGGCACTCAAGGGAGAGGGGCGGCGGGTGATGACCCCGGTGCTGATCATCGGCGCCATCGTGACGCTGCTCGGCGCCACTGGCGCGTTCGGCCACGTCGCCGAGGTGCTCGCCGGCGCGAGGGCAGACGCGGCGCGCGCCGACCAGGCCGCGATCCTGTGGGGCGCGGCGACGAGCGGGCTTGCTCTTGCCGCCGTCGCGGCTGTGCTCGGACCCGCGTACGCCCGGCTGACGCCGCGGCTCCGCGCCTTGGCGCTCATCCTGATCGTGGGCACGGACTTGTGGCTCAACGCGCGGCAGTTCTGGACGTACACCAAGCCCTTCGGGCGTGACCAGCTGATTGATCGAGTGGCGGCGACGCCGCCGCCGTATCGCGTGCTCCAGCCGCCCGCGGGAGGGGCCTATGCGGGGTCCACGTTGATGGCGTTCGACGTCCCCGAGTTGTTCGGGTACCACGGCAACGAGCTGCGCTACTACGACGACTTGTGGGATCGGGAGAATCGGTGGAGAAACCTGGGCGTGTTGTCGCTCTGGGACCTGTGGGCCGTGCGCTACGCGATCCTGCCGGCGGGCGGCCGGACGGTGGACTCGATCCCTGGATTTCGGCTGGTGCTCGATTCCGTCGCGACGTTCGACGGGGGCCGCGCCAATCTGTTCGAGCGCCTGACCCCGGCGACGTACGCCCGCGTCGTCGCCGGCGCGGTCAAGGCCGACTCGACCACCATAGTCCCGACCATGGTCGATCCCCGCATGAACTTCTCCAGGATCGTTCTCTTCACCAACGATCAGCCGGTGACCCCGGAGCCGCTGAAGGAGATGCCCCCGCCCAGCCCGTCGCGCGCCGCGGTGACCGCGTGGCAGCCCGGACGGATGACCATCAAGCTCGACCCGGCGCCCCCGAAACCGAGCTACCTGGTCGTGGCGGAGAACTGGTACCCGGACTGGCAGGTCTCGGTCGACGGCCGGCGCGGCCAGCTGCTGCGGGGCGACTACAGCCTCATCACCGTCCCGCTGCGCGCGGGCGCCCGCACCGTGGACCTCACGTTTCACTCGAAGTTGTACGAGATCGGGAAAGCCATTACCGTGGCGTCCCTCGCGTTGCTTCTCATCGCCCTGCTCGCGTCCCTCGCGAGCCGGCGTGCGCGCCATGCGTGAGCGGGGGCTCGTCGTTATCCCCACGTACAACGAGGTCGGCAATCTCACGCCCCTCGTGGAGCAGGTGCTGGCACAGGACGCAAGGCTCGAGATCCTCGTGGTCGACGACCGCTCCCCGGACGGCACCGGCCAGCTGGCCGAGGCCCTGGCCCAGAAAGAGCCCCGGCTCCACGTGCTGCACCGCGAAGCAAAGCTCGGTCTGGGAACCGCTTACATCACCGGGTTCAAGTGGGCTCTCGAGCGGGGATACGACTTCGTGTTCGAGATGGACGCCGATTTCTCCCATGACCCGGCGCACTTAAAGGACTTTCTCAAGGCCATCGCCGACGCCGACCTGGTGCTAGGCTCCCGCTACCTCGGCGGCAAAGTGACCGTGGTCAACTGGCCGATGGGCCGACTTGTGCTATCGTATTGCGCCAACATTTATGCCCGCCGGATCACGGGCCTCCGGATCTGGGACCTGACCGGGGGGTTCAAGTGTTTTCGCAGGCGAGTGCTCGAAGCGATCGACCTGTCGCAGGTCCGGTCCAACGGCTACGCGTTTCAGATCGAAATGAGCGTGCGCGCATGGCGCAAAGGGTTCACGCTGAGGGAAACCCCGATCGTGTTCGTCGACCGAACCGAGGGGCAAAGCAAGATGAATCGGTCGATCGTGCGGGAAGCCGTGTGGATGGTGCCGCGGCTGAGGCTCATGACCTGGTTCGGCCGCATCTAGTCGGCACGGCGATCTACAAGATGACGGGGTCGGGCAACGACTTCGTCATGGTGGACGCACGTCACACGACGCCGGAGCAATGGGCCACCGGAGACATCCGGGCCGTGTGTGCGCGCGGGACCGGGATCGGGGCCGATGGGCTCGTGTTCGTCGGCCCCGGCACGCGCCCCGACAGCGTCCGCATGATCTACTTCAACTCGGACGGCTCCCGCGCCGCCATGTGCGGCAACGCCGCGCTCTGCAGCACCCGGCTGGCCGCGCGGCTGGGGCTGGGGCGCCCCCAGGGTATGACGCTCGAGACCGACGCCGGCACCTACGAGAGCCGCTGTGTCTCTGCTGACGAGCGCGCCGAGCTGCACCTCGCGCCGGTGGCGCCGCCCGCGCCGGTGCCGGGCCTGATACTCGCTCCGGATGAAGAACGCGCCGTCCTCGGGACGGTAGGCGTGCCGCACCTCGTCCTGCTCGTCGGGGACGTGTCTCGCGTGGAGGTCGTGGCGCGTGGTCGCGCGCTCCGCTCGAACCCATGCGTCGGGCCGGCGGGGGCAAACGTGAACTTCGTGTCGCGCGATGGCGCCGGCGAATGGCACATGCGGACGTACGAGCGCGGAGTGGAAGCGGAGACGCTGGCCTGCGGCACCGGCGCGGTGGCCGCGGTGTGCGCGCTGGCCGAATGGGGCCTGGCAGAGCCCCCGGTCACGATCTGGACCTGGAGCGAGCGCCCGCTCGCCATCCGCGCCAGGAAGGGCCCGCAGGGTGCCTACGACGATGTGTGGCTAGGCGGACAGGCCAGGCTCGTGGTGCGGGGTGTGATTAACTGAGGGGCTTCTCCACATCGCCGCCCGGTTCAACTTAACATAACATATCTTATACGAAGTATCTGAGCACAAAAGGCGTGGTCACTTCGCCACATCTGGCGCCCCTTTGGTCAACTCCCCGATCCGTACTTTCGCCTCGCCGACCGCGCCGGTCGAGTCGAGTTGCTGCACGATCGTGCGATACGCCGCGAGCGCCCTGGCCGTGTCCGCGGCGGCGATCCACGCCCGTCCCGCATCGGCCAGGAACTGGGCTCGCAGAAACGGATACTGGGCCGCTGCCGCCGCTTGCTCGTACGCGACGCCCGCGTCCTTGGGCTTGAGCGCGTTTTCGCACGCCGCGCCCAGCAGGCCGTACGCCTGCGCCCGGAAGTCTTTGTCGGCCTTGGGTGCGTAGCGCTGCAACACGTCGATCGCCTGCTGCGTCTGCCCCTGCGCCAGCCGGACCTGGGCGAGGAGAATAGCGCCCTCCTGCGCGGCGTGCGTGCCGGAGTAGTTCTCCACGACCTGCGCGAGCACGCTCGCCGCAAGTGGATAATTCCTGGAATCGAGTGCCAGCCGCCCCTGTTCCAGCTGGCTGCCGGCGTTGCGCTCGGCCGTCTTGGTCGAGAGCAGATTCCACCCGAACAATCCCGCGGCGAGGGCGAGCACCACGCCGACATAGGTCGCCGCCTGACGGTGGCCCTTGATCCACTCGGTGAGCCACGTCAGCGCGTTGCTCTCCGCTGCCGGCTGTCCTGCGCTCGACACCGTCGTTGCCATGCGAGATAAACCCGTTGTGGAGGTTCTGGAGGTTGGCGAGGTTGTGGAGGTTGTTGGAGCGCGCGGAGAGTGTACCTCCACAACCTCCAGAACCTCGCCAACCTCCACAACCTGCTTCAGCGTGCCCCTGGGGTGACTCGAACACCCGGCCAACGGTTTAGGAAACCGCTGCTCTATCCACCTGAGCTACAGGGGCGTAAGCCTCGCAATGTAGGGTGGTTACGTGTAGTGTAGCAAGGCCTCGACTCGCTCGCCCCGCAACCGCTCGCGGCCGTTCAGGAAGTCCAGCTCGATCAAGAAGGTGAACCCGACCACTTCGGCCCCATGCGTCCGCACCAGCTTGGCCGCCGCTTCGGCCGTGCCGCCCGTGGCCAACACATCGTCCACGATCAGCACGCGGTCGGCCCGGCCCACCGCGTCCCGGTGCATCTCGAGCGCGTCCGTGCCGTACTCGAGCGCATACTCGACACGCTCGCGTGCCGCCGGCAGCTTGCCGGGCTTGCGGATGGGCACGAGGCCGGCTTCGAGCGTCAGCGCGACCGGCGCACCCAGCAGGAACCCGCGGGACTCGATCGACACCACACGCGTGACCCGGACGCCGGCGAACGGCGTCGCCATCAGCTCCACCGCCCGGCGGAACACCCTCGGGTCGAGCAGCAACGGCGTGATGTCCTTGAACAGGATGCCCGGTTTGGGGAAATCGGGCACGTCGCGGATGGCGCCATAGATGTCCTGGACCGTGACAGTCGTGGTCACCGGCGAGTCTCGCAACTACCTGATATCGAAGTCGTTCGGGATCACGAGCTCATGTGGAACATCGCTTCTTTCCACACGTTCGACCTGCGCGTGCGCCGGACCCTGCTGCGCACGCGCGAGCTCCTCGAGTGCCTGCGGCGTGCCCGCGGCGACCACTTCCACAGAGCCGTCGCGCAGGTTGCGCGCGAACCCGCGCAATCCCCGGCGTTCGGCTTCGCGCAACACGAACCAGCGGAACCCCACCCCCTGGACCCGGCCGTACACGAGAAACCGTAGCGCGACCATGCCGGCGGCCCCCCCTCACCCCTGCCGCCCCTGTGACGCGCGCCGCCGGTACCACCAGGCGTACGCGACCGCGATGAGCGCCAGGATCGGCACGACGATGAGCACCGCCCGTCCCGTGTAGCGCCGTGCTTCCTGGTCCAGCACCTCGAGGATCACGTCTTCCCGGCTCCCGATGAACCAGCCGATCCACGTGAGGATCGCGCACCACACGAGGGCTCCGAGCCCCGTGAACAGGACGAACCGGCTCGGTTTCATCCGGGCAATGCCGGCCGGGATCGAGATCAGGTGGCGCACCACGGGCAGCATCCGCCCCATGAAGACACTGATCTCACCGTGGGCGGCAAAGTAGCGTTCCGAGCGATCGAGCCCCTTCTCGGTGATCAACACGTACTTCCCCAGGCGCAGAAAAAACGCGCGGCCCAGCCAGCGGGCGAGCCCGTAGTTGGCGAGCGAGCCGAGGATGCTCCCGAGCACGCCGCACGCCAGTGCGACCGCGAAGTCCATCTCGCCTTTGGCGACGAGGTAGCCCGCCGGCGGCATGACGAGCTCGCTCGGCAGCGGCAGAATCGACGACTCCACGGCCATGAGGACCACGATCCCGGGGTAGCCGAGGTCGCGGAACCGATCGAGTAGCCAGGTGACGAACGACTCAAGCATTGAAGCCGTGCTCTCCCAGCAGGGGGACGAATCGCGCCGTGCCGAGCGGGGTGTGACGCAGCTCATCCCCCGCCCCGACGCGCTCGATCAGCGTGAGCGTCTGGGCGCCGCGCACGCCCAGCGGGATCAGGAGCCGGCCCCCGGGGGCGAGCTGCGCCACGAGCGGCGGCGGCACGTCGGGACCGCCTGCGGTGACGAGGATGGCATCGTACGGCGCGTAGGCGCTCCAGCCCAGCGTCCCGTCGCCCAGCAGCACCGAGACGTTGGTGACCAGGGCCTCGCGCAGCGCGCGCTGGGCCGCGACGGCCAGCGCCTGCACCCGCTCCACCGAGAACACCGTGGCGGCGAGGGCGCCGAGCAGGGCCGTCTGATATCCCGAGCCGGTTCCGATCTCGAGCACGCGCTCCTTTCCCCGGAGCCCCAGGGCCTCGAGATAACGGGCCTGGGTGTACGGCTGCGAGATGGTCTGCCCCTCGCCGATCGGCAGCGCGGTATCCTCGTACGCGCGGTGCCGCACGGCGTCGGGGACGAACAGGTGGCGCGGCGTTTCGGCGAACGCCTTGAGGACGGCCAGGTCGCGGATGCCCTTGGCGCGCAGGCTCTCGACCAGTCGCGCCCGATAGCCGGCGAACGTATCGCCCGGTGCGCTCAGTCGCCGGGAAACCACTTCCGCACCACCTCGATGAGGCTGTAGTTGGTCATATCCATGTGGAGCGGCGTCACGGAGATGTAGCCGTCACTCGTGGCCCGAAAGTCGGAGTCGGCGCCTCCGGTCCACGTGATGCGGCCGCCGCCGATCCAGTAGATCTCCTTCCCCCACGGGTCTTTCATGAGGGCGATTTCCTCGCTGAACACGCGACTGCCGAGGTGGGTCACCTTGACGCCCTTCACGTCGCTCCCGGGGATGGCGGGAAGATTG
>Ga0209161_10002314_pt1 | contig 15620 bp, 10 predicted proteins | sample GraSoiAngelo_155_FD_186169 | JGI IMG/M metagenome (GOLD analysis project Ga0209161, IMG submission 186169) | Grasslands soil microbial communities from the Angelo Coastal Reserve, California, USA - 14_1009_13_30cm (SPAdes) (version 2) | ecosystem: Environmental > Terrestrial > Soil > Grasslands...
CCGCAACTCCGCTCCGCTGCTCGATTCTCCCGCGGCGATAAGATCGAGCCAGCCGTCATTGTCGTAATCGAGCGCGGCAATTCCCCAGCCGTGCTGCCACCCTAAATCGGGGAGCGCAACACGTTCTAGTCGCTTCCCTTCCACATTCCGCCACAAGCTGATTCCCGGGGCGCCCGCGTGCGTGAAGGCCAGATCCATCCAGCCGTCTTTATTGAAGTCGAAAGCCACTACGCCCACCGCCGGTGGCAACTTCTCCTTGTTGAAATCGATGGCGAGGAGCGGCCTGAATTCCCCTTCGCGCGGATTGAGATAGATCGCAGCTCCCGCCTGACCGCCCGCGATGACGAAGTCAATGGCGCGGTCATTGTTGAAATCGGTGGTTACCATGCCGGCACCTGTAGCTGCAAAACCGAGCCCCGTTTCCGCAGACACATCCGTGAATGTGTTATTCCCATTGTTGCGCCAAAGAACATTGTGGGGCGGCGTGCCCGGCGCAGCTGAATCGGGCGCCGTTGTGATGTAGAGATCCAGGTCGCCATCATGGTCATAATCCACAAAAGTGAGGCCCACGCAGCCTTTTTCTCTGCGGATTCCCGCCGCTTGGGTCACGTCCTCGAACTTGCCGTCTCCCTTGTTGCCAAGTAACCGGACACCGTCACTCAAACAAACCGCCAGATCCGTATGGCCGTCATTGTCGAAATCCCCGGCCGCACATCCGAAGCCGCTCCCGTTCAAGCGAATTCCAGTCTCTTGGGTCACATCCGCGAAGCGTCCATCGCCCAGATTGCGCAGCAAACGGCTCGTGCCGTCCGCCGCGCCGCTTACCAGAAAAAGATCCGGCTTGCCATCCCCATCGTAGTCGAACCAGCAGGCGCCGGTGCTCGGTCCGATTTCGACGCGGCTTCCAGCTGCACTCCTCGAGACAAACGCATTCGCTTGCGCAGTAAATCGCACCGGAATCGCCGCCGGCACATCCGCAACTGAGCTCAGCGGCAGCTCCGCAAGTGAGTAGCGGCCTTGATCGCCATAGCCCGCGCCGAACGGCGCTCCGAGATGCTCCGCCGTGATTTTCTGAAAACGTGCCAAGTGTTCGCGCGCCGAAGCAGCATCGCCTTTCCTCTGAAATGCGCGTGCCAAGCCGAATTCCGACGAAGCGTGAAACGGATAAAGAGCCAACCCTTTCTGAAATGCGGCGATAGCTTGGTCATATTTCTGCAGCTGGGCGTTCAGGTATCCGACAAAATAATAGGCGTCAGGTTCGTTAGGAGCGATCTCCGTGACGTGCTGAAAAGCCACGATGCCCTTCTCCGATTCTCCGAGGTCCTTGTAGGCAAGTCCGAGGTTGTACCAAGCGTAAGCGTCCTTAGGAAGCTGCTGCGCAGCGGCTTCGAGTGCCGCGCGCGCGGACTCCAATTTCTGCTGGCCGAGCAGAGAGACACCCAGGTTTAACCGGGCCACCGCAAACTTGAGGTCGGCCTCGCAGGCTTGTTCAAAATATTTTTGCGCGTCAGCGGGGCGCTGCTGATTCATGTAGGCAACGCCGAGCGTATTGAAACGATAGGCGTCCGCGATTCCGCCGCCCGACGACCCGGACTTCTTTGTGGCCGCAGACTTCTCCTGCGCAGCCGGCGCGCTGGAACGCACCAATATCGCGGCACAGCAAATCAAGATTGAGCAAACTGAAATTATGCCCACTGCACGCCGCTGAGTTGCACGCATGAAAATGTTTCTTCCTGTCCGCGCGGGATGCTCGAATTCCATGTACTGCCCGACCGGGCGCAATTGGAATTCTCCCGGCTGCCATTCACATCGTCAACCGTTTTTATGCTCCCCGAGTTGCGTTTTGCCCCGGATGCTTGACCTCTGCCGCATGTACGCTTACTCTCGCGCATCGGGCCATGAGCTTCTTCCCTTACTGGACATTAGCGGAAATCGCGCGGCAAATTCGCTCCAAGAAGGTCTCCCCCGTGGAGATCGTCGAACTCCATCTTAAACGCATCGAGACGCTGCAACCGAAACTGAATGCGTTTGTCCATCTGGATGCCGAGGGAGCCCGCCAGCAGGCTCGCGCGGCGGAGAATTCTGTTTTGCTCGGCGATCATCTCGGGCCTCTTCATGGCGTGCCGCTCACCATCAAGAGTTGTATTGATGTCGCCGGTTGGCCCTGCCCCGCCGGTTCCCTGCTCCGCAAGGACTACCTTCCCAAACAGGATGCTCCGCTTGTTTCGCGGTTGAAAGCGGCCGGCGCCATCCTCCTCGGGAATACCAACACTCCCGAATTTTTGATGGCTTACGAAGCTGACAACCTGCTCACTGGAAAAACGAGCAACCCGTGGGATTTGACACACTCCGCGGGCGGCTCGAGCGGAGGCGAAGCGGCGGCGATTGCTACAGGGTGCTCGGCAGGCGGTGTTGGCAGTGATGGTGGCGGCTCGATTCGCGTGCCTGCGCATTTTTGCGGCATTTGCGGACTAAAACCCACCCCCGGCCGCATACCTGCCACCGGGCATTTTCCACCGGGTGCCGGCGCTTTTTCCTGGATCGGCGTTGTCGGACCCATGGCCCGCACTATCGCGGATGTGCGTTCGCTTGTCGAAGTGATGGCCGGGCCGGACGCAGGCGATGCGCTCTCCGCCCCGGTTCCCTTGCGCGCCTGCTTAGAGGATGAACTGCTGAAGATGCGCATCGGAATTCTGGAGAGCGACACGCTGGGGGTCGCAACTGCGGAGACGCGCGCGACGGTCGAGCGAGCCGCAAAATCACTCGACGAGCGAGGCTTCACCGTCGAACCCTTCCGGCTGGATGGACTCGATCGCGCGCTCGATCTTTGGTGGTTCTTCTTTGGTCCGGTGATCGGCAATTTGTTCCGGCACAGTGTCGACGGCTATGAAGATAAAATCAGCCCAATGTTTCGCGAGTATCTCGCTTACGCAACCTCGGAAGGTCCGATAACGCTCCAGCGATTCACGAAAGCCTGTGCGGATCGGGATCTTCTCCGCGCCGAAATTCTGCGCCAAATGCAGGACACGGCGGTTCTGCTCTCCCCCGTTTCCACAAGTCCCGCGTTTCGTCACGGGCAGGGAAATTACCTCCCCGGCGTGGGGTACCGCCACACCATGCGGTTTTCCCAATGGCTGAACTTGACCGGCTTTCCCGGCGTCTCGGTCCCGGCCGGGGTTTCAAAGGAAGGACTGCCCATTGGTGTCCAAGTCGTCGGCCGGCCGTTTGAAGACGAACTGGTCTTGGCCGTCGCAGAGGCCATCGAGCAGGGGCGCGGCCCCTGGCCAGCACCGCCCTCCGACTTTGCGTGAACAGACTTGCCTCTCACTGCGGCTGCCGAGTCAGCTCAGGGTTGGGCACGCGATCATCCTCTTGCGACTGGCGTTCCTTATTCAGCTGGCCTTCCATGTTCTTCTGCGCGGCCGCGAATTCCGAGCGCGCTTCCTTTTGCCGTCCCAGTTGCATCAGGATTCGTCCTCGCACGAAGTGCCCCCCATGGATATCCGCTGAGAGACGCAGCGCGGTATCAATCATTTTCAAACCCCGTTCCGGCTTATTCTGTTTCTGGCAAAGTTTTGCGAGCCCAAGATATGCGCCCGCGCTCTTGGCATCCCGGTTCAGCGCTTCGCGGAATGATTTCTCCGCGTCCTCGTCCCTTTGCATACGCGAATAGAGCACGCCGAGCTGTTCGTAATTGTCGGCGAGATCCGGTTCCAGCGCGATATCACGGCGAAATTCGGCTTCGGCCCGGTCGTTTTCACCCAGACGCATATAGGCGATACCGAGATTGAGATGCAGATAGGGAAGGTCGGGATTCCCCTCACCGGCCCGTTCCAGTTCGGCCTTGGCTTCGCCGACTTCGTAGCGGTTCAGAAATGCTTTTCCCATGATGAGATGAAATTCCGGCGTTCCTCCGCCGACAGCGATCATGCGGCTGAGGATTTTCTCGTCGAGCTCTTTTTGGCCGGACTCCACCGCGGCGATATCGATCAGGTACAGATACAACACGTCATCTGACTTTTGGGGCCACAGAGGTTCGAGCACCGTCACGGCCTGAGCGAATTTCTTCGTAAAGACCTGGCAGAGTCCCAGAAGGTAACGCGCTTGTTGCGAGTCGGGCTGGTCGCGCAAGACGGAGGCCAGTGGTGCGATCGCGGCGGCATAATTGCCGCGCCGGTACTCCACAAGACCGATATTCAGCCGGATTCCAGCCATGTTCGGTTCGAGTTTCTCGGCCTTCTGCAGCAGTGTGATGGCGTGGTCCCACTCTTTGCGGCGCATGGCGATGACACCGAGATTGGCATAGGCGGAGCCGGCACGCGGGTCGGCAGCGAGCACTTGACGAAAGCGCCGTTTGCCCTCTAGCGAACCAGCTTCGGGGGTCCATGCGCTGTTTCGCACCGGCTGGCGAGGGACGGGAGTGCCGCTCTGAAACTCCTTCCGCTGCAGGCCTGGCACAAGCGGGCCTGGCGGCAACCAGGGGGATACTGATCGCCAGAAGACATGCCGGGGTGTGGCAGTTCAAGAATCGTGGGCGCATCCGCAAACAGTGTCCGGCAGTCCCCGTGAGATTTCAAGAAGCCTCTGCGGTTTGGCCCCGTAAAAACGCCGTCCCTTGGCTCCCTTGCGCGGCCACCTGCTCTATCTCACCTCGACACAAATTCTCGGCACAAATTTCTCGCTTGACAACAACCTTTAAATGCACTATTAACTCGTTTTAATAGACACCTTTGGTGCGTTGCCTGCGGTCGTCGAGTGGTGGAGGCTGTGTCCGATCAGGAGCTTTCTGCGCGGGGTGACTTCAGGGGTAGCCGCTCTAACCCTGCGCGCTGGGCCCTTGCATGTCATGTCTCCCCAAATTCGAATCTTTCTTGGAGGTCTTAACGTGAAGGAAAACTCAAACCTTTCCAATCTTCGAAAGAATATTTTGGGAGTCGCGTGGCTGTGGCTCGGAGTGCTGCTCATGGCGCTGGCCCTTCCCCTCGCTTTGCCAGCGCAAGACACCGGGTATATTAGCGGCACGGTCACCGACAAGTCCGGTGCCTCTATCGTCGGAGCGGACATCGTGATTACCAGTGCAGACGGAAGCTTGACACGATCAACGGCAACGAATGCAGACGGCGCCTATGTCGTGGCTGCTCTGCCTGGTGGCACCTATAACCTGGCTGTCACAGCAAAAGGATTCCAGAAATTCTCGGCAACGAAAGTCGTGCTGGACGTGGCTCAAAAGATCCGCGTCGACGTGCAGTTGACCGTGGGCGAGATCAATGAAGTAATCGAGGTGACCGGTGAGAGCGTCGTTCAAGTCGAGACGCAGTCTTCTGAGCTGAGCGGCACGGTCACCGGCAAGCAAATTGATCAACTCGTCCTTAATGGGCGCAATTTCACTCAGCTCGTGAATCTTGTACCCGGCGTCGTCAACCAGACGGGTCAAGACGAGGGCACCGTGGGCATCTATGGCAACGTCGCTTTCAGCATGAACGGTGGCCGAACCGAGTACAACAACTGGGAACTTGACGGTGGCGACAACATGGATAACGGCAGCAATGCCACTCTGAACGTCTATCCGAATCCCGAAGCCATCGCTGAGTTCAAAGTTCTCACGTCCAACTACGGCGCCCAGTACGGCCGCAACGGCTCAGGCACCGTCGAAGTCGAAACCAAGAGTGGAGGCAGCAGCTTCCACGGCAGCGCCTTCGAATACCTGCGCAATGATGTGTTCAATGCCCGGCCTTGGGAATCCGGCAATGACCCGGCCCATCCCAATCCGCCGTACAAGAAGCATGATTTTGGCTACACCGTCGGTGGTCCTGTTTACCTACCCAACCACTACAACGCCGACAAGAAAAAGACCTTTTTCTTCTGGTCTGAAGAATGGCGTCGCGAAAAGAATCCTTCCTCGATTCTTCAAAACGTTCCTTCTGACCTGGAACGTACTGGAGATTTCTCTGTTCTCTGCTCTCACCAGCCCGGTGATTGTCCAAATGTCCCGAACCCTGCTGCCGTACCCATTGATCCTGTGGCCGCCGCGCTCCTTAATCTCATTCCCAAAGCCAACACGACGAAGGGTCTTTTCGGCGACGGAACAGCGATTCCAGCCGTCTCGCAGATTATCTCGACGCCCACAACTTGGCGCGAAGAGCTGGTTCGCATTGATCACAACCTCACGAACAATTATCGCCTCACGTTTCGCTACATTCATGATTCCTGGCAAACCGAGGTGCCGAACCCGCTCTGGGGCGTTGGCAGTTCCAATTTCCAGGACATCCACACCAAATTTGTGGGCCCTGGGACAAGCTTCGTCGCACGTCTTAACGCCAACATTTCCCCCACACTGCTCAATGAATTCGTTGCCAGTTATACGGGAGACCACATCTTCCTGACAGCCGTCGGCCCAGCCTCTGAGACTACGCTACCGGCGGGCTTCGCGATGGGCTCCATTTTCGGTAATGGTTTTGGTGGAAAGCTTCCTTCCATTGCTCTGGGGAACAACACCGCTTATGGCGGTGGTGACGGTCTTGCTCAAGACACCGGGTATTTTCCCTGGAACAACGCCAATCCTACGTTTACCTATCGGGATAACCTAACCAAAATTCTCGGTAACCATACGATGACGTTTGGAGCCTATTTGGTGTTTGCTCAGAAAAACGAGCAAAGCTCTGCGAACCTGCAGGGCATCCTCACATTCGATTCCAGCAATTCTACGGTCAGCTCGGGAAACGCCTTCGCTGACTTGCTGCTGGGAAACATCGCGCAATACCAACAGTGGAATCTCGAGCCCAAGTATTACAACCGCTACAGAATTGTTGAGCCCTATCTCCAGGACGACTGGAGAGTCACCAAACGCCTGACCCTCAACCTTGGTCTCCGGCTCAGCCTCTACGGAACTTACCGAGAGCGGTACCGACATGCTTTTAATTTTGATCCGAATGCCTTCACTGCCGCCAACGCGCCCATCATCGATGCCGACGGTTCGGTCACTACATTCGCGGGCTCGTTTGAGCCAGGTACCGGCAATCCGTTTAACGGCATCGTCCAATGCGGCGGCGCAGGCGGGACCTTCCCTGTGGATGGATTCCCCAATGCCGCCGCTGGCTCCAGTTCGAACGCCGGCTGCGTCAAGGGGCATCTCTTCAACCCGGCGCCGCGGATCGGCTTCGCTTTCGATCCCAAGAATGACGGCAAGATGGCTATCCGCGGCGGCTATGGCATTTTCTTCGAACACACGAACGGCAACGAGGGCAACACCGAGTCGCTCGAAGGCTCTGCCCCATTCGCGCTCAATGCATCGCAATTTAACATCACTGGCTACGGGAACATCGGTGGCAGCGGTGGGGTTGTTCCCTTCTTTCCACTCTCCGTGAATTCCATCCCCAGCAAGGCCATTTGGCCATACGTCCAGCAGTGGCATCTGGACGTTCAGAGGGAATTGCCCGGGCACTTCGTGGCGACTCTCTCTTACGTTGGCAGCAAAGGGACGCACCTAACGCTACAACGAAATATTAATCAGCTGCACCCCATCGCTGCCTCGGCAGATCCCTACACGGCAGGCGAGCCCATCATCGTGCAGGATCCCACGAACCCTTCGGCGCCCTTCAATACCGTCTGCCCGGATGTCTTGCTGAGTGGTGGCACGGTAAACGGCCAGCCGGTCTCTGGCCAGGTGGCTGCCAATCTTAGCGTTGCTTGTGGCAATGACCCCAACCCCGAGCGGCCACTCACTGGGTTCGGCAACATCACTCGTCTCGAGGATACGGCCAATTCGATCTATCATGCCCTGCAATTCTCTGCGCGGCGTACGCTCGGCGATCTCCAGCTAAGCGTCGCCTACACCTACAGCCATTCCATTGACGATTCCTCCGACCGCTATGACGGCGCGTTCGTGGATTCTTACAACACCGCCGTCAATCGCGCCAGTTCGAGTTTCGATCAACGCCACAATCTTGCGGTCAGCTACGTTTACGCCTTGCCGCTTTTCAGGGGCAGCAACCTGCAGAACAAACTCCTCGGCGGCTGGCAGCTCTCTGGGATCACGATCGCCCAGACCGGCAACCCCTTCAGCGTCACGAATGGGACGGACTTTGGCGACAGCGCTGGCGTGGGCAACGGCGTCGGCACAGGCTCGCGCCCCGACATAGTCGGAAACCCACATATCGCGAAAACCGAGGTACCCGGTGTGTTCGGGCCGCTCTTCTTTGATCCAGCGGCCTTTGCAACACCCAGGGGCCTGACCTTCGGCAATGTGGGGCGTAACACTTTGTACTCCCCGGGCCGCTTGAACTTCGACTTCGGTTTGTTTAAACGTTTCCCGATCGGAGAACACAAGGCGTTCGATTTCCGCTGGGAGAACTACAACCTTTTCAACCATACGCAATTTACGGGTATCGATTCTTCTCTGGGATCTTCGACCTTCCTCCATGCGACTGGTGCCCATGCTCCGCGCCGCATGCAGTTCGGTCTGCGGTTCCAGTTTTAACAACCTTGAGCCCAGAAGGGCGGCGTCTTAAAAAACGCCACCCTCTATTTTTCAAGTCATCGCGGACACTTCGCGAAACGCGCGCCCGGACGTTGCGGGCATCAGCAGGAAGCAAAGCGACGATTGCGCAATTCACCAGTCCAGGTGGCAGCATTGATTCTACCAGTACTTTTAGAATCATCACCGGTGCCGCTATCCTCCCATCATGCAGGTCGCGGCGAAATTCCGTTTCTAGCACAAACAACTAGGCTAAGAAGGGCGGCACGTGAAAAGCCACGGCTCTTGTTTTTCTCCGCGAATCTCGGTTCCCTTTTCTCCCGGAAGGAGTAAAATGCGGCTCATGAATCGACGCACATTTATCAGTACTTCCATCGCAGCCGCTCTGACGACCTCACGCACTTCCTTGGCTGCGGACACCGCACATCATATTGACCGCGTCGGCGTGCAGCTCTACACCGTGCGCGGCGCCATGAAGTCCGACTTCGAAGGCACCATTGCGAAAGTCGCTGCCACTGGCTACAAGGAAGTCGAATTCGCTGGCTACTTCGACCATTCTCCGAAAGACGTTCGCGCGATCCTCGATAAGAATGGCTTAGCCGCGCCTTCGTGCCACGTGGGCTATGACGTCGTCGAGAAAAAGTGGTCCGAAGCTCTGGACGCCGCGAAAATCGTCGGCCACGGCTACATCATTTGCCCGTGGATTGACGAGAAGCAGCGCAAGGAACCGGACGGCTGGAAGCGCGCCGCGGATCTGTTCAATCGTGCCGGCGAAGCCAGCAAGAAGGCAGGCATCCAGTTCGGCTACCACAATCACTCATTCGAATTCGATCCCGCCGATTCGCTCGGCGGCAAACTCCCTTACGATTTTCTCCTCGCCGAGACGGATCCCAAACTAGTCGCCATGGAAATGGATCTCTGCTGGATCAGTGTCGCCGGCCAGGATCCTCTGGCCTATTTCGAAAGGCATTCCGGCCGTTTCCCTCTAGTTCACGTAAAAGACTGGGTGAAGGACGCCTCCTCTTCGAGCGGATACCAGGGCGCGATGGGTCAGTCCGTCAAATATGGTGGTCGCATGGCGGATGTCGGGCGAGGTTCCATCAACTGGAAAAATCTTTTTGCACACTCCGGTAAGGCCGGAATTAAACATTATTTCGTCGAAAACGACGACCCGAAATCCGCCTTCGACGACATCAAGATCAGCTACGACTATCTTCACAACTTGCAGTTTTGATTTTCTTCGTAGGGGCTCCGGCCGGTCGGAGCCTCCTGCTTGGTTGATCTTTCCGAGGAGAAACGCGCCATGACTCCGCGCAAATGGGTAACAACGTTGATGGTCGTCTCGGTCTCGACTCTGTTCGCGTTGGCCGCCGCGCGGCCGCAAGCTCCGGCCTGGAAGCCGCTGTTCGACGGCAAGGATCTCACCGGCTGGAAACACGTCGGCCCCGGCAACATGACAGTGGAAGACGGACTCATTCGCACGCACGGCGGCATGGGACTTCTGTACTGGACCGGCGGCAAGCTCTCCAATTGCCGCATCCGCGTGGTCTACAAGATGCGCGACTTCAACGATAATTCCGGCGTCTTCATTCGCATCCCCCTCGAACCGCGCGAGGAATGGATGCCTGTCCACTACGGCTACGAAGTCCAGATTGACAATCACCCCGAAACGTCCAATGAAGACGACTATCACATCACTGGCACGCTCTATTCGCTGACCAAGCCTCTCGCCAAGCCTGGTAAACCCGGTCCGGAGTGGAATACCATGCTCATCACGCTCGATGGTCCGCGCACCATCGTCGTCCTTAACGACGTCACGGTCACCGACTACACCGAAGGCCAGCCCGTTCCTGAGCGCAAATTCGATTTCGAGCCGCAGCATGGCCCTCGCCCCAGCGAGGGCTACATCGGCCTGCAGAATCACAGTGACAACGACATCGTCTTTTTCAAGGAAGTAAGCGTTCAGCCGTTGAAATAGTCTTGGAGTTCGGCAGCTCGGCCGCCACTTTTTCGGTCACTCTCCGTTTCACAGCCTAACTGAACGGAGTAGAACGGTCTTGTTCCAACTCTTTGCGTCTGATGGTCAACTGAAACTGTTAACTCTCTCAAGGAGCGCACCATGAAAAAAGATCTTTCCCGCCGTCAATTTCTCCATCGCACTGCCGGCGCCCTCGCGGCTTCGTCGGCGATTTTTCTGGAGCCGGAGCACATCCCGCTGCCGATGCAATCCACGGCGCCGAGCGACCGTCTCCGTTTCGGCATCATCGGCATCGGCATGCAGGGTTCCGGCCTGCTCCGCGATGCCATTCAATTGCCCGGCGTCGAATGCGTTGCCGCTTGCGACCTCTACGACGGCCGCCACACTCTCGCCCAGGAAATTGTCGGCAAGAAAATCCCCACCACACGCCGCTACAAGGATCTCCTGGATAACAAAGAAATCGACTGCCTCATCGCCGCCGTCCCCGACCATTGGCACAAGCAAGTCGTCGTTGACGCCGTCAGCGCTGGAAAAGACATCTACTGCGAGAAGCCCATGTCCCATTCGGCTGCCGACGGTGTCGCCATGGTCGCCGCCGCGCAAAAAACCGGACGCGTCGTGCAGATCGGTTCGCAGCGCGTCAGCTCCGTCATCTGCGCCAAAGCCAAAGAGCTTCTCGCCAACGGCATCGTCGGCACTCTCACTCTCGTCGAAGGCTCGCTCGGCCGGAACGATCCGACTGGCGCGTGGGAATATCCGCCGCCTCCCGATCTCTCCCTCAGCAATTTTGATTGGGGCACCTGGCAAGGCGACGCCACCAAGCGACCCTGGGATCCGGACACCTCTCCCAAATATTTCGCGCGCTGGCGCTGCTGGAAGGAATACGGCACTGGCCTCGCCGGGGATCTTCTGGTCCATCTCGTCAGCGGGATGAACTTCATGCTCGGTTGGAACGAGCCGCCCAAGCGCGCCATGGCCCTTGGCGATATCCTGCGCTTCAAAGACGGACGCAACATGCCCGACGTTCATTGCACGCTCTTCGACTACGGTCGCGCTCCGGTCTATCTGCGCCTCAATCTCGGTTGCGATACGCCGGAAATTTACCGCTTCCAGGGCTCCAAAGGCATCCTCGAAGTCACCGAATACGCCATCAACTACTTCCCACAATCCGGCGAAGACGAGTCGCCCAGCTATTACGTCTCAGGCTATCCGGGCGCATTGCGCGAAGTCTATCTCAAGAAATGGCACGAGGAGCACGATCCCAAGCCCGGCAAGGAGCCCATCACCGAGGGCTTCCACTATCGCGGCGCTTCCTGGGACGAAGAAAAACCTCACCTCTGGAGATTCTTCCAAGGCGCGCGCAACCATCAGCAAGTCACCGAAGACACTGTCTTCGGTCACCACGCCGCGCTGGCCTGCCACATGGCCAACGAATCCTATTTCCGCAAGAGCGCCGTCAATTGGGACGCGAACTCCAACACGATCAAGTCGTAGGGCGTCTTCAAGTCGTCCACTTCTTATGTAGGGAACAATTCCGCCTTCGGAGATTCCTGTGCGCGCGCCGCAACGCGAAGAGCCATACCCAACCCCATCAACAGGAAAAGCCGCTGGATCATGATTTCTTCTCCTCGATGGAAGCCCCGGTTGGAACGCAGATGCCTGACAAGCGTAAGGGGGACGTGACGCGATCTGAATCCGCCTCGCGGCAGAAGGCGAATCGCGCTCTCGATTCAAGCCTGGTTTGGAATTCCGGTTCTTCTCCTTCGGCGCGCCGCCTGCCGGATCACCGCTACGGCGAAAAGACCGACAAGCGCACTCTGCATGCGATGTGACTCGGCCCATGCCTCCGGCACCAACCATGCCTGCGCCGCCAGATCCTTCGCGCTTCGTCGTGGCATCTTTGGTTCCATGTCGTAAAGTATCGCCTGAATGTTTTGTTCCAATCGTTCCGTGGACCCATAGACGTTTCGCTCCGGATACCGGAGGATCCAGGAAAAATAATTTCCCGGCATGTCGCCACACATTTCCTCGAGCGTGGTGCCCGCGCCTGGCTCGCCCGGCGCCATTTTCGTCACGAACCATCCGTATCCCCAATGGTTCATTCCCGGCTTGAACATCTGATCGCGGATTTCCTTGGGCACGGAGCCGCCCTCAGACAGTGCCTGGCTCCAGTGAAACGCAAATAGAACCCGGGCACCTGCTTGGCAAAAAAGATAAGCGTGGCGGATATTGCGGCTCGTTTTTCAAAAGGAACTTGTGATGAGCGGAACCGCACCAGGTGGCGTTCGACTTTTCAACAGATTTCCACAACTCTTTCGAAATCCGGCCCTCCCCTAAGCCATTTAGAATCAGCACTTACAAGGAACATGAGTGTTGCCGTTAAGCAGATTTCCGAAGAGGGAAATCCGTCCCCAGGAGCATGCCGCTAGAGGGATCTACATCGAGTGGCGCAGCCATTCCCCTTGTTTCTTTGGAGAGATCACATCTTACGGGTCAGACCGTGCGGATGACGGCCCTCAGTCCGGCACAGGTGGGCAGCCGGGGAATTCGCGGACCGACGTGTTGCCGATGTAGCCAAGGTCGGCGATACCGATCTTGCTGGTGTAGAAGCCGTCGCAGGTAAGGCGGCGGAGAAAAGAGAAGAACGCCACGCCCTGGCTGAGTGCAGCATCCTGCTTCGCGTTTTTCCGGAAGGCGATGAGATCCAGAACTTCTTTCTTCTGTTCCGGCGTGCACTCCACAAAGACGTTGGCGTGACGGTCGGTGCAGAAACCATCGAGCCAGAAGAGCCCGCCGCCGAGCTTCAATTGATATTCGGGGTTCTCGCTGGTGAGCAGATCAATGAATTCCGGCGCGCCGGCCTCGACCGCGCCGCCGGATTTTTCGTCCTTGGGAATGATGAAGTCGCACAAAGCGATCAGCGTGGCGTAGTGCGGGGCGGAAAAATATTTCGGACTATACTTCCCTGCCGGCGCCGCAGCCTTCTCTTTGTGCACCATCTGGTGGATGTACTCGGCGGCCTTCGCCGGAATCACCTGCAGCACCGACCCACCCACCGCTCCCACCGCCAGTGTCCTCAAGATATCGCGTCGTGTTATGCCTTCATTCACCATGTCCTGCCCGCTCCCTCTTCTCTCTTCGTCTCTGTTCTTGGCTTCTCTTCTCTGCGAGCTCTGCGCCTCGAGGTTATTTTCTCTTCTTCTTCGATTCCCGACGCTACAAGTTGCCTTTCTTGGCCTCCTCCAAAAGATACTCGGAAGCGCGCCAGGCGAGGGCCATGATTGTCAGCGTCGGATTTTTGTCCGGATTGGTTACCAGCGGTGCGCCATCGGTGACAAACAAATTCTTCAGGTCGTGGGCCTGGCAAAAGCCGTTGAGCACGGACGTCTTCGGATCGGCACCCATGCGGGCGGTGCCAACTTCATGAATGATTTTTCCACCCATCTGAATGCCGAAGGGATACTCCCCGTGGATGGAACTTTTGGTCCGGTATTCGCCGCCCATGGCTTCAACAATGGCGCGGAAGGTTTCCTGCATATCCTTGGCCTGGAGCAACTCGTAATCGGTCCACCTGAAGTGGAAGCGCAGCACCGGAATCCCCCACTGGTCCACGACGTCAGGATCGATCTCGCAGTAGGTATCCGGATTGGGCAGCATTTCGCCGCGGCCAGAGAAGCCGATGTATGTGCCGTAAACCTGGCGGGCGCGCTGCTTCAGCTTTGCGCCGTAACCCTCTTCGTCGTGACAGAGTCCATCAAACATGCCCACGCCGGGCATGTTCGGGCCACCCCCGAATTCGATGTGGTATCCGCGCGGGAAATCGTTCTTGCGGTCAAATTTCCACCATGGTACGTACATGTGCATTCCGCCGACGCCGTCGTGATTGTGCGGTGGAATTTTCTCCAGCGCAGGGATGTGGCCGTGGCCGTCACTACCGACGGAGTCGGTGAGATATCTGCCGACAGTGCCGGAGGAGTTAGCGATACCGTTTGGAAAGGCGGAGGATTTGGAGTTCAGCAAGAGGCGCGCGGATTCGCAGGCGCTTGCGGCCACGACAATCGCGCGCGCGTTTACGCGCTTCTCCGAACGCGTCGCTTTGTCAATGTAGGAGACGCCCTCGGCTCTGCCGTCTTTGCTGACAAGAATCTCGCGGGCCATCGCCCCGGTAATCAGCGTCAGCTTCCCCGTTTTCAGGGCCGGAGGAAGCAGCACCTGGCTCGAGCTGAAATTCGACGCGGTGATGCAGCCGCGCCCGCATTGCCCGCAGTAGTGACATGGCAGTCTGCCATTCACCGATTTCGTCAAAATCGCGAGCCGCGCCGGAATGCAAGTAATGTTGAGCTTGTCACACGCTTTCTTGACCAGGATGTCCGTACAGCGCGGCTTAGGCGGCGGGAGAAAAACACCATCGGGTGCGCTCGAAACATTTTCTTTTGTTCCAAATACGCCAATGTAAGCTTCGGTTTTGTCGTAATAAGGCGCGAGGTCTTCGTAGGTAATCGGCCAGTCGTCGCCGAGACCGTCGCGCGAGCCGGATTTGAAGTCGATGGGAGCAAACCGCAAGGCAATGCGGCCCCAATGATTGGTACGGCCACCGACGATGCGCGAGCGGAACCACTGGAAATTTGCGCCCGGCGCCGAAGTATAGGGCTCGCCATCAATCTCCCAGGCCCCGTTGGGTGCGAGGAACTCGCTGAAATTCTCCCGTGCGGTTCCGCCCACCCCGGCGCCGCGGTGCGGCAATTCGTACGGCCACATGAGCATCTTGAAATCTTTTTCGGGAGTGACGTTCGGCCCGGCTTCCAGCAGGGCGCAGTTCAGGCCGCCCTCGGTGAGAATCTTCGCCGCCATGCCTCCGCCGGCACCGGAGCCGATGATGCATACATCGTACAGTTTTGGAGACCGGATCACTTGGGGCATTCGACGCTTTCTCCTTACAGATTGTTCTTCTTAATTTCAGAAACGGCGAAATCACAAGCGCGCGCGGTCAACGCCATGTAAGTAAGCGAAGGGTTAACGCAGGAGGAAGACGCCATGCAAGCGCCATCGGTGAGAAATAGATTCTTCGCCTCGTGCGCTTGATTGTGCTCGTTGAGCACGGAAGTTTTCGGATCGCGGCCCATCCGCGCCGTGCCCATTTCGTGGATGGCCAGACCAGGCGGAGTGATT
>Ga0209161_10002317_pt1 | contig 15609 bp, 17 predicted proteins | sample GraSoiAngelo_155_FD_186169 | JGI IMG/M metagenome (GOLD analysis project Ga0209161, IMG submission 186169) | Grasslands soil microbial communities from the Angelo Coastal Reserve, California, USA - 14_1009_13_30cm (SPAdes) (version 2) | ecosystem: Environmental > Terrestrial > Soil > Grasslands...
GAGCCGGGCGCAAGTGCTCGCTCGCACCGTTGCCGGTGATGGACAGGTCTGCGACGATCGAGTCTCGCTGCGGCTCGCTCACCGGGCGGATCGTGTCGAGACGAATGGTGTAGCCCGCGATCTCGAGCGAGTCTCCCGGCGCGAGGGTCCGCTCCGCGTCCACGGTCCGGGCCTGGCTCGTCGCGACGGCGAGCGCGACGAGAACGATCCCGAGGTGCACGACGTAGCCGCCGTAGCGGCGTCCGTTTCGACGGAACAGATTCGAGAACGCCGCGAGACCCGCTTCCCCGTGGAGGGTGCCGCGTGCGCGCACGCCACGCCCGAATTCCTGCATCACCGTCGCGACGACGAACGCGCCGAGCGCATACGTGAGTACCGCGGCGAGCGCCGTCGTCCCGGTGACGAGCGCGGCGACCGCACCGAGAGCCGCCGCCACGATCGGCGCGGTGAACTGGCGCTCGAGGGTGGCACGTGACGCGCCGTGCCACGGGAGCTGCGGACCGATGCCCATGAGGAAGAGCAGGGCGAGGGCGACTGGTATTTCGACACGGTCGAAGTAAGGCCCGCCGATCGAAAGCTGCGCCCCCGAGATCGCTTCTGCGACAAGCGGGTAGAGCGTTCCCAGGAGGACGGTCAGCGTCGCGGCCATGAAGAGCACGTTCTGGAAGAGAAAGATCGCCTCGCGCGAGAGTGGCGCGCCGATCGGCCCGGCGTCGCGGAGACGTGCGGATCGCCAGAGCAGAAGGCCGACCGACAGGATGAGGATCGCGACGAGATAGCCGAGGAGGATTGGCCCGATCGCCGAGAGGCTGAACGAGTGCACGCTGTTCACGACCCCGCTCCGGGTCAGGAACGTCCCGAGGATCGTGAGCGCGAACGTCGCCACGACAAGGGCGAGGTTCCAGGTTCGCAAGAGACTGCGCTTCTCCTCGACCATGACCGAGTGGAGGTACGCGGTCGACGTGAGCCACGGCATGATTGCGGCGTTCTCGACCGGATCCCAGGCCCAGTACCCGCCCCAACCGAGGACCGCGTAGCTCCACCAGGCGCCGGCGACGATGCCGACGCCGAGGAGCGCCCACGAGATGAGCGCGAAGCGGCGCGTCGCGACGAGCCACCGATCGCCGCCCTCGCCGAGGATGAGCGACGCGATGGCATAGGCGAACGGCACCGACGTTAGGACGTAGCCGAGGTACAGGAGTGGCGGGTGCAGAGCCATGAGGGGGTGGTTTTGCAGCAGCGCGTTCGGCCCGTTCCCGTTGTCCGGCGCGACGGCCAGACGCGCGAACGGATCGGCCGCCGGCGTCGTGATGAGCAGGAGGAAGAACGTGAGCATCGCGAACATGACGGCGAGCGCGGTCGTCGCAAGACGCGGGATCGCGACCGTGCCGCGGAACGCGATGAAGGCGGTCGCGCCGGCGAGGATCGCCGTCCACAGAAGGATCGACCCCTCGAGCGCCGCCCAGAGGCTGATGATCGAGTAGAAGAGCGGAGTCTCTCGCGCGTTGTTCTCGGCGACGTAGAGGATCGAGAAGTCGTGCGTCGCGAGGGCGAACATCATCGAAAGCGCGGCGACGACGACCAGGCCGAAGCCAACGCCGGCGGCGATACGCGCGGATGCGAGCGCTCGCGCGTCGCGCCGCCACGCGGCGTAGACCGCGGCCCCTGTTCCCCACAGCGAAAGAAAGAGCGCCGCGCGCAGAGCGGCCGCGCCGAGGTCGCCGGCGCTCACGGAGCGGTTCGATGCGCCGGCGTGGCTCCGGCCGTGGGCGCGGTGTAGACCTCGTCGTGCTTGGCGATCACCTGCGTCGCATGGAACGACCCTTCCGCGACGAACGCGCCCTCCACCACGGCGCCTGCACCCTCGCGCAGTAGGCCCGGGATCGCGCCGGTCGCGACGATCTGGACATCTACGGAGCCGTCGGTGATCACGAAACGGAAATCATTCCCGCCACGCAGATCAGCCGAGGACATCGATCCTATCTTCACCAGGCCGCCAAGACGGATCGCCTGACCAACGGCGACCCCTTGGGCCTTCGCCTCAGACGGTGTGAGGTAGTAGACCGCCTGGGTCTGCAGATTCGTCGCGGCGACCGTCCCGACCAAGACCGCGACGCCGAGGGCCGCGATCAGCAGAACGCGGCGCGCACCAATTCTTTCAAGCACCGCGCGCGCGCAGTGAGACGAGGTAGGTGAGCAGCGCGCCCCACACGATCGCGAACGCCGCGACGATAAAGCCTAGGTTCGCGTCCACAGCCGCCCCTGACGCGCGAGTTCGAGCGAGACGCGTGCCGACATGAAGTATGCGTAGATCAGCGTGTACGCGCCGAGCGAGACCATGAGCGTCACGAGCATCGGCGTATCCAGCGCGGGCGAGCCCGCGACACGCAGGACCGTCGGGAGCTGATGCAGCGAGTTCGCCCACAGCACCGAGAGGTGGACGATCGGGACGTCGATGACCGCCACGATGCCGAAGACCGCGGCGCGCGTCGCGCGGCGCGAGAAGTCCGTCGAGAGCCCGCGCAGCAGGAGGTAGCCGACGTACATCACGAACATGATCGCTGTCGTCACGAGGCGCGGTTCCCATGTCCACCAGACGCCCCACGTCGGCTTCGCCCAGATCGATCCCGCGACCAGAAAGAGGCCGGTGAAGAGGACGCCGATCTCAGCGGACGCGACCGCCATGGCATCGAACAGCGGGTTCTTGGTCCAGGGGACGTGGACGTAGAGGATCCGGTAGACGTCGCCCTGCACCGCGTCGGTGGGCGCCCAGAAGAGCGCCATCGCGCTCGCCACCACGAACGACGCGGCGGCAGCGATGCCGAGCCAGGGACGGATGCGCGGCAATGTATTTCCGCGCGGGATGGTGGTCTCTGTCACTCGATTGCCGCTGGAACGATGGTAAGGCCGATGACGGTGTACACAACCGCGAACGCGAAGAGCAGACCGGCCCAGGAGAGCGCTCCCACGGCGTCACCGGTGATCGCCGCGCTCGTGCCGCGCGTCGCGGCCACCAGCTGCGGCACGAGGACCGGGAGAGCAAGGATCGGAACGAGCGCGGCACGCGCGCGCAGACGAAGCGCGAGGACGACATCCACGACCACGATCGGTGGGAGCGCGAGGACACCGAGGAGAACGACGACGACAAGATGCAACGGCAGAGCGACTGGAAGATCGAGGAGCAGGAGCGAGAGAAGGCCGCCGATCGCCGCCACGAGCACAAGGACGATCGCGAGGGAGAGAACCTTTCCGCCAAAGAGCGCGTCGCGGCCCCCGGGGAGGGCGACGAGCCCCTCCAGCGCGTCGTCCTCGAGTTCGCGGTCGAACGACCGCATCGTCGCGAGGATCGTCGCGAACGCGAGCGCCAGCCAGAACAGTGCCGAGGCCACGTCGGCGTCGCGCGCGATCTGCGGACCGACGACGAGGCTTTCGAGGAGCACCAGGACCGCGATGAACGTCACTGCGGCGACCACGCCGTCGGGTTGCCTCCGCTCGGCGCGCAGCTCTCGAGTGGCGACGAGAGCGATCCTCTCGATCACGCTGCCGTCGCGGTGCCGTCGTCGATCGCGATCCGGGCGCGGGCGAGCTCGTCGAGCTCGGGGTGAGCGTGCGTCGCGACGACGATCGTGCGCCCGTCGTCGCGCGCGCGCGCGATCGTTTGCCTCAGGCGGCTCACACCCGCGTCATCCAGATCGGCGAACGGCTCGTCCATCAGAAGGAGGGCGACGCGCTCCGTTTCGACCCGCGCCAGAGCTGCCCGCCGGCGCTCGCCCGCGGAGAGACGCTCGACAGGACGGTCCATGTCCTCGCCGACGCCCCACGCGCGGAGCGCCCCATCGATCCCGCGCGTGTCGCCGCCGCGGAAGCGCGCGAAGAACACGAGGTTTTCGCGAGCGGAGAGCCCACGTAGCAGCATCGGGCGGTGGCCGATATAGAGGACGTCCCCGGAGACGCGACGCTCGCCGCGCGCGAGCGGCACGAGGCCGGCCAGGGCCCGAAGGAGCGTCGTCTTGCCCGAACCGTTCGGTCCGCGCAGGAGCGTGAGGCCCGGCCCGACCGCGACGTTCACCGCGCGGAGGATCACGCGGTCGTCGAGGACGACCGTGGCATCGTGGAGCGATGCGCCCGACTGCAACGTTCGCATGATGGGACGCGTTGTCCTCATGTGCACCGCGCTCGCGGTGGTCATCGTGGCATGCGCTCCCGAGGCGCCGGCAACAGAGCCTGTCGCCAGGGGTCGACAGCTCTACCACTCGCTGGGCTGCGCCAACTGCCATGAGCCGAACCTTTTCGGGCAGCGCCTCGGACCCCCGCTCGAGCACATCGGAACGGTCGCCGCGTCACGCCGGCCGGGCCTCTCCGCCGGGGATTACATCCGCCAATCGATCCTCGACCCAGGCGCGTACGTCGTACCGGGGTACCAGGACTCGATGCCGCGGGATTTGGGCCGAGACCTCTCGCCTACCGACCTTGAGGCTCTCGTCGCCTACCTTCTGTCTCTCAAGTGAAGCCGGCTCCTAACACCCTCCCAGCCGACCCCGTTAGCCCCGATGGACCGGGCGAGGAGGACCGAAACCTCGCCCTACGTGCCGGAAAGGGGGACGCGGCCGCCTTCGGAGCGCTCTACGACCGCTACGTCGAGGCCGTGTACCGATACGTGTTCTACCGAGTGAGGAACGACGCGGACGCCGAGGATCTCGTGAGCGACGTGTTCATGCGCGCGCTCCGGGCGATCCCGCGCTACGAGCCGCGGGTGGCTTTCCTCGCTTGGCTGTACCGCATCGCGCGGAACGCCGTCATCGACCGCGCCCGGCGCTCGCGCACCCAGATCTCCTTCGAGGATGCGCTCGCGCATCCCGGTGTCGATCAGGTTGTGGAGCCCGATGCATCCATCCTCGCGCTCTCCGACAAAGAGGCCGTGCGTGGCGCGCTCGCCAAGCTCACGCCGCTGCAGCAAGAAGTCATCGTTCTCCGCTTCGTCGAGGGGTACAGCACGCATGAGATCGCGGGCCTCGTCGGCAAGCGTGAGGGGACGGTGCGCGGGATCCAGTTCCGCGCGCTCGAAGCGCTTCGTGCGCTCATTCCTTCGCGCGAGGCTCTCGCATGAACGAGCGACGCCCGCCCGTTCTCGACCGGCCGGTCATGCGCGAGCAGTTCCGCAAGGAGCTCCGCGGGCGACTCATGTCCGAGGCCGCCGTCGTCCTTGCGCCCCGGCCGTCCTGGTTCTCGTTCCCGGCGATCCTTCGTCCCGCTCTTGCGGCCGCTGCCATTCTCGTGCTGGTGCTGGCCGGTGCCACAACCGCCGCCGCGTCGAGCCTTCCCGGGGATCCGCTCTACGGAGTGAAGCGCACGAGCGAGGATGTGCAGCTCGCGCTGACGTTCGATGAGGTGGCGCGCATGCAGCTTCTCGCGCGATTCGCCGATCGTCGGCTCGAGGAGCTCGCCGAGATCGCCAAGCAGCGTCCGTCGTCGGCGCCGACGGCGACTCAGGAGTACGCCGACGCGGTCGAGCGCTTCGCGAACGCGCTCGACGACGTGCGCAATGCCGATAACGAAGACAAGCGAAACGCCGCGCAGGCCCTAGCCGAAGCGGCTCGCGAGAAGCACAAGGCCGTCCTCGACGCCGTCAAGGGCCGCCTTCCCGAGGTCGATCAGAACGACGTGCAGAAGGTGATCGACCGGGAACAGGAGCGCACCGAGCCGAATGACAACCCGAGCCGCGGTGGGCAGGGCGGGGGGCGCCCATCGAACGTTCCAGCGAGGCCGACCCCCAAGAGATAAAGCTGGCACGGCCGGTGCATGGTTGCCTGGCATGTGTCACTGCAAGCTCTGCACGCACGAGCGGATCTTCCTCCGAGTTCTTGCACTTCTCTTCGTCGCGTGAAGCGCGTCCTCGTCGCCGAGGACGATCCTGACACTGCGGCGGCGATCAAGGCGACGCTCGAGGAGCGTCTTCAGATCACCGTCGATCATGTGACGAACGGAGCGCTCGTTCTCGACCAGATCACCGCCACGCATCCCGATCTCTTGATCTTGGATGTCTCGATGCCCGGGCTCAATGGGATCGATGTGTTCGATCTGCTGAGAGGCAGCGCGCCATCGGTCGACGTTCCCGTCCTATTTCTCACGGCGATGCCCGATCGAGCCGAGCAGGCGTTCGCGCGATTCGGAATCAGCGACGTGATGGCCAAACCGTTCGACGGCGATGCGCTTGCCCGACGCGTCGACGTGCTGCTCGCGCGCGCCGCGAAGGTCGCCTAGCCCCGCGCTCGCGCACCCGGCGTCCGTTCGCGACGGCGGTCGCGGATGTCCTCGATCTCCTTTTGCGACAGCTCCTCGATACCGACGGTGCTCGTGTCGGCGTCGAGCGCACGGATGATCGCATCGAGCTTCGTGTGCAGCGCCGCCTGCTCGCGACTCTGGGTGTGTTCGATGATGAAGACCATCAGGAACGTCGCGGCATCCACCAGGAAGTGAAGATCGACTCGCTGCCGGTCCAGGCCGATCTGGTCTCCATAGAAGAACAAGAAGAGCGCGACCGACGCCGCGACGAAAATCGCCCACGAGCTCGAGATCGCGGTGTTGATCGCCTTCGCCACGTGACTCGACAGTTCTTGCATAGCCTGCTCGGCTGCTGCAATTCGCGGGCCTCAGATGAGCGCCTGCCCAACTCATCTGCCGACGTGCGGGTCCTGTCCCGGGGTCGGGGGTGCGCGCTCGCCTACCGGTCCGCTTCCCACCACTTGGGACCGCGCGCGGCTGACGCGGCCGGTCAACGGCTCGCGCACACCCCGCTCCCCCGTGCCACCCGCACGTCGACTGCTGTCCTAGCCGACGCTCTCCTCGGCTTTCGGGAGCGGCGCAAGCCGCGGCCAGCGGCGGCGCACGGCGGCGGCGATCCCCTCCGCGTCGAGCCCGTAGTGATGCCGCCACAGCGTCTGCGCGCCGTGATCCACATGCTCATCCGGGATTCCGAGCATTTCGAGATCGACTCGGGCACCGCGCTCGGCCAGCAGCTCTCCGACCGCGGAGCCGAAGCCACCGGCGATCACGTGCTCTTCGACGGTCACGAAGCGGGGGATACGAGCGGCAAGCGATAGGATCCGCTCCTCATCGAGCGGCTTCGCGAACCGGGCGTTCACGACCGTCGCCTCGAGCCCGTCGCGCGCGAGGATTTCCGCGGCCTCCATCGCGGCGGCGACCGGGTTCCCATATGCGAGGATCGCGACGCCATCGCCTTCGCGAAGAGTCTCCGACGCACCGATCGGAATCTCCGCGAGCGGCGCATCCAGCGCGGCGCCGGAACCGGTCCCGCGCGGGAAGCGAAGGCCGATCGGCCCGCGGTTCGCCGCGGCGTGCCGGTACGCGGTCCACACCATCTGACGAAGCTCGGCCTCGTCCTTCGGGGCCATGAGCGTCATCCCTGGGAGGATCCGTAGATAGGCGATGTCGTAGAGACCCTGGTGGGTCCTGCCATCGTCGCCGACGATCCCGCCGCGGTCCATCGCGAACACGACCGAAAGGTCCTGGACGGCAACGTCGTGGACGACCTGGTCGAAGCCGCGCTGCAGGAAGGTTGAATACACCGCGACGATCGGCACGATTCCCTGGGTCGCGAGCCCGGCCGCGAACGTGACGGCGTGCTGCTCGCAGATGCCAACGTCGAAGAGACGCTCAGGAAACTCTTTGAAGAGCGGGAGCAGGCCGGTGCCGCCGGGCATCGCAGCGGTAATCGCGACCGCGCGCTCGTCCGCATTCAAAACCTCCCGCACCGCATCGGCGAAGACCGCCGTGTACTGCGGGGCCGTCGCCTTGGCAGATCCACTCGCCGAAACGCCGTGCCACTTCACGTTGTCGTCCTCGGCGGGACCGTAGCCATGGCCCTTCTGCGTCTGCACGTGTACGAAGACCGGGCCATCGCCGAAATCGCGGGCCTTCTCGAGCACGCCCTCCACCGCGAAAAGGTCGTGACCATCGACCGGGCCGAAATACGTAAAGCCGAACTGCTCGAACAGGATGTTGGGGATGAAGAGGGCCTTCAGGCTGGTGAAGATGCGGCGGCGAGCCTCCTCGGCCAGCTCGCCGCCCGGCATGTGCTCGAGGACCTGGCGAGCGATGTGCTTCGCACCGCGATAGGGCTGGGCGGTGCGCAAAGCCTCGAGCATCCGCGACACCGCACCGACGTTCGGCGCGATGCTCATTCCGTTGTCGTTCAAGACGACGATCACGCGTGTGCGCATATGACCGATGCTGTTCATTGCTTCGAAGGCCATACCCGCCGTCAGCGCGCCGTCTCCGATGATGGCGACAACGTGGTTGTCATCCCCCTTGAGGTCGCGCGCGACGGCCATGCCCTGGGCCGCGGATATGGAGGTCCCGGCGTGCCCCGCTCCGAACTGATCGTGCTCCGATTCGCTTCGCGCGAGGAAGCCTGAGATGCCGCCAAATTGGCGGAGCGTCTCGAATCGGCCACGGCGCCCCGTCAGCATCTTGTGCACGTACGCCTGATGCCCTGTGTCCCAGATGAGCTTGTCGCGCGGCGAATCGAACACCCGGTGGAGCGCGACCGTCAGCTCGACCGTACCGAGGCTCGACGAGATGTGGCCACCGGTCTTCTGGACGCTTTCGACCGTGAACTCGCGGATCTCACGGCAGAGCTCGAGGAGCTCTTCGCGATGAAGTAGCCGTAGGTCGCGCGGCTGCTGGATGCGATCGAGCACGGTCATTTCCCGATACTAGCCAAGGTGTTCGATCTTTCTAAGCGCGCCGTAGTACTTACGGGCGCGACCGGCAACATCGGGCCGACGGTGCTGCGCGCGTATCTCGAGCAGGGTGCTCACGTCGCGATCCCCGTCCGAAATGAGGCCAAAGGCGCCGCACTTCGCGAGTCGCTTGGTGACCTGGCCGGTACACCGGAGGATCCGCGGATCCTGATGCCTGCCGCCGACCCGGGAGATCGCGCCGCAATGGAGCGCTTCGTCGAACAGGTGCTTCGCGCGTGGGGCCGCCTCGACGTGGTGGCGAACCTTATCGGTGGATATGCCTCGTCGGACGCGGCGACCGGCGATCTCGACGCGTACCGCTCTTATTGGGAGCAGAAAGTGGCGACGATCGTGACCGCGACAACGCCGTGCCTCCGGCCGATGCGGGCCCGTGGTTACGGGCGCGTCGTAAACGTCGCCTCGACGGCGGCGCTGAAGGGCGAGAAAAGAGCCGCCGGCTACGCGATGGCCAACGCGGCGCTCGTCCGCTGGACCGAGTCGCTGGCTGAGGAAACCAAGCGCGAGGGCATCACCGCGAACTGTGTCCTCCCGCGGATCATCGACAACGCCCAGAACCGCGCCGCGATGCCAAAGGCCGATCCGTCGCGCTGGGCCACCGCAGCCGAGATCGCCGCCGTCATCGTGTTCCTCTCGACGGAGGAAGCGAGCGGCATCACCGGCGCCGCGATACCCGTCGCAGCGCGGACGTGAGGCAGCCGTACGAATCCTGTCCCAGCTTTGGGTGCTGAGCGGCGCCGGGGTCTTCTTCGCTCGGCCCCTCGTGGGATCGCGATGGACCGCCGCCTAGGGGCCGCTCGCTCAGAAGACCCCGACGCTGCTCAACCCGCTCCCCCCGTGCCACCCGCACGGCTCGCTTCGCCTGCCCGCGCCTAGACTCCATCGCCGGTGTCGCTGTTTGTTCTTGTGAAGTTTCTCCACGTTCTGCTCGCGATAATCGCGGTCGGATTCAACGCGACGTACGGCGTGTGGCTCGCGCGGGTGGCTCGCGAGCCGGTGCCGACGCAGTCGTTCGTGCTCCACGGCATCAAGCGGCTCGACGACTGGTTCGCAAATCCCGCGTACGTCCTGCTCGCGGTGACCGGCGTGACGATGGTGTTCGTCGGCGAGCTGCGCTTCACGACGTTCTGGATCGCCGGCGGGATCGTGCTGTGGGCCATCGCCGTCGCCCTCGGCTTCTTCGTCTACACGCCGATGCTCCGCAACCAGATCCACGCGCTGGAGACCGCTGGCGCCGACAGCGAGGATTACAAGCGCCACTCCGCGAATGCGCGGTTCGTGGGGATAGTGCTTGCGGCGATCGTGGTCGTGATCGTCTTTCTCATGGTGACAAAGCCAACGCTGTCCTAGCGATTCGGAAGCGGACCGCGTTCGGCATGTCGACCTTGAACGGATAATCACAGCGCGCGTCCGAGTTCCCTGGCCCACTCCGCGTACGCCTGCGCGGACGGATGTAACCCGTCGGGCGCGAACATCTTCTTTCGGCCCTGCTCTCGCATGAGTGGGAAGAGATCCACCCACGACGCGCCCGCGCACTCGGCCTCCTCGCGCGCGATCGTGTTGAACCGCTCGATCGCGCGCGCGATGACGCCCTCATCGCCGAATCCGGACCCCGCCGGAGACAGCGACCAGTCGGGCTGCGGCAGGGCGAACACGCGCGCGTCGGGTGCGTCGCCGCGGATCCGCTCATGGATCGAGCGAAGCTTTCGCCGATAGCGCCCCTCGCTCTCGCCGCGGACGATGTCGTTGGCCCCGATGAGCAGCGTGACGAGCGTGGGAAGGAACGACGCGACGAGCGACAGCTCTTTCTCGATCAGGTCGTCGGTCGTGTACCCGTTCACCGCGGGGTTCGCGAGAGTGACCACCCGGCCGCGGTCGTTCCAGATGCGCGTCAGGACCGCCGGAAACGAGTGATCAGGTGTCGTGCCCGTCCCGATGGTGAACGAGTCGCCGAGCGCAAGGAATCTTTCGGGAATGGTCAGGTGTTCTAGTCTGAGAGAACCCCGTGAAAATGACCCCAGAGCTGACCACCCTCGACCTCATCATCATCGGCGGCGGGCCCGCCGGCCTCACTGCCGGGCTATACGCCGCACGGGCAAACATGAAAGTGGTCCTTCTTGATTCGAAGGACGTCGGCGGCGAGATCCTCAACACCGAGCTGATCGAGGACTATCCCGGATTCGAGTCGGTCACCGGCGCGGAGCTCGCGAAGAAGATGGCCGACCACGCCACTAAATTCGGTCTCAAGATCGAGACCTACAAGTCGGTCAAGGAGGTCCGGTCCGAGGGCGACCACAAGATCGTGACGCTCGTGGATGGGACCGAGCTGTCGGCCTACGCGGTGCTCGTCACGGTCGGTGGCGAGCCGACGAAGCTCGGCGTCGTCGGCGAGAAGGAGTACCACGGGCGCGGGGTGTCGTACTGCGCGGTATGCGATGGCGCCTTTTTCAAAGGGGCGGATCTCGCGATCATCGGCGGCGGGGACTCCGCCTTTCAGGAGGGCCTGTTCCTCACTCGCTTCGCCAACAAGCTCTACGTCGTGCATCGCCGCAACGAGTTCCGCGCCCAGGCGATCCTTCAGGACCGCCTCCTGAAGATGGAAAAGGTCGAGCCGATCACGCCCGCGGAGGTCAAGGAAATCGGCGGCAACGGCGATGTCAAGTGGATCGACATCGATCGCGATGGCAAGATCGAGCGGGTCAAGGTTGAAGGTGTCTTCGTCTTCATCGGTTTCAAGCCGGTCGGCCGGCACCTGTTCAAGGAGCACATCGAGCACGACAAAAACGGCTACCTCATCACCGACCAGTACATGCGCACGAGCATTCCCGGGGTATACGCGGCGGGCGACACTCGCGCGCAGCTCGCAAAGCAGATCACGACCGCAGTGGGCGACGCGACAACCGCGGTGCTGCATGCGGAGCGATACATCGAAGAGCTGAAGGATCTGGAGCGCGCGTTTCCCTCAGAGCCCAAGGACGTTGTCGCGCAGACCGCGAGCAAGGCCGAGCTCCAGGTCTTCGCGCCCGGCGACCTTGTGCTCAAGGAGGGCGAGACGGCGGATCGCTTCTACATGATCATCAAGGGTGAAGCCGAGGCGACGCAGCGGGGCCCCGACGGATCACAGGTCGTGCTCAATCGGTTCGGACCCGGCGATTACTTCGGCGAGATGGGGCTCCTGAACGATGCTCCGCGACTGGCCACAGTTCGAGCGAGAACTTCGCTCGAGGTGATGGCGCTCGATCGAGAGACCTTTGCCAGCCTGATGAAGAGCTCGCAGGCGACGGAGGACGAGGTCAGGCGCGTCGCGGCTGGACGAACGCGCGCGGCGAGCCCGCGCTAGGTGCCGTCGCCAAGCGCTTCACGTACTCGACGACCACATTGAGGTCGAACGGCTTCTTCACATAGGTCGCGATCCCGCGCCGACGGAACTCGCTCACATCCTCTTCGCCGCTGGCGGTCTCGAACAGCACCGGGATCTTGCTGGTACGCGGATCTTTCTTCAGACAGTCGTACAACTCGAAGCCTGACATGCCGGGGAGCCGCACGTCGACCACCATCACATCCGGAGTCACATGCTTCGTCGCCTCGAGCGCGGCCGCCGGGCCGCCGACATGGATCGCGCAGTAGCCGGGCTCGTCGGAGATCGCATCCGCGATGAGCGTGCCGATCGACGGCTCGTCTTCGACGACGATCACTACCTTACGAGCCCCAGCCTGTGAGTGCCCCCCAGCGTTCGTCACGCGTCGCCTCCAACCTCAGTGCGAGCAGCGGCGATGCCCTAACTACGAATCGTCATCATTCCGTTGTCCGCCCGATGCGGCTTTGCCGGGTTGAGACCGCGCGCGCTATCGCTATCCGCTTCTCAGCCGCGCACGCTTTCTTTATGCGACGCGATGTCGAGCTCGGGCGCGCGAGCTTTATTGATGTGCTCGATCGGGTGCTCGATAAAGGCATCGTCATCGACGGTTGGGGCACTGTTTCGGTCGCCGGCATCGACCTGATAGGGATCGATGGCTGGGTCGTCGTAGCCTCGATACACACGTATTTAAGTTACGCGGAGTCACTTGGGTTGAGTCCGCGCGTTCCGACGAGCGCGTCGCCCGGTGAACAGTTGGCCTAGAGGCTTATTCCGCAGCGGCGCCCGCATTCGGCGTTAGGTACCGCTCGGCATGGCCGAGCGGACTCGCAACGCGAAACACGAACGCGATCAGGAACGTGAGCGCCCCGATGACCGCGTAGATGAGGCGCACGTCGCCGGTGCGCTCGATGAGCACCCCTCCGACGAGCGCGCCGATGGGGTTCGCCGACCATGCCAGGACCATCGCGATGCTGATGATTCGGCCGAGCATCTGGTTCGGCACGACGGCCTGGCGAAGCGACGCGGTGTTGATGTTGAAGAGAATTCCGAAGCCTGAGGAGAGAGCCCACAGCACCACGCCGAGCCACAGCGACGTCGTGTATGCGAGGGCGATCACGAGCAGAGCAGAGAGCATCAGCGCGCCGAGGGCGACGTTGCCAAAGGACCAGCGCCTCCGGAGCGGACCGGCCGCCAGCGATAGCGCCACCACACCGGCGCCGCCCGCCGCAAACAAGAGCGCGACCTCACTGTCCGACGCGCGGAGCCCCTCCTTCGCGAAGAGCACGAGCTGCGCGAACACTGTGGCGTCGACCATGTTGATCATTGCCATCATCAGCGAGATATTGCGCAAGACGGGGTGCGCAAGGACATAGCGCAAGCCTTCGACGATGTCCTGGCGGATGCTCGTCGCGCGCTTGGTGATGGGCGCGTTAAACGGGCGCGCGATGATCGACAGCATCACGGCCGAGACGACGAAGGAGGCGGCGTCCAGGAGCAGGATTGTCTCGACAGAGGCGAAAATGAGCAGAGCTCCGGCGGCAAGCGGACCGAGCACGGATGCGGCGGCAAAGCTCGCTTGGATCCGGCCGTTGGCGCTGATGAGTTCTCGGGTGTCGACGAGGCTAGGGATCGCGCCGAACTCCGCGGCCACGAAAAAGATCGAAAGCGTCGACGAGAGGAACGCAACGGCGTAGATCCACCAGAGCGACAGGAGGCCGGCGGCGTACCCGATTGGGACGGATGCGATGGTCGCGGCGGACAAGATATCGACGACGATCATGAGTCGCTTGCGGTCCGTGCGATCCGTCCATGCGCCGATCGCCAGTCCGAAGAGGAGCTGCGGCGCCGTGTAAATCGCGAGCGTCGCGCCGAGCGCCAGCGCCGAGCCGGTGAGCTTGAAGACGATCAGAGGCAGCGCGAATTGCGTGACGGAATTGCCGAAGTTCGAGACCGTCTCCCCGGTCCAGTACTTCCAGAAGTCGCGGTTCAGTCGGCAGCATCTCCCGTCGCGGCCTTCTTCGGTCCTTGGCCGCCACGTCGTCCCCGCCCGCCGCGACGTCCTCGGCGAGTGCGCTTGCGTGGGACCGCTGTGGCCGGATCGATGGACGCCGCGACCGCCGGAGCGGCGATCGTCGGGGCTGGAAGCGCTTCGAGCTCGGTCGCCGGCAAAGCCGCCGTAGCCGGTCGGACTTCGCCGTTCAGTCGGTCGAATTCTCCGAGGACCGTCCGCACCTCTTGGTGCGTCTGGTCGATCACGAACCCGGCCTTCTTCCCGTGCTCCTCAGGACGCATCACGCCTCGCTCGACGGCCCGGCGCATGGTCGACTCGAGCGCGTCGCCCTCGACGCGCGACAGAAGCTCGGCGAAGAGAGCCTGGTTCACCCAGTCGATCCGCTCTCCCTTGGCGCGCGTCGACGCCACGAAGTTGAAGAGGTGGACGATCGAGGCCGCGGCCTGCCGTGCGTAGACGACCAGCGGGTGCCCTTCCGCGAGCCAGCACATCGTGATTTGCCGACCTTCACGTTCGACTTGCTCCGTCTGGATCGCGCCGCGTTCCTCGGCGATGTTGAAAAGCGTCTCGAGCAGGAGCCGGCGCTGCGACCGACCGCGTGCCAGACCGCCGGGCTGGTCCGCCCGAGAGAGCGGGTCGAGAACGGCCTCGACCGCCGGGATACGGCGGGTGTCCTTGCTCGTCACCGTGTCGATGCGGCGCAACACCCTGACGAGATGGAAGATCGTCTCGGCGACGAGGGCGGACGACATGTTCGGAGCGAGCATCTGCTTGGCCTTCGCGCGGGCGCGACCCTCGAGCTTTGCGAGGACCGTTCCCTGCTCGATGCCGGCGTCGATACGCTGCTCGAGGACGCTCGATGCTTCCTTCTGCGAGAGCGGGACCACGCTCGTGACGAAGTCGCCACGCGGCATGGCACGCGCGTGCAGGGCCACGAGCTGATCGAGGAGGAGCACCGCGAGACGCCGCTGCTCCTTGTCGGATTCCGGCGAGGCCGTTGGAACGACGGCCGGAACGTGCGGCTCGGTTCGTACCCGCGCCGGTAGACGACCGCGCCGTTGCGGCGTCCGCCGCGCGAGCTCCGCGGGCGGTTGTGGTTTGTCCACCTGCGTGTCGTCGGCTCGCAGCGCGGTGCGCGTCCACCGCGCCTGAGGGATCAGGTCCTCGAGTAGGAAGACGTCGTCGCGTAGGTACGGCGAATCGCGGAGCTCGTTCGCGAGCGATTTGTCGCCCGCGATCAGGTAGACGTGTTTGTCCTCGTCCTTGATCGCCTTGCAGAGCGCGTTCAGGTCGCGGTCACCCGACACGATGAACCAGTACGCGAGGTCGGGGCGCTCCTTGTAGAGCAGCTTGAGGGCTCGCGTGATCAGGACCGCGTCGGAGCGGCCTTTGAGGAGCCGCCCGCTCATGCGCTGCGCAACGGCAATGGGTTCCATCCCCGTGAACTCGAGCGCCATGAG
>Ga0209161_10002320_pt1 | contig 15603 bp, 13 predicted proteins | sample GraSoiAngelo_155_FD_186169 | JGI IMG/M metagenome (GOLD analysis project Ga0209161, IMG submission 186169) | Grasslands soil microbial communities from the Angelo Coastal Reserve, California, USA - 14_1009_13_30cm (SPAdes) (version 2) | ecosystem: Environmental > Terrestrial > Soil > Grasslands...
GGGTCCGAGGTGCTCATCGGCTGAGCAAGGCGCTCTAACGCGTTGAAAAACCGTCCGCGATGTCCGGTTACGCACGCGGTTGTCCACGGGTCGGTCACAGGGTCTGTGGAAGGTTGGAACGGAACGTGCGCGCGGCCACAATATCGCTTAAGGTTTACTCCTAGGCTTGAACTCAACCCCGAGCGGCCGACCAATCTCGAGGGGGATGACCTCGGTCGCGGGTCGTGTGGCGGACGTCGCACGGAGGTGTTCCCATGGACCGACAACGAATCTGGATCACGCTGGTAGGCGGGTTCTTACTGCTGATCGCTGGGGGGTCTATTGCCTGGGCAGTCGTTCACCCCCCGGATGTTAACCCTGACGACTTCACACCGGTCCAGGCAATCGACAATTCGTACTTTCCGCTCCCTGTGGGAATGTTGTTCGTCTATACAGGCACCAAAGAGGGGGTGCCCACGCACGACGAGATCTGTGTCACGCCCAGGACGAAGTTAATCGAGGGCGTCCAGATCACTGTGGTTCACCACCTCTCCTTCGCGGGCAGCTCGCTGGACCTGGTCGAAGACACGGAAGACTGGTTCGCGCAGGACGTCTTCGGCAACGTCTGGTACTTCGGAGAAAATACGATTGAACTGCCGAGCGGCAGCACGGAAGGCTCCTGGCAGGCGGGAGTAAACGACGCGGACGCGGGTTTCATCATGCTCGCGGATCCGCACGTGGGAGACCGGTACTACCAGGAGTTTGCCCGCAATGTGGCGGAGGACCAGGCGAAGGTGCTCAGCCTGGACGAATCGGTGACCGTCCAAGGCACGACCTACGACCACGTCCTCCTGACCCGCGAGACGAGCCGGCTCGATCCTGGCGTCGTGGAGCACAAGTACTACGCACGGGGCGTCGGATTCGTTCTGGGCGTGACGGTCAAGGGCGGGGATGAGCGCACGGAGCTGCTCAGCCTGGGAACCTGCGGCGAGTAATTTCAGTCCCGCGCGGGTCCACGGTGCCTCCGTAGATGGCGGCGATCATTGCGCTTCCCTCCTGAAAGCGCTCAGAAGACCGACGAGCGCATTTCGGACCCACGAGTTGATGAGGGTGAGATAGCCGACGATTACAAACACCCCGACCGCGGGATACGGACTTGAGGCATCAACCCTGCACGGTCCTGCCACAGCACGTGTGGAAAAATCGCCGCGCGATCGCTCGTGGTATTCTTCCAACGATGTCGCGCATGAACGTGGTCGGTCTCCTCCCGAGCGAGCTCGAAGATCTCGCCGTCGAGCTGGGCGCGTCGCGATACCGCGGGCGCCAGCTCGCGACGTGGATCTACCGGAAGGGTGAGGTCGACCTCGCGGCGATGAGCGATCTTCCGAAGGACTTCCGGGCTCGGCTGGCCGAACGGGCGGCCGTCGAGGTCCCGGAGCCCGAGCGTGTCACGGCCTCCCAGGACGGCAGCCGGAAGCTCGTCTTCCGGCTGGGCGACGCGAGCCGGATCAGCTCGGTGCTCATGCCGGACGACGACCGCCTGACCCTCTGCGTCTCCACGCAGGTGGGCTGTGGGTTCGAGTGCCGGTTCTGCCTGACGGGCGTGATGGGCTTCGCGCGGAACCTGAGCGCGTCCGAGATCGTGGGCCAGGTCCTCGCCGCCAACCGTCTCCTCGAGGGCGGCCAGCGGGTGACCCACATCGTCTTCATGGGGATGGGCGAGCCCCTGGCCAACTACGCGGCGCTCGTGCAGGCGCTCAGGATCCTGACGGACGCCAAGCTCGGCCTCGGCTACTCGCCGCGGCGGATCACCGTCTCGACCGTGGGGCTCGTGCCGGGAATCGAGAAGCTCGGCCGGGAGAACCTCAAGGTGAACCTCGCCATCTCGCTCCACGCCGGGTCGGACGAGGTCAGGTCACAACTCATGCCGGTCAACCGTTCGTGGAACGTCGAGACACTCATCGCGGCCGTGCGGAAGTACCCGCTCGCGCCGCGCCAGCGCGTCTTCTTCGAGTACGTCCTGCTCGACGCCGTCAACGACGCACCCGAGGACGCCCGGCGCCTGGTACGGCTCCTCCGCGGAGTCCGGGCGAAGGTCAACCTGATTCCCTTCAACGACTGGGAAGGGGCCCCGTTCTGTCGGCCGGCGCTGCCGCGGATCCTCGCGTTCCAGTCGATCCTGCTCGACGCCGGGCTCACGACGACGGTGCGGTGGAGCAAGGGCGAGGACATCGGCGCCGCGTGCGGCCAGCTGAGGGAGCCGGTGTCGGCGTGAGCCCGCGCACGGTCTCGTTCGCGACGCTCGGGTGCCGGCTCAACCAGGCGGACAGCCAACAGCTCCAGACCGTGCTCGAGTCGCGCGGCTTCCGCACGGTGCCCCTCGGCGAGCCGGCGGATATGGTCGTGGTGAACACGTGCACGGTCACCGCCCGCGCCGAGTTCTCCGATCGCCAGGCGATCCGGCGCGCGGCCCGGGTGAGCCCCCGCGCACGGCTCGTCGTGACGGGCTGCTGGGCTCAGACGAGCCCGGAGGACGTCGCGCGTCTCCGCGAGGTGGATCTCGTCGTCGGCAACGCCGACAAGCACCGCCTGCCCGACCTGCTCGACGGCCTCGTCGGCGAGCGGGTTCACGTCTCCGACATCGCCCGCGCGCGGACGCTCGACGTGGCGCCCCTCGCGCGGGTCAACGGCCGGTCGCGTGCGTTCCTCAAGATCCAGGACGGCTGCCAGCATCGGTGCGCCTTCTGCATCGTGCCGTTCGCCCGCGGTCGAAGCCGGAGCCTCGAGCCGAAGGTGGCGCGCGACCAGGCGCGGCTGCTCGTCGAGGCGGGCCATCCCGAGATCGTGCTCACCGGCGTCGACATGGGCCACTACGGCGCCGACCTCGTCCCGCGGGCGACTCTCGCCGCGCTCGTCCGCGAGGTCGCCGAGGTCCCGGGGCTCCGCTGGGTGCGACTGTCCTCGTTGCTGCCCGCCTACTTCACCCCCGAGCTGCTCGAGGTCGTGACGGGGTCGCCGGTCGTGGCGCCGCACTTCCACATCCCGCTCCAGAGCGGGAGCGACCGGATCTTGAAAGCGATGCGGCGCCCGTACAACGTAGAGATGTACCGACGGCTCATCGAGCGCCTCGCCACCGCGATCCCGCAGCTCGGCCTCGGCGCCGACCTGATCACGGGATTCCCCGGCGAGAGCGGCCGAGAGTTCGACGAGACCGTCGCCCTGGTCGACGGGCTGCCGTTCTCCTACCTCCACGTGTTCCCATACTCGGCACGGAAGGGGACCGAGGCCGCCCGCTTCGCCGACACGGTGGACGAGCCGACGATCGCTCGCCGCGCCCGTGTGCTGCGAGAGCTCGGGCGCCGGAAGAACGTGAAGTTCCGCGCGCGGATGGTCGGGAGCATCCAGGAGGTGCTGGTGCTCGAGACGCGGGAGCGCGCGACCGGAAGGCTGACCGGCCTCACCGGCAACTACGTCGAGGTGCGCTTCGAGGGCTCCGACGCGCTCACGGGGCGCCTCGCGCGCGTGCGCGTGACCGACGCAGAGCGCGAGCGTACTCTGGGGGAGCTGGCGACCGAATGAAAGCGAACGACCCGACGATCGGGATCATCGGCGGCAGCGGGCTCTATGAGCTCGAGGGGCTGACGGACGTCCGGTGGCGCCGCGTCCGCACGCCCTTCGGCGCGCCGTCGGACGCCTACTGCGTCGGGCGTTTCGCGGGGCGGCGCGTGATCTTCCTGCCGCGCCACGGTCGGGGCCACCGGATCATGCCTACGGAGCTGAACTTCCGCGCGAACATCTGGGGCCTCAAGGCGCTCGGCGCCGAGTGGGTGATCTCGATCTCGGCGGTCGGCAGCATGAAGGAGGCGATTCGGCCGCTCGACCTCGTCATCCCCGACCAGTTCTTCGACGCGACCCGCCGGCGCGTCGCGTCGTTCTTCGGCGACGGCATCGTCGCCCACGTGGGGATGGCGGAGCCGGTGTGCGCCGACCTCGCGACGGCCCTCGAGAAGGCCGCGCGCCAGACGGGGGCCGCGGTCCACCGCGGTGGCACCTACCTCTGCATCGAGGGACCGCAGTTCTCGACCAAGGCGGAGTCGCGTGTCTACCGGGGCTGGGGGATGGACGTGATCGGCATGACGAACATGCCGGAGGCGAAGCTCGCGCGCGAGGCGGAGCTCTGCTACGCGACGCTGGCGCTCGCGACCGATTACGACGTGTGGCACGAGACGCACGCGGCGGTCTCCGTCGAGGCCGTGGTCCAGAACCTCCTGAAGAACGTCGCGACGGCGAGGGAAGTCCTCCGCGCCGTGATCCCGACGCTCGCGCCGCCCCGCACGTGCGCGTGCGGGCACCTCCTCGAGAACGCGGTGATCACGAGTCCCAAGGCATTCCCGCCGAAGACCCGGACGCGGCTCGCGCTCCTGCTCGACCGCTACTTCCCCGCGACGGGACGCCGGGTTGGCTGACCTCCTCGTCGTCGGCTCGGTGGCGCTCGACAGCGTCGAGACGCCTTTCGGCAAGGTCCACGACGTCCTCGGCGGCTCGGCCACCTACTTCTCTTACGCCGCGAGCTTCTTCACCCAAGTCCGGCTCGTCGCGACGGTGGGCGAGGACTTTCCGGAGGCGCACCGCCGGATCCTCCAGGACCGGGGCGTGGACCTCAGCGGCCTCACGACGTCGAAGGGGCGGACCTTCCGCTGGATGGGGCAGTACAGCTACGACCTGAACGAGGCGAAGACCCTCGACACGCAGCTCAACGTGTTCGCCGAATTCCGCCCGTCGCTCGGCGACGGGTTCCGGCGCGCACCGTTCGTCTTCCTCGCCAACATCGATCCCGAGCTCCAGCTCGACGTCCTGCGCCAGATGCAGGACCGCCCCCGCCTCGTGGCACTCGACACGATGAACTTTTGGATCCAGGGCAAGCAGGAGGCGCTCCGGCGCGTCCTCACCGAGGTGGACGTGGTCACGATCAACGACGCCGAGGCGCGCCAGCTGGCGAGCGAGCCCAACCTGATCCGCGCGGCACGGGCGATCGCCGCCATCGGCCCGCGAACCGTCGTCGTCAAGCGCGGCGAGCACGGCGCCCTCTTGATGTCCGACGGCGCCTTCTTCTTCGTGCCGGCCTACCCGCTCGAGTCCGTCTACGACCCGACCGGCGCCGGCGACACGTTCGCCGGCGGGTTCATGGGCTACCTCGCGGCGCAGGAGCGGACCGACGCGGCGGCGCTGCGGCGCGCGCTCGTGTACGGCTCCGTCATGGCGTCGTTCACCGTCGAGGACTTCTCGCTCAGACGGTTGACGCGCCTCGGGCCCGCCGACATCGCGGAGCGGTACGCGGCCTTTCACGAACTGATAAGGTTGGAGCCGTGAGCGGCGGAGCGGCGACGGCCCGGGCCAAGTACGGGCGCCTCGTGGAGCTCCTCCGCGGGATGGAGAGCGTCGTCGTCGCCTTCTCGGGCGGCGTGGATTCGACCCTGCTCGCGCGGGCGGCGAAGGACGCGCTCGGGGCGCGCGCGCTGCTCGTCACGGCGGACTCCGAGACGTACCCCGGGCGCGAGCTGGAGGAGGCGACGCGGCTCGCGCGGCTCCTCGGTGTGCGCCACCTCGTGGTGCGGACCGAGGAGCTCCGGAATCCCGAGTACGCGAAGAACCCGGTGAACCGCTGCTTCTTCTGCAAGGAGGAGCTCTTCACCAGGCTCGCGCCCATCGCGGAGCGGGAAGGCTGCCGCTCGCTCGTCTACGGCGCCAACATGGACGACCTCGGCGACCACCGGCCGGGGATGAAGGCCGCGCAGGAGCACGGCGTCCGCGCGCCGCTGATCGAAGCCGAGCTCTGGAAGGAAGAGATCCGCGCGGTGAGCCGCGAGCTGGGTCTCCCGACGTGGGACAAACCCTCGTTTGCGTGTCTCTCCTCCCGCTTTCAATACGGCGACAGGATCACGCCCGAGAAGCTGCGCCAGGTGGACGCCGCCGAAGAGTTCATGCGCTCGCTCGGTTTCCGCCAGTTCCGCGTCCGTCACCACGACCGCCTCGCGCGACTGGAGATCGCGCGCGAGGAGATGGCCCGGGTGTGGGAGGAGGGTCGTCACGCGGCGATCGTGACTCGCTTCCGCGAGATCGGCTATATCTACGTGACGGTGGATCTCGCGGGATTCCAGTCGGGGAGCGCCAACCTGCTGCTCTCGCTCGGCCGGAAGGCGACGGGTGGATAGGGAAGCCGTCCGCCGGCTCCTCGCGGACCTCGCGGCGGGGCGGATCGACGTGGACACTGCGGTCGCGCGCCTCCGAAGCCTGCCCTACGAGGACCTCGGGTTCGCCAAGGTCGACCATCACCGGGCGGTCCGGACCGGCGCGGCCGAGGCGGTGTACTGCCCGGGAAAGACGCCCGAGCAGGTGGTCGCGATCCTCGCCCGGCTCGCCCACCACCACACGAACGTCATCGCCACGAGGGTGGGCGGCGACGTCGCCACAGCGGTCGCGGCCGCCGGGCTGCCGCACGCGTACCACGCCGACGCGCGGCTCGTGATCGTCAGGCCGGAGCGCGGGGAAGGGGTGGGGCTGATCGTCGTGGCGGCCGCCGGGACCGCGGACCTGCCCGTCGCCGAGGAGGCGGCGCTCGTGGCCGAGACGCTCGGCAACCGGGTCGAGCGCGTCTACGACTGCGGCGTCGCCGGGCTCCACCGCCTGCTCGAGCATTACGACCTCCTGGCCGACGCCAACGCGATCGTCGCCGTCGCCGGCATGGAGGGGGCGCTGCCGAGCGTGATCGGCGGGCTCGTCGACCGTCCGGTCATCGCGGTGCCGACGAGCGTGGGGTACGGCGCGTCCTTCGGCGGTATCGCGGCGCTCCTGGCGATGCTCAACTCGTGCGCGCCCGGCGTGTCGGTCGTCAACATCGACAACGGGTACGGCGCCGCGCACCAGGCGAGCCAGATCAACCACCTCGTCGCAAAGATTCGATGACTTCGCCCTGCCAGGCCCACAAGGCCCGGTGGGGGGCGGCTCGACCACGCGGCGGGCGCGCGCATGGCCCGTTGCGGCTGGGCTCCACCGCGGCGCGTAGCGTCCGCGTCCGACGCGGCGGGAACGGGTCGAGCGGCCCCCCACCGGGCCTTGTGGGCCTGGCAGGGCGCTGGCCATCTCGCATATGAAGATCGCGTATTTCGACTGTCCGAGTGGGGCGGCGGGCGACATGATCATGGCGGCGCTGGTCGATGCGGGTGCCTCACTCGATGCGCTCAGGAGCGAGCTCAGGAAGCTCCCGCTCGAGGGCTGGGAGCTCGTCGGGCGCGAGGTGCGGAAGGGGGCCTTCCGCGCCACCAAGGTGGACGTCGAGATCGACCCTCACGCCCACCCGCACCATCGCGCGCTCGGTGACGTCCTGGCGCTCCTCGAGCAGAGCGGGCTCGGCGCCGCGGTCCGAGAGAAGGCCGCGCGGGTCTTCACACGGCTGGCCGACGCCGAGGCGCGCGCCCACGGGACGACGCGCGACCGGGTCCGTTTCCACGACGTCGGCGCCGTGGACGCCATCGTCGACGTGACCGGTGCCTGCGTGGGGCTCGAGCTCCTCGGCGTCCAGGCGGTTCACGTGTCGGCGCTCCCGCTCGGCGGCGGGGTCGTCGACGGGCCCCACGGGAAGATGCCCGTCCCGGCGCCCGGCACGGCCGAGCTCCTCCGCGGCTTCCCGGTGGTCGACACGGGCGTGAAGGCGGAGCTGGTGACGCCGACGGGCGCGGCAATCCTGACGACGCTCGCCCTCTCGGCCGGGCGGATGCCGGCGATGATCGTGGCGGCGGTCGGCTACGGGGCGGGGACGCGCGACCTGCCGGGCATCCCGAACGTGCTGCGCTGCTTCGTTGGCGAGACGGTGGACGCCGCCCCCGGCGACGAGACCATCCTCCAGGTCGAGACGACGATCGACGACATGTCGCCACAGCTCTACGAGCCGCTCATCGAGCGTCTCTTCGAGGCGGGCGCGCTCGACGTGTTCCTCCAACCGGTCGTCATGAAGCGGGGCCGTCCCGGGGTGGTGGTCACGACGCTGTGCGCGCCCGACCGGATCGACGACCTCTCGCGCGTGCTCTTCGAGGAGACGAGCACCATCGGCGTCCGGTGGTCGGAACGGCGGCGCACCCGGCTCCAGCGCGAGAGCGTGACGCTCACGACGGCCTACGGGGCGATCCCGTTCAAGGTGTCGCGGCTCGGCGGCCGCGTCGTCACCGTCACGCCCGAGTTCGCTGACGTCGCGCGCATCGCGCGCGAGAAGTCGCTGCCGGTGCGCGAGGTGCTCGACCAGGCGCGCGCCGACGGCCGCCGGCTGCTCGGCGGCTGACGCCGCCCGCGGGGCGCCAGGGCGTCCCGATGCCGGTTGACAGGCCGACGGGCGCGGCTTACCCTCTGACGCTGCAGGCCTAACCGGGCGTCCCGCAACCTGTCCGACTTCCGGAGGACGAGTCGTGAAACTGCCAGTGAAGATGACGATCAACGGCCAGAAAACGAGTGACGAGGTCGAGCCGCGCCTTCTGCTGGTGCACTACATCCGGGAGGTCGTCGGGCTCACCGGAACCCACGTCGGCTGCGACACGAGCCAGTGCGGCGCGTGCACGATCCTCATGAACGGCCAGGCGGTGAAGGCGTGCACGATGTTCGCGGTCCAGGCCGACGGCGCCACCATCACGACGATCGAGGGCCTCGCGAGGAACGGCGAGCTGCATCCGATCCAGCAGGGGTTCTGGGAGAAGCACGGGCTCCAGTGCGGCTTCTGCACGCCTGGTATGATCATGACCGCCTACCAGCTGCTCGAGCGCTATCCGAAGCCGACGGAAGAGCAGATCCGCCACCAGCTCGAGGGCAACCTCTGCCGCTGCACCGGCTACCACAACATCGTGAAGGCGATCGAGTGGGCCGCCGAACACATGGCCGGAAAGAAGTGAGGGGACGCCATGGCTACCGTCGCCGAGGAACGGCTGTTCGGGAAGTCGATCAAGCGCCGTGAGGACCCGCGCTTCATCACGGGGCGCGGCCAGTACGTGGATGACGTCAAGCTCCCCGGAATGACGTACGCCGCGTTCGTGCGGAGTCCGCACGCCCACGCGAGGCTCAACAAGGTCGACGCGGCGGCCGCCAAGAAGGTGCCCGGCGTCCTCGCCGTCTACACGGGAGCGGACGTGAAGGTCGGCGGGCTCCCGTGCGGGTGGATGCTGCCCGATATCAAGGTGCCGCCGCGACCGGCGCTCGCGCAGGGCAAGGTGCGGTATGTGGGTGAGCCGGTCGCGATCGTCATCGGCGAGACGGCCTATGCGGCCAAGGACGGCGCCGAGGCGGTCAAGGTGGCGTATGAGGCGCTGCCGGCGGTCAGCAACGCCAAGAAGGCGCACGAGACGGGCGCGCCCCAGCTCTTCGACAACATCCCGAAGAACCAGTGCTTCTACTGGACGATCGGCGACAAGACCGCGACGGAGGCCGCGTTCAAGTCGGCCGCGACCGTCGTGCACCAGGCGCTCCTCAACCAGCGGCTCATCCCGAACGCGATCGAGCCGCGCGCGTGCATCGCGTCTGTCTCGCCGGCGACGGGCGAGCTCACGCTTTGGGTGACGTCGCAGAACCCGCACGTCCACCGCCTCTTGATGGCGGCGTTCGTCCTCTCGATCCCCGAGACCAAGATGCGGGTCATCGCGCCCGACGTGGGCGGCGGCTTCGGCTCGAAGATCTTCGTCTACAACGAAGAGGTCGTCGTCTCCTGGGCGGCGAAGACGCTCGGCCGGCCGGTAAAGTGGACCGCGGAGCGGCGCGAGAGCTTCCTGAACGACGCCCACGGCCGCGACCACGTGACCGAAGCCGAGATCGCGCTCGATCATGACGGCAAGGTCAGCGGTCTTCGCGTGAAGACCCACGCGAACCTGGGCGCATACCTCTCCACGTTCGCGCCGCTGATCCCGTCGTACCTCTACGGTCCGCTGCTCTCGGGTGTCTACAAGATCCCGGCGATCTTCTGCGAGGTCTGGGGGATGCTGACCGACACGGCGCCGGTCGATGCGTACCGCGGCGCGGGGCGCCCCGAGGCGACCTATCTGCTCGAGCGCATGATGGATCGCGCCGCGCGGCAGCTCCGGGTCGACCCGGCAGAGCTCCGGCGCAAGAACTTCATCCCGAAGTTCACCGACGGCGCTCCCTACCAGACGCCCGTGGCGTTCGCGTACGACAGCGGCAACTACGAGCCGGCGCTCCGGCGCGCGCTCCAGCTGGTCGGATACGACCAGACGCGCAAGGAGCAGCTCGCGCTTCGCCCGAAGGGGAGATACATCGGCATCGGCGTCAGCACGTACATCGAGGCATGCGGTCCGGCGCCGTCGGCCGTCGCGGGCTCGCTCGGCGCGGGCGCGGGCCTCTGGGAGTCCGGCCAGGTGCGCGTCCATCCGGCGGGCGCGGTGACCGTGTATACGGGATCGCACTCGCACGGGCAGGGGCACGAGACCACGTTCGCCCAGCTCGTTGCCGACGAGCTCGGCATCCCGATGGAGCAGGTCGAGATCGTCCACGGCGACACCGCGCAGATCCCGTTCGGGATGGGGACGTACGGGAGCCGCTCGGCGTGCGTCGGCGGCAGCGCCATCGTCAAGTGCCTGGACAAGATCAAGGAGAAGGGGCGGAAGATCGCTGCGCACCTGCTCGAGGCCAACGAGCAGGACCTCGACTTCGCCGGAGGTACCTGGACGGTGAAGGGCTCGCCCGACAAGAAAAAGACGTGGGGCGAGGTGGCGCTCATGGCCTACCTCGCGCACAACATCCCGAAGGGCATGGAGCCCGGCCTCGAGGCGACGAGCTTCTACGATCCCGTCAACTTCACGTTCCCGTTCGGCGCCCACATCGCGGTCGTCGAGGTGGACCCGGAGACGGGCGCCGTGAAGATCCTCAAGTACGTGGCGGTGGACGACGTCGGCCGGGTCATCAACCCGATGATCGTGGACGGCATGGTCCACGGCGGTATCGCCCAGGGCGTGGGGCAGGCGCTCTGGGAGCACGGCGTCTACTCCGAGGACGGGCAGCTCCTCACCGGCACCATGATGGACTACGCGCTGCCGAAGGCCGACGCGCTCCCGAGCTACGTGACGGAACGCACCGTGACGCCCAGCCCGATCAACCCGCTCGGGGTCAAGGGCGCGGGCGAGACGGGGACCATCGCCTCGACGCCCGCGATCGCGAACGCGGTCATCGATGCCCTCGAGCCGTTCGGGCTGACGCACCTCGACATCCCGCTCACGCCTCAGAAGATCTGGAAGGCCGTCGCGGCCGCCAAGAAGAAATAGAAGGAGGCGCCACGCATGTATCCCGCAGCGTTCGACTACTACGCGCCGAAGCACATCAAGGAAGTGCTGGGGCTCCTCGGCAAGCTCAAGGACGACGCCAAGGTCCTCGCGGGCGGCCATAGCCTCATCCCGATGATGAAGCTCCGACTCGCCCAGCCGAAGCACCTGGTCGATCTCCGCAAAGTGTCGGGGCTCTCGGGCATCAAGCTGAACGGCAAGGCGTTCGCGATCGGCGCGATGACGACCCACTGGGAGATCGAGTCGTCGGCCACCGTGAAGTCGAAGCTCCCGGTGCTCGCGGAGGTCGCGAGCGTCATCGGCGACCCGGCCGTCAGGAACAAGGGGACGCTCGGCGGCTCGCTGGCTCACGCCGACCCTGCCGCCGACTGGCCTGCGGCGATGATCGCGCTCGACGCCGAGATCGTCTGCGAGGGGCCGAAGGGCAAGCGAAAGGTCGCCGCGGACCAATGGTTCCTCGGGCTCATGGCGACGGCGCTCCAGGACAAAGAGATCCTCGTCCAGGTCCGCGTGCCGCTGCCGGCGGCGGGCTCGGGCGCAGCCTACATGAAGTTCCCGCATCCGGCGTCGCGTTTCGCCGTCGTGGGCGTCTGCGCGGCGGTGACGCTCGACAAGCAGGGAACGTGCGTCAAAGCCAGCGTCGCAGTCACCGGCGCCGGCACCAAGGCGGTGCGCGCCAAGGGCGTCGAGGCGGCGCTGGTTGGCAAGAAGCTCGAGGCGGCGGCGATCGAGGCCGCCGCGCAGAAGGCCGCGGAGGGCGTGGACGTCCAGGCGGATCTCCAGGGCTCGGTCGAGTACAAGGCGCACCTCTGCCGCGTCTTCGCCAAGCGCGCGATCACGGAAGCGGTGAAGCGCGCAGGCGCGTAACGGGCGCAGGCCGGGACGCTTCCCTCGACCACGCTAGCCACCCGACCCGTCGCGAGCGTATCGGGCGCGCCGCGCCCGATAGACGCCCAGAGGCTACGGGTCTCGGAAAGCGTCCCGGCCTCCGCCCATCCGCCTCCGAACGCTCCCCAGCCCCGCCGACTTCGTCCCCACGCTTCACGGCTTCTCGGATGATCGCGGGGATCGTCCTCGCCGCCGGATTCGCCCGCCGGATGGGACGGCAGAAACTTCTCCTCCAGCTCCAGGGCAAGCCGGTCGTCCGTTGGGCGGTCGAGCGTCTCCTCTCTCGCGTCGAGGACCTCGTCGTCGTCACGGGCCGGGACGAGGCCTCGGTCCGGGAAGGGCTGGCCGGGCTCGCCGTGCGCTTCGCCCTGAACCCGCGGCCCCAGGAGGGACAGGGCAGCTCGATCGCCGTCGGCGTCGCCGCGCTGACGCCCTGGACGCGCGCCGTGCTGATCGCGCTCGGCGACCAGCCGAGGACGCCCGACCCCGTCGTGCCGGCGCTGCTCGCGGCCTTCGCCCGCAGCGGGAAGCCGATCGTCGTGCCCGTGTTCAAGGGAGTGCAGGGGACGCCCGTCATCTTCGCGAGAGACGTTTTCCCGGAGCTGAGGCGGCTCACCGGCGATGCCGGGGCGCGCTCGGTGGTGGACGCGCTGCCCGCGCGCGTCGAGCGCGTCGCGTTCGACCTCCCGATGCCGCCCGACGTCGACACGCCCGAGGACTACGCGAAGCTTCATGTACAATGACTGGACATGCGTGACGAGATTCGGAAGATCCAGGAGCTGATGGAGGCGGCCGACTACGTGACGGACGCACCGATCGCGACGTCCGTGTACCTCGCGATGCGCCTCCAGAAGCCGCTCCTCATCGAGGGGCCGGCGGGCGTCGGGAAGACCGAGGTCGCCAAGGTCATGGCGCGGATGCTGGGGACGAACCTGATTCGGCTCCAGTGCTACGAAGGGCTCGACGCCTCGACGGCGCTTTACGAGTGGAACTATCAGAAGCAGCTCCTGCACATCAAGCTCGAGGAGGCCGGGCACAACAACCGCGCGATGGACGAGAAGGAGCACGAGATCTTCTCCGAGCCTTTCCTGCTGCGGCGCCCACTCCTCCAGGCGATCACGCAGGACTCTCAGTCGCCCGTGCTGCTGGTCGACGAATGCGATCGGTGCGTGACGGCGAACACACTCGTCGCGACGAGGGCAGGGCTGAAGCGTGCCGAGGATGTTTGTCGAGGAGACGAGCTCGTGAGTTTCGATCCGGAGGAGTTCAGGGTCGCCCGTGCGACGGTCAAGAAGGTGATCCCGCGGGAAGCTTCGACGGTCCTGCGGGTCTTGGTTGGTGGGCGATTTCTCGAGGTGACTCCGGAGCACCGGTTCCTCCGCACCTCGGATACTGGTAACGAGATTGTACGCGCTTCGGACCTGCGGGTGGGCGACCGGATTCCTCTCCATAAGGCGCTCCACCTGAGGAAGATCGAGGAACCCCGCTTCGAGTTTCTCGATAGCATCGTGAAGCTCGCGCCGGCGGGCAGGGAGCTGCTGCACTCCGCGTACAAAACCTCGGGAAAGAGTTACGACGAACTGGCGGTACGTGTCGGCGTCTCTAGAAACCACCTCCGGAACGTGATCCAGCCACGACCTTTCAGGGACTCGCTGCGCGCGGGGGTTCTAGATCGGCTGTCTGCGGAGCTTGAGCTTAACGGAAGTCTGTCGCTGGGCAGCTACGCCCGGGGTCTTCGGATCCATCAGTCAGTGGCCTTCTATGAGGTACTTGGCTACATCGTCGCCGACGGGTGCTTCACGAGTGACCGTCTGTCCATTGCCGACAAAGATCGAGACAACCTGGACGTCTATGCTGCGAAGTTCGAAGAAGCATTCGGAGACCGGCCAAGGATTCTGAAAGGACCCCACAAGAACTACGAGCTGACTTACCACTCGCTCCCACTGGGGCGGTTCCTCAGGAGAGTCCTTGGACCGGGGATCGCTCGCAGCAAACGGCGGAGGCTGCCGGACTTCGTATTCTCGCTACCCCCAGGGAAGCGCGCGGGGCTTGTCCGGGGGTTCTTCGACGGCGAGGCTTGGGTGGCACACCACCAGGTGTCGGCAGTATCTTCGTCGCCATACCTTCTCGTGGGAATCCAGCACTTGCTGAGCTCGCTTGGGGTGGACAGCCACATTTCTCGGACTCATTCGAATTCCCGGAGCTTCGGCAAAGGCCCGTACTTCGTCCTCTCGGTGTCCGACGTCGGGGCCTTTGCCGATGCCGTGGGTTTCTGCTCACCGGCCAAGCAGAGGCTTCTTACAGAGCGTCGCATCGACGTCTCGCCTCGGAAAGAGACTCTGCCGAGGGAACGCGTCGCGCGCGTGCTCACTGGGCTCTGTGAAGAGCGGGTCCTCCACCGGGTACCCTTCCATCAGACTGTTTACGACGTGCTCTCCGGACGGATTCAGCCCAACGTGTCGGCGGTTCGGAGGATCGCTGACGCGTTTGCCTCGCCGGAGTTGAGAGAACTGCTGGAGCGAGAGCTGGTCCTGGGTGAAGTCACATCGATCGAGACGATCGAAGGCACCCAGACCGTCTTCGACTTCGTGCTGGAAGGACACCCGTACTTCGTCGCCAACCAGATCATCACCCACAACTGTGACGAAGAATTCGAAGCATTCATGCTCGAGATCTTTTCCGACTGGCAGGTGACGATCCCCGAGATCGGGACGATCAAAGCCACCCATCCGCCGCACGTGGTCATCACGTCAAACCGCACGCGCGAATTGTCGGACGCGCTCCGGCGGCGCTGCCTCTACCTCTGGATCGACTACCCGTCGCTGGAGAAGGAGACTCGGATCATCGCGCGCAAGGTGCCGGGAATCAACGCCCGGCTGTCGCGCGAGATCGCGAAGTTCATGGAGACGCTCCGCCAGGTGCGCCTCGCGAAGGTGCCGGGGGTCGCCGAGACGCTCGACTGGGCCCAGGCGCTCGCCACGCTTCACGCCGACCATCTCGACGAGTCGGTCGTCGCCGAGACGCTCGGCTGTCTCCTGAAGGACGCCGACGACATGAAGCGGTTCCGCGCGGAGGTCGCCAAGGCGGGGTTGACGCCTTTCGTTCCAGCCCGGAGCTAGCACGATCGCGCGCGAGCTGTCGACGGCGGTCGCGCGGTTCGCGATGCTGCTCCGGCAGCGCGGGCTCCCCGTCACCCTCATCCACGCGACCGATGGAGTGCGCGCGCTCGATCACCTCGACATCGGCGACCGCACCGAGCTCTACCTCGCCTTCAAGGCGATCTTCGTGGGCCGTCCCGAGGAGGTCCCGGTCTTCGACCGCTGCTTCGACGCGTTCTGGCGGGCCGAGCCGGCCGAGGAGGGGATCCCGGGATTGATCCAGGTCCCGCCCGCCGAGGCGCCGGAGGGCGACG
>Ga0209161_10002321_pt1 | contig 15602 bp, 14 predicted proteins | sample GraSoiAngelo_155_FD_186169 | JGI IMG/M metagenome (GOLD analysis project Ga0209161, IMG submission 186169) | Grasslands soil microbial communities from the Angelo Coastal Reserve, California, USA - 14_1009_13_30cm (SPAdes) (version 2) | ecosystem: Environmental > Terrestrial > Soil > Grasslands...
CCGTTCACGAAGAGGTCGAAGAAAAACGCCATGGCTACACCGCCGCCAGCTCGCGCGCCTCGCCGACCTGGCGGATGGCCAGCTCCGTGCGCACAGTGGCCTGGCGCCCGTCCTGGTAGGTGATCAGCGAGGTGACGCCGACCGCCGGGGCCTTCGAGTAGAGGGCGTCGATGATGTCCGCGTACTTCTTGGCCACGAAGCCGCGGCGGACCTTGCGCGTGCGGGTGACCTCCTCATCGTCAGGGTCGAGCTCCTTGTGCAGGAGCACGTACTTGTGGATGCGCGTGCCCTCGGGCAGATCACGGTTCACCCGCTCCACCTCCTGGGCGATGAGGTCGTAGACTTCCCGCTTCTGCGCGAGGTCCGTATAGGTCGTGTAGGCGATCTGGCGACGCTCGGCCCACTTGCCCACGTTTTCCATGTCGATGTTGATCATGGCGCCCACGTAGGGACGGTCCTGGCCGACGACCACCGCTTCCTTGATGTACGCGCTGAACTTGAGCTTGTTCTCGATGTACTGCGGCGCGAACTTGGTGCCGTTCGCCAGCGCGGTGACATCTTTGGCCCGGTCGATGACGACGAGGTGTCCGTCCTGGTCGAACAGTGCCGCGTCGCCCGAGTGGAGCCACCCGTCGCGAATCGTCGCGGCGGTCGCCTCCGGATTCTTGTAGTACCCGACGAACACACACGGGCTCCGGCTGATGACCTCGCCCGTCTCGGTCAACCTGACCTCGGTGTTGGGGAAGGGTTTGCCCACCGTGCCGAGCTTGATGTCCCCATCGCGTTGGACGCAGGAGACGCCGCCGGCCTCCGTCTGGCCGTACACCTGCTTGAGGTTGATCCCGATGGCGCGGAAGAAGAGGAAGACCTCGGGGCCGAGGGGCGCCCCGCCCGTGTAGGCGTAGCGGGTGCGCCCGAAGCCCAGGTGGTCGCGGAGCGGGGCGAAGACCAAGAACTCGCCGAGGGCGCGGAGCAGGCGCAGCCGGAGCGAGAGCGGCTGCTTCTCCATCGTCCGCCGCGCCGACTCCTCGCCGGCAGGCATGAGCCACCGGTAGAGGTAACGCTTCACCCAGGACGCGTCCGCCATCTTGACCTGGACCGTCGAGACCAGGTTCTCCCAGATCCGCGGGGGAGCCACCAGGAAGTGCGGACCGATCTCCCGTAGATTCTCGAGCACCGTTTCGGGACGCTCGGGGCAGTTGACCGTGCAGCCGACGATGAGGGAGCCCGCCAGGGACCAGAACGTGTCGCCGATCCAGGCCGGGGGAAGATAGGCCAGCATCTGGTCGGTCCGATCGTAGTGCTCGATCTGGAGGATTCCCTCGATCGCGCTGACCAGGTTGGAGTGCGAGATCATGGCGCCCTTCGGGACGCCGGTGGTGCCGGAGGTGTAGCAAAAGAGCGCAACGTCCTCCGGTCGCGTCGCCCCCACCAGCTCCTCGAACAGCCCCGGCCGCTCGGCGTCGAGCTTCCTTCCCCGTTCTTCGAGCTCCTCGAGGCTCATGAGGAGCGGGTCGCGGTAGTGACGGAGCCCCTTGGGGTCCTCGTAGATCACCCTCTCGACCTTCTTGAGACTCCCCTTGAGATCCAGGATCTTGTCGACCTGCTCCTGGTCCTCGGTGAAGACGACCTTCGCGTCGGCGTGATCGATGACGTACTGGATCTCCCGGGCGATGGAGTCCTGGTAGACGGGCACGGGGACTCCGCCCACCGCCTGGGCGGCCACCATGGCGGCGTACACCTGCGGACGGTTGTCGCTCAGAAGGGCCAGCTTGTCGTCGCGACGGAAGCCCAGGCTCACCAGGCCGAGGGCGATGGCGCGGACGTGCGCGAGGTAGTCCGCCCAGCTCCACTCCTGCCAGATGCCCTTTTCCTTTTCCCGAAGCGCCGACGCACCCGGATGCTCTCGGGCGTTCTTGAGCAGGAACTGCGGAAGGGTCATCGCCGGCATCGGAAGCCTCCTAGGCGCCGGCCTTCGTCCCGAGGTAGGCCTTGACCACCTGCGGGTTCGCCTTGACCTCGGCCGGGGTGCCCTCGGCGATCTTCTCGCCGAGGTCGAGCACCACCACGCGGCGAGAGATGTCCATGACCACCCCCATGTCGTGCTCGATGAGGATGATCGTGGTCCCCCACTCGTCGTTGACGTCGAGGACGAAGCGGGCCATGTCCTCTTTCTCCTCGTGGTTCGTCCCGCCCATCGGCTCGTCGAGCAGCAGCACCTTGGGGTGGAGCGCGAGGGCCCGTCCCAGCTCCACCCGCTTCTGGAGCCCGTACGGGAGCGAGCCCACCGGCCGCTTGCGAATGGCCTCGATCTCGAGGAAGTCGATGATGTCCTCCACCACCCGACGGTGCGCGACTTCCTCCCGCCGGCCGGGGCCCCAGTAGAGCATGGAGCGCAACACGCCGTTCTTCATGTGGATGTGGCGACCGAGCATGAGGTTGTCGACGACGGTCATGCCCCGGAAGAGCGCAATGTTCTGAAAGGTGCGGGCCACGCCCAGGGCGGCGACGCGGGGGGGCGAGAGCCGGGTGAGCTCGTGGCCGTCGAGACGGATGGTGCCCTTCTCCGGGTGAAAGACGCTGCTGATGCAGTTGAGCAGGGTGGTCTTGCCCGCGCCGTTGGGACCGATGATGGACAGGATCTCGCCCTCCTGGACGTCGAGGCTGACGCGGCTGACGGCCTGGACGCCGCCGAACGCCTTCGAGACGTCGCGGATCTCGACGAGCGCGCTCATACTTCGGAGGGGGCCTCGACGGCCCCCTCCGAGGCCTCCCCCAGAACCGATTGCGCGGGCAAAGCCCGCGCTCGAACCGCTGCGATCCACTGTGCCATGTCATCTCGTGACCCACGACGGGGGACTGGGTCTCGAGCCTTCCGACGCTCCGCGGGGCTCGAATCGACGCTTCGAGCGCCGGCTCCGCCGGCGCAACCCCGTCCGGGGGGGAGGCATCGGAAGGGGGGCACAGCCCCCCTCCGAGTATTCACGAGAGCCATCGCTTGCGGCGCCGGTAGTGCTTCACGTCGCGGTAGCTCTTCCGCTGGCCGACGCCGGAGAGCCCCAGGTAGAACTCCTTGATGTCCTCGTTCTCGCTGATCGTCCTGGCGTCGCCGTCGAGGACGATCCGCCCGTTCTCCATCACGTAGCCGTATTGAGCGAACCGGAGCGCCATCGTGGCGTTCTGCTCGGCGAGCAGGACGGCGACGCCCGCCTCACGGTTCATGCGGCTGACGATCTCGAAGATCTCGTTCACCAGCATCGGCGCCAGGCCCATCGAGGGCTCGTCGAGCAGCATGAGCTTGGGCCGGGCCATGAGCGCGCGGCCGATCGCCACCATCTGCTGCTCGCCGCCTGAGATGTAGCCGGCCCTGACCTGGCGCCGCTCCGCCAGCCGGGGAAAGTAGTGATACACGAGCTCGAGCTCCTGCTTGGTCGAGTGGCCGTTGCGCCGCGTGTAGCCGCCCGTGAGGAGGTTCTCCTCGACCGTGAGGTGCTCGAAGACGTGCCGGCCCTCCATGACCTGGACGATTCCGCGCTTGACGACCTCGGCCGGGTCCTTCCTGTGGATCGGCTGCGCCTGGAACTCGATCGTGCCCTTCGTCACCTCACCGCGCTCGGTCCGGAGCAGCCCGGAGATCGCCTTCAGGGTCGTGCTCTTGCCGGCGCCGTTGGCCCCGAGAAGGGCGACGATGCCCCCCTCGGAGACGCAGAGCGACACCCCTTTCAACACGAGGATCACGTGGTCGTAGATCACCTCGATGTTGTTGACCGACAACAGCGGCCGGGTGGTCCCGCTCACGGCGCTCACGACTTTCTACTTCTCCTTGGCGCAGTCGCGCATGGCGTAGCCGAGCTTCTTCCCCTCCTCGACGGCCGCGGTCTCGATCTTCGCGCGGACGACGTCGCGCATGGGCGAGATCCAGTCAGACACGATGGTCCATTTCTTGCCGTCCCACTGCTGGATGAGCACAGGCCCATTGCCCTCGTGATCCTCGCAGGTGACCTTGATCGGGTGCGTGAAGCCCTTCACGCCCAACTGCTCGAGCCGCTGCTCGGTGAGATTGAGGTTCTCCATGCCCCAGCGGACCTGCTCGCCGGTGAGCGGCTTGTTGCCGTATTTCGTCATCGCGGTGCGGATCGCCTCGGCGGACAGCATCGCGTTGACGAGGCCGCGGTTGTAGAGCGCCTCGCCGACCGCGTCCTTGTTGCCGCCGCCCTTTCCCTTGTCGTAGACGAACTTGAAGAGGTCCGCGTGGACCTTGAAGTTGGTGCCCGGCGCGTGGAACGTCGCGCCCTTGTAGCCCTTCGCGCCGTCACCGGCCGGGACCACGTCCGACTCGTTCGCTGACCACCAGTTGCCGATGAAGTGATCCATCTTGAACCCCTTGGACGCGGCCTCCTTCACCGCGACCTGGTTCATGACGCCCCAGCCGGACATGAAGATCCAGTCGGGATTGATGCGGCGGACCTGCAGCCAGGTCGCCCCCTGTTCCTGGCCCGGGTGGTCGACGGCGAGCAGCGTCAGCTCGAAGCCCATCTGCCGCGCCAGGGTCTCGAGGGTCGGGTTGGCCTCCTTGCCGTACGGACTGTTGTGGAAGATGTGGACGATTTTCTTGCCCCGGAGCTTGTCCATCCCGCCTTCCTGCTGCGCCATGTAACGGATGACCGCGGAGGCTTGACTCCAGTAGGTCGTCGGGAAGCTGAACACCCACGGGAACCAGCGCCCGTCGGCCGCGGCGGTCATGCCGTAGCCCATCGAGAAGACGGGGACCTTGTCCACCGACGCCTTCGGGATGAGCTGGTAGGTGATGCCCGTGCTGTACGGGTTCACCACCGCGGCACCCGTCGGGCCCTTGCCCTTCAGCTTCTCGTAGCACTCGATGCCGAGGTCCGTCTTGTACTGGGTTTCGCACTCCTCCCAGGTGAGCTTGACCCCATTGATGCCGCCGTCGCGCTCGTTGAGGAGCGTGAAATAGTCGACGAACCCGTTCGCGATCGGGATCCCGCTCGGGGCGTACGGCCCGGTCCGGTAGACGAGGAGCGGGATGAACATCTCCTTGGGCTGCGCCGGCGCGGCCGCCGCCATCGGCCCTGCGACGAGCGCGGCCGCTAGCGCGCCGCTCATCAGCGTTTTGAGAGTCATGAGTGTCCTCCTGGTAGCTAGTGGGGGAACGGCCACAGGCGCAGTTTCTCCTTGGTTATCTGCCAGAGCCGCGCCAGTCCGTGCGGCTCGACGATCAGAAAGAAGATGATGAGACCGCCGAACACCATCAGCTCGAACTGCTTCTGCAGGGCGACCGGCAGGCTCAGACCCATCGCCTGCGGCGCGTTCGTGAGGAAGATCGGCACCAGCACGATGAAGGCGGCGCCGAGGAAGGATCCGAGGATCGAGCCGAGGCCGCCGATGATCACCATGAACAGGACGAGGAAGGACAGCGTGATGTCGAAGGCCAGCGTCTCGGCACTGCCGAAGTAGAGAAAGACGAGCTCCGCGCCCGCGACGCCACAGTAGAACGAGCTGATGCCGAAGGCGAGCAGCTTCGTCCGGAGCGGCCGGACGCCGATGATCTCGGCGGCGATGTCCCGGTCGCGGATCGCCATCCACGACCGGCCCACGCGGCCGCGGACCAGGTTCTTGGCGACGAGCGCCCCGACGACGACGAGCGCCAGGGCCGTCACGTATCGCACGGGCGCCGTGGCGTTCGGGCCGGTGACGATCACCCCGAGCACGCTCCGATTGGGCGCCATGATCGTGCCGGACGAGGCGTAGTTCACGAACCACGGCACCTTGTTGAAGAGCCAGAGCAGGAAAAACTGGGCCGCGAGGGTCGCGACGGCGAGGTAGAAGCCCTTGATCCGGAGGCTCGGGATGCCGAAAACGAGGCCGACGCCCGCCGCGATGAGCCCCGAGAGCAGGAAGACGACGACAATGTTCAGCTGGGGGAGGGCCGTCGTGAGCTTGAACGCCGCGTAGGCCCCCACCGCCATGAATCCGCCGGTGCCGAGCGAGAGCTGCCCGGCGTACCCCGTCAGGAGGTTCAGGCCGATCGCCGCGAGCGAGTAGATCAGGAACGGGATCAGGACCGCCTGGAGCCAGTACTCGTTGGCCGCGAGCGGCGGGACGACGAACGCGGCCGCCGCGGCGAAGACGACGAACCACCGGTCCTGTGGGATGGCGAAGATCGCCTGGTCGCTGGCGTAGGTCGTCTTGAACTGCCCGGCTTCGCGGTAGATCATGTTCCTCTGAGGGGGGCTTCACACGCGTTCAATGATCTTCTCCCCGAACAATCCCTGCGGGCGGAACAGGAGGAACGCCAGGGCGAGCACGTAGGCGAACCAGTTCTCGATCGCGCCGCCAACGAGCGGCCCCCAGTAGACCTCCCCCAGCTTCTCCCCCACGCCGATGATCAGCCCACCCACGATCGCGCCCGGGACGGACGTGAAGCCGCCGAGGATGAGGACGGGCAGCGACTTGAGCGCGATGAGCGACAGGCTGAACTGCACGCCGCTCTTGGCGCCCCACATGATCCCGGCGACGATCGCGACGATTCCCGCCACGGACCAGACGATCATCCAGATCGTCTTGAGCGGGATGCCGATCGAGAGCGCCGCCTCGTGGTCGTCGGCGACGGCGCGGAGCGCCCGGCCGATGCGGGTGCGCTGGAAGAAGACGGCAAGCACTGCGACCAGGACGGCCGACGTCACCGCGGCGGACAGTTCGAGCTGGTTGATCTGGATCCCGGCGACGATGAACGACCGGTCGGGAATGCCGATGTCGAGCTTCTTGACGTTGGCGCCCCACACCATCTCGCCGAAGCCCTCGAGGAAGAAGGTCAGCCCGATCGTCGCCATGAACAGGATGATGTGCTCCTGGTTGACGAGCGGGCGGAGCACGACACGCTCGATGACCCACGCGAGTGCGACCATCACGGCGGTCGTCAGCACGAGGGCCAGGGCGACCGGCACGCCGCGCTCTATGAGGCCGACGAGCGTGAGCGCCGCGAACAGCACCATCGCGCCCTGGGCGAAGTTGAACACGCCCGAGGCCTTGAAGATGAGCACGAAGCCGAGCGCCACGAGCGAGTACATGAGCCCGGCGAAGACGCCGCCGATGAGCACCTCCGCGAAGAAGGCCGGCGAGCCCGCCATGTCCTTGAAGGGGGCGACGGCGATCCCGTAGAGAAGCTCAGTCATGACTCACGCCCAGGTAGGCGTCACGGACGGCCGGGTCCTTGCGGACCTGCTCGGGCGCGCCGTCGGCGATCTTGCGCCCGTAGTCGAGGACCGCGACGCGGTCGGAGATGTCCATGACCACGCCCATGTCGTGCTCGATGAGCGCGATCGTCGTGCCGAACTCGCCGTTGACGTCGAGGATGAAGCGGCACATGTCCTCCTTCTCCTCGACGTTCATGCCGGCCATCGGCTCGTCGAGCAGCAGGAGCTCGGGCTCGGCGGCGAGCGCGCGGCCTAGCTCGACGCGCTTCTGCAGCCCGTAGGGCAGGCGGCCGGCGGCCGTCTTGCGGATCGCCTGGATCTCGAGGAAGTCGATGATGCGCTCGACGAACGCGCGGTGCTCGAGCTCCTGACGGCGGGCCGGGCCCCAGTAGAGCGCCTCCAGCAGGAAGCTCCCCTTCATCTTGAGGAGCCGCCCCGTCATGAGGTTGTCGAGCACGCTCATGCCCTTGAAGAGAGCGACGTTCTGGAAGGTGCGGGCGATGCCGAGCGCGGCGACGTCGGGCGGCTTGAGGTGCGTCCGGTCCTTGCCGTCGAAAACGATCCGTCCCTCGTACGGATGGTAGAAGCCACTGATCGCGTTGAGCAGCGTGGTCTTGCCGGCGCCGTTGGGACCGATGATGGCCAGGATCTCGCCGTGACAGATCCCCAGGCTCACCTGGTTCAGCGCCACGAGCGCGCCGAAGCGGACGCTGACGCCCGCTACCTCGAGGAGCGGGCGCGCGTCGGGTCCCGTCACGGGCTCACCGAGTCCCCCGGCACGGCGACGTCACGAATCCTCACGTCGGCCCGGATCGTGCCGGTCCGGCCGTCCTCGTAGGTCACCTTCGCCTCCACCTCCACGTGCTCGCGGTCGCCGTAGAGCGTCTCGATGAGGGCGGCGTACTTCTGGGCGATGTACCCGCGCCGTACCTTGCGCGTCCGGGTGATCTCCTCGTCGTCGGGATCCAGCTCCTTGTGGAGGATCAGGAACTTGCGGATCCGGGCCCCGCGCAGCGCCTCGTCCTCGGCGAGGCTCCGGTTCACCCGCCCTACCTCCTGGTGGATCAGGTCGTAGACCTCGGGCTTCTGGGAGAGGTCGGTGTAGCTCGTGTACGCGATGTTTCGGCGCTCCGCCCAGTTCCCGACCGCGGCGAGATCGATGTTGATCAACGCGGTCACGAACTGGCGACCCTGCCCGATGCACACGGCCTCCTTGATGTACTGGGAGAACTTGAGCTTGTTCTCGAGGTATTTCGGCGCGAAGAGCGTACCGTCGGCCAGGCGCCCCACGTCCTTGGCGCGGTCGATGATCCTCAGGTCGCCGTCGTGGCCCACGATGCCCGCGTCGCCCGAATGCACCCAGCCGTCCTCGACGGTCTGGCGCGTCGCCTCCGGGTTCTTGTAGTAGCCCAGGAAGACGCCGGGGCTCCGGTAGAGCACCTCCCCCTCGGGCGAGATCCTCAGCTCGACATTCGGGATCGGCGTGCCCGCCGTGTCGAGCCTGACGTCTCCATTCTTCTGGACGGTGATGAACACGCTCGCCTCGGTCATGCCGTAGATCTGCTTGACGTTGACTCCGAGCGCCCGGAAGAAGACGAAGATCTCGGGGCCGATCGCCTCGCCGGCGGTGTAGGCGCGGCGGATGCGCCGCATGCCGAGGTTGTCCCGGAGCGGTCCGTACACGAAGAGCCGCCCGAGCGGGTAGAGGAGCCGGCGCCAGGCCGGCACGGGCTGGCGGCTGAGCCGCGCCCGCTCGATGTCCTGGGCAAGCTCGAGGAAGAAGTGGACCAGCTTTCGCTTGGGCCACGCACAGTCCTCGAGGCGGACCATGACGTTGGTGAGGATGTTCTCCCAGATGCGCGGCGGGGCGAAGAAGTAGGTCGGGCCGATCTCCTTCAGGTCATGGAGGACCGTGGCGACGCTCTCCGGGCAGTTGATCGCGAACCCCGTCACGATGGACTGTGCGTAGGAGAAAATGTGGTCGCCCACCCACGCCATCGGCAGGTACGACAGGATCTGCTCGTCGCTCTGGAGGCCCTCGAACTCCGCCGCGTTGCGCGCGGTCACGATCAGGTTCCGGTGGGAGAGCATCGCGCCCTTGGGGACGCCGGTGGTCCCCGAGGTGTAACAGATGATCGCGACGTCGTCCGGCTTGCCGCGTGCCAGCTCGTCGTCGAAGTACGTGGGGTGGCCGACCTCGAACTTCTTGCCGAGCTCCTGCAGCTCGGCCAGGCTCGTGAGGGAGGGCTCGCTGTAGCCCCGCATCCCGCGCGGGTCGTCGTAGATGATGTGCTCGAGGTGCGGGCACTGGGCTTTGATGTGCAGGAGCTTGTCCACCTGCTCCTGATCCTCGACCACCGCGAACCGGACCTCCGCGTGGTCGATGATGTACTGCGTCTCCTTCTCGATCGAATCCTGATAGATCGGCACGGGCACCCCGCCCAGCGCCTGGCTGGCCATGACGGTCCAGTAGAGCTGGGGGCGGTTGTCGCCGATGATCGCGGTCTTGTCGCCTCGCGTGAAGCCGAGCGCCGCGAGCCCGAGCGCGATCAGCCGGGCCTCGGCGAAGTACTCACGCCACGTGTATGACTGCCAGATCCCGTAGTCTTTTTCGCGGATCGCGACCTTGTGCCCGCGGTGCTCCGCGTTGCATCTGACGAGCTTAGGAAATGTGTCGCGGTCGGGTTCGAGCGCCTGCGGGTCCAAATCGCCTCCTCGACGTCGAGGGTCGTGAGCCCACTTCAGGGGGGCCGGAATCGAGTGGCGGAGAGTGTAGCCAAGAGGCTATCGAGTGTCAAGCATTTCGGCCGGTATGACAGGGACTTACGACGCGCCGCGCGTTCGCCGCACGATTCGACGCCGCATGATCGCGTCAACGCTGGGAAACGCCTTCTGCGCGGCGGGGGGGACCGCCTTCCAGTTCTCGGTGCCCGGCCGGCCACGGAAGTAGTCGAACGCCATCGCGCCGGGCCCGCCGGGCTTTCCCACGACGATCCGGCCGACCATTCCCGCCGCCTCGTGGGGCTGACAGAAGTAGTCGTAGACGCCCGGGACGGTGAGGGTCACGTCGTAGCGGTCGCCAGGGTTTACGAGGAACCCCGAGTCCCAGGGCGTCGCGCCTTCGGGGATGCGCAGCGAGTGGCCGTCGTTCTTCGGATGGTACGCCGTGGTCGTGTGGACGTTCGCGTCGACGATCCACCGCACCGTCTGTCCCGGCTCGACCCAGACGCCGATGGGGTCAAACCAGACGTCGGAGCCCTCCATGTCGCTCTTCATGTGGATCTCCGCGACGCGCGCCCCACGGGCGAGCCGAGCGACGGCGAGGCCGGCGAGCGCGAGCCCGCCGGCCGCGAAGAACCTTCGCCGCGTCAGCACGGAGCTACTTGAGCAACGCCTCCTTGTCTGCCGGGATGTACCAGAGAACGATGTGATAGTGAGGCTCGGGCACGCCCGGATGGCCCGCGTTGTAGTACATGTCGACGTGGTCCACCCCCTCCTTGGCGACGTTGAGGTCGTAGAGCTTCTTGTGAGCGTTCAGATCCTTCAGCGGGACCATGTAGACCGTGCTCACGAGCTTGCCCTCTCGGTCGTACGCGAGGAAAGGACCGGCCGGAAGCGTGGACGGCACGACGTAGAGCGTGCCGATGCCAGGGAGGAAATCGGGGAGCTTCACGAGGCTGCTCACCTTCTTGTACTCACCGCCGGGCGGTGCCGTCGTGAGCGACTGCGCCGTGGTCTGAGCGCCGCCGACGGTGAGCAGCACGGTAAGGGCGAGGAACGGGGTCAAGAACCAGGCAAATTCAAAGTTACTAAAGATGACGGCCAGAGCCCACCTGCTCGCCGGGACAAAACGGGACATCCTGAAGCTACTGATCAAACAGGAGCTCAGCGCCATCTCCCTGGCCAAGACCCTGGGGGTCAGCCCGGCCGCAGTGAGGCAGCATTTGGAGACCCTTCAGGCCCTCGAGCTCGTCACTCGCAGGAAGAGGGTCGCCACGCGACCGAGTCGGCCGACCTTCCTCTATCGGCTCTCCGCGCAGGGCGCCGGGATCCTTCCCAAGCGGTATGACCTGCTCCTCGGTCTGGTCGTCAACGTGATCCTCGAGCGGAACGGGCCGGGTGCCGTCGAGGAGATCATCCGCGCCGCGGCCGAGCGTCTCGCCGAGCGCGGGCGCCATCGGTTCCGACGCGGCGACGAAGCTGCGCACTCCAAGCAGCTCGTCGAGTGGCTCGAAGCCGAGCTCGCCTGGGAGGCCGACGTCGCGACCGATCGGACGGGACGGCGGATCACGATCCACCAGTGTCCGTTCCAGGACGTGGGGCGCGAATACCCGAACGTCTGCGGCGCGTTCTTCACGACGCTCCTCCGCGCGCTCGGCGCGGGCGCCGACGTCGAGCAGGCGCCGCCGCCGCCGCCGCCCGCCTGCTGCGCCTTCGTCCTCGGCCGGTAGCGGCCGGTCCCGCCCGCCTCGAGTCAGAGACAGGTGTGGTCGGTCGGCCGGCCGCGGAGCCGCTCCATGCCGTCGAGCATACGGGGCAGGTCCAGGGGCAGGTGCAGCTCGTTCCTGAACTCCTGATAGCAGCGCATCACGTTCGGCAGGATGCGCTCGGCGTCGCTCCACGCGGCGTAGACGCCGAGCTCGATGTCGCGCGCGGCCTCCTCGGCGGGCATGCCGGCTTCGAAGCGCTCGCGCGCCTCGCGACGGACTGTCACGAGGTAGTCGCGCATGCGCGTCAGCTCCCTCGTCGTCCCGATCGGGCCGTGGCCGGGCACGATCACGTCGGCGTCGTACTCGAGGAGCCGGTTCGCCGCCTTGATCCAGTTGCCGACGTGGCCCTGAAAGGCGAGCGGCGTCACGTAGTGGAAGGCGATGTCGCCCGCGAACAGGATCCGCTCCTTCGGCAGGTACGCGACCGCGTCCCCGACCGTGTGCGCGGCGAAGCCCGGGTGCCAGAGCTGGATCTCGCGGTCGCCGTCGTGGATGACGAGGTGGTCCTTGAACGTCACGGTCGGGAGCACCACCTTGAGCAGCGGGAACTCGCGCGCGAAGCGCGGCATGAAGCGCTGCAGGAGCGGGACGGGCGGGAAGCCGGGCTCGAGCGCCTCGCGGCACTTCTCGGAGGCGATCATGGTCGCGCCGCGGAAGAATCGGTTGCCGCCGGTGTGGTCGAGGTGATGGTGGGTGTTGACGAGGGTCGCGATCGGCTTGCGCGTCGTCTTCTTGATCGCCGCCACGAGCCTCCGCGTCATGGATGGCACCATCAGGGCGTCCACGAGCACGTTCCCCTCGTGGCCGAGGATGAGTCCCGCGTTGGAGACGCCGGTGTCGCCCACCGGGTCGATCCCCGACGCCTGGACGTAAGCGAAGACCCTCGGCCCCACCTCGAGCATCCCGCTCTTCCAGCGTGTCGGCACCTCGTGTCGCGCCATGGGTCGCCTACGTCATCGCCTTCTCGATGAGTGGCAGAGCGAAGTAGACGACGAACGCAGCCGCGACGAGGTAGACCATCCAGTGAACCCGCCGCCCCTTGCCGTTGAGGACCTTGATCGCGACGTAGGTCACGAAGCCCGCGCCGATCCCGTTGGTGATGGACCAGGTGAACGGCATCGTCAGCATCGTCACGAACGCGGGGATCGCCTCCTCGTAGTCCTCCCACGGGATGTCCCGCGCGATCGTCATCATGAAGAAGCCGACGACGATCAGCGCGGGCGCGGTCGCCTGGGCGGGGATCACGCTCGCGAGGGGCGAGAAGAACATGGCCAGGAGAAAGAGGACGCCCACGACGACCGACGCGAAGCCGGTCCTGCCCCCTTCCGCCACGCCCGCGGCGGACTCGATGTAGGTCGTGTTGCTGCTCGCGTTGGCGAGGCCGCCCAGGCCGGCGCCGATCGAGTCCACCAGCAGCACGCGGTTGGCGCCGGGGAGCCGGCCCCGCGCGTCGAGGAACCCCCCCTTGCCGCCGACGCCGATGATCGTGCCCATCGTGTCGAAGAAGTCGCTCAGCATGATCGAGAACGTCACGAGGACGGCCGTGACCACGCCGAGCTTCGCGACGAGGCCGAAGTCGAGGCGGCCGAACGTCGAGAGATCCGGCGGCTGCACGATCGCCGTCGGGATCCGCGCCGCGCCCGGCGTCGGGAAGCCCTTCCAGTCGGCGACGGCGCCGTTCAGGATGATCGCCACCAGCGTGGTGAGCACGATCCCGAGCAGGAGCGCCCCGCGCACCCGGCGCGCCATCAGCCACGCCGTCAGGACGAAGCCCACAAGGAACACGAGGATCGGCAGGCCGCGCATGGACCCGAGCGCGACGGGCAAGGGTCCCGACGGGGGCTTCACCACGAAGCCCGCGGTGAAGAAGCCGATGAACGCGATGAACAGGCCGATCCCCACGCCGATCGCCCGCTTGAGCCCAATCGGGACCGCGTCCATCACGGCCTCGCGGAACCGCGTGAGCACGAGCAGCGTAATGACCACGCCCTCGAGGAACACCACCGTCATCGCCTGGGGCCACGTGAGCCCGCGGGCCGCCACCAGCTCGAACGCCACGACCGCGTTGAGCCCCATCCCGGGCGCCAGGACGAGCGGATAGTTGCTCGCGAGCCCCATCGCCATCGAGAGCACGCCCGCGGTGAGACACGTCACCGTCAGCGTCGGCGCAAACGGCAGCCCCTTGCCCTCGAGCCCCGGGACGCCGACGTAGCCGAGGACGATGGGGTTCACGAAGATGATGTAGGCCATGACCATGAACGTGGTCAGGCCCGCGCGGAGCTCGGTGGCGAGATCCGTGGAGCGCTCCGCGAAACGGAAGTAGCGGGCGACGGCGCTCACGTGCGGAACTTCTTGAAGTTGACCGGACGCTTCTCGACGAAGGCATTCCGGCCTTCCATCGCCTCCTCGGTCTCGTAGTAGAGGTTGAGCGCGGTGTGGGCGAGCTGCGCCACGGCGGCGCGCTGCTCGGAGTCGATGTTGAACGATTGCTTGGCGAGCGCCAGCGCGGTCGGGCTCTTCTCGAGCAGCTCGGCGCACCACTTCTCCACCTCGGCGCGAAGCTCCTTGAGGGGAACGACCTTGTTCACGAGCCCCATCTCGAGCGCTTCCTGAGCCGAATACTGGCGGCAGAGGTACCAGATCTCCCGCGCTTTCTTCTCGCCGACGACGCGGGCGAGGAAGCCGGTGCCGTGGCCCGCGTCGACGCTGCCCACGCGCGGCCCCGTCTGCCCGAAGACGGCGTTGTCCGACGCGATGGAGAGGTCGCAGAGCACGTGGAGCACGTGGCCGCCGCCGATGGCGAAGCCGTTGACCATGGCGATGACGGGCTTCGGGATGTGGCGGATGGCGCTGTGCAGCGCTTCCACGTCCATCGGGCGCTGGTCCATTTGGCCTGCGGCGCCTGGCGCGTAGCCGCGCTGCCCCCGCTCCTTCTGGTCGCCGCCGGAGCAGAACGCCTTGTCGCCGCTTCCGGTGAGCACGACGACGCCGACGGCCGGGTCCCAGCGCGCGTCGAGGAACGCGTCGGTCAGCTCCGCCACGGTCTTCGTGCGGAAGGCGTTGCGCACCTCGGGACGGTTGATCGTGATCCAGGCGACGCCGTCCTTTTTCGCGTAGAGGATGTCCGTGTACGTCATGGGGCCTCCGCAACGTGCCGCGAGGTCATACCTTCCGCGGGCGCGGCGGGTAGAAGACCGGCTCCCGCCTCTCCTGCCAGGCCCGGTTGGCCTCGTCGATCTCCCAGGAGCCCATGCACTCGTTCTGCGCCTTCACCACGTCTTCGATCGTGGCCCGCGGATCGCGGTGGAAGGACTCGTGGAGGAGCCGCTTCGTGTGGGCGGCCGCGGTCGGCGAGGCGGCGCGCACCTTGGCGATGACGGACCGGAGCGTGCGGTCGAGGTCGGCGGCGGCGCACACCCAGTTGACGAGGCCGATGGCGCGCGCGGCCTCGGGGCTCACGTCGTCGTTGAGCAGCGCGAGCTCCTTGGCCCGGCCGAGCCCGACGATCCGCGCGAGGCGCAGCACGGCGCCGTCCGGGATGAGCCCGTGCCGCGTGGCGCCCAGGCCGATCACGGCGTCGTCGGTGGCGAGGCGCAGGTCGCAGGCGAGCGCCAGCTGGAGCCCGCCGCCGATCGAGTGCCCGTGCAGCACCGCGAGCGAGATCTTCGGCATGTCTTCGAGGCAGTTCAGCGCGCGGATCCAGTGGCGGTAGAACGCCTCGCCGATGGCTCCGGCCGCCAGCGCCTTCCGGTCCATGCCCGAGGAGAACGCCCGGCCGGCACCACGTACGACGACGAGAGTGACGGTGGGATCGGCAGCCGCCGCCTCCGCGTGATCGGCGAGCGCAGCGGCGAGGTCGGGGTTGAGCGCGTTGAGCACCGCGGGGCGGTTGAGCGTG
>Ga0209161_10002323_pt1 | contig 15597 bp, 13 predicted proteins | sample GraSoiAngelo_155_FD_186169 | JGI IMG/M metagenome (GOLD analysis project Ga0209161, IMG submission 186169) | Grasslands soil microbial communities from the Angelo Coastal Reserve, California, USA - 14_1009_13_30cm (SPAdes) (version 2) | ecosystem: Environmental > Terrestrial > Soil > Grasslands...
AGCAGAAGCTGCCGTACGTCTGCGTCACCGCCTCCGGCGGCGCCCGCATGCAGGAAGGGCTGCTCTCGCTGGTGCAGATGGCCAAGACCACCGCCGCCCTCACCGACCTCGCGGAGCGCAGGCTGCCCTTCATATCGGTGCTGACGGATCCGACGATGGGCGGCGTCTCCGCGAGCTTCGCGATGATCGGCGACGTGGTGATCGCCGAACCCAAGGCGCTGATCGGCTTTGCCGGTCCGCGGGTGATCGAGCAGACCGTGCGGCAGAAGCTGCCCGAGGGCTTCCAGCGCGCCGAGTTCCTGCTGGAGAAGGGCGCCATCGACATGATCGTCGACCGCCGGAAGCTGCGCGACAAGCTCCACGGCATCCTCTCCCTCCTGCAGGGGCAGCCCGCCGACAACGTGGCGTGACGCTGCTTTCCGACGTGGTGCGCACGTCGACCCAGGTCTCCGGCACGCCCGGCCGGCTCGCCAAGCTGCGGGAGCTGGCCGATTGCCTCGGGCGTCTCGAGCCGGGAGAAATCCGCGTCGCGATCCCCTACCTGAGCGGCGAGATCCGGCAGGGAAAGCTGTCGCTCGGTCATGCGAGCTTGCAGTCGGCGCGCGCCGCGCCTGCGCCGGCTCCTACCCTGGCGCTGCTGGAGGTCGATCGGGCCTTCGACGAGTTGAAAGCCATCAAGGGCAAGGGTGCCGCGGCGCGGCGCGAAAAGCGGCTCGCCCGATTGTTCGAACGGGCGACTGCGGAGGAGCAGGATTTCCTCGCGCGCCTCATCGTCGGCGAGCTTCGCCAGGGCGCGCTGGGAGGCGTCATGCTGGAGGCGGTCGCGGCGGCGGCCGAGCTGCCTGCGGCGCAGGTGCGGCGCGCGGCGAGCGTCGCCGGCGGCATCGCGCAGGTCGCCGAGGCGGCGCTCGCTGGCGGCGCGACCGCGCTCGAACGCTTTTCAATCCGGCTGATGCAACCGGTGCTGCCGATGCTCGCGCAACCCGCACAGGACGTGGAAGCGGCGCTGGCCGCGCTCGGCACCGCGATCCTCGAATGGAAGCTCGACGGCGCGCGCGTGCAGGTGCATAAGTCGGGCGACGAGGTGCGCGTTTTCACGCGCAACCTGAACGAGGTCACCGCCGCGGTTCCCGAGATCGTTGCGGCGGCGCGCGCGGTGACGGCGCGCTCGCTGATCCTCGACGGTGAGGCGATCGCCTTGCGCCCCGACGGCAAGCCCCATCCTTTCCAGGTGACGATGCGGCGCTTCGGCCGCAAGCTGGACGTGGCCGAGGTGCGCGGGGAGCTGCCGTTGTCGGTGTTCTTCTTCGACTGCCTGCTGCGCGATGGCGAGCCGCTCGTCGACAAAGGAGGCATCGATCGGCGCAAGGCCCTTGAGGCTGCGGTTCCGCAGAAAAACCTCACCCCCTGCATCGTGACCGCCGACAAGGCGCAGGCGGCAGCGTTCTATGCCGACGCCCTCGCGCGCGGCCACGAGGGCGTCATGGCGAAGGCGCTCGATGCGCTCTACGAAGCGGGCCGCCGCGGCGCGGGCTGGCTCAAGGTGAAGCGCGCGCATACGCTCGACCTGGTGGTGCTTGCCGCGGAATGGGGCCACGGGCGCCGGCGCGGCTGGCTGTCGAACCTGCATCTGGGCGCACGCGACCCGGCCGGCGGCTTCGTCATGCTGGGCAAGACCTTCAAGGGGCTCACCGACGAGCTGCTCGAATGGCAGACGAAAGAGTTCCTCGCCCGCGAGACCGGGCGCGATGACTGGACGGTGCGGGTACGGCCCGAGCTGGTGGTGGAAATCGCTTTCAACGACGTCCAGGAGAGCCCTCAGTATCCGGGCGGCCTCGCGCTGCGCTTTGCGCGCGTCAAGGGCTACCGGCCGGACAAGAGCCCTGCCGACGCGGATACGATCGAGACCGTGCGCCGCATCTACGAGGAGAGCCTGTCCTGAGGTCGCTCGACGACTGGCTGCGCTATATCGAGGCGCAGCATCCGGCCGCCATCGCGCTCGGCCTGGAGCGGGTAGGCGAAGTGCTCGGCCGCCTCGGCGTGCGCCTCGCGTGCCCGGTCATCACGGTGGGCGGCACCAACGGCAAGGGCTCGACCTGCGCCATGCTGGAATCGATTCTGCGTGCGGCCGGCTATCGCACCGGCCTGTACACGTCGCCGCATCTCGTGCGCTACAACGAGCGCGCGCGTATTGCAGGTCTTGAAGTAGATGACGGTCCTTTGTGCGAGGCGTTCGCGGCAGTCGAGAAGGTCCGGGGTCAAACCCCACTGACGTATTTCGAGTTCGGGACGCTCGCCGCTTTGTGGCTGTTCGCCCGCGGGAAGCTCGACGCAGCGGTGCTCGAGGTGGGGCTGGGCGGAAGGCTCGACGCGGTGAATGCGCTCGATGCTGACTGCGCAGTGCTGACGAGCGTGGGGATCGACCACGTCGAGTATCTCGGCGCCGACCGCGAATCGATCGGGCGCGAAAAGGCGGGAATTTTCCGCGCTGGGCGGCCGGCGGTGATCGCCGAACCCGATGCGCCGCGCTCGGTGTTGGAGGCGACGGGTTCTAAGCTTCTTGTCGGCAAGGACTTCGGCTATGCCGCGGAGGCCAATCAATGGACCTATTGGGGCCCGGGCGGACGCCGCGCGGGGCTGGCGTACCCGGCGCTGCGCGGCAAAGTGCAGCTGCGCAATGCCGCAGCCGCCCTGTGCGCGCTGGACGCATTGGCGCTGCCCATCGCGATGCAGGAGATCCGGCGCGGCCTTGCCGAGGTGACCCTGGCGGGGCGCTTCCAGGTCCTTCCCGGGCGCCCGCAGGTGATCCTCGACGTAGCGCACAATCCGCAGGCCGCGAAGACCCTGGAGCAGAATCTCGCCGCCTCGGGGTTCGCGCCGCAGACGATCGCGGTCTGCGGCATGCTGCGCGACAAGGACATCGCCGGCGTGCTGCGCGAGGTGGCGCCGCGCATCACGCGCTGGCACTTCGCTTCGCTGTCCGGCCCGCGGGCGGCGACTGCGGAACAGCTGAAGAAGGCCTTCCTGGAGACGGGGGCAAGGGCGCCCTTCGAGCTGCACGACTCTCCGCAAAAAGCCTTTGCGGCGGCGAAAGAGCGCGCGAATGAGAATGATAAAATCGTCGTGTTTGGCTCGTTCCTTACCGTGGGTGAAGTCATTGCATGGCTGAAGCTCAGGACGTCGACACGCTGAAGCGCCGCGGCCGCAGGCGGCTGGTCGGCGCGGTGGCGCTGGTGCTGCTCGCGGTGATCGTGCTGCCGATGGTGTTCGATCCCGAGCCGCGCGAGGCCGCGCCGCCGGTCAGCGTGAGGATCCCCGGCGAGAACGAGACCGCTTTCACCCCCAAGCCGAAGCCGGCCCCGGGGAAGAAGCAGGCGAGTGAAAAGGAATTCGTCGTGCAGGTCGGCGCCTTTGCGAACGCGGACGGCGTGCTCGCAAAGCTTGCCGCCGCCAAGATTCCCTACTACACCGAAGCTGTGAAAGGCAACCTCACCCGCGTGCGCGCCGGCCCGTTCCCGACGAAAGACGCGGCGGAGAAGGCGCTCGAGCAGCTGAAGGGGCTCGGCCTGCAGCCCGGCACGGTGACCACCAGGTCCGGATGAGCTGGCTCGATTACGTCGTCATCGCGGTGATCGTGTTCTCGATGGCCTGGGGGGCCTGGCGCGGCCTGGTGCATGAAGTGCTGTCGCTTGCCGGCTGGATCATGGCCTTCATCGCCGGCAATCTTTTCGCCGCGCCTTTGTCGGAGATGTTTCCCGCGGCAATGCGGCCGGAGCTTCGCGTGGTGGTTGCTTTCGTGCTTATCTTTGTCGGCACGCTGGTGCTCGCGGCGCTCGCATCGGCGCTGGTCACGAAGTTCATCAAGGTGTCGGTGCTGCACAGCTTGAACCGCTGGCTTGGAGCACTGTTCGGGCTCCTGCGCGGCCTGCTGATCGTCGTCGTGCTGGCCATGGTGGCGGGCCTCACATCGCTGCCGCGCAAGCCGGACTGGACGGACTCCGCCAGCGGTTATTCGCTCGCTCAGACGGTGACCCAGCTGAAACCGTGGCTGCCCCCGGCGCTCGCGCAGCGCTTGCGATATCATTGACCCTTAACCACACCCGGGACAGCTAGATCCGATGTGCGGGATTCTCGGCATCGTCGCGCGCTCGCCGGTCAACCAGCCGCTGTACGACGGGCTGCTCCTGCTGCAGCACCGCGGCCAGGACGCCGCGGGCATCGTCACGAGCGAGCGCAATTCCTTCCACATGCACAAGGCGCCGGGCATGGTGCGCGACGTGTTCCGCACGCGCAACATGCGCTCGCTGCCCGGCAACATGGGCATCGCGCATTGCCGCTACCCGACCGCCGGCTCGGCGTTCAGCTCGGCCGAGGCGCAGCCCTTCTACGTCAACTCGCCGTTCGGCATTGTCCTCGGGCACAACGGCAACCTGACCAATTCCGACCAGCTGAAGGAGGAGATGTTCCGCACCGACCTGCGGCACATCAACACCGGCTCGGACTCGGAGGTCCTGGTCAATGTGCTGGCGCATGAGCTGGAAAAGGCGTCGGACAAGCTGCGCCTCGAGCCGCAGACCATTTTCACGGCGATCGCGAACGTGCACCGGCGCGTCAGGGGCGCCTACGCCGTGGTGGCGATGATTGCAGGCAACGGCGTGCTTGCATTCCGCGATCCGTACGGCATCCGGCCGGCGGTGATCGGCTACAACGACACGCCGGCGGGAACCGAATACATGGTCGCGTCGGAGTCGGTCGCAGTGGACGCGCTCGGCTTCCGCGTGCTGCGCGATATCGGCCCCGGCGAAGCGGTGTTCATCGACGAGCACGGCAACTTCCATAGCCAGCAGTGCGCGCCGAACGCGAGCCTGAATCCCTGCATCTTCGAGTATGTCTACCTTGCCCGTCCCGACTCCCTGATCGACGGCGCCTCGGTCTACGAGACCCGGCTCAACATGGGCGAGAAGCTGGCCGAGAAGATCCGCCGCCAGTACCGCAGCCTCGAGGTCGACGTGGTGATCCCGATTCCCGATTCCAGCCGCCCCTCGGCGCTGCAGCTCGCGGCCGGCCTGGGCGTGCCCTACCGCGAGGGCTTCGTCAAGAACCGCTACATCGGCCGCACCTTCATCATGCCCGGGCAGGCGGTGCGCAAGCGCTCGGTGCGCCAGAAGCTGAACCCGATGTCGATGGAGTTCGCGGGCAAGAACGTGCTGCTGGTGGACGACTCGATCGTGCGCGGCACGACCAGCCGCGAGATCGTGCAGATGGCGCGCGAATCGGGCGCGCGCAAGGTGTTCTTCGCCTCGGCGGCGCCGCCGGTGCGCTTCCCCAACGTCTACGGCATCGACATGCCGACCCGCGCCGAGCTGATCGCCGCGCATCGCAGCGAGGAGGAGGTGGCGGGAGAGCTCGACGCCGATGCGCTCATCTACCAGGACCTCGACGCGCTGAAGGACGCGGTGCGCCGCGCCAATCCGAAGCTGAAGAACTTCGAGACCTCGTGCTTCGACGGGCACTACATCACGGGGGATATCACCAGCGACTACCTGCGCGACATCGAGATCCGGCGCGATGCCAGGCGCGACTCGGGGGACGACGCCGAAAGCGCGCAGCTCGATTTGAACCTCGCGGCCTGATATACTGACCTTCTCGCGCCGATTTGAGCCACAGCTTGCGGGCGCGTAATAAATGCCGCTAAAGCGTGCCGAGAAAAGCCCGGTCCGCTTAGTTCGCAAATGAGGCCGGGTTTTTTTATGGATAAAAAGGCGGATCTGGCAACCCTGGGCGTGCGCGCCGGGCAGGCGCGCACCGGGTTCAACGAGCACGCCGAGGCGCTGTTCCTCACCTCGAGCTTCGTCTTCGACAACGCCGAGCAGGCGGCTGCGCGCTTCACCGGCACCGAGGGCGGCTTCGTCTACTCGCGCTTCACCAACCCGACCGTGGCGATGTTCCAGGACCGCCTCGCCGCGCTCGAGGGCGCCGAGTCCTGCATCGCCACCGCCTCCGGCATGTCGGCGATCCTCGCCACCGCCATGGCGCTGCTGAAGAGCGGCGACCACATTGTCTGCTCAAGCGCGGTGTTCGGTGCGACAGTGCAGCTCTTCGGCACCATCCTCGCCCGGTTCGGCGTCGACACCTCCTTCGTATCTCCGACCCGGGTGGAGGAATGGCGTCGCGCGCTGCGGCCGAGTACCAAAATGCTGTTCCTCGAAACCCCGTCGAATCCGCTCACCGAGATTTCCGATATCGCGGCGCTCGCAGCGCTCGCCAAGGCCGCCGGCGCGCTGCTGGCCGTGGACAACGTCTTCTGCACGCCGGTGCTGCAGCGGCCGCTGGAGCTCGGCGCCGACCTCGTGATCCACTCAGCGACCAAGCACCTCGACGGCCAGGGCAGAGTACTAGGCGGGGCGGTGCTCGGCCCTGCCAGGCTGGTCATGGAGCAGGTGTTTCCGTTCCTGCGCACCGCGGGCCCGTCGCTCTCGCCGTTCAATGCCTGGGTGATCCTGAAGGGGCTCGAGACGCTCGAGCTGCGCATGCACGCACAGTCGGCCGCCGCCATGGCGATGGCGCGCTGGCTGGAGGGCCATCGCGCGGTGGCGCGCGTTTATTACCCCGGGCTAGCGTCCCACCCGCAGCACGCGCTCGCGCGGCGCCAGCAGCGTGCGGGAGGCGCGGTGGTGTCGTTCGAAGTGAAGGGCGGACGAAGCGCGGCGTGGAAGCTGATCGATGCGACCCGCCTGATCTCGATTACCGCCAACCTGGGCGACGTCAAGACTACCATCACGCACCCGGCTACCACCACGCATGGCCGGATCTCGGCCGAGGCGCGCGCCGCCGCCGGGGTCACCGAAGGACTGGTGCGCATTGCAGTCGGCCTCGAGGCCGTCGCCGACCTGCAGGCCGACCTGGAGCGCGGGCTCGCCTAGCCGATTAAAACCATGTGCATAAGGCCCTAGCCTTACTACCGCGGCGGTGGGTGACGGTCGCGCAGGGCGCCCTCCTTGCCGCGATCTATTTCGGGGCTGCCAGATTCGCCCTGCTGCTGGCGATCCCGCCGGGGTATGCAACGGCGCTGTGGCCGCCCTCCGGAATCGCCCTGGCGGCGCTTCTCCTCCTCGGCCCTCGCCTGTGGCCCGGCGTGTGGATCGGCAGCGTGCTCGCCAATCTGAGCATCGACGCTTCGATTCCGTCCGCGATCATCATCGCCACCGGCAGCACGCTGCAGGCGCTGGTCCTGTCGGCGCTCGTCCGGCGGCACGTCGGCATCCCGTATCGTTTCCGCCATGTTCAGCAGGTGGTGAAATTCTTTGCGCTGTCCGCGCTGGGCGCGACCATCGCACCCACCATGGCGCTGCTCCCGCTCGCGCTGTTGTATCCCTTGCCGGGCGCGGACCTGTTCGCCAACTGGCGGACCTGGTGGCAGGGCGACACCTCGGGCATCCTGATCTTCACGCCGCTGATCCTGAGCTGGAGCGTGCGCGGCGCGGTGCAATGGACGCCGCGCAGAGCGCTCGAGGGCCTGCTGCTCGCGGCCCTGCTTCTCGCCGCCACGCACGTGGCGTTCAGCGGCGGCGGCGGCCGCACCTTTGTCATCGTGCCGCTAATCGTGTGGGCGGCGTTCCGCTTCGGCCAGCGCGAGGTGACCACGGCAATCGCCGTGGTGTGCGCGCTAGCGCTCTGGTCTACCCTGAGCAGCGAGAGCGGGCCATTCGCCACCGCGCCGCTCAACGAGTCGCTGCTGCTGCTGCTGGCGTTCATCAGCACGGTGGTGTTCACCGGCCTGGTGCTGTGCGCGGTGATCAGCGAGCTCAATCGCGCGATGAGCGAGCTGCAGAAACGCCAGGGCGAGCTGCAGTCGCGAGTGCTCGAACGCACGCGCATGCTCGGCGAGAGCGAGCGACGCTTCCGGCTGATGGTGGAAAGCGTGGTCGACTATGCCATCTTCATGCTCGACAGCGACGGGCGCGTAGCGAGCTGGAATGCCGGCGCGCAGCGCATCCTCGGCTACAGCGCCGACGAGATCGTCGGCCAGAGCCTGTCGCAGTTCTACTCGCGCGAGGAGCTCGAGCGCGGCGAGCCCCAGGTCGAGCTGGGGGCGGCGAAGGCCGAAGGGCGTTTCGAGCAAGAGGGCTGGCGCGTGCGCAAGGACGGCTCGACGTTCTGGGCCAACGCGGTGGTCACCGCGGTGCGCGACGACACCGGCAAGCTCCTCGGCTTCGCCAAGGTGACGCGCGACCTTACCGAGCGCAACCGCGTCGAGGCCGAGCTGATCCGCGCCAAGGTGGCGGCGGAGAAGGCAAGCGAGGCAAAGTCGCAGTTCCTCGCCAACATGTCGCACGAGCTGCGCACGCCGCTCAACAGTCTGCTGATCCTCGCGCGCCTGCTCGCCGACAACGTGGGGGGCAACCTCACCACCAACGAGGTGCAGTTCGCGCAGACCATCCACGCGTCGGGCATGGACCTGCTCTCGCTGATCAACGACCTGCTCGACCTGGCGAAGATCGAGTCGGGCGCCCTCACCACCGTCAATGTCGCGCCGGGGCGGCTCGACGAGCTGCGCGAGGACCTCGAGCGCACCTTCGGGCAGGTCGCGCAGGGCAAGGGCTTGCAATTCTCCGTTTTCATCGACTCAGCGCTGCCGCCGCTGGTCAATACCGACATGGGGCGCCTCAAGCAGGTGCTGAAGAACCTGCTCGCTAATGCGTTCAAGTTCACCAAGGAGGGCCGCGTCTCGCTCGCCATCGCGCCGGCGCAGTCCGGCTGGACGCCGGGGCACGGGCGGCTCGACGCGGCGCGCTCGGTGATCGCTTTCTCCGTCGCCGATACCGGCATCGGCATCCCGGCAGACAAGCAGAGGATCATCTTCGAGGCATTTCAGCAGGCCGACGGCACGACGAGCCGGCAATACGGCGGCACCGGCCTCGGGCTGTCGATCAGCCGTGAGCTGACCCGCCTGCTTGGCGGGGAGATCCGCCTGTCGAGCGACCCGGGAAAGGGCAGTACCTTTAAGCTCTACCTGCCGCTCGCCGACGAACTTGCTTAGAAGCGGACCAGGCGCGGCTCGCCACGGGCGATTTCCAGGTAGCCGCCGCGCCTGTACCAGTCGGGCAGCACCCAGCGCTCGCAGCGCCGCGCGTCGACCTGCACGGCGTGGCGGCCCGGCCGATGGGTGTGCCCATGCACCAGGCGGCGAACGCCGTGGCGCCGCAGCGCCTCGCGCACGGCATCGCCATTCACGTCCATGATCGCGGCGGGCTTCGCCTGGATGACCGCCTTGCTTTTCTCGCGCAATGCCAGGATCGCGCTGCGCCGCTCGGCGACCGGCTGCGCCAGGAACTGCTGCTGCCAGGCGCTCGAGCGCGCCGTCGCGCGCCATGACTGGTAGTCGACGTCGTCCGTGCACAGGGTATCCCCGTGCATCAGAAGAGTCTTGACTCCGTTGATCTCTTCGAGGGTCGGATCCGCCAGAAGCTGCGCCCCGGTTTCCCTGCAGAACCGCTCGCCGATCAGGAAGTCGCGGTTGCCGTGCATGACGCACAGCCGCACGCCGCGCCGGGTCAGGTCGCGGAGGAGACCGGCGATCACGGCATTGAAGGCCTCGTCAAGGCCGTCATCGCCGATCCAGTACTCGAACAGGTCGCCGAGGAGGTACAGCGCGTCGGCGGAGCGCGCTTTGCCTTCGAGGAAGGCGATCAGGCGCTCGTTCGCTTCGGGACGATCCTCGCTGAGGTGGAGATCGGAGGCGAAAAGCGCGCGCACTACTTCCCGCTCACCACCGTCATCGACTCGATGACGACCGGCGAGCGCGGCACATCGCGCGGGAAAGGGCCGCCGGGGCCGGTCGGCGTCTTCGCGATCTTGGTGACCACGTCCATCCCTGAAACCACCTTGCCGAACACGGCGTAGCCATTGCCGTCGCTGCGCGGATCGCCCCAGTTGAGGAAGTTGTTGTCGCCGACGTTGATGAAGAACTGCGCCGTCGCCGAGTTGGGATCCGCGGTGCGCGCCATGGCCACGCTGCCGGGCTCGTTCTTCAGCCCGCCCTTCACGCCGGCCTGCGCCTCGTTGGCAATGGGCGGGCGCGTCTTCTTCTGCTTGAAGCCGCCATCGAAGCCGCCGCCCTGGACCATGAAGCCGTCGATCACGCGATGGAACACGGTGCCGTTGTAGTGGCCGTCGCGCACGTATTGCAGAAAATTTTCCACGGTTTTCGGCGCTTTCTCCGGGTACAGCTCGAGCCGGATCGTGCCGACGTTCGTGCGCACGTCCACCTGCGGCTCGGCGCCGAGCGCGGCCGGGACCACCGCGGCGGTCGACAGCGCGAAGAGATATTTGAGTTTCATCCTGCTCCTTCGTACAGAATTTTCCAGCGCCCTTCCTCCTTGATCCAGTACTGGCGCTTTCGCACGGTGTTCGACAGCGTGCTCGATCTGTAATCCTGCTCGAAGCTCACCACCACGAAGTCGCCCTCGCGCGGATAGCGGAACATCGCCACGCGCGACAGCTCGATCTTGATCCAGCTCTTGGCAGCGTTCACCGCGCGCTTGTGCGCGGCCCAGGCGGCGTAGTCCTGGCCGCCGCCTGCGCCGAAGCGCTGCGAGTAATGCCCGAGGTAGCGCTCGGTGTCGCGGCCCTGCCAGTCCGCGCGCCACTGCTCGAGCGCAGCGTTGAGAGAGCGGCGCTCGGCGTCGACCGATGCGGCATCGCTCCATTCGATCGCGTCGGCGATGATGACCGGCGTCGTCCCGACCTGCACGTAGCGTCCGATCGATTCGAGATCGGGGTTGGCGAAGACCAGGCAGCCGTCGCTCGCGCGCGGCGGGCGGCTGTAGAGCTCGGCCGGCACGCCGTGCAGCCAGATGCCGTGCCCTTTGCGTCCCCGCCGGCGGTCCCATTCGTTGGGGTAGTTGATGGGGAACGCGCCCGCGCCGTAGAAGTCGGTGAGCTTGCTGCGCGGCAGGTTTCCGGTGACATGGTAGACGCCGATGGGCGTCTTCTGGTCGCCCTCGCGGGTCTTCTCGACGCCGTTCTTGCCAAGGGTGACGTAGAAGTCCGCCACCAGCCGCGGCCGGCCCTGGTCGTTGCCAAACACGTAGAGCCGCGAGCGGCGCGAGTCGACCACCAGGACGTGCTTCTGCCCGGGATGAAGCTGCAGCACGTAGCGCGGCAGCCGGTCCTCGGAGGGGCGCGAGCGCATCGCCCGCAGGCGCGCCAGCGCCTCTTCGCGCAGGCCTTCGATGCGGTCCTGCGGCACCGTCTTGACGACGTTGCCGAAGGTCAGCAGCGGCCGCGAGCGCGCCAGCAGCAGGTCGCCGCGCACCAGGTACGCGAGGCGGAAGTTGGGATAGTCGCGGAGCAGCGCGTCGACGCGCTTCAGCGCCTCGTCGACGCGGTTCGCCTCGATCGCTTCGAACACCGCCGACAGGCGGTCTTCAGGGGTCGCGGCCGCTGCCGCGACGGCAAAGCCCAGCGCCGCCAGGGAAAGCAGAACTCTCCTCACCTGCCCGCCTTCTCTTCCCGGATCTGCCAGCGGCCATCGGCCTTCACCAGCTCCAGGGTCTTGGTGTTCGAGCTGGTGAGCTTGTCGGAGCGGTAATCCTGGCGGAACGTAACGCTCGCCTCGTTGCTGCCGCGCAGGGTCACTTTAGGGGAGTCGACCTTGACCTCGATCGACTTGGGCGCGGCGATGCGCTCGCGCCGCGTCTTCTCCCACGCCGGACGCGCCTCGCCGCCGGGAGTCTTGAAGTCCCCGGCGTAATAGGACAGATAAGCATTGGCGTCTTTCTTCGACCAGGCCTCGGCCCAGCCGTTGACGGCCTTCAGGACCTCTGCATTGGGATCCGCAGCAGGTTTTGCCGGCTCCTTCGGCTTGGACGGCTCCTTGACCACGGCCACCACCGTCGGCTCGCGCACCAGCTCGCGCACCAGCGAGAGCTTGTTTTTCGCCCCGCTGTTCGACGAATCGAGCTGCAGCGCCTTGTCGTAAGCCTGGCTCGCCAGCTTGGCGTAAACGTCGCCCAGGTTCTCGTAGGCGGTGGCGTAGCTCGGATGCGTGCGGATCGACTGCTCCAGCGCGGCGCGGGCTTTCTCGTATTGCCCCTGCGAGGCGTAGATCACCGCGAGGTTGTTGTACGGCTCCGGCAGCTCCGGGTAGTCCTGCGTGAGCCTGGTGAAGATTTCGATCGCTTCCTTGCTGTTGCCCTGCTCGGTGACGATGATGCCCTTGAGAAAGCGCGCCTGCGGATCGCGCGGCTTCGCCTTCAGCGCCTTGTTGACGCGCTCGAGCGCCTGCGCGTGCTGCCCGGCTTTAAGGAATTTGGAGGCGTCCTGCAGGTCGTCGCCGCGCGCCGCAAGCGCGCTGCAGAGCGCCGCGGCGCAAAGCGCGGTCAAGCCCCGGCGCAGGCGGGCGTACGGGGCGGCTGGTTTATGCATTGTGTTAATATTTTCAAGGCCCTACGAAAGCGCTGCATTCTAGACTAACCCCCGCGCCTCCACAACTTTCACGCCGGCGCGAGCCATGCTGAAGATCTACAACTCCCTGGGCAGGACCAAGCAGGAATTCGTTCCGCTGCGGCCGGGCGAGGTGCGCATGTACGTCTGCGGCATGACGGTGTACGACTACCTGCACCTGGGCCATGCGCGCATGCTGATGGTCTTCGATGTCGTGCAGCGCTGGCTGCGCGCGAGCGGCTATCGCGTCACCTACGTGCGCAACATCACCGATATCGACGACAAGATCATCCGCCGCGCGCTCGAGAACCGGGAATCGATCGGCGAGCTGACCGCGCGCTTCATCCGCTGCATAGACGAAGACGCAGCGGCGCTCGGCGTGCAGAAGCCCGATCACGAGCCGCGCGCGACGCAGTACGTTGCGCAAATGGTCGACATGATCGGCCGCCTGGAGGAGAAAAAGCTCGCTTACCGCTCGGCCTCGGGCGACGTCAACTTCGCCGTGCGCCGCTTTCCCGGGTACGGCATGCTCTCGGGGAAATCGCTCGACGAGCTGCGCGCCGGCGAGCGCGTCGAGGTCGACGCCTCCAAGCAAGACCCTCTCGACTTCGTGCTCTGGAAGCGCTCCAAGCCCGACGAGCCGAACTGGCCTTCGCGCTACGGCGAAGGGCGGCCGGGCTGGCACATCGAATGCTCCGCCATGGGCTGCGCGCTGCTCGGCGAGCATTTCGACATCCACGGCGGCGGCGAGGACCTGCAGTTCCCGCACCACGAGAACGAGATCGCGCAGTCCGAGGGCGCGAACGGCGTCAAGTTCGTCAATTACTGGATGCACAACGGTTTCCTGCGCGTCGACGAGGAGAAGATGTCGAAGTCGCTCGGCAACTTCTTCACCGTGCGCGAGGTGCTGCAGCGCTTCGATCCCGAGGTGGTGCGCTTCTTCATCCTGCGCGCGCATTACCGCAGCCCGCTCAACTATTCGGACCTGCATCTCGAAGATGCCAAGCAGGCACTGACCCGCCTCTACACCGCATTGAAAGGTTCCGGCAGTTCCGCCGTCGACTGGAACGCACCGCACGCTCGCCGATTCAAGGAGGCGATGGACGACGACTTCGGCACGCCCGAAGCGGTGGCGATGCTCTTCGAGCTCGCGCACGAGATCGGCCGCGGCCGCAGGGAGCTGGCGCCGCAGCTGAGGGCGCTGGGCGGCGTCCTGGGGCTGCTGCAGCGCGACGCCGACGCGTTCCTGCGCGGCGGAGAGGCCGGGGACTGGATCGCCGGGCGCATCGCCGCGCGCGAGGCGGCGAGGAAGCGTAAGGATTTCCGGGCCGCGGACGACATACGCCGCGAACTGCTGGAAAAAGGCATCGTCCTGGAGGATAGTCCAGGGGGAACGACATGGCGGCGGACATAAAGGAGCTCGTGCATCCCCTGGTAGTGCGCGTCACGCACTGGATCAACGTCGTCGCCGTGCTGCTGATGATCGCCAGCGGCTGGCGCATCTACAACGCCGATCCGATCTTCGACTTTTCCTTTCCCGACGAGCTGACGCTCGGCGGCTGGCTGGCCGGCGCGCTGCAGTGGCACTTCGCGGCGGTGTGGCTGCTGGTGCTGAACGGCCTGGTGTACGTCTGCTACGGCATCATCTCAGGGCACTTCAGGAGGAAATTGCTGCCGATCTCGCCCCTTGCGGTGCTGCGCGACGTGCGCGATGCGCTGCGCGGGCGGCTCGCGCATGACGATCTGTCGGTCTACAACGCCGCGCAGCGCGCGGCGTATCTCGCGCTGATCGTCGCGCTCGCCGTCATGGTTCTTTCCGGCCTGGCGATCTGGAAGCCGGTTCAGCTCTACTGGCTGGCAAGCCTGATGGGCGACTACGAAGGCGCCCGCCTGCTGCACTTCTTCGCCATGGCGGCGGTGGTGCTGATCGTGGTCGTGCACGTGATCATGGTGATCCTCGTGCCGCGCACCTTTCCCAGCATGTTCACGGGCCGCATCCGGAGGGCGTCATGAGCAACAAGATGGGCGGCAGTTTTCTCGCGCATCGCACGCCGCAGGTGGCGAATCTCGAGCGGCGGCTGTTCCTGAAGCGCGGGCTGTCGGTCGGCGCGCTGGCGCTGCTGGCCGGCTGCGAGCTGACTGACGCCGAGAGCGTGCAGAAGGTTCTCTGGGCGATGTCGGGCTGGAACGACCGCGTGCAGGACTGGCTCTTCGACCCGAGCCGCCTGGCCCCCGAATTTCCGGAGAGCAGGATCACCAGGCCGTTCCCGTTCAACGGTTACTACGCCGAGAGCGAAGTACCAGTCATCGACGGCACCGACTACAGGCTCGAGCTCGGCGGCATGATCCGCGACGCGAAGCCCTGGAGGCTGCCCGAGCTCTACGCGCTGCCGCAGGTCTCGCAGGTCACGCGGCACATCTGCGTCGAGGGGTGGAGCGCGATCGGCAAGTGGAGCGGAGTACGCTTTTCAGATTTTCTGCAGCGCGTGGGCGCCGATACCACGGCGAAGTACGTCGGCTTCCAGTGCGCCGACGATTACTCGACCAGCATCGACATGGCGACCGCCCTGCACCCGCAGACGCTGCTCGCCCTGCGCTACGCCGACGAGATCCTGCCGCCGAAATACGGCTTCCCCATGAAGCTGCGCATGCCCACCAAGCTGGGCTTCAAGAACCCCAAGCACATCGCCGCGATCTTCGTCACCAACGAGTACCCTGGCGGCTATTGGGAGGACAAGGGCTACAACTGGTTCAGCGGCTCCTGAGCCGCCGCCGGCTCAATGCGCCCAGCCGGCCAGAAACTCCCCCATCTTCGCCAGCAGCGCATCGGGTTGCTCCAGCATCGGGCAGTGGCCCGAGCCCGGGATCTCCTCGTAGTACGCGCCCGGAATGCGCCCCGCCAGGGCGCGCGCCAGCGTCGGCGGCGTGGTCTGATCCAGCGCGCCGCACAGCACCAGGGTCGGGTTCTGGATTTTTTCGGCGCTCGAGCTGAGGTCCAGAGCCGCCAGCGCGAGGCAGGCGCGCGCAAAGCATTGCGGGTCGACGGTGACCAGAGCCGCTTTGCGGGCGGCGATGATCTTCGGATGTTTCCGGGCGAACTCGGGCGGGAACATGCGCCCGATCGCAGTATCGAGGACCGCCTGCATGCCC
>Ga0209161_10002325_pt1 | contig 15592 bp, 18 predicted proteins | sample GraSoiAngelo_155_FD_186169 | JGI IMG/M metagenome (GOLD analysis project Ga0209161, IMG submission 186169) | Grasslands soil microbial communities from the Angelo Coastal Reserve, California, USA - 14_1009_13_30cm (SPAdes) (version 2) | ecosystem: Environmental > Terrestrial > Soil > Grasslands...
ACAGCATTCGGTTACCGCCGTCCCAACAACCTCTTCCACCAACGCCTTCCCCAGCTCGCACATTTCCGGATGACCTGACGTCACCGCGGAGAGCGGGCAACTATAGCCATGCAGGAGCCAGCCGTCCCCGGTCGCCTCCACCTCCACGTCGGAGCCCAGGTCGCGAAACACGCCGGCGGCCGCGTCGACCCGCTGTTTGGCACTCGTCCCCGGGCGCGCGGCGGCGGCGGCCTGCGCGCCCACCGCCCGCAGCAATTCGATCGCACGGTCACGGCCCTGGGTCTTGCCGATTTCCGCGACGAGTTTGCCGAGCACCAGCGCGTAGGCCTTGGGGAAGAGCTCCTCGCCTTCGCGCGTGAGTCCGTAAACTCGTGCCGGCTTCCCACCGGTGTCGCGTTGCGTCCCCACCTGCTCGACAATCCCGTCGCGGTGCAAGGCGGCGATGTGCATGCGCACGGCGTTGTCGGTGAGGCCGAGGGCTTCGGCGAGGGTCGTGATCGTTTGACGCGAGCGCCGCAGTAAACCGAGCAGCCGCGCCTGTGTTTCGCCGGTGAGCCGGGCAAGCCAGTTGACCATGCCTCAGAATAGCCTGTAAATACTCAATTGTCTAGTAATCACAGCAAATACTTGACAAAGTATGATTAGCCAGGGAATTTGAGCGGGTCATCCGCATATGGACTCTTTCTTGGGAGGTTTGGATGTCCCGCTCCAGGTATCAGGCAGCTCTGACGGTCGCGGCGCTCGTCTGCGCCACGTCGCTACACGCTCAAAACACAGCAGCCGCGCCGGATCTTTCGGATCCTGAAGTCGCTCATGTCGCTGTGACCGCCAACAGCATCGACATCGACATGGCAAAGTTTGCCCTGACTCGCACCCACAACGCCGCCGTGAAGCAGTTCGCGCAAACCATGATTACGGACCACAGCGCGGTGAATGCGCAGGCTGCGGCGCTGGCCCAGAAGCTCGGCGTCACGCCCGCGGACAATGCCGTGAGTCAGTCCCTCCTGAGCGGCGCGAAGCAAGCGCGCGCCTCGCTCGAGCCGTTGCGCGGCGCTGCCTTCGATCGCGCCTACCTGGATCGCGAGGTCGCTTACCACCAGGCCGTGCTCGACGCAATCGACAAAGTGCTCGTTCCGACGACAGAGAACGCCGAGCTCCGCAAGCTGCTCACGGACGTTCGGCCCGCCATCGCTACGCATCTGGAGCACGCCAAGCAGCTCCGGGGTCAACTCGGTTCGCCGTCCCGGACGAGTAAGTGATCGTCTGGCTGCTCGTGCTGCTCGGTCTTGGGAGCGCCCCAACGACCCACACGGTCGAGATCCGCGGGATGGAATTCCATCCCGCGGTCCTCACCGTGGCCGCGGGGGACACGGTCGTCTGGGTCAATCGTGACATCGTGCCGCACACCGCGACTGCGACCGGTCGAACGAAGTGGGATACGGGACAGTTGACGCAGGGACAGACGGGTCGTTACATCGCGCACGCTCAGGGGACCGCGCGCTACGCCTGCACGCTCCATCCCACCATGCATGGCACACTGAGAATTCGGTGACCGTCGGGAACGACACGTTAGTCCATGAGGGGGATGCGCCGCGCGCGATCCCATAAGCCGGGGACGCGTAGCTGCTGGACCACGCGCTCGAATTCCGGCAAGGGGCCGCGCCACCGCAGTTCCTCGACCGACGAAAACACCGGGACATCGGTGCGCAGCGTCGCCAGCGTTCGGAACAGCATGGCCAGCGGACGATTCTCTTCTAAGCTGGCCGCGAGCCGGGCCGCGCCGCGCACCGCGACAGTCCACTCCGTTGCTTTCGCCGGAATCCGCTCGAGATGCGCGTAGCGGCCGAGGACCGCCCCGGACGCCTTCTCGCCCCAGCCGGGAATGCCCGGAAAGCCGTCGGCTGAATCGCCGACCAGCGCGAGATAATCGGGGATCGATTCCGGTCCGACACCAAAGCGGGCCACGACGCCGCGCTCGTCGCGCGTCTCGCGCTTGCGGCGATCGAATTGCACGACGCGATCGCCGCTGACGCACTGGCTCAAGTCCTTGTCGGGCGTACAGATGATCACCTGCTCCACATCGGGGGATGCCGCGGCACCGCGAGCGGCGGCGGCGAGCGCATCGTCCGCCTCGAATTCCTCCATTGCCCAGACCACCACCCCCATGGCCCGGAGCGCGTCTTCGAGCGGATGAAACTGGGCCATGAGCTCGGGCTCGACCCCCTCGCTCGTCTTGTAGCCGGCCCAGAGGTCGTTGCGAAACGACTCGATGACGTGATCGGTCGCGACGCCAATGTGCGTCGTGCCGCCCTCGAGCATCCCGACCACCGAGCCCAGCACGCCGATGATCGCCGCCACCTCGCGTCCATCGCGATCGGTCTGCTTCGGCATCGCATAGAAATGCCGGAACAGCTCATAGGTGCCGTCGAGGAGGTGGACCCTCAATGCTGCCCTTGCTGCCGCTTGAGGTCGCTGATGAGCTGGTCGCGCAGCGCGCCGATGGCCCGGCCGCGAATGTTGAGGATGCCGCCGGGCAGATTGTCGAAGCGGTAGCGACGCAACACGACGAGGTAGCTCCCCGGGCTCCGCTCTACGACGGCCGTCAGGTCCATGGCCGCCTCGAAGTAATGGTTCGCGTAAATCTGTTTGGACGCGGCCAACGTCATGCCCGGGAGCTCGGGCGGCGTGTACACGACCAAGTGCGTCACGCTCAAGATCGGGCGCAGGCGGGGCATCACGTCTTCCGACCAGAACAGCACTTCGGCGGCTCCGGCAGGAAGCGAGCCGTGCGGATAGTCGGTGAAATAGCTCCGCAACGACGGGACCGTCTGATAGATGTAGGGGGATTCAGCGAACTGCGCGGCAAAAGCGTCACTCGCGCGCATGTTCATGTTGCCGCGATCGTCGTAGATCGCCATCGCCGAGTCGCCGCGCTGGCGGTAGTCGGCGACGTATTCGACGAGACGGCGGCGCGCGTACGCGTTGAGCTGCGTCTGGAGATCCGCGGGGGAAGCCGACCAGTTCATCTCGTCGTGGATGCGGCGCATGTCGGTGGCCGGCAGCTTCACGACGCAGTCTCCGGGCTTGCAGTTCTTCATCTCCGAGACGTCGCGGCTGTTGATCGTCACCGCCGCGACGTCCGCTTCTGTAGCCGGATTACCGAATATCCCCAGCTGCGTTCGGTTCGGCGTGCGGAGCGACGTGGGAAAATCGCGGAGCGCGCGCACATACGGCTCGCGCCCGTCCGGCGTCGTGATGACGCCGAACACGGCGACATCGCGGCGGTCCCGGGTCTCGAGCACTTTGACGACCGGCTCACCGCGCTCGATGGCCGCCAGTTGCTGGGCATCGAAGCCGATGTTTTGCTGCAGAAAACTCGTCAGCTGTGGTGGAGCAGTGACCTGGAGCAGCAGGAGCAAGGGTAGCATACGTCTCCGCTAAATCAGTGAGTCGATGGGCAGGTGCGAGAAGAACTTGGCGCCGAGGGGACGCCAGAATCCGGCCTTGGGCTCGTTGGTGTAGCCGCCGGTCCATTGGAGATGCCCATTCTTCGCAGTGACCTCGTAGGCCAGATTGGGGCTCGACCAACGGTCGAACAGCGCTGCGACTTCTTCGGCCAATTCCGGACTGCTGACGAGCACGCCGACCTCGGTGTTCTGCTCGAGCGAGCGCGGGTCGAGGTTGACCGAGCCGATGAAGACGGACGTGCGATCGAACACGAACGTCTTGCCGTGCAGGCTCGCGCGCGAAGACCCGATGGTCGCTTTCGACGCCCGTGGCTTGGTGGCGCCTGCCGCTTCGGGCCGCAGCTCGAACAGGCGCACCCCTTTCTCGAGGAGCGGCCGGCGATACTTCATGTAGCCGGCATGCACGAGCCACACGTCGGTGGCGGCGAGCGAGTTGGTTAACACGCGCACGCTGACGCCGTCACGGCGCCGCTCTCCGAAGAACTCGACCCCCGCTCTTCGCGGTACGAAGTAGGGCGAGACCACCAGGAGGTCGGAGCGCACGCCGCGCGCGTATGGGGAGATTTGGCCGCTGAGATAGGTGTCGCTCCGAGTCCCGGCCGGCTGCGTGAGCTTGTCGGGCGGATCGGCGATCACCCGGGCGTCGGCCCAATGCACGTGCAGGTCGTCCGCGCGCAGGTCCTGGGCGAGGTGGGATTCATTGAGCGCCCGCGCATGGATCGAGTCGCGCAGGCCGTCACACCGCTCTCGCAGCTGCGCGCGCGCCGCCGGGAAGAACCCCGGATCAGGAGCAAATTTGCCGAGCTGCGTGATCGGCACGGCGAATTGGCTGTTCCAGTAGGTCTCGAAGCTCGCGGTCGACTGGCCGGCGACGGGTCCAGCGCCCAGCACGTCCACATCCTGGAAATCGAGCTCGCCGACGCCGAAGTATTCGTCACCGATGTTGCGGCCGCCGAGAATCGTCGCGATGCCGTCGGCGATGAACTGCTTGTTATGCATGCGGCGGTTGACGCGGGTGAAGCTCGTCAGCAGCTCACCCAGGCGGTGGAGCCCCGAGCGGTGCGTGTAGGGGTTGAAGAGCCGCACCTCGATGTTCGGGTGCGCGTCGAGCCCTGCGACCGATTCGTCTTTTTTCTCGAGTGTCCCCCAGTCGTCCAGCAGGACGCGCACGCGCACACCGCGGTCGGCCGCTGCGATGAGGCGATCGACGATCAAGGAGCCGGTCTTGTCGGGGTGGAAGATGTAGTACTGCAAGTCCAGCGTGCGCTCGGCGAGCTCGATCAGGACGGCGCGCGCCACGAACGCATCCAGGCCGGTCGGCAGCAGCCGAAATGCCGAGTGCGTGCCTGCACCGTTGGCCGCCACGCGCGGCTCGATCCAGCGCTCGAGACGTGTCACGCCGGAACGTTCTCATCCTGATCGAATAGCGCAAGGTGGGTATCATTCTACGACACGCCACACTTGGGGAGGACACCATGAAATCGCTTGCCCTGATCACGACGACCGTGTGCCTCATCGCCGTGCCGCTCGCGGCACAGGACACCACGCACGCCCGACGTCCCGGCGCGCGGCCGCGCGCCGCCATCGGACAACGCGAGATGGGACGGCGCGGCGACGATGAGATGATGGGGATGATGCGCGAAATGATGGCGCCGATCATGCGCATCGTGGCATACACGCCTGACCATCTGCTCGATCACAAAGACTCGCTTCAGCTGACCGCCGCTCAAGTCTCCAAGCTCACGTCAATTCGCGATGCCGCCAAGGCGGCGCACGACGCGGCTGCCGCCGATGTGAAGACCCACTTGGGTGCGGCCGCGCAGGCATTCCAAACCGCGGCAGGGGACACCACCGCACTGCGGGAGCACTTCGATGAGGCGCATGCCGCGATGGGAAAGGCGCATTGGGCGATGTTGTCCGCCGCCGCGCAGTCGCGAGCCGTGCTGACGGATGCGCAGCGGCAGAAGGTCGACGCGTGGGTGAACGCGATGGCCCAGCGTGAGCACCGGATGTAAGCGCTGAAGCAGTAATCGCAGACTGGGGCCCCTGACCGGCGCCGAGTTGCGAGCGGCTGGTCAGGGGCTCAGAATACCCGGATGGAGACGCAAGCGCATTCCATCCTCTCGCTGTGGGAAAGCTTCTACGTCATCATCGGTTCATCGGGCGGGGGGCTCACCGGGTTGATGTTCGTGGTGATCACCATCGCCGCCGATTCGAGCGCTGCCCGCACGCCCGAAACGCTCAACGCGTTCGGAACGCCCAACGTGATCCACTTTGTGGCGGTGCTATTCATCGCCGCAGTTCTCAGCGCACCATGGCAGCGGTTCGAGGATCCTGCCCACGTCGTGGGCGCGACCGCGCTTGCCGGAATCGTGTATGTGCTGATCGTGGTGCGACGCATGCTGCGACAGACCGGTTACAAGCCGGTGCTCGAGGACTGGACTTGGCACGCCTTCCTGCCGATGGCGGCGTATGCGGCGTTGTTTGTCGGTGCCGCCGGACTGTCGCACGCCCAGATCTGGGCCCTGTTCCTGATCGCCGCCGTGTCGTTGCTGCTCCTCGGTATCGGGATCCATAATGCGTGGGACACGGTGACCTACCTGGCGATGCAGCCGCGGGAAACAGACAACAAGGAGAAGCCAAAATGACGCTCGCGCGCCGGCAGCTGCTGAAGTCGCTTGTCGCCGCCTCGCTGGTTCCGGCGATCGGGCGCATCGACCGAATCCGTCCGCTGCCGCAGCCGCGACGACTGCGCGGACTCGGCGGTGAACCGGACTGGCTCGCCGTCCGCGACCTGTTCCCCCTCGCCCCCGATTGGACGCATCTCTCCAGTTTCCTGTTCGTCTCTCATCCCAAGCCCGTCGCCGACGCCATCGATCATTTTCGCAAGAAGCTCGACTCCGACGCGATGTGGATCGAGATCCAGGCGTTCACCGACACAGAGGGGCATCCGTTTACGGTCGCAAAGCAGGCGCTCGCGAACTATGTGGGCGGCGCCAGCTCCGAGATCTGCCTCACCGCGAACACGACCACGGCGCTCGCGATGGCGTATCACGGCCTGCGAATTCGTCCCGATCAGGAAATCGTGACGACGGAGCACGATCACTACTCGCACCACGAGTCGATTCGGTATGCCGCCGCGCGCTCGGGCTGCGGCGTGCGCTACATCACACTGTTTGACACGCCGGCCCGGGCTGACCCGGCGGAGATCGCCGATCGCATCGCGCGCGCGATCACGCCAAAGACGCGGGCCGTCGGCGTGACGTGGGTGCAGTCTTCGACCGGCATCAAGCTGCCGCTCGAGCGCATCGCGGAGGTCGTCGCGCGCGCCAATCGGGCGCGCCTGGGAGCGGATCGCTGCCTGCTGATCGTCGACGGGGTCCACGGCTTCGCGAATCAGGACGTGGACGTCGCGCGCACCGGGGTCGACTTCTTCGCAAGCGGCGCGCACAAGTGGCTGTTCGCGCCGCGCGGCACGGGCTTCCTGTGGGGCAAGGCGGACGCGTGGCCCGAGCTCCGTCCCACGATCCCCAGCTTCGACTGGGAGACGATCAACACGACGTTCGGTGTGTGGGCCGACCGCAAGGATCTTCCGCCGACGCAGGCGGGGTTCGTGTCGCCGGGTGGGTTCGTCGCCTACGAGCATGTGTTCGCGATCCCGGCCGCCGTGGAGCTGCATCGCACGATCGGACGCGACAAAATCGCGGCGCGGATTGCAGAATTGAATGCAGCCTTCCGCGAGGGTGCGGCCAAAATCCCCGGTCTGACGCTGCACACGCCGCGTGACCCGGCGCTCTCGGGCGGCATCTCCTGCTTCGAGATCCGCGGCATGGCGCCGGGCCAGATCGTCGCGCAGCTTGCGCAGAAGAAGATTCGCACGACAACATCTCCGTATAAGGTCTCGTACGCCCGCGTTTCAGCGGGAATCATGAATAAGCCGGAAGAGATCGAGCTGGTTCTCAGGGAAATCCGAGCGCTGGCAGCCTAGCATTCACGAGAGGAGGGATTGTGCAGGCACAGAGCTACGATGCGATCGTGGTCGGGTCCGGCATCTCCGGTGGGTGGGCCGCAAAGGAGCTCACGGAGAAAGGACTCCAGGTGCTGCTGCTCGAGCGCGGCAAGAACATCGAGCACATCAAAGACTACCCGAATGCCACCAAAGCGCCGTGGGACTATCCCCATCGCGGGAGACGCACGAAGGCGATGGAGCTGGCCTACCCGGTGTTGAAACGCGACTATCCGCTGAACGAAACGAACCTCGATTGGTGGGCCTCCGACCAGGAGTCGCCCTACACCGAGGTGAAGCGGTTCGACTGGTACCGCGGCTATCACGTGGGCGGCCGCTCGCTGATGTGGGGGCGCCAGAGCTATCGCTGGAGCGACTTCGATTTCGAGGCGAACGCGCGCGAGGGCATCGGCGTCGACTGGCCGATTCGGTACGCCGATATCGCGCCCTGGTACGATCATGTCGAACGGCATGCGGGGATTTCCGGATCGCAGGAGGGTATGGCCCAGCTTCCCGACGGACAGTTTCAGCCGGCCATGCCGCTCAACTGCGGCGAAGAGCTGATCGCCGGCCGACTCAAGCAACATTTCGACGGCCGCCGGCGCATCATCCCCGGTCGCACCGCGAATCTCACACAGCCGCTGCCGGGGCGCGCGCCCTGCCAATTTCGCAACGCGTGCTGGCTCGGCTGCCCCTTCGGTGGGTACTTCAGCACGCAGTCTTCCACGCTGCCGGCGGCCATGGCGACGGGACGGCTGACGCTGAAGCCCTTCGCGATCGTCACCGAAGTCTTGTACGATCGTAACCGGAAGCGCGCGACGGGTGTGCGCGTGCTCGATGCGGTCACGAATCAGACGACGGATTACACCGCCAAGATCATCTTCCTCTGTGCGTCCACGCTGAACTCCACCTGGCTGCTGCTTCGCTCGGCCACCGACGTCTGGCCCGGCGGCCTTGGCTCGAGCTCCAACGCGCTCGGTCGCAATCTCATGGACCACCATTTCCGCGCGGGTGCGTCAGGCACTATCGAAGGCCTCGACGACAAGTACTACTACGGCCGGCGTCCGACGGGATTCTACATCCCGCGCTATCGCAATCTGTTCGGCGACAAGCGGGACTACCTGCGCGGCTTCGGATACCAGGGCGGCGCGAGCCGGCAGGGATGGTCACGCGCCGTCGCCGAGCTCGGCGTGGGTGCTGCGTTCAAGGACGCGGCGGCGCAGCCCGGCCCGTGGACGATTGGCGGCACCGCATTCGGCGAGATGCTTCCCAATCCTGCGAACCGGGTCACCATCGATACGATGAAGAAGGACAAATGGGGACTTCCCGTCCTCGCGATCGACTGCGCCACGGGGGAGAACGAACGGTTGATGCGCAAGGACATGATGAACGACATGGCCGAGATGCTCGAGGCGTCCGGTGTGAAGGACGTGCGGACCTACGACGGCGGTTATTGGCCGGGGATGGGGATTCACGAAATGGGTACGGCGCGCATGGGCCGGGATCCCAAGACCTCGGTGCTCAACGCGCACAATCAAGTGTGGGATGCGCCAAACGTCTTCGTGACGGACGGCTCGTGCATGGCATCGACGGCCTGTCCGAATCCCTCGCTCACCTACATGGCGCTGACGGCCCGCGCGGCGGACTTCGCCGTCAACGAGCTGAAGCGCAACAACCTGTAATACGCCGGGAGGCTTTATGACGAATGCAATCGATCGGCGCGAAGCGATCCGGCGGGTGACGGCGATGTTGGGGGGCGTTGTATTCGTCGGTAGCGGTGATCTCCTCACCGCGGTCGAGCACGCGCATGCCCGTGTTGCGGCGGCGCGCAAGCAGATCGGAGCCTTCACGGCGCAGGACATCGCGTTGCTCGACGAAGTCGCCGACACGATTCTCCCTGACACCAAGACGCCGGGGGCGAAGGCGGCGAACGTCGGTCCGTTCATGGCGGTGATGGTGACGGACACGTACGACGAGCAGGAGCAGGGAATCTTCCGCGACGGAATGCGGAAACTGAACGAGGCCGGGTTCCTGACAAAGACGCCGGCTGATCGACTGGTGCTGCTCGAGCAGTTGGACCGGGAAGCGAAGGCGTACATGGACGCCCGAGCCCGAGGCGCACCGACGCATTACTTCCGCCAGATGAAAGAGCTCACGCTGCTGGGCTACTTCACCTCGGAGATTGGCTGCTCGCAGGCGATGCGCTATCGAGAGACGCCGGGGCGGTTCGACCCCTGTGTGCCGTACACGCCAGGCGAGACGGCGTGGGCGGGCCACGCGTAGAAATCCCTAATCGCGTCGCGTGGTCTCTTGAGCTGCGCGTACCTTAAGTAACGGACGCGCCACCGTCGCTCGACGCGCGCCAGCCGCGCGAGCCGGCACACCATCCCAGCCGCACGAATCGTTGGATGCGGGTTTGGACACGGGCACTGGGAGCTGCACAACCAGTTCCGTGTCCCGTTCGGTTTCGGCGCTGCAGCAGCTGATCCTGCTGCCATGCGTCTCGGTGAGCCGGCGTGCCAGCGGCCAGGCGCTGTCAGGGACCTCGTCGCGCACAGTGATGACGACGTGATCGTCCTCAAGCACGACGCGCACGAGGTTACGTTTCGTCAGCGAGTAGAGGGAGGCGCAGTCAAGGACGTCGCCGATGACGTCCGCGACCGGGAACAGGTCACGTCCCGCGTCGGTGGACGAGTCAACCAGATCGACGATCATCCTGTGTCCACGTCGCGCGAGATCCGGAGCTACCCTCTCGAGCACGGTCTCCATGACGTCCGACAGTGTTGGCAGCCGCAGTTGCTGGTGGGTCGACATTGTGAACGCTCCCGATAGGGTCGCTATGCCTAGGGGAATCCCGCGAACGGTGAGACGAAACAAGACGGTGGAGGTGAAAACAACTAATCCTTCGATGGAATCGGGGCTGCAACCGAAGGACTAGTGCTTCTGGAGGACTCATTGTGGCGCCGTGGCTGCCAGGTAGCTTCTCCTCGGGGTTTCCCGAATGTCAACCGCGCGTCTGCTCTCCGGTCGAGAGGAGCATAATCCCATGTCTGATTCTCGTTCCCCCACCACCGACCGCCGCCGATTCGTCGGCACGGTCGCAAGCCTGGGCGCAGGCTTGGCCCTCGGCGCGGACTCTCGCGCGCAGCAATTGTTCGTCACGCAGCAATCCGCGGGCGCGTCGGATGCGTGGCTCGATCAACTCAAGGGCAAGCACCGCCAGCTGTTCGATGTCCCGGAACCGGAGGGCGGAACCGCGCTGCGCCACCTGCGCAACTATCTCGATGCCTGGCGCAATGCGTTCGGGGTTGGCGAGAAGGACGTCAGCGTTGTCGTGGCGCTGTACGCGCGGACCACGCCGCTTGGCCTCCAGGACGCGATGTGGGAGAAGTACCAACTCGGCGCTGCCCTGAGCCTCACGGATCCCACGACGAACGCGCCCTTGGTCCGCAACTGGTTCGCGCATCCGAAGCCCGGCGACCCTGTCGCCGACGGCGAGCCTGGGACCTCCATGGAAGCCCTGCAGCAGCGAGGCGTACTATTCGCGCTCTGCAACAATGCGTTGACCCGTTGGGCGGCGCGGCTCGAGAAGAGCGGGATGGGTGCAGCGGCGGCCGTCCATGCCGACCTGGTCGCGCACGCATTACCAGGCGTGGTCATCGTTCCAGACGTGCTCGTCGCGATGACCAAGGCGCACGAACGGGGCTTTGCCTACGTGCGATCCTGACGGACCGAGTAGCTCTCGATTCGTAATCCAGTACGGCCAGCGCGCACCAGCGCTGGCCGTTCTGTTTCAGCTTTTGGCACCACCGGATCCAGGACGGCCGTGGGGGGTAGATTACGTACTATATCGAGCGTCGATATATTGGGAGTCATCGTTCGGGAGCCAGGGAGGCAGCCATAGTCACGAAACGACACACAGGCCGGCTGCCGGAGGCATACCTGCCTCTGCCCCCCGCAACGTTCCATATCCTGCTCGCACTCGCGGACGGGGAGCTGCACGGCTACGCCATCATGAAAGGGGTGGCCGCGCGCTCCGCGGGGACCGTCCGGCTGGGGCCGGGGACGCTCTACGGAGCCCTGAAACGCCTGCTGGAGGCGGGCCTCGTAGGGGAAGGTCGCGAGCGTGCAGACCCGGAACGGGGCGACGAGCGACGCCGCTATTACCGACTGACCCCACTCGGCCTCTCCGTGGCCCGCGCGGAGGCGCGGCGGCTCGACGCGATGGTGCGTGCGGCGCGGCGCAAGAAGCTGATCGGTGTGAGGCCCGCATGACGGCCGAGCGCATCTACCGGCTGCTGCTGCGTGCCTACCCGCCCGACTTTCGAGCCGAGTACGGACGAGACATGGAGCTGCTCTTTCGGGACCAGTGCCAGGAGAGCGACGTCCGAACCCTCGGCTTTTGGGCAAGGGTCTTCTGGGATGTCGCGCGCAGCGCGCCAGCTCTGCGTATAGAAGCGTGGCGTGGACGTGGGCGTGAGAACACTCAAACTGTTGAGGTGACTATGAAGATCGCTGGAATGCTGACCGTGCTGCTCGCCGCGTTTGTCATCGTGGGCGCCGTGGGCGAGTGGGTCGCCGGGTCCAAAGGAGCGATGGACGGAAGGTACGTGCTGGCAGTCGTGCTGGGAGTCTTCGCGAGTGTGCTACTGCTCGGCGCCGGGGTCGCGATCCTGCTCGGTGCGCGGTGGGGCCGGCAGCCCGCGCGCCTCGCGCTGTTCGCTTCTCTCGTGAGCGCGGTGGCCGCCCGGCTGTTGTTTCCCTGGATGTCCATCTTCTCCCAGCTCGTGGGCTTTGGACTGCCGGTCGCGCTTCTGATCGCGCTGTACTGGCGAAGCAAGACCTCTACTTTTAGAGCGGCGTGATGGCAGACTAGACGATTGGAGATCAAGGCAATGATGCGCGTGACCCCTCTGGTCGTGGCAGGTTGGACCACGCTCACCCTGGTGTCAGCTCCATTGCACGGTCAGGTGTCCATACCAGATACGCCGGCTGGCCGCGCGCTCCGCGCCTGGCTCGACGCCTACAACAGCGGCGACTCCGTGCGCGTGGCGACTTTCTTTCGCACCCACGCCGTGGAGGACGCGCTGCGCGGCGCATTTACGTTCCGGAGGATGACCGGTGGGATTGACGTCCTGAGCGTCCCCGTGAGTGAGCCGAGGCACGTTGAATTCATGACTCGATTCCGCAGCGGCCCGATGGTCGGCTACGGTGCCGTCGACGTGTCCTCGGGCGATTCCAGTCGCCTCAGCGGCTACCTCTTTCCGCTCGGACTGAACGTCTCTGCCAATGACATCCGGATCGATGCGCCCAATCGCGAGCGCGTGGTGGGTCGTCTAACCGCGCTCCTCGACTCCTTCTACGTGTCGCCCGAAGTCGGCAGGCGCATGAGCGACTCGCTACATGCGCGGCTCCGGCGCGGTGTCTACGACAGATACACGAACGGCGCGTCTCTCGCGATCCACCTCAAAGCGGATCTCGATGAGATCGCCCACGACAAGCACTTGCAAATCCTGTATACGCTGCTGGTCCGCGGCCCGGAACCGCCGCCGGCGACGGCCGCGCCGCACCGTCGCGAGAGCGAGGCCAACTGCCCGGTGTGGACGACCGAGCGGCTCGAGGGGAACGTCGGGTACCTCCGGTTCGATGGGTTCATCGACCCGGCAGAGTGCGGGACGACCATTGTCAGAGCGATGAACGCCTTGGCCGAAGCCAAAGCGCTCATCATCGATCTGCGGGAAAACACCGGCGGTGGTGAAGCCGGCTCAACTCCGCTCCTCGAGTCGTACTTGTTCGATCGCCGGACTCATCTCAGCGACGTCTCGTTCCGTAAGACCGGGGAAATACGGGAGCGCTGGACACTGGACTCTGTTACCGGTGCGCGCTTCGGGGGCGAGAAGCCGGTCGTGCTGCTGACCTCAGCCCATACGCTTTCGGCAGCCGAGGAATTGGCGTACGACCTTCAAGCGCTCAAGCGCGCGACGATCGTGGGTGAGACGACGTCCGGCCAAGCCCATGCCACATTTGAAGCCCGCATAGACAATCACTTTGAAATCCTGCTGCCTACCGGAAAGACGCTCAACCCGGTGACGGGTGCGGACTGGGAGGGCGTAGGGGTAATTCCGGACGTCAAGGTGTCCGCGACCGACGCCCTGGCCACGGCGCAGAGACTGCTCCGTGAGTAGATGCCACACTAACGCCGTCACTGTTTCAATTGATAGAAGAGCTTCTCGTACATGATGCCGGCGAATTCTCGAGGCGTGGCGAGAACGACGCCCAGTCCAGACGTGGTGATGCCAGGATCAGTCGGAGAATTGCGCTCGGTTCGCGTCATGAACACGCCCTCGAACGGTTCAGTCTCTCCGTCGCGATCCACTTTGACGGCGGTGAGTACTGCTCCCTTCGATTTTGCCGTTTTCGAGTACAAACGTGCGGGCCGGCTGATCCGAATCATGCCCGTCCGCCTGTATCCTTCCATCACGCCCGATTCGGGAGATCGATCACATCTCCCAATCAGGAACTTCGTAGACGCCGGAGTACTCGGTGATGTCCTGCTTGACCATGGGCTCGCTCCGTACGTCTTTGTACCTCTCCTTCCTGACGCCATGCTTCTCGGCAACAAGATGCTTCTGTTTGCTGAAGGCAGCCGCTATTTGCTGAGCTCTCGATTGGCTGGATAACTGCTGCGGAGCGGCAATTGCTGGACAGGCGGCCAACAACGTGACAAGCGCAACGGTACGCATCGTCGTCCTTTCGGCTTGGTTCGCAGACCGATGAATCCCTACGCTAGAATCGACACCCCGGCGGGAGAATTGGTTGACGCGAGGAGTACCGCGTGCCGCGGCACGCCACCCAGCGACGAGGAGGAAGGATCTCTTGGCAACCTGGCGATTGCTGCGTCTTCTGCTCCTACGGTCGGCAAGGGCTGTGACGCTGTAGCAAGAGTGCGGCAGCTTGACAGCGCCCTACGGCGAGAAAGGTGGCCGCGCCCGGCAATCCTGTTCCTGAAAAAAAACGTCACCATGGCCCTCAAGATCCTCTCCCGTTGAGAGATCCGCGCGCCGACGCTTCGCCCCTGACCGCTAACCACCCTGGTCCCTATCTTGCAGCCGGAAAGCCTAGCCCGGCAGGGTCAGGTCGAGGCGAACTTCCATAGGAGGGCTCTCCGCATGGCAGTACTCTGTCGTGGAGCATTCCTTCCCGCCGGCCTTACGCTGGAGCCGGTGTCTAAGTTGGTTCACGCCGTTTTCCCAATCAGATCGCGAAGCTGTTTCCACCGCTGGATGGCTCGTGGGCCGCCTGGGCACCTAAGCAGCCTTGTTGACACTGCCAACTGGATGTAAGGGCAGCAACTCGCCGAAGGAGGAAGACACAATGAATGCGCGGACCTTGAGTGCAGGACTCGCAAGCGTTGCATTGATCAGCTTCGCTCTGGGATGTGAGAAGGGAACTCCAGCCTCGGCCATGCTGGCGTCAAAACCCACTGGGCTCTCCCCAAACTTCAGCGCTTCCGCCAGCAACCACCACATGCGGTGGGACATCGTCAGCATCAATTTTGCCACGGGCACCGCCTCAGCCGGCGGAATCGCTTCGGCGCGCGCCAACGATAACTCGAAGATCACGCTCACTGGATCTGGCATGTTTCGCTCGAATCCCGGTAATCCACAGGACGTCACCGGTGGTGGGACATGGCGGACCTTCGATGCGAGTGGCGGGTCGACTGGAACCGGCAGCTACACGGTGACCGGGTTGGTGAGTTTCACTGTGGCTCCGGGCACGTTCCCCCTGCCGCACGACAACATCGGCAACTCGGCTGACGCCGGATCCGGGCTGCTCGTGGTCCGGATCGCCTACTCGGACGGTAGCGACGGGTCCCTCGTCGTGAGCTGCCATTTCGTGGGAACCCCCGACGCGGTGTTCGAAGGTGTCACTGCGTCGAAGGGCTTCGTCGACTACTGGAACCGCGAGGCGCCTCCGGCTCCTCCGGGGGATGCCAACCGGACCGCTTTCCACGTGATCGATTAGGGCACGCATCCACGGGGGCGGCGCGAGTCGCCCCCGTCAACGCTAGGGAGGAACGATGCAACGCTCTGTGCTCGGCGGCGCAGTAGTGGCAACG
>Ga0209161_10002327_pt1 | contig 15588 bp, 11 predicted proteins | sample GraSoiAngelo_155_FD_186169 | JGI IMG/M metagenome (GOLD analysis project Ga0209161, IMG submission 186169) | Grasslands soil microbial communities from the Angelo Coastal Reserve, California, USA - 14_1009_13_30cm (SPAdes) (version 2) | ecosystem: Environmental > Terrestrial > Soil > Grasslands...
ATATCGTCATCGGACTTGCCAGACTAAACGGATACTCGATTGGGATCGTTGCGAACCAGCCTAAGGTTAACGCCGGGACCCTTGACATTGATTCCTCCGTCAAGGCTGCACGCTTCGTCAGGTTCTGTGATGCTTTCAACATCCCAATCCTGACCCTGGTGGATGTGCCTGGGTTCTTGCCGGGGATAGAACAGGAGCATAACGGGATAATTCGGCATGGGTCAAAGCTCCTCTATGCCTACTGCGAAGCCTCTGTTCCCAAACTTACTGTAATCGTAAGAAAGGCGTACGGGGGTGCCTACGACGTGCTTGGAAGCAAGCATATCAGGGCTGATGTGAATCTTGCCTGGCCTTCGGCCGAGATAGCTGTAATGGGTCCCGATGCAGCCATTAACATAATCTTCCGCAACGAAATCGCTAAAGCGAAAGACACCGTGGCAGAGAGGAGGAAACTTGTAAAGGAATATCGCGAAAAATTCAGCAATCCGTACATCGCTGCGGGAAGAGGATATGTTGACGATGTTATCGAGCCCTCAGAAACGAGGGAGGTATTGATCAAATATCTCGAATCTGTGAAGACGAAAAGGGAGGCGCGCCCTCCCCGGAAACACGGCAACATTCCACTATAGAACGGACCACTTCCCGATGTTCGGAAAGATCCTCATCGCGAACCGTGGAGAAATCGCTGTCAGAATCATACGAACCTGCAGGAAACTCGGAATCAAGACCGTTGCAGTTTACTCAGAGCCTGATATAGAATCCCAGCACGTCGTCTATGGCGACGAAGCTTACAATATCGGGCGAGGACAGCCTTCTGAAAGCTATCTGAACATTACAAAGATTGTCAGGGTTGCGATGGCCTCCAGGGTGGAAGCAGTGCATCCCGGGTATGGGTTCCTAGCGGAAAATCCCCAGTTTGCCCGAGAGTGTGAAGAAGCAGGACTCGTTTTCATCGGACCAAGAAGCAAGATTCTGGCTTCGGCCGCAAACAAGTTCGGATCAAGAGAAACTGCAGCTCGAGCCGGCGTCCCTACGATTCCTGGTTCGAAGCGTCAACTAGAGACCGCGGACGAGGCTGAAAGTGAGGCCCGTCGCGTGGGCTTTCCCGTTTTGATCAAGGCCTCTTTTGGAGGAGGCGGGAGAGGCATGCGTATTGTGAAGACCGCGAGTGAATTGCGAAGATCCTTCGATCTCGCTGCTTCTGAGGCGAAAGGAGCCTTCGGCCGCTCAGAACTCTACTTGGAAAAACACCTCAATAATCCACGACACATAGAAGTCCAATTAATCGCCGGACAAAGAGGGCAAGTTGTCCATCTGGGTGAGAGGGAGTGCTCGCTTCAGAGGCGACACCAGAAAATCCTCGAAGAAACACCCGCACCGCAGCTCGATTCCACATCAAGAAAGAAACTGATCTCGCTTGCCTTGAAAATCGCCAAAGCGATGAAGTACGAAAATGCGGGAACGGTAGAGTTCGTACAATCAGCACGGGGCGAGTTCTACTATCTTGAGACAAACAAACGGATCCAAGTAGAACACCTCATAACGGAAATGGTCACTGGGGTGGATATTGTCGAGCAGCAGATTCGAATCGCTGACGGAGACGGTCTTGGGTTTTCTCAAGAAGAGATCGAGTTCAGCGGAGCTGCGATGAACTGCAGGATTAACGCTGAGGATCCGTCGAGAGGCTTTGCTCCCTCACCCGGCCGCGTCGAAGAATTTGTGCCACCGGGAGGCCCAGGTATCAGAGTCGATACGGCCATGATCGATGGTGCTGTCATTCCAGAATACTACGATTCTCTCATCGCGAAGATTGCTTCATACGACCGTACTAGGGAGGAGGCGATTCAAAGACTCAAGGGTGCTTTGAGCGAGACGATCATTATCGGGGTCGAGACCACGATTCCTCTCCACCAGGCCATACTTGAAGACAAGAGCTTTGTCCGAGGTGACTATCATACTCAACTCCTCGACAACAAGATCTCCACCTGGAACTTCAAGCCACAACTGTCAAAGGAGGAGGTCGCGATGCTACATTTGACAACAAACTATCCACTCTCAGGAATCAGCACATCGAAATTAGAGAGAACTCAGACAAGATGGCGAAACAATCTCCAGACAGAACCATCACCGAGGCAACCCTTGTTTGTCGAAGGACTCTAAACAGATTCGCCGCCTCACTGTCAACGGAAGAACCTGGGCCATTACAGAGCTCGAGAAGCGGGGCATAACTCAAAAGATCAAAGTCAACGATGAAGTGTTGAGTATTCGCATCCTCCAAGAGCCAACAGATGACCAACCAGATCTGGTTGCGAATATCAATGGGAAAGTCCTCATCGCGAGAAGAGAAGAAGAGCGCGATGGAAGCGACTATCTCATTCGACTAAACGGAAGACTACTCAAGGTGAGCTTAGAGGGAAGAGAGCAATTATCCCAAGATGCGGGAATATCTGAAACTGTTATTGGGCCTGTTGTAATAACTGCGCCCATGAGCGGGAGAATCGTCTCGTTGAAAGCGTCTCCTAACACATCGGTAACTAAGGGCCAACCGCTAGCTGTTCTTGAGGCGATGAAAATGGAGAATGAGATAGCCTCACCCAAGACGGGGATCGTGAAGGAAGTCTACGTCAAACCCGGGGCTTTGGTGAAGGCGGGGGAGCAGTTATGCCTGGTTGCATGACAACTGTACGATCAATGCTTCTGGATTAGAGGAAGAAGTCCAGTGTAGAAATCGAGAGACTCCGGGTTCGCCAGTGCATCACGATTCGTGACGGGTCTATTGTTAACAATATTCGCGACAGCAACCTCAACCTTCTTCATGTTTAGAGTATAGGGAATATCGGGCACTTCCAAGATCAGAGCCGGAACGTGCTTGGGCGAAGCTTCAGCCCGAATCACTTTCTTGATCTTCTCTTTCAGCTCCTCTGTTAGCTTGTGGTTCGGGGATAGTTTGACGAAGAGGATGATTCTCTGATCTCCCGCCCAGTTCTGACCTACCGCAAGACTGTCGGCGACCTCGGGCAGTTTCTCAACAACATTGTAGATTTCCGACGTACCGACACGGACCCCAGAGGCCTTTATCACCGCGTCCGAACGCCCGTAGAACGTGTAACCGCCGGTATCGCCGTGGACCAGCACATAATCGCCATGTCTCCAAACGTTCTTCCCCTTGGCGCGGTAGTATTCGAAGTACGCATCATGGTATCGCTCATTATTGCGGTCATCCCAGAAGTATAACGGCATAGATGGAGTTGGAGCCTCGCAGACCAGCTCACCCATCCTATCGACAACAGGTTGCCCGTTCTCATCGTACACGTTGATCTTCATCCCGAGCCCCGGTGCTTGCAGCTCGCCTCCAAAGACGGGGAGAATTGGCACTCCACCCGCGAAGCAACCGTTGATGTCTGTACCTCCGCTGATCGAGTTGAGATGCAGGTCCGCTTTGACCTCCTTGTAGACCCACTCAAACCCTTCCACGGAGAGAGGCGATCCGGTCTGGGAAATCTCTCTGAGCGAAGATAAATCGTAATCTTTGCTCGGTTTAGCGCCTATTCCCCTGAGATGATTGATGTAACTGGCACTACATCCCAAGATTGTGATCTTTTCTTCCTGAACCAGCCTCCACATTGTGCCCCAGTCAGGATGGAGAGGATTTCCATCATACAAAATGAGGGTCGCGCCTGCTGCTAAGCAGCTCATCAGCCAGTTCCACATCATCCAACTCGGCGAGGTAATGTACGTGATCCGATCCGTCTTCTTCAGATCAGCATGAAGCTGCGTCTCCTTCAACTGGTTGACCAAGACGCCCGCAGCTCCTTGAACCATACATTTCGGCTTCCCAGTCGTCCCTGATGTGAACATGACGAGAACCGGATGATCCGAGGGCAACTGCTCAAACCGAATCTCGCTCGACTTATTCGCCGATCCGAATTTATCGAACCTAACGGAGTTGACAAGTTGGCCCTCGCCGGATTCGGCGTCAAAGCAGGGGACCATCACTATCTTCTCGAGCGAAGGGATTCCGTCTGCGACATCTTTGACGTTGGACGAGACGTCGAATTTCTTTCCCTTGTAGACGTAACCGTCAACAGCGAACAGTACTTTCGGTTTGACCTGGCCAAGCCTATCCAGGATGGCGCCTGAACCGAGTTCTGCCCCGCAACACGCCCAGACCGCTCCGATGCTGGTAGCAGCCAACATTGCGATCGCTGCTTCCTCTATGTTCGGCAGGTAGCCTCCGACTCGGTCACCAGCTTTTACTCCTGTCTCACGTAGACCATTGGCCACACGCGTGACTCTTCGGTAGAGGTCGGAGTAGGTCAGGCTCGAACGTTTTCGTCCCTCAGACCGTGAGATGAGGGCGATCCTTTCGTCTCTGAATCTCAGGAGGTTCTCGGCGAAATTGAGTCTCGCCCCGGAAAACCATTTGGCCCCGGGAAACTTGGCAAGATCATCGACGACTGCCTCAAACTTTTTCGAGGATATGATTCCTGCGTACTCCCACATGGCGGGCCAAAACTCAGTAGGCTTCTCAACGGACCACCTGTAAAGCTCAGAATATGATCCGAGGCTCAAACTGTGCTTCATGTTGACGAATGCTAGAAATCGAGTGAGATTGGCCTGTTTTACTCGCTCACCAGAGGGAACCCAGAGAGGCTTTCGCTTGAGACCTGTTCCAACCAAGTCGGCCAATCGCTCCAAAAATCCCTTGATAACTTGTCCGGACTTGCTTTGAAGGATTTCGACCTGGATAATTTATAGCCTTTCAATCAGACGTCAAACGCGAGTCCAGATGACGGTCGTCGACGTAAGACTGCTTACGGATGGATATTTCACGCTTGACAAGAGCTTTCTCGTATTTGGCAAATATCAAGGAACCAAGTACAAAGCAGCGCTCAAACCGCTGCTGATACGAACAGACAAGGAGAATATTCTGGTCGACACCGGAATCGGGACATTGCCACCGAAATACGAGAAATTCCACGAGGTCATCAGGACTAAGGAAGAGCAGCTACGGTTATCGTTGAAGAAAGCTGGACTGGAACCCAGTGACATTACTTTGGTGGTAAATACTCATCTGCACTTTGACCACTGCGGAAACAATATCCTCTTTCCCAACGCAAAGTTTCTAGAACAAATAGACGAAGTCCGGTATGCATACTTTCCAGACCGATTCATGCGGGTAAGCTACCTGCGCGAATTCTTCGATACCGAAGGAGAAATCGTGCCGCTACGAGGAAGATACACGATCGAGGACGGAGTGGAGATCGTGCCAACACCGGGCCACACCGTCGGGCACCAGTCAGTTGTCGTGAAGTGGAAGAACAGAAACCTCGTTTACGCGGGAGATGCGGCTCCCCTACCAGAAAACATCGAGAAACGGAACATCACCGGAATGATCTACAGCACGGCGCAGGGACTCGAATCAATAGACCTCTTACGACGGATAGAGAACCCGGTCTACATTTACTCACACGAGAACGAACAACTGAAAATTCCCGCGTAGCTTTCGCTCACTGAACTAGAATCTCAACCATAATCCTATTCTTCGCTGCTGCAATTCATGACCAGCCTCTCTCAATTCCTTTCGAGTACGCCTTCCAATAAGGGTCGACGTCGGGGTAGCTGAGACTTCGCATCCCCCTTTCCGTAGCCGCCTTGCAGCCTCGAAACTTCGGCGTCAGCTTCCCAACAAGACATGAAGGAATCCCCGCCGAAGCGAGCTTGGAGAGAATCCTGTCTGTCTTTGCTGGTCTCGAGGCGATGATGAGACTACCTTCGCTCAGAGAGACCAATGGATCGATCCTGAAATGGTCACACAGCGCACGGCTCTCTTCGCTTACAGGAATCGACTCCAAGTCTACAACCATGCCGAGGTCTGATGCGCCTGTTAATTCGATAAACCCAGCGATTACTCCTCCTTCCGTCGCATCATGCATCGCCGTTACGCCGTCACGTCGGACCCCTATCGACGAAGCGGTCAGAGCGTCCCTGACAGTACTCGTTTTTCCCAGATAATTCCAAGCCATCGAGAACAATTTGGGGCCCAAGGCTCTCTTTACCCTTCTGGGGAAGGTCCGCGTAAGTACCGCAGTGGTCTCAATGGCCGCGCCCTTGGTCAGGATGACCTCATCTCCGGAATGGGCCATGCTCGAGGTCAGGTACGTTTTCTCAGAACCAGTGGCGATGAGTACGCCTCCTCCAATGACGCTGTAGTCAATTCCAGGATATTTTCCAGTGTGACCCCCGATTATTGATATTCCCAGCTTCTTGCATTCGTTGTGGAAGGCCCTCCAGAATAACGCGAATTGAGAATTCCCCATCGCAGGTGGGAGGTTGAAGTCGAACATGCCGTAGATGGGCGCGAAGCCGGTGGTGGTGAGGTCAGAGGCCAAGAGGTGAATGGACAGCCATGCAGAAGCTTCGGGTCCAACCTGGGGAATGTAGGAGAGAGGATCGGAGGTCGCCACCATGACCTTTCCTTTTCCGAGTCGGACTACGGAGACATCAAGCCCACGCTGCGGACCCTTGAGAACCTCCGAGCGTTTCTTACCTCTCAGTCGGTATACTGTTTGTGACATGTATTGGGCGTTTGGCTTTCCAAACCTCATAGCTCTCTGAGTCCTAAGGCAAGCGAGAGAGCGGATCGGCTAGAGATATAGTTGAAGTGCTTTGAGGCGAACTAAGATCACGATAAGGAACCCGCTGATGACCATTTCAGGTATGAGATAGCCGGCGTTGTAAGCCGCGGAATATGCAACGGGGTTCCATCCATCCCAAGCATATGATGCGAAGAAAATGACTCCCGAAATGAAATGCGCGATGAAACGACCGGTTATGCCAACTGCGACGCCGATCAATGGTCTGTTTCGAAACAACCCAGCTAGACCTAACGCTCCAAATGCAAAGGGATAATCAAGAAGGAGTTGCGCCGGATGGACGACGAAGGGCATCTCGACAAGAACGACGAGACCCAAAAGAGCTCCTGCAATCACTCCGAACTTTGGTCCTCGTCTCAAGGCGAACAAGAGAATTGGCACCATTGATGCCAATGTAATCGATCCCCCTTGGGGCAGAGTGAAAATCGTAATGAGACTAAGGGCTCCCGACAATGCGATCGCACTAGCCATCTCTGCGAGAATCTTGACTGGGACCGCCGGCCGGAGCGTGATCCGCTTTGACGATACGGGCTGTTCCGATGCCTCGAACGTTTCCAACACGCCTCTTGTTTGTTCTTTGTTGAGGTCACTGAGAAATGGCTGAAGAATCAGGCTTCGTATCGTCCCTCCGCCGGCATTACCCGGATCAGGTTCAAAGGGTCGATGGCAAGCGAAGCCATCCTCTCAGCCGGGTTTGTCCCAGCTCCCCGCTGATAGAAGAAGCGAGCATCCGCGTATTTAAGCGCTGGCTATTCGGTTTCTTTGAAGAAATAGCGCGGCCAATGCGGCCAGCTCGTCTCTTGAGACTTTGGACTGAAGTCAACTTCCAGCTCCATGCCAATTTTCAAGGATTCCAGTCGCGATGTTCTGATAATGCTGGGTAGCTTGACGCCCTCTTCCATCTCCACAATTCCGACGGCGTATGGAGTCATGTGTTTGAACTGTGGAGGCGAGACATGGACGACCGTGTACGTCACGAGCTTGCCCTGAGTGCCGAGCTGAACCCACTCAACCCTCGAAGACCGACACTTCGGACAGATTGCTCTAGGAGGAACCATGATGTGCTTGCAGCGGACACACCTTACGGCCATAAGTTTGCGATCCGCGCACTGCCGATAGAACTCCTCGATGGTGGGAGGAGGGAGCTCGCTCAATTCTCAAGCACTCCTTAAGATGTGGACTACTCCGGTTGCTCCTGACCCGCCTAGATTGTGGGCGAGAGCGATCTCGGCGTCGGCGACCTGTCTTCGGTCAGCTTGTCCAGTTAGTTGTAGGTATAGCTCGTGGACCTGTGCCGTTCCGGTGGCGCCTACGGGGTGCCCTTTCGACTTGAGACCTCCGCTGGTGTTTATCGGAATGGTGCCGCCAATGTTCGAAGCGCCGCTCTCGACAAACTTGCCGCCTTGTCCAGGCCGGCAGAAGCCCAAGTCCTCGCATGCGATTATTTCCGCTATCGTGAAACAATCGTGGACCTCGGCCACGTCGATGTCCTTTGCCTTCACATCAGCCATCTTGTAGGCTTCTTGCGCAGCTTGCTTAGCGGCGTTGATGGTCGTGAGGCTGTCACGCTCATGGAGACAGAAGGTGTCCTGAGACTGCCCTGAACCGATAATATGGACATAATTGTCGCTGAGCTTCTTCGCGAGTTTGGGCGCAGTCAGAATGAGGCAGCTGGCTCCATCAGTTATGAGGGAACAATCATACAACTTGAGAGGCCACGCGACCATGCGAGATTTCATGACCTCGTCGAGGGTCACTTCCTTCTGCATGTGCGCCTTAGGATTCAGGGCACCATTCTTGTGGTTCTTCACCGCCACTGCAGCCATTTGCTCTTCTGTCGTACCGTATTCGTGCATATGTACGGTAGCCATGAGGGCGAAGAGACCGGGGAATGTCATGCCATTCCACTGTTCGAAGGGATAATCGGAAGCTGTCGCCAATATTCCTGTTACCTCTGGGGTGGGCTGATTCGTCATCTTTTCGACACCCCCCACAAGTACAATATCGTAGAGGCCTGACTTGATCGCCATAATCCCGCAGCGAAGAGCCGATCCCGATGACGCGCAAGCGTTCTCGATCCTGGTTGCGGGGGCAGGCAACAGACCTGCCCAACTGGCAGCCATCGGGGCATCGTGCGCTTGATGCTCGTACGCCTCGCTCATTTGGCCGATGAAGGCGGCTTTGATGTCCTTGCCAGGGTCTAGACCCTCGACTCGGTGAAAGGCTTCTAGAGCCGCTTCGGCGAACAGTTCACGAGCATAGACGCCTTCTCGCCGGCCGAATTTGGAGAGGCCCGCGGAGATTATTGTAGCCAGCGGCTTGACCCTACGCGGCCTACGCAACTAAATCTAGAATCAAGGGGCGGCCCTTCACTAAAATAGCCTTCCTTGAGCTAAGGCGAGTCCTTGCTTAGCCTCCACCTTATGCCAACGGGGACCGTTCCGATCATGCTTGCTATCAGAGTGTCCGAGCAGATGAAACGACCAGAGAGTCTCCGATGCGATAATTGGTCAGCGCCGACAGTCACAGTTTGGTGGAGTTCGATTCGTTTTCAGAGCTTAATTACTATTCAAGAGTTCATTTCTTGCTGAAAGATCATGTCTGGGTCTGAGTCTGATCTACAGAAGCGGTTGAAGGGCATACAGTGGCAGAGCCAAAATTGTCTGTCCTGCATCTGGTTTGCCACGACCGATCCGCTGAACGCTGATCTGTTTGATAGGGCAATGTGTATTCATCCGAAGCTCAAGATCTACCAGCTCGTCGTCTCCGGCCGTGACTGGTGCAACCTCTACGAGGAGATTAAACAGAAACAGATCGAACACAAACAAGACATGGCTTTGAAGAAAGAAGAAAAACACGGATAAACAAGAGCGTCCTCGAATGTAACCCAAGCAGGCTCCCGAACGGCCCGGGGTTCTCGGATAAGCCACTCTCGCGGACGAGGCTTCTGCAAAAGTTATACGAATTTGTCTTCCAGACCCTCTCCTTGTCCGGATATGTTTTCGGGCTTGTTTTTTCGAGACGGGCGTATTATCGGCTTGTCCCGGGTTTTTCGATCCCTGTGTTTTCCCCTTGGGATCAGCGTGGAATGTCCTGTTCTAGAAATCGTGGGCTTGAAATCGTGATCAGGGCTGACAATGGGCGATTTCACTGTGAGAACTCTGCGCCGTGAAGGGCGACGGGCTACGCGAGGCTGGCTGAACATGAGATTCTCTGCGTTTCAAGAAGGGCGGGGGCGCGGGAAAAACAGACCCCCGGGGGGGGTTCATGATTTGGTTAACAGGAAAAAATAGTTACACAGAAGGAAAGTTATCGAAGAAAGAGCATGCTCAATCTCGATCAAGGAAAGCTCGGAAAGGTCCCACGAATGATCTTGTGGGGGAGACGGGGTTCCCGAACCCTGCTGGCAAATTCGGTATGATGGGTCAATCAATACTTTTTGGCACCCGAATCGCGGTTGGCAACCCTATACTTGATCCGTACAAGCGCCGCAACACTAGCGTTCCGGCCTCATCGACTAGGGCTCGGCTAGCATGTCCCGGCGCCCTATTGGGCTGGGACTTGGAATATATGCCGACGTTGAAAGTTCAAAGCTCGACTTGGAAACTCCCGGTTGAGGGAGCGTTGTGGGCTGGAGTAGGATGCGTAGAACCCTTGCTGATGAGCCATCTTTGGGCATAGAGGATGGAGATATTCAACTTGTTCCTACCATTCGACTAATTCGCGATCTGAGAAACATCCTTAGCATACGATCTTCCGTTGACTGCTGTCGGATTGAGTTCAACGAGTAGCAGCCTGGTCATTCGCTGGGGGGCTTAGGCTGAGATGAAGGTGCCCACGTTTATTATTGTAGTGCTCATGGGGCTGACCCCGATCTTGTTGGTCGCCTTGCTGGTGATAACTCCAACGCTAACGCTCGTTGCTTGGCAGCCTCCGAAAGTTTGGTCGAACCAATTCGGTCCAAGCCCAGGTTTTCAAAGTGGTGTCAGTTCTGTTTCCGCCACTTCCGATGCCCTCTATGCTGGCGGATACCTGGGGTTCCCTCTCGGATCGATGAACTCCTCGAATAGCGGCATCTTCGTGGCCAGATACGACCTTTCGGGTCGTCAGATCTGGATTAGGCTGTTCGGCGACCCAGGCGAACGCGTTCACGTGGTGAAAACGAGAAATGGTGGAGTAATCGCTGCGGGACTGACCAACGGACAAGGCTTTGTCCGGTATTATGATCGTAATGGAACTCAAGTCTGGACAAACCAAGCTCTAGACGATTTCTATGACACTTCTGAAGGAGGCTCAGTAGTGTACGCGGTAGGGTATTATCGCGCGACGAACGTGTTGTTCATCTACGAATTGCAAGCCTTTGACCTTAAAGGAGGGTTTCTCTGGAACAGCACTATAAGCCATCGTTGCGTAGATTGCAGAAACGTCAACGTATACGCCTCTTCTGTTGGAATCTATATTTCAAGCTCCGACTACACACGCGGTCTCTCGGATCTTCAGTTGTATTATCTCAACGGAACACTAAAATGGACACATCAACTTGACTGCGTCTCCTGCTCTGCGACAGGAGTTTCAGGCGATGGGACGGGCGTTTATGTCGCCGGATATGTCAACCCCGTCGGCAACAACGCTTTGTATCTCAACAAATACGATTTGTCTGGTAACCAGCTTTGGACTCACCAGTTCACTACAGATTACCTTTCAGGCCGCTTTGTCCACATGTCTGCTGACTCCTCGGGAATCTATCTCGCGATAGAGGGTATCAACAGTGGGGGTTCCATCGTGAGATATGACAGCGGTGGCAGTCAGGTCTGGTCTTTCGGGATGAGAGCGACGCCGTTCGCCGTGTCTGGGGGAGGTGATGGTGTTTATGTTGGAGGTGGTACCGGCGGTAGCAGCATAGGTTCCTTTGGCGCGGCCTATGGGTTTTTGGCGGGGTTCTGGCAATCCAGCTCTTTGATTTTCTTCGGGCTTAATCCCCCTCTCTCATTCGGCCTCGCAGCCCTGCTGGCCGGGGCTGCCGTTACCTCCGTTTGGTGGATGAGAAGGCGTTACAAGAACAAGCCAATGTCATACTCCAAAGAGAAGGCCACTCTCAAATCCAAGCGAATCCCAAGTGATGCACTAGGCACGATCCAGGTTTACTAGAGGCCTGGAATGGTCAACGAGTCTCCGATGCTCGGGTGGTAGCCTATTCGAGCTTCCAAACATGGATCAATCCTTTCTGAAATGACTCGATTTCACATCAATATCCAAGGATCTGCCTGAGGAATGTTGACACCTGAACCTTCAGCGACTAAGTTTTAGACTTTTGTAAGGGTTTGAATTGAAGCCTTGTCCAGGCAATAATAGCTCTGTATGAGTTCAAACCTTCCAACTGATCCTAAACTCAACCCGAGTTGGAACCCAAGTTCGGTTCCTTTCTAAGGCATCGTTCGTTCAAGCGCGACCGCCGCATCTAGTCTTAAACCCCCATGTGGGGGCAAATGTCCAAGAAGATCAGCATGTCTGTGTGGTCGAACCTCGCAAGAGTCCGCTTCGGGAGAGAACTATTGTTTGTCATGAGATCGGAAGATGAGAAGTATTTGGGAGGATTCAGCAGTGCCTCTTTGAGAAAGGGAATGGCCGCTCACGAGAGAGGAGACGCGTGACTCCATCATGCATGCACAACTCTCAGTGATTATTGCGTAGACTTTCCCGGAATAGAATGGGGCTTTAGGGATCTCCGCCTAGCAATGACATCTCCCGGTTGGGTGCCGATCTTTGGAGCTATTGTGAAGCGACAATCTAAGATCTAGGACGTACAACTGTAAGACATGAGGTAACTTAGAGCACTTTCGAACATGATTAGCAAAACCTAGATTTGAGGGATCCAGTAGGACCCCAGGATGACGCGGAATATGGGCCTTCAGTTGTCCAGGATGGAACTAAAACCCTAGTCGGCGTATTTTCTTCGTTCTCTACGCTTTAGCTCTCGGTCAGCCCTATTCAAGAGTAGACCTCGATAGGGCACACCGCTAAGGACCCCAAGTGGCAGGAGTACGACTATTGTTCCGAACATCATCATGAAAAACCCGAGCACAGTCAGGCCCGGACTTATCGGAAGAAAGGCGAATATTACTCCTTCAACCAATACGGCAGTTCCGACCGTAAGCGTGATTATGGCATTTCTTCGACCGGAACTAGACTTAGGAGGCTGGGAAGCGCGAGCTACTGGGGCTCCTTGGTCAAGGGGTGCCAGGAGTGTACTGGCACATAATCCGCATTTGACACTGCCCTCAAGGAGAAAAGCTCCGCATGATGCACATCGAGGCAACGGACTTCTATCCATATGTCAAAGGCGGCTAGATAAGAATACCTCTGTAGTGGCTCTTGTTACTTCCGGTTGCGCACTAGCCTTCTCCCTTCGATGAAAGATGAGAGCTTGCAGACATGAACTAAAAGACCGACGTGCACCCGAGAGACTTAGGATTGTTGAGTGCCTTAGAAGGGAACTGAATTTCGGTTCAAGTTCCCCCTCTGTAGAGTCTCGTCGACCTGTCCGTTTGACTAAACTTACGGGGCAACCTTCCGTTCACAGTTCTAGTCGGCCCTCTCCTGCGAGCTTGATTCGATAACGTGCCCTTTGACATTGCAATACCACTTCCCCCTCCTCTTTAGGAGCCAGGCATACCTTTCACACTTGGGGCAATAATCCCATCGTGATTGGAACAGTAGGTAGTAGAGCCCTCGCATGCCGACGCCCGCAGGGAGCCCCGCATATCCGAATGTTAGGACTCCTATGTCTGAAGACCAGTGAGAAGCAAGCTGAATCAGCAACAAGACGATGAACAATGAGAAGAACCCTAACTTGTTCTTCTTCCGACTTTGCCCGGGAATAGGATCTTCAGGTAAAAACAGGAACGCTCCGACTAATGCAAAGGCCGCAAAGGACAGCCAGAAAAGTGCATTTCCGACAAGCTCCCTGACCGAACTGAACAGAATCAGGGAAATTGGGATCAAAAAGAGTAGGGGAGGAAGAAGACCAGCCTTAAGACGGTTAGAAACCGTGGATATCAACTCTCAAGAATCGAGAATCACGTGTGCAACTCCGTCAAGAAGTCCGGTCGAGGCGTCTCCAATCAATATCATTGAAGGATTAAAGATGTGATCGGAACTTGCTCGTCCTGACTCTCAAAGTTCTTGTGAGGATTAGAAGGCGTGACCAGAAGAAATTAGAAGAAATGGGTGGGTAACATTAGGCGCTCGCTTCGTGTCCCTATGTGCACCTTCGGCGTGGTCCCGGAGTGTGCTCCTATCAGAACAGTCAAGCGCTACTTGTCGAGGGTATGTCTGATCTAGGGAAGCTCATCCGTCAGAGCGGAACTCCTCGCTTCGGCTTCGGGAGAAGGGTAGATTCCGACGGGTCGGCGAGCATCTTCTCCCTTGTATACCATTTGGCATTCGCGTTGCGAAAGAGGACTCCATGGGGGGTTCAGAGGGATAGTTCGTTGTTTCCAGGGGGATGATTTTGTGGGGCTGGGGTACGTGGAGCGGATAAAAAGTTCGAAACCCTAACAAAAACACCGAAAAAATACATCTTTTTATACCCGCCAAGCGGAATAGACTATTAGACATGGGAGGAACAAGCCGTTGTTCACAAAGCTCGAAGCAGAGAACGCCCTCAGCCAAGCAAGGGCCCACGCCGAACGACGAATAGCCCGTCCCTCACTACCACTCCTCACGAACTTCTCCCGATCCTACACCACATACCAGGAAGCGAGAAGACATCTTCCATCGGGAGCCTCCTCGAACATCCGCGTCCACGCTCACGACCCCTTCCCCATCCTCTTCAAGAACGGTCTAGGGTCCAGAGTTCGCGACCTTGACGAAAACGAGTATGTGGACCTCCTAATCGCCTATGGCGCGCTAATCCTCGGACACGCTCACCCAGCAATCGTCAGCGCCATCACCGATCAACTCCAAAACGGTTCCATGCTTGGGACCACTACCGAGCTGGAGATAGAGGTCGCAAAGAAGATTCAGTCGATGGTTCCGTCCGCTGAGATGGTGAGCTTCTCGAACACCGGAACAGAAGCTACAATGGAGGCTGTCCGGATTGCTCGCGCATTCATAGGCAGAGAGAAGCTCCTCAAGTTCGAAGGCCACTACCACGGACATCACGACTATGTTCTCTTCAGTGTTGAGTCACCTTCGGTTGTCGCTGGACTGGAACAATCGCCCTCGAAGCTTCCTTTCTATCCTGGAATCCCGGAAGAGATAGCGAAGACCGTTGTCATTTCAAAATGGAACGATACAGCTGCCCTAGAGAAGGTCGTCAAGAGGAACGCAGCGGACCTTGCAGCAATTATCATGGAACCAGTTCTCGGAAGCTCCGGCGTGATTCTGCCGGACGAAGACTATCTCAAGTCTGTTAGAGAGATCGCTGACAATAATGATGTTCTTCTTATCTTCGATGAGGTTCTTACTGGGTTTCGTCTCGCTCCTGGTGGAGCTCAAGAATTCTATGGCGTGAAGCCCGATTTGTCTTGCTTTGCGAAGGCGCTAGGTGGAGGGGCGCCGATCGCTGCGGTGACCGGGCGAAGAGATGTCATGAGTATGATTGGGCCCGGACGAATCGGCTACGGCGGAACATACAACGGGAACTCGATGAGCCTCGCCGCGGCAAAAGCAACATTGCGGGAGCTTACGAGGAACGATGACGAGGCATTCAGACACATGCACACCGTCGGAGCAAGAATCATGGAAGGACTAGGAGAACTAATGGAGCGGTACGATCATGAGGGGATCGTTCAAGGGCTCGGACCCATGTTTCAAGTATTCTTCACCAAGGAGAGCAAGATAACGTGTTATCGAGAGACCCTCGATGTAAACACCGAGAGGTTCAGGAGATTTCGTAACCTAATGTTGCAGAGAGGGGTCTACTTTCATC
>Ga0209161_10002328_pt1 | contig 15586 bp, 15 predicted proteins | sample GraSoiAngelo_155_FD_186169 | JGI IMG/M metagenome (GOLD analysis project Ga0209161, IMG submission 186169) | Grasslands soil microbial communities from the Angelo Coastal Reserve, California, USA - 14_1009_13_30cm (SPAdes) (version 2) | ecosystem: Environmental > Terrestrial > Soil > Grasslands...
AAACCGCTTGCGCGTCGCGTCGTCGAACTGCCCGTCTCTCGCGTCGCTCAGCAGCTCAGAGAAGCCGATGATCGAGTTGAGCGGCGTGCGCAGCTCGTGGCTCATGTTGGCGAGAAAGACGCTCTTGTGCTTGTTCGCCTCGATGAGCGCGGCATTGCTCTGCTCGAGCTCCTGGATGAGATGGCGGCGATCCAGCGCAGTGACGAATGCGCTCATCAGCTGCTGCATCCGGGTCGTTTCCTCGCCTCCGAAATCCGGAGTGAAGGGACCGGCCAGGACGACCAGGTTCGCCGAGGCTGTCAATCCTTTGACCGGCACGGAGAGGGCGTTTCGCTCGACCCCGTCGAGCCGGATTCGGTTCATACCTTCGTCCAGGGCCGCCGCGTCAGCGCCGATCGCAGCGACCTGCGCGGGGTCGAGACCGCGGCTGGTGGTGGGCTTGCCCGAGGCGTCGAACAGGACGGCGGAAGCGCCGCCGACCAGACGCATCGCCCACTCCACGGCGCGATGGGCGAGGGCGTCGCGGTCTTCGCTGACCAGTAGGTCTTCCATGAATCCCCGCAGGCCTTCTTCCTCCTCTGCGCGCCACTGCCGGCGCAGCCAGGCCGGCGGCGAGAAGCTGGCGTACAGAAGCGGGATGATGGCGAGCACGACCAGCTCGACGACCACCTGGATCACGGGTTGCCTGACCAACAGCCCGGCCGAGACGGCGAACAGCAGGACGGCAACGATGCCGCCGAAGCCCAGGCTCAGAGAACGCAGGCGCCACGCTTGAACGGCGGGCAACCTTCGCGCGGCCAGCCAGAACCTGAGGGCCGGTTCGGCTACGCAGGCAGACCAGACCAGGACGAGTCCAATCGCGATCGCTATGAGCAAAGTCCGGTTCAGTGAAAGCGCCACCGCGGCGACGATAAGGACGCTGGCAGCCACCAAAGAAACGAGAGCGGCAGCATGCCAGCGGCGAGGGAGGGGGATGAGAGCGTTTCGATAAAGGAGGAGGGCGTAGGCGGTGCCCATGAAGGCGAGCAGCTCGATCGGGCCGAGGAACGGCAGCATGATCGAGATGTGCGCCTGCAGCCGGCCCAGGCCGGAGACCGCCGAGAGCAGGATGATCGCCAGGGCGAGGAAGGCCATCGAACGGTCCCGCCTGCGCAGCCACGTGATCGCCGTGAACGCGCCGAGGGCCACAAACGCGATGGCAGTCGCGTCCTGCAGGTAGGGAACCAGCTCCTTCACCGGCTCAGCTCAGGCCGCACCCATTCGGGAGACTGCTCCGAAGTCGCTGACGAAGATGTCGACCACCTCCGGGTCCCACTGCCGCCTCGCGCCGGTGCGGAGGGTCGCGAGCGCGTCTTCGGGCGTCCTGCGGGAACGGTATGGGCGGTCGCTGACCAGCGCGTCGAACGCGTCGCACACGGCGATGATTCGCGCCAGCCGCGGAATGTCGGTGCCGGCGAGGCGGTCCGGGTAGCCGGTTCCGTCGTAGTGCTCGTGGTGGTGGCGGATGATGGGCAGCAGCGCGGCCCCAGAGCGCAGTGGGGCCACGATGTTCTCGCCGATCGCCGGATGCATGCGCATCGTCGCGAGCTCGCGGGCGTCGAGCGGACCTGGTTTGAGCAGGATCGCGTCGGGGATGCCGATCTTGCCGATGTCGTGGATGAGCCCTCCGCGGTACAGCGCGTCCTGCTCGGAGGCGGAAAGGCCGAGGCCCGCTCCGATCCGCCGCGCCGAATCCGCGACGCGCTGCGTGTGAGCTTCCGTATACGGGTCCTTCGCCTCGACTGCGGCCGCGAGGGCGAAGATCACATGCTCGGCGCTGTCCAGCGAGTCGTACACGCCCTTCAACCGCAGCGCCGAGCGCACGCGCGCCACCAGCTCGATCCGGTCGACGGGCTTGGTCATGTAGTCGTCGGCGCCTGACTCGAGCGCCCGAATCCGGTCGCTCGTGTCATCGAGGGAGGTGATCATCACCACGGGCAGCAGCCGGGATCCAGGAGTCGCTTTGATTCGCCGGCAGACCTCGTAACCGTCCATGCCGGGCATCTGCACGTCGAGTAGCACGAGGTCGGGATGCCACGTCTGGATGGCCTTCAGCGCGCCGATCCCGTCCTCCGCAGTGCGGATCTGGCAGTCGACGTCCGCGAGGCATGCTTCGATGAGCTCGCGGTTCGCCGGTCCGTCGTCCACCACCAGAACGACGGGGATGCGGTCGGGCCGGCTGACGCGTCGCGTCGCGGGCATGAGCCCCGACAGATCATCGCCGCGGCGGTTCGGCCACGCCGCGGGCTTGAGCGCGGCGACGAATGCGGCGGCGGTCTGGAAGCGGTCTTGCGAGCTCTTGGCGAGCGCTTTGCGCAAGACGCCCTCCACGTGCGCGGAGAGCTCGCCCCTCAGCTCGCGCGTCGCGGGCATTGGCTTGGTGACATGGGACAGGAGTGTTGCGGCCGGTGTGTCAGCCTCGAAGGGCACGCGTCCCGTCAGCATCTCGTAGGCCACGATCGCGAGCGAGTAGACGTCGGACGCTGAGGTGAGCGGCTCGTCTGCCGCCTGCTCTGGAGACATGTACTCGGGCGTCCCCATGACCGTGCCCGACCCGGTCAAGCGCCGGAGGGAGCCGGCCATCTTGGCGAGCCCGAAGTCACCGAGCACGGGCGTCCCGTCCTTGTGGATCAGGATGTTGGACGGCTTGATGTCGCGGTGAAGGATGCCGCTGGCATGCGCGTGGTCGAGGGCGCCGCCGAGCTGCTCGAGCAGGCGTACCACCTCCTGCAGCTCCATCGGCTTGCCGACGCGGTCCGCGAGCGTGCCACCCTCGACGAGCTCCAGGACAAGGTAGGCGAGACCGCCCTCGTAGCCGAAGTCGAAGATCTCCAGGATGTTGGGGTGTTTGAGCCGGGCGACCGACCTCGCCTCCTGCTGAAATCGCTCGCGGTATTCCGGTTCGTCCGCGAAGAAGTCGGGGAGGATCTTGATCGCCACGTAGCGGTCGAGGGCAGTGTGATAGGCGCGGTAAACCGACGCCATCCCGCCGCGACCGATCCGCTCCATGACCCTGTACGGGCCCAACGTCATCCCTTCGGGCGTGTTCACGAGATCAAGCCCAGGAGAGCAAGGACGGCCACGGCCGGGGGCAGAGCCAGGAGCGCAAGTGACAGCGCCAGCACCCCGAGGGCCAGGAACCCGCGGCCCGACCAGCCGACAGCCTCCTCAGTCCCGGAGGCCCTTACCCAGGTGGCAACAACGTCCATGTAAAGCAACCACGCTCCTGTATGAGTGAGCGTAAGAAGCGATTGCTTAGCGATTCACTCTCCGTAGGGCCAATTCACTACCCATATGGGTAGTTCTGTTAACCCATCTGATTAAAGCCAGCCTTGCTTCGCCGCCTCGTGCGCCAGCTCTGTCCGGTTGGAGGCGCCGGTCTTCTGGAAGATCTGGCGCATGTGGAACTTGATCGTGTTCTGGCTGAGATGGACTCTGGCGGCAATCTCGCGGTTGGTCATGCCCTCCACCGCCAGACGCATGACCTCGGTCTCCGTGCGGCTCATCTCGGGCGAGATCCTGGTGGGCTTGGGAGACTGGCCGGGCCACCGGCCGTGACGGAGCCGTTCCTGCATCGTCGCGCTGTCGATCGCCACGGCCGCGACACTGCCGAGGGCGTCGAGGAAGGAGAGCCATTCCTGGTCTGGGGTCAGGGGCGCGCGGTGGAAGACCAGCTTGCCTCGGCTGATGAGTGGCACCGCGCCGTAGGCCTTGAACCCCTCCCGGGCGAACAGCGATCGCCGGCGGAACTGGGAGAAGGCGCTCATGGCGGTCACGGTTTCGATCCGCCGCCCGGTTACGGAGCGGCCAGGCACGCCGTCCTCTGCAGGCAATCGGTACTCGGGCACGGCGGTGGCCAGGAAGCCGGTGCTGGCCGCAAGCGTGAGCGTGTTGTCGGTCTCGTCAAGGAGCAGCACGTCCGCGGCGTCCACCTTGAGCTGGGAGGTGACGTGGTCGAGGATGACCTTGAGCGTGAGCCTCAGGTCGGGGCTGGCGCTGATCGCCAGGCTCACGCTCTGCAGCGCAGCGAGCCTCTCCAGGCGATTGACGGCGTCCGAGTACAGCTGCGCGTTCTCGACGGCAAGCCCGGTTCGATCGGCGATCGACTGCATCCAGAGGGTGTCTTTGTCGGTCAGTGGGTTCGACCCTCGGCGCTCGAACAGGCCGAGTGTGCCAATCGTGGCGCCGCGAGCCCGCATCGGGACGACAACGACGCCGAGATGAATTTCCGGCGGCTGCCAGGGATGGATCTTCAGATAGGAGCGCACGCTGTCGTTCAGGAAGCCCATCAGGTCTTCCACGGTGATGTCGGGAATCAACAGCGGCTGTCCGGATTCGATGACGCGAGATGAGATCGGCGTCGTCTCGAGAGATCCCGCGAGCCTCATCGATTCGATGTAGCTTGCGGCGTAGTCGCTCTCGTCGTTGCGGTCGTCGTTTGTGGCAACGATCTGCATCTCGGATGGATCCTTGCCCATCAGGGACGCCACCCAGGTGCCCGGCCTCAGCTTGCTCAGCGCCCTCGTGACGGTGGTCAGGATGGCCCGAGGCTCCATTCGGGCCTGGGCGAGGCGGTCCGTGACCTCGTCCACGATGTGGTCGCCCGCCGAGCGGCTCGAGACCCTGCTGTAGGCGATCAGATGGGTGACGTCGGTAAGGGTGGCCACCACCTGGACGCCGGATGGCTCGGGCACGGCATCGACCTGCAGCCACACGTCGGCGCCGCCCGGGCGGCGCGCGCGGACCAGCACGCCGCGCACCGGTTGCCCCGTCCTCAACGCTGCGACCACAGGATGGACGGTGATCGGCCCCTCGACCGATTCCACGATCAGCCAGCCCGAGTCATAGGCGCTCGATCCGTAAAGGTCGCCAGGGCTCAGACCAAGCAGGGAGCCTGCCTGCTCGTTGGCCTGGACTACGCGCCCCTCACCGTCGTAAACCACGATCGGCGCCGGAACATCGTTAAGTGCCCAGTTTGCGGCCAAGTTGGCCGCATTATCTCGCCGCCGGCCGATCCTTCATTACATTTAGTCGGGGAACCGGGTTGCCATGGTGAAGGTCGAAGCCGAGCCCGACGCCGGTGGCTGGGTCTGCCAGGTCCAGGTGGAACACGCCGGCGAGCACACGCAGCACACCGTGAAGGTGTCCGCGGCGGAGCTTGGCCGCTGGGGCGGCGGCGACCAGCAGCGCGATGTCGTGGAGCTCGTCGAACGGAGCTTTGAGTTCCTGCTGCTGCGCGAGCCGCCGACCTCGATCCTGCGCAGGTTCGACCTGTCCGCGATCCAGCGCTACTTCCCGGAATTCGACCGGGAGATCAGGTAGCCGGGTACTCGAGGCCCGGGCCCCACGTCTTGCCTCGACCCTCCGGGGTGCGATCGAAGATGCTCCACATCGGCCACATGAAGTCGACGTGGCGTTTGTCCTGGCCTGGTTCCGGATCTGCGAACCACAGCTCGCTCGACCAGAAGTGGTGGATCTTCTTCCCGCGCCGCGTGAAAACATGCGCGAGGGGCCACTGCTGGCCCGTCTCATCCTCGGCGTGGTAGTCGCGGTTGAAGGTGTTGTTCGCTGAGGACAGCAGCAGCGCGTGCTTCCATCCCCGCCGGCGCGCGTGCTCCCGGAACCGCGCGATCGGCGCCTTGGCAATCAGCGCGAAATTGATCCTCTGGACGACGTGGCGCGAAGCGCCGTCGACCGCATCGATGATCGAGGTGCACGACGGGCAAGGTGTCATCGAGCCGGCTCTCTCCGGAAACATGAAGTTGTAGATGAAGAGCGTGCGCTTGCCTGGCGCGAACAGATCTGACAGGCGGACCTGCTTGAAGTCATCCTCGCCTGGCGCTGAGGCGTCAAACAGGTAGTCCGTCGAAACCGCACCGCCGGCCGGCAGCTTGCGCCGCTGCTCCGCCACGGCCGCGATCCGTTGGCGGAGCTTCACCTCCGCCCGCAGAAGGCTGTTGCGGGCGCGCCGGTATTCCGCGCTCTCTCCGGGGAACGTCACCGCGTGAATTCCGCTCGCCATCGTGAACCAGAGTATTCAATCTCGAGCAGACGCGGCATCCGGCACCGGATAATGCCTTTGCCGTGAGCGGAACAGTCGAGCACATCCACATCGCCGAGGCTGCCGGCTCGCCGATGCAATCGCTGAATTCGGTTGAGGCCGTGGCCGGCGTCGGCTTGACCGGCGACCGCTACGCAAGGCGAGAAGGCTTCTGGAAGGACGCAGGTGAGGAAAGCCGCGACGTGACGCTGATCGAGGCGGAGGAGTTGGAGCGGCTCGCTCGCGAGTCCGGCATCGACCTCGCGCCGGGTGAGTCTCGCCGCAACCTGACCACCCGGGGCATCCGCCTCAATGGGCTGGTGGGCAAAGAGTTCTGGATCGGCGGCGTTCTGGCACGGGCCACGGAATTGTGTGAGCCGTGCACCCATCTCGTCGCGCTGACGGGCAAGCCCGTCATCAAACCCCTGACTCGTCGGGCCGGACTCCGCGCGGACCTGCTCTCCAGCGGACCCATCAGCGTCGGCAGCTCGATTCGCGTCAAGGACTGAGCCCGAACCAGGCTTCAAACAGCCTTCACATTGGCTGCCTAACGTTCGGCCCTACGATGGATCTCGACATGGCGGCGCCGATTCTCGTGGTCGACGACGACCCCAAGATCGTGTCACTCGTCAAGACCTACCTCGAGCGCGAGGGCTTTCGCGTAATCACCGCTTCGAATGGGCAGGCGGCGCTCAAGGCATTCGGCGAGTTTCACCCAGGGCTGATAGTCCTCGACATCATGCTGCCCGAGCTGGACGGGCTTGCCCTGATGAGAATCCTGCGTGAGCGCTCCGCCGTGCCCATCGTGATGCTCTCCGCGCGCGCTCAGGTCGCGGACCGCGTCTACGGCATCCACGAGGGCGCCGACGACTATCTCGCCAAGCCATTTTCGCCGGCGGAGCTGGTGGTTCGCGTCAAAGCGGTCCTGCGGCGAAGCAAGGACCTCAATGGATCGGGGAAGGGACACGGGGTGCTCGAGCACGGTGACCTGGTGATCGATCTCGACCGCATCGAGGTGCGTCGCGAAGGCAAGGCCGTGTCGCTGACGCCCGCCGAGTTCCGCCTTCTGGTCGCGCTCGTGGAGGCGCGCGGCCGCGTCCTCACGCGCCAGGCCCTGCTCGATTCGCTCTACGGGCCGTCGCAGGGCGACGCGCTGGAACGGACCGTCGACGTGCATATCGGAAGGCTGCGCGACAAGCTGGGCGAAGAGGTCGGCGCGCCGCGCTACATCGTGACCGTGCGCGGCCTCGGTTATCGCGCGGTCGCGTAGCCACTTGCGCCGGCTCCGAAGCCTCGCCACCGGGATCACGCTGGTTTCGATCGCGGTCGCATTGATCGCGATCGGGATCATCGTCGTGGGAGTGCTGGTGGTCGCTCAGTCCACTTTCAACCGCCTGATGATCCAGGCAGGGACGCCGGCGGCGGACGCGCAGGCGATGTTCGACCACGGCGTGGAGACGATCTTTCTGATCGCGGTGCTCATAGCCATTGTCATCAGCGTGGCCCTCGCCGTGATCCTCGCGGCACGACTTGCGATGCCACTTCGCCATATGGCACGGGCCGCCGAGCGCATTGCGGCCGGCGACTATGAGACGCGGGTGCCCGCGGCCGGGCCGGCCGAGCTTGCGTCCCTCGCCGACTCGTTCAACCACATGGCGGTCAGCCTGTCCGAACAGGAGCGCCAGCGAAGGGACTTCATCGTCAACGCCGCGCACGAGCTGCGCACACCGCTGACCAACCTCCAGGGCTACCTCGAGGCTCTCCGTGATGGTGTTATCGCGCCGACGCCGGAGCAGTTCGGCTCGCTCCACGAGGAAGCACAGCGCTTGGTGCGGCTGTCGCGTTCCCTGGACGCTCTCGCGGACAACGAAAGCGGGGATCGAATCGCCGCCTACCAGGACATCGATCTCCCGCAGGCGGTCCGCTCAGCGTTTGAAGTTGCACGCCCGGCTTTCGACGCGAAGGAGATCGAGGTGGAGGTGCATGTCCCCGAAGGTCTGGTCGCTCGCGCCGAACCGGACGGCCTCGCCCAGGTCCTTGCCAACCTGCTGCAGAACGCGTCGCGTTACACGCCGCGCGGCGGCCGGGCCTCGATCGACGCAGAAGGAAACCGATCGCGGGTGCTCGTATCCATCAGCAACACAGGCGAAGGCATCCCTGTGGACGACCTGCCCCACGTATTCGAGCGTTTTTATCGGGTCGATAAATCGCGCGATGCGGCGCGAGGTGGGGCCGGCATCGGCCTGGCCATCGTCAAACAGCTCGTCGAGGCGTTCGGCGGAAGGGTTGGCGCGGATTCAAACGGTCACTCCACGCGTTTCTGGTTCAGCCTGCCCGCCGCGTAGCCTTTTCTCCCTTTGTGTCGGGCCTGTAACGACGCGTCACCCTCCCTCAACACAACCCGGTCAGCCTCATGTGCGAATCGAAATTTCGCGCAGGAGGCGTGTGTATGAAAAGGCAGATTCGTCTGGTTGGCATGGTCTTCGCGCTGGTGGCCGCGGCGATAGGCGCAGCGATTCCAGCGCAGGCGGCTGGAGAGTCGGACGGCTCAGCTGGTCGAGCGGTGTTCGTGCAGGCCAACGATCCCACCGCAAACTCCATTGCCGCGTATCGCCGCAACGCGGACGGCTCGTTGACATTTGCCGCGAGCTACGCAACCGGCGGCCAGGGCGGCCGCGAGACGGGTGCGGGGTCCGATCCCCTCGCTTCGCAGGGGTCGCTCAGGCTCGTCTCTGAAGGCCGGCTGCTGCTGGCGGTAAACGCCGGCAGCAACACCATCTCGGTGTTCCACGTCAGCGGCGACAGGCTCGAGCTGACGCAGGTTCTCTCTTCCGGCGGCCCGTTTCCGACCGCGTTCGCGGTTCACGACGACCTGGTCTACGTCCTCGACGCCGGAGGCCAGGGCTTTGTCTCGGGCTACCGGATCGCCGGCGGCCGCCTGCACCCGATCGAGGGCTCGACCCGCACCCTCTTGCTGGCCAATGAACCGGTGCCATTTTTCCTCAGCTCGCCCGCTGAGGCGGGCTTCACCCCGGATGGCGATCACCTGATCGTCACGACCAAGACGCACAACACGGTTGATGTCTTCTCGGCCGGTCCGGATGGCCGGCTGTCGGCGGCGCCGGTCAAGAATGCGGAGGCGCCTGTGCCCTTCGCATTCGTCTTCGACCACGCCGGTCGCATGGTCCTGAACTTCGCAGGCACGAGCTCGCTGGAGACGTTCACCGTCAACTCGGACAACACGATCACCCCGGTGAGCGCTCCGGTCTCCGACACCCAGGCAGCGCTCTGCTGGGTCACCTCGGCCCGCGGCTACCAGTACACCTCCAACACGGGCAGTGGTTCCGTGAGCGAGTTCCACGTCAACGCCGACGGCAGCGTGGTCCTCGTCACGGCGGTCGCGGCGTCCGGCATTTCGGGCGCGATCGACTCGGCTGCAAGCGGACGGTTCCTGTACGTCCAGAGCGGCCCGTCGAGCACCGTCTACGTTTTCAGCATCGGCGCGGGCGGTTCGCTTACGCCGGTCCAGGTCGCGATCGTCCCGGGCGGAGCCGGCCAGGAAGGCATCGCGGCGAGCTGATCCATCTCCTTTCCCGAGAAGGGCCGCCAGCGTGGTGGCCCTTTTTTCGCTCAGCTCTTAGCGGTCGTCAGGTCGGGTCAGCCAGGCCCTCACGTCGTCGATGACCGGCCGGGCGAAGATGATCGCCAGCAACGGCGTCCCCAGCAGGTTGATCACCTGCCAAAGCTCGAGGTGCACACTCGACCCGCCGGACGCAGCATGAATGCCGGCGAAGGAGCCGCCGGCCGCGATCAGCAGAGGCAGCTCAGCCCGCCGCCTTCCCGAGATCCAGGTAGTTGGTTATCGGCATTCTTCGATCCTCCCGTGGTTTGGTCCTTCACTAGTGCAACGTCGCGCCGCGGGTCCATACCGGCGAGCCGCGCCTTGACATTTCTATGCAGTGGCGCGCTTTTTCGGAAGCTTGAAGCGCATGCCGGCGCGCTCGACGACCACCGGCTCACCGCGCCATCCCTTCCAGGCCGCCGCGATCAACACCGACGCGACGCCCGCGAATGGAACGGCAAAAAGTGCGCCGACGACTCCGCCGAGGTCTGCGCCTATGACGATTGCCAGCAGCGCGGCCACCGGATGCAAGCCAACCGCTCCGCCGGTGATTCGCGGCGCGAGCACGTTGTTCTCGATCACCTGCATCACGACGAAAAAGATGATCACGTAGACCACGAGCGGAAACGGCTGCGTGAGGCTGATCGCCACGGCAGGAAGTGAGGCGAGGATGGGGCCGACCATGGGAATCAGCTCGAAGAGAAAGGCGAGGATGCCGATGAGCACCGGATAGCGCACGCCGAGCGCCCAGGAGCCGAGCCCTGCGGAGAGCCCGATGATCGCCGCCATCACGAGCTGGCCGCGGATGTATGCCCCGACCACCTGGCTGACGGTGTCCTGGACGAAGCGTGCTTTGTCGCGCTGCTTTTCTGGGACCAAACGCAGCGCCACGTCCACCATTCGCCCGCCATCGACCATGAACCAGAACCCGAGCACCAGGACCAGCATCGTGTCGATCACGCCGCCCGCCACCGCCTCCGCCACACTGACCGCGCTGTTGAGGGTCGACTGCGCGATGCCCCGCAGCGAGCCGGACAGGTCGATCCCGGCCAGCGGCTGGTAGCCGCTCAACTGGTCCAGGTAACCCGGCAGCCGCACGGCCAGGGCCTCGCTCTGCTGGATCGTCGGCGGAGCGATGAGCAGGATGCCGGCCGCGAGCACGCCGAGTGCAAGGGCATAGATGAGCAGCGCGGCCAGGGCGCGCGGCAGCACTCTTTGAGCCCACGCGAGAGGCGGTTCGAGCGCGTAGGCCAGGACCAGCGCCAGGAGGACCACGACCACGATGTGCAGGACCCGGCCCACCACCTGGCTCGCGACCCAGAAAAAAGCGATCAGCGACAGTCCGACCAGGCACTGATCGCGAAGCCTGCCCCAGTTCAAGGCGCTCATCCCCTAAAGGGATAACGCGGAGCCTCTTCCTTATCAGTGCGTGACGGCCGGGGGCGCTAATCTGCCTGGGTGGCGGGGAAGTTCACCGGCTGGAAGGGAGATTTCAAAGGTTTTTTTCTCGGCCTTCGAGTCAGCAACAACAAGGCTTACTTCGAAGCGCACCGCCGCCAGTATGAAGACGACGTCAAAGCTCCCATGCTGGCGCTGCTCGCCGACCTCGAGGCTGAGTTCGGTCCGACGCGTCGGGTGTCACGGCCCAACCGCGACATCCGCTTCTCGGCCGACAAATCGCCCTATAAGCTCAACCTGTATGCCGACGTCGAGCGCGGCGGGTACGTCGCGCTGGACGCCGAAGGACTGGTCGCGGCCGGCGGCCGCTACATGGTCGACGACGTGCAGCTGAAGCGGCTGCGGGAGGCGATCGCTGCGGACCGATCGGGCCAGGCGCTGGAGTCGATCGTCGCGGGACTGCGCAAGAAGCGTTACGAGGTGGAGGGCCAGGAGCTCAAGCGCGTGCCGCCGCCTTACCCCCAGGACCATCCTCGAGCCGACTTGCTCCGGCACAAGCGGCTGATCTACTGGAAGCGCTGGCCGCTGGAGCCGTGGATCGCGACCGCAAAGGCGCGGGAGCGGGTTGCCCAGGTGTGGCGCGACGGGGCGGACCTGAACGCGTGGTGCGCAAGATACCTGGATAAATAAGTCACCTCCCCATTCATGGGGAGGTGCCGGCAGGGGCGACTAGCGTTGCATCTCCGCGAGCAGTCGCGCCGCCTCGCGTGCGTTGGTCGTGCCGTAATTCGAGAAACAGTTGTTGTAGACGACATGCGTTTGCCGCGTCGTCTTCGCCACACTCGCGATCTTCGGTGTCCAATCGGCCAGCTCGTCCTCGTCGTAGAGATACCGAAATCGTTCGGAAGGCGGGATGTCCTTTTTCTCCCAGTTCTCCGCATTGCGGCCGTGGAACCGGAAAACGGCGAGCTCATCGCTCGTCGGCACCACGACCGGCGGGACCGAGCTCTTGAAGCCCTGCGGCTCATCGACCGCGACGTAGGGGATCTTGTTGTCCTGGAGGAACCGCACCGTGCGCTCTGCGTTCTTCTCGTTGAACCAGCTGCCGTGCCGGAATTCCACCGCAATCGGCAGCTCGAGACGCCGGCGCGTCTCGAGGATCAGCTCGCGCGCTTCGTTGGAGGGGAACACCCACTTTGGAAACTGGACGAATACCGCGCCGAGCTTGCCCGCCTCGATCAGCGGCTGCAGCGCATCACGGAACTGCTGATAGACGGCGTCCAGCAGCTCGCCGGGCACGTCCTTGCGGTAGATGCGCTTCTTGTCTTTCAGCTCCGAGGGGAGCTCCTCCCTGATCGCCTTGGGCAGGCGAACGATCTCGGTCGGCTGGCCGGTCATCAGCGCGTGCGCCTTGATGTCGAAAACGAAGTCCTTCGGGGTGCGCTCCACCCAGGCCTCTGCGGTGCGCTTGTTCGGGAGCGCGTAATAGGTCGAGTCGACCTCGACCATCGAAAACTGACTCGCGTAGAAGCGCAGGCGTTCCTCGGCGGTGTCGGCCCCCTTCGGATAGAAGACGCCGGGTGCGGTCATCGTCGGATCGGTCCAGCTTGCGGTCCCGAACCGAACCTCGCCGTGTCCAATCTTGGTCGGCGAGCGCGCCGCCTCGCCGGCCTCTTCGGAGCGCCGCCGTGCGACCTCTATGCCAGAGTCATGCGGATCGGTCTTGGGCATCCCCGATCAGGCTATGCCAACCACTCGGTGTCGAACGCGGGCGCAAGGTGAACGTCGATCTGACGCAGCCGGCCCGGGCCGGGGTTGACGAATCCGTGGGGCTGACCGGCCTCCACAACCGCCATCTCGCCGGCTTCGACGGTGCGCTTCGATTCGCCATCGTCGAAGGTCGAAATCCCTTCGAGGACGATCAGGATCTCGACATACGGGTGCCGGTGCAGGCGCGGCCCCTCGCCAGGGCCTGCGTCGACGAAGAGCACGCACGCGCCGACTCCGCCGTGGTGCTCGCCGACGAAGTCCCGCGAGATGACGTCGCGGGGCAGCTCCTCAGAACGGAAAAAGCGGATCGCCACGGCTTCGATGTCAGGTGACGCTGGTGACCAGCCGCGCCTGCTGCATCAGGTGTCGCGGTGCAAGGAACTCCCGGATGACGCGGAGCCTCGCCTCGCGGCCGAGCGCACCTGCTTTCTCGCGGTCCTGCAGCAGACCGACCACCGCGGAGCCGAAAGCTTCCAGGTCTTTGGGGTCGTCGATCAAGATTCCGCTCTTTTGGTCCTCGACCTGGTCCTCGATGCCGCCGACCCTGCCCGCCACCACGGGGCGCGCCTTCCACATTGCCTCGGCAACGGTCAGGCCGAATCCCTCAGCGAGGCTCTTCTGAACGACCACGTCAGCGCGGCGCTGGAGCGCGTTGACGATGGCGGCGTTCTCCTCGATGTCATGCATCGGCAATTGGGCGACGACGAGTCGATCGCGGACCTCCGGACGCAGTCGGTCGCGCATGGCCTGCAGATCGGAAAGGACCTGAGGTTGCTCCGGGTCGTCGTCGACGGAGTCGACGGCCGGACCCGCCAGCACCAGCCACGCATCGGTTTTCGGCGCGATGTGCCGCGCAAAGGCCTCCGCCACGCCGATCGGGTCTTTGAGCCGGTCCCAGCGCGAGACCTGGACGACCAGGCGTGCATCGGCCGGAGGCGCCCCGCTGGTCGTTGCTCTGTGCATCACGCGCCCTTTGCTGCCGTCCTGTCGCAAGAACGTCGGCTCACCGTCCGTTCCGCGCAGGGCACCGCCCGCGACCAGGATTCGCGCCACCTCATCGGGAGCGAGGTCCCGGTTTTTGGTCGTGAACGGATCGATGCACGGGGCGATGATGTGGATGCGCGAACCATCCGGTCCATCCCACACGTATGCTCGGCGCGAGAAGACGAAAGCCGAGGCGCCGTTCATGTACGGGGTAAGAAACTTCCACGCGTTGCGCACCATCTCGTTCGGCTGATCCACGCCGACATGCGAGCGCCAGATGACGGCGATGCCGTGAGAGCTCAGAGGGGCCACCAGGCCTGCGGTTTGCGGATCGTGGAGCAGCACAACGTCGTCCTGCTTGATCTGCTCGAGCAGGCCCGCGGCGTTGCGCTCCATGACCTGCTCGTACTGGCGTAGCTCGGCAGCCGTGATTTCTGAGCCGGCCGGCGCGACGCCGTGCAGCAGCATATGGATCTTTTTGGTGATGGCAAAGAACTCTGGAGAACCTTCGATCACCAGCCACCGCTCGTCGATGCCCGCACCGCGGTCGTATGGAATCAGGGCGGCCAGAAGTTCCGCCACCCCGCCGCCCCGCGATGTCGAGTTGACGTTCCAGAGGGTTCGTCCGCGCATCTGGTCCGCAAACTCGCGCATGGAGAGCTCGAAAGGGCCCCACCCTTCGGGGCCCATGAGCTCCCGGTAGCGGTCGATCGGCGCCGAACCTACGTCGACCGACTCAAGGCTTGCCTTGGTCAAGGCCATACCTGTGTAAACGCACGCGCCGCGTTGACTTGACGGTGAATCTCGCCGGCCGAGCTACGCGACCCTCTCGACCAGCTCGCCGGCGATCATCCGCTTCGAGACGATGTCCAGGATTTCCGTGGCGAGGGCCTCGGCTTCGTCCGATGGCATGCCAATCGGCGAACGTCCTTCGAAGACGAGGTGGACCGGTCCCAGATCCGTGCGATTCGAGATGGCGCGGACCACGCCGCCCAACTGGGGTCTCGGCTGACGTTCATCCTGCAGTGTGACGGCGACGATCACGGCGCGAGCGCCGACGATCGGGATTCCGAACCCGAGCCTCCGGCTGCGATCGAGCTCAACGATGCTTCCGCGGTGCCGCGTGAACCACTCGTAGACCTGCAACATTCCGCCGGGACCTTCAGCCTCGATTCGTATCGTGCTCATCTCGTCACCAAATCTATGAACCATGCTTCCTCGGCGATACGTACTGAGGAACCGAACCTGCCTGGCCTTTATTCGTGGCGGTGCAACGTGATGAGGCGGTCGAGGAACACACTCTGCGCCGGCAGGATCTTGCGCCGTGCCTCGGTGAGGCCAAACCACACGGCCCGGTCGACCTCCGGAAAATCCTGCATCCGGCCCGACTTCGGCGGCCACTCCACGGCGAATGTGGCGCTGTTCACCCCTGAGACGTCGAGATCGCCGCGAGCCGCCCACGCGTGCACGACCTTTCCGCCCGCCTGGCGCACCGAGCCGAGCGGAGTCAGCTCAACCTCAGGCGCCGGCTGGCCGAGCTCTTCCGCGAACTCCCGCCGCGCGACGTCCTCGCGCGTCTCGCCCGGCTCGACCTCGCCCTTCGGAATCGACCAGGCGCCCTCGTCGCGGCGCTTCCAGAACGGTCCACCCGGGTGCACGAGCAGGACCTCCGGCTCGCCGTCGACGAACCGATAAAGCAACAGCCCGGCGGATTCCTTGCTCAGCGGAACTTG
>Ga0209161_10002336_pt1 | contig 15563 bp, 10 predicted proteins | sample GraSoiAngelo_155_FD_186169 | JGI IMG/M metagenome (GOLD analysis project Ga0209161, IMG submission 186169) | Grasslands soil microbial communities from the Angelo Coastal Reserve, California, USA - 14_1009_13_30cm (SPAdes) (version 2) | ecosystem: Environmental > Terrestrial > Soil > Grasslands...
TTCGACTTTCCGGCCCTGATGGGCTACGACTCCGATCATCCGCGCGCGGAAGGGGAGGTGGGGAAGTGCGGCGTGGCCATCTCCTCCCTTGCCGACATGGAGGACCTGTTCCGCGGCATCCCGCTCGATCGGGTCTCGACGTCCATGACCATCAACGGCCCGGCCGCGATGCTCTTCTGCTTTTACGTCGCCGCGGCCGAGAAGCAGGGTGTCTCGGCGGACAAGCTGCGCGGCACCGTGCAAAACGACATCCTCAAGGAGTACATGGCCCAGCACGCCTGGGTATATCCAGTCGAGCCCGCGCTCAAGATCATCGTGGACATGTTCGAGTGGTGCGCAGAGCACGCCCCACTGTGGAACACGATCTCGATCTCGGGCTACCACATCCGCGAAGCGGGGGCCACCGCGGCGCAGGAGCTCGCGTTCACGCTCGCCAACGGGTTCACGTACGTCGAACGGGGGCTCGCGCGTGGCCTGGACGTGGATGCCTTCGCGCCTCGCCTGTCGTTCTTCTGGGACATCCACAACGACTTCTTCGAGGAAATCGCGAAGCTGCGCGCGGCGCGCCGGATCTGGGCACGCCACATGAAGGAGCGGTATCACGCGAAGCAGGCGCGCTCCTGCATGATGCGGTTCCACTCGCAGACGGCGGGGGTGACGCTCACCGCGCAACAGCCCATGAACAACGTGGTGCGGGTGGCGTATCAGGCCCTGGCGGCCGTGCTCGGGGGGACCCAGTCGCTCCACACCAATTCGCTCGACGAGACCTTGGCACTGCCCACGGAGGAGGCCGTGCGGCTCGCCCTCCGCACGCAGCAGATCATCGCGCACGAGACGGGGGTGGCGGAGGTCATCGACCCGCTGGGCGGGTCGTACTACGTCGAGTCGCTGACCGACCAGCTCGAACGTGAAGCGGAAGCCCTGTTCGCCGAAATCCAGTCAGTGGGTGGCGTGGTCCGGGGCATCGAGAGCGGCTGGTTCCAGCGGCAGATCGCCCGATCCGCGGAGGCGTTTCAGCGTGAGGTCGAGGCCGGCCGGCGCGTGCTGGTCGGCGTCAACGATTTCCTGAGCGAGGACGATCATCCCGTCGAGATTCTCAAAGTCTCGGGCGATGCCGAAGACAGCCAGCGGCGACGGCTCGCGCGTCTGCGCGCCGAGCGCGACGGGGCGCCGGTGGCAGAGCGCCTCGAGGCGCTGCGCCGCGCGGCCCAGGCCGACCGCAACGTGCTGGGCCCGATGCTGGACTGCGCGCGTGCCTATTGCACGTTGTTCGAGATCCGGCACGCGCTCGAAAGCGTCTACGGCGCCTATCGCGAGCCGGTGTTCTTTTAGTCCGTGACCGCCCTCCCGATTCCGCCCCGAGACAACGCGGTGCGCGCCGCCGTGGAGCGGCTGTCGCGCATTCAGCCCGGGGCCTATCAGGTGGTCACGTGCTACCTGAAGCTCGAGCCGCGCGACAAGACGCGCGGGAAGTATCTCATCAAGATGAAGAATCGTGTGCGCGAGGCGGCGGCGACCCTGCAGCGCCCGAACCTGGACCGCGCGGTACGGGATGCCGTGGCCGCCGACCTGGATCGCGTACTCCGCTATTTCGAGGAGCCGAGCCGGCTGCCTCCAGCCCGCGGGATCGCCCTCTTCGCCTGCCGGACGCTCGATCTGTTCGACGTGCTCCCGCTTCCGCACGTGCACCGCTCGCGCCTCGACGTGGCGCCGGTGCCCCTGGTGCGGGAGCTCGTCGCGCTGGACGAAGAGGTCGGGACCGTTCTGGTGGTCGCCTGCGATCGCACGGGGGCGCGATTCTTCGAGGTCACGGCCTACGGCGTCGTCGAGCTCCCGAGCCTGACCGCCTGGGCGACGCGGCCCGGCAAGTTTCACGGCGAGCGCCAGGCCAAGAAGGGGAGCGTGCTGGCCGGTGGCTTCGGAGAGCACAACTATCACATGCGCATCCGCGAAGAGAAGCACCGCCACTACGCGCAGGTGGCCCAACAGATCTTCCAAATCCACACGCAGCGCCCGCTCTCGGGGCTCGTGCTGGCGGGCGTCGGCGTCGACGCCGGCGCCCTCCTGCCCCACCTGCACACCTACCTGCACGACCTCGTCCTCGGCGTAGTCCGCCTGAATCCGAAACGGGTCGCGGCCGCCGAAGTGCGCGAAGCCGCACTGGCGTTGCGCGAGGAGCGCGAGCGCGCCTGGGAACGCGCGCACGCCGAAGCGGTGCGAGAGGGCGTGGCCACCGGTTGGGCGGTGAACGGCGTCGAGCCCACCCTCAGGGCGCTCGAGCGGGGCCAGGTCCGGACGCTGCTGGCGGACGGGCAAGACGACGACCGCCGTATCGATGACGCCGTCGAGGAGGCGCTTGCCCAGCGCGTCCAGGTCGACGTCGTGTACGACGAGCGGGCCCGCCGGGTGGTGGACGGACTCGCCGGGTTGCTGCGGTTCCGCCGCTGATGCCGGGTTCCCCCCTGAAGCGTCCCATCCGGGTACTCGTGGCGAAGCCCGGCCTGGACGGACACGACCGCGGCGCCAAGGTCGTGGCAGCGGCGCTCCGCGACGCCGGGATGGAGGTCATCTACACGGGGCTGCACCAGACTCCCGAGATGATCGCCCAGGCCGCGATCCAGGAGGACGTCGATGTCGTCGGGCTATCGATCCTGTCGGGGGCCCACCTCACGCTGTTTCCCCGCGTCAAGCAGCTCCTGGTCGAGGCCGGGCGCGACGACGTTCTGGTGACGGGCGGCGGCATCATCCCCCCGGAGGACATCGACGCGCTGCGGAAACAGGGGATCGGCCGGCTGTTCGGACCCGGGACGCCGACCGCGGAGCTCGTCAAGTACATCGAAGAGTGGGCGGCCGAGCATGTCTCGGCCTAGTCTCAGTCGATGAGTCGTTTGAAGACGCTGACCGACGAATACCGCGAGCTTCGGGTGCGCCTCGAGCTGGGCGGTGGTCCGGACAAGGTGCGCCGCCAGCATGAGCAGGGAAAGCTCACGGCACGCGAGCGGATCATCGCACTCCTGGACCGGGACGCAGAGTGGCTCGAGATCGGGTTGCTCGTGGCGTCGGATCAATACGACGGTCAGGCGCCCGCGGCCGGTGTCGTCACGGGCCTCGGACGTATCGCGGGCCGTCCCGTCGTCGTGGTCGCAAACGACGCGACCGTGAAGGCGGGGTCCTGGTGGCCCGAGACGATCAAGAAAATCCTCCGCGCCCAGGAGATCGCCATGCGCCAGCGGATTCCCATCGTCTACCTCGTGGACTCGGCGGGCGTGAACCTCCCCTACCAGGGTGGGGTGTTCCCCGGTCAGTACGGAGCGGCGCGGATCTTTTATTACAACTCCATTATGCGGCGCTATCTGAAAGTGCCGCAGATCGCCGCCGTCATGGGCCCGTGCATCGCCGGTGGCGCGTACCTGCCCGCGCTCTCGGACGTGATCTTCATGGTCGAGGGCACCTCGTTCATGGGCCTTGGGGGCCCCAATCTGGTGAAGGGGGCGACCGGGCAAACCGTGGACGCGGAATCGCTCGGCGGCGCCGCCATGCACACCACCGTGAGCGCCGTGGCGCACTACCGCGCCAAGGACGATGCGGAATGCCTCGCGCACATCCGCGAGTACGTCGCGCGGCTGCCCCGGTCGTTACGCCCTCCCGCCGGGAACGGAAAGCCCAAGCGCAGTGCGAAGGATCTGTACGAGCTGCTGCCGTCGGACCACCGCATGAGCTACGATGTGCGCGCCGTGCTCGAGTGCGTGCTCGACGCCGGGAAGCTCGACGAGTTCCAGCCCGACGTGGCGCCCGAGATGATCTGCGGCCACAGCGCCATCGAAGGGCGCGCGGTGGCTGTCATCGCCAACTCCCGCGGCGTCATCAAGGGGAAGAAGGGTCAGCCGCCCAAGATTGGCGGCATCATTTATACGGAGAGCGCCGAAAAGGTGGCCTACTTCATCGAGAACGCCGACCGCGAGCGGACCCCGATCCTGTTCGTCCAGGACGTGTCCGGCTTCATGGTCGGCACCGAAGCAGAGCACTCCGGGATCATCCGGGCTGGTGCGCGCTGGGTCGAAGCGATGGCGACCGCAACGGTTCCCAAGCTGGTCCTCACGGTGAACCACGCGTCGGGGGCGGGCTACTACGCCATGGCAGGGCAGGGGTTTGACCCTGATTTCATCCTCTCGTGGCCGACGGGGCGCATGGGCGTGATGGAAGGCGAATCGGCCGTCCAGGCCGTGTTCGGCAACGACGCGGCGAAGCCCGAGAACGCCGCCGCGGTCGAAGCGATGCGCGCCGATTACGAGCATCAGCTCGACGCGCGGTTTGCGGGCGCCCGCGGCTACGTGGACGCCATTGTCGTCCCGGAAGAAACCCGCGACATCCTCGCCTTTTTGCTCGAGGCGAGCACGGAATTCACCGGCCCCCATGTCGGGGCCTTCGTCCTTCCGAGTGGCTCATGAAGGCAGCCCGTCTCCTCCCGCTGGCCGTCCTGCTCGCGGCGTGCGGCGGTGCGCCACCCCGGCCCGCGAGCGAACCAACGCCCGCACCCGCGCCGACGCCCGTCGTCAGCTCGGCACCGGCCGACGCGAGCGCCATGCCCGCTCCGGCTGCCCGAGGTAAGGAGCCGGCCCTGCCTCCTGCGGTCGCGCTCATGGCGGGCCTCATGCCTCTGCGCAGCACCGGGGTCGATCAGTTCCGGACACGGCACCCGACCTACGACGGTCGGGGGGTGCTGATCGCGATTCTCGATACGGGCATCGACCCGGGCGTCACCGGGCTGATCACGACCAGTACCGGCGCGCCGAAGATCGTCGAGCTGCGCGACTTCTCCGGCGAAGGCGCGGTCGCGCTCACACCGGTGGCGCCCGCCGGGGACGGCACGGTGTCGGTGGGTGGACGGAAGCTCGCGGGCGCCGGCCGGATCGGCCGCCTCACGAGCGCCAGCACCTGGTACGCCGGCCTGCTGCGCGAGCTGCCGCTCGGCAAAGTTCCGGCGGCGGACTTGAACGGCGACGGCAACAATACCGACGTCTTCCCTGTGATCGTGGTGAAGGCGACGGACGGCTGGGTCGCCTTCATCGACTCGAACCTGAACGGATCGTTCGACGACGAGATGCCGCTGCACGATTACCGCGAAGGTCGGGAGACGATCGCCCTTGGCACAAAGCCCATCACGCTCGCGGCCAATTTCGCGGAGACGAATGGGGTTCCGACCCTGGATTTCTTCTTCGACAACGGCGGTCACGGGACCCACGTCGCCGGTATCGCCGCCGGGCACAGTCTGTTCAACCTGGCCGGGTTCGACGGCGTCGCGCCGGGCGCCCAACTCGTCGGTTTGAAGATCGCCAATGCGGCCCGCGGCGGCATTTCCGTCACCGGGAGCATGCAGCGCGCCATGCAGTACGCCGCGCGCTACGCGGAGCAGCGCAACATGCCGTTGGTGCTGAACTTGAGCTTCGGGGTCGGGAACGAGTTCGAGGGCCGGGCCGTCATCGACTCCATCGTGAACGCCTTTCTCACCTCGCATCCCGGCGTCGTGTTCACGATCAGCGCGGGGAACGACGGTCCGGGACTCTCCACGATGGGATTCCCCGGGTCGGCGGATCTGGCCCTGTCGGTGGGGGCCTCGTACCCCGGCGCCTTCGCGCGTCCGCCCCAGGCCGGCACGCCGCCGGCCCCGGACGTGATGGGGTGGTGGAGCTCGCGGGGCGGCGAGCTTGCCAAGCCGGACCTCGTGGCGCCCGGCGTCGCCTTTTCGTCGGTCCCGCGCTGGGATACGGAGAATGAAGTGAAGGGGGGCACGAGCATGGCGGCACCCCACGTCGCGGGCCTGGCGGCCTGCCTCCTCTCCGCCATGCAGCAGTCAGGGGGGGGCCGCCGGGTGAGTGCGGCGGACGTCGCGCAGGCGCTGCGGGCGTCGGCCGTGCCGTTCAGCGGCGAGACCGCGATCGATGACGGCGCGGGCCTGCCACGGCTCGAGGCGGCCTATGCCTGGCTGCTCGCCGGCCATCAGGGATCGACGTACGTGACACGACGGACGGACCTGACCGGGCCGGACGATACGCTGCAGCTGTTCCTCGTGCGCCACGCGGCGGGGCTTCGCGCGGCGCTGTTCCTGCTCAAGAGCGACGCGTCATGGCTGTCCGTGCCCCCCACTGTGGTGGCGGGCGCGCGCGAAACCGAGATCCCGGTGACCTACCAGCCCGCCGCGCTCACCGCGCCCGGCGTGCACGTCGGTGTCGTGAGCGCACGCAACGCGAGCGACCCGCTCGCGGGGCCCATCTTTCTGCTCGCGAACACCATCGTCGTCCCCTTCGACCTCAACGCCAGACCCATGTTCGACGAGCGACGCGCGATCGGGCCGGCGCGCGTACAGCGGTATTTCCTGAGAGTGCCGGAGGCGGGAGGAGGTGCGACGATCGAAGCGAGCGTCACGCTGCCCGATTCGACGCAGCAAGGTGCGACCGCGCGGCTGTATGAGCCGGATGGCCAGCCCTTCCGCGACGCGGAGGAAATCGCACTGGGTCGCACCGACCCGGGCACAGCGCGCTTCGTGGTCCGCGGAGAGGACCTTGTCCCGGGCGTTTACGAGCTGGACGTGTTCGCTCCCCCCCTCGCCGGCACCACCGCGACTGTGCGTGCGGCACTTTCGCCCCTCGTGCTCACCGAGGCGGCCGGGCGGATCGAGGCGACCAATCTGGGGGTCGAGTCTTTCACCGGACGCGCCACGCAGCAGCTGATCGGCGCCGGCCGGACTGTGAGCGTGGCCGGACGTGGGACCCCGGCGGAGAGCGTGACGGTCCGGGTCCCGGACTGGGCGGCCCGCGCCGTGGTAGACGTGACCATGCCCCATGCGCAGTGGGATGACTTCACGGATTTCGGGGTCACCGATTACGACTCGACGGGTCAGCAAGTCGGCCAGGGCGCCTTGAACTATGCCATCGGCCGCCACACCGTCACGGTCGCGCCGTCGCTCCGCGGGCATCCACTTACCATCGAGCTCTTCCCCGCATTCGCGCGCGACAACGGGGCGCATCCGTGGCCCGCCGAGGTCAGCGTGCGTTTCCTCCTCGCCGAGCCCCGTCCCTTGGGGGACGGCACGGACGTCAGGGTCGTGTCGGGCGGCCGCGCTGCCGTTACACTCGACAAGAGTCCCGGCGATCTACCTCTTCCGGAGGGCTTCACACCGCTCGTCGAGCTGCGCGTGCACGGCGCCGCCGGTGCCGTGCCCGACGCGGTGCGCCGCGTGGCGTCGTCTCCCCGGTGACGCGGTCGCGCGGTCGCCAGACGGTACGGATCGCCGGAGGGCAGGGGTTTTGGGGCGACTGGCTCGAGGCCCCATACCGTCAGGTGACGGGCGGGCCGGTCGACTACCTGATGATGGACTACCTCGCCGAAGTAACGATGTCCATCTTGCAGAAGCAGAAGTCCCGGGATTCGTCGCTCGGCTTTGCGAAAGACTTCGTTCCGCTGATGGAGCGGCTCCTCCCAATCCTCGTCGAGCGGCATATCAGGGTCACGTCCAACGCGGGGGGCGTGAATCCACGCGCCTGCGCGCAGGCGGTGGCCGCGCTCGCGCACCGCCTGGGCTTCGGTGGCAAGCTCCGGATCGGCGTGGTCACCGGCGACGACCTGCTCGCTCGATTGGATGGGTTGCTCGCCCGCGGGCACGAGCTTCGCAACCTCGACACCGGCCGGCCGCTGTCCGACGTGCGGGATCGGGTGCTGTCGGCGAACGCCTACCTGGGTGCCTGGCCGGTGGTAGATGCGCTTCGGCGCGGCGCGGACGTCGTGGTGGCCGGCCGGGTGACCGATACCGGACTCACGCTCGCCCCGATGATTCACGCGTTCGACTGGCGACCCGACGCGTGGGATCTGCTCGCCGCGGGAACCGTGGCTGGGCATACGATCGAGTGCGGAGCCCAATGCAGTGGCGGGAACTGCCTGAAGGATTGGCAAACGATTCCCGACCTGGCCAACGTAGGGTATCCGATCGTCGAGGCGGGCCCGGACGGCACATTCGAGATCACCAAGCACCCCGGTACCGGCGGGCGGATCGACGTCGCCGGGGTGACCGAGCAGCTCGTGTACGAGATGGGCAATCCCGCGGAATACATCACACCGGACTGCATCGCGGACTTCACGACGATTCGTCTGACCCAGGCGGGGAAGGACCGGGTCCGATTCTCCGGGATCAAGGGCCGCCCGGCTACCGATACGCTCAAGGTCTCGGTCGCGTATTTCTACGGCTACAAGGCAGTCGGAACCCTGGTGTACGCCTGGCCCGACGCCTACAAGAAGGCCCAGGCCGCGGACCGGGTGCTTCGGCAGCGCCTGGCGGCGCTCGGTCTCAAGTTCGAGGCCGTGCTGACCGAATTCGTCGGCGCGGATGCGACACACGGCGCGTTGGCGCGCGCGAGTGCCCCGCTCGACGATCTGCCTGAAGTCCAGCTCCGGATCGGCGTCCGCTCGCCTGACAAGGCTCCGGTCGAGCGCTTCACGCGTGAGATCGCCCCGCTCATCCTCAACGGGCCGCCGAGCGTCACCGGGTTCGCGGGCGGACGACCGAAGCCGGAGGAAATCGTGGCCTACTGGCCCGCGCTGCTCGACAAACGTATGGTGGAGCCATGCGTGGAAATCGTGGACGCATAGAGCGACCGGACGACGGCGCGACGGGACGACACAAGAGGCGGTCGCGCCGCGTGCGGCTCCTCGAGCTCGCGCATGCGCGATCGGGCGACAAGGGGGACACGGCGAACGTGGGACTGATCGCCCTCAAACCCGAGTATTATCCCGTTCTCGTCAAACAGGTCACCGCGGCCCGGGTGACGCGCCACTTCAAGGGTACGATCAACGGCCCGGTCGAGCGCTACGAGCTCCCGAACCTCCACGCGTTGAACTTCCTGCTGCACGGCGCACTCGATGGCGGTGGGACCATCTCGTTGAACCCCTCCGCAATCGCCTTCATCCGGCCCACCGCGCTGCTGCGCCTCGAAGTCGACCTCGCGAAATGAGCGATCGCGTCCTGGTCGCCCTCGAGGGGGGCGTCCTCACGGCCACGCTCAACCGTCCCGACAAGAAGAACGCCATCGACACGCCCATGATCGATGCGCTGCTCCAAGCTCTCGAGCAGGCCGATCTCGATGCCGCGGTACGCGTGGTGGCGTTGCGGGGCGCGGGCACCGACTTCTGTGCCGGGATGGATCTCCACGAGCTGCTCGCGTCCGCCGACAAGAGCGTGGAGGAGAACCGGCGGGCGGCACTGCATTTCGCCGAAATCTTCGTCCGCATGCGCCGGGTCCCGAAGCCGATCGTCGCGGTCGTGCGTGGGCGGGCGCTCGCGGGCGGGTGTGGCCTCGCGACGGCGTGCGACCTCGTGCTCGCGGCCGAGTCGGCGAAATTCGGCTACCCGGAGGTGCAGCGCGGCTTCGTGCCCGCGATCGTCATGACCCTGCTCAAGCGCGCCGTAGGGGAGAAGGTCGCGTTCGATCTCGCCGCAACCGGGCGGATCCTCGAGGCGCCGGAAGCGGCGGGGCTGGGGTTGGTCTCGCGGGTCTACGAGGACTCGGATTTTGACGATCAGGTAAGCGAGGTGCTGCACGCCCTCGCGGCGGCGAGCGCGTCGGCGCTGGCCTTCACCAAGCAACAGTTCTATCAGCTCGACGGCTTGCCGTTCGACGACGGGCTCCGCCTCGGAGCAGACGTGAACGCCGTGAGCCGCACCACTCCCGACTTCCGCGCCGCGTTACAGGCCTTTCTCAAGAAATAACGGAAGAGCTACGACGGCCCGTGTCTTGCAACGCTCCAATTTGAAATCTGACCCCAGGACCACCGGCCCGCTAGTTTTGCGGCTTATCGATGAGCGAGGAACTCGGCCGCTTCCCGACTCAATGCCAGCATGGCAAGCCGTGGCGCAATGGCATTGTCAGCAAGCTGGTCAGCGGCTACTCCAAAGAGACCCGCGCGACCACCTATCGCGTCGCGGTCCACTACTGTGGCGACGCCGGCTGCGCCGTAGCCTCCGACCCCCTCCTTGAAGAACCAGCAGAGGTGTTTGACGAATTGGGCCGGAAGATTCCGCTCCGCAAGATCTACTGACCCGCGAGGAGCGTGAGCCGCTTCTTCGTCCCGAAAGCCTGGCTCGGCGGCGCCGGCTTGGTGATCGGCCTCGCGGGTATGGCGATCGACCGCCGATGGCTGGTGGAAATCGGGGCAGGCCTCCTGGCCGTGGCGTTCCTCCTCCGTTTTGGAGAGCGACGTAAGCAGTCTCCGCAGTAGCCCTTGGCGGTAAGGTTCCTGACAGGTCGTCCCCGGTACCTTACGCGCACTCGTCATGTCGTTTTCGAGACGCTTCACGCGCCCGATCGCCCTCGCGACGGGTTTCTGCGCCCTGGTGGGCGGGCGATTGCACGGCCAGCAGCCGGTCTCGCGGGCCGACGCCATCGCGGCCGCGCTGTCTCGCGGCGCGCGAGCGGCACTCGGCCGCGCCGATACCGCCGCGACCCGCGCCGCGTTGCGCACGGCACGTCTGTATCCGAACCCCACGCTCGCCGCGACCTACACCAAGGACGTCCCCCACTATCACGTGATTGGCGACGTGCCGTTGGACTTGCCCTGGCTGCGCTCAGCGCGCATCGGGAGTGCGGCGGCGGCCCGGGATGCGGGCCGCTACGGCTTTGCCTTTGAACGCGCCGCGATCAGGCTCGACGTCGATACGACCTATACCCACGCGCTCGCGGCGCGCGCGCGCGCGCGGCTCTCGCGGCGCACCGCCGCCGACGCAGACAGCCTGCTGGCCATGGCGCGGCTGCGACACGAGGTGGGGGACGTGAGCGAACTGGACGTCCGGCTGGCCGAAGTGAACGCCGGCCAGCTCCAAAACGTCGCCGCGGACGATTCCCTCGGCGCCCTCGACGCCCTCCTGGCGGTGCAGCTGGCGATGGGGCTGCCCGCGGACGCGCCCAGCATCACCTTGAGCGATTCACTCATGCCGCCGGTCGACAGCGTGCCGACCACGGCGGGCGAGCCTCTTCCCGTCGCCGCGGCCGCCGCGAGCCTGCGATCGGCGGAGCGCGCCGTGACCTTCGCGCACCGAAGTGTGTTCGCGAGCCCGAGCCTCCAGCTGGGCGTCGAGCAGGGCGATCCCACCGGACCGGGCGGCGCGCTGCCGACGATCGGGCTGTCACTCCCACTCCCCTTATTCAATCGCAACGGGGGAGAGGTAGCTCAGGCCCTGGCGGCGCGCGACCGGGCGCAGGCGACGCTCGACCTGGTCCGGCGGCAGACGGACGGAGAGGTTGCGCGGGCGCGGCGGGGATTCATCCAGGCGCGTGCCAGACTCGACCGTGACCGGCGGCTGCTCGCGAGTGCCGACCGCGTCGCGGCAATGGCGCTCCAGGCGTACGCGGAAGGGGCATTTGCGCTTCCCAGCGTCCTCGAGGCGCAGCGCAACGCTCGCGAGGCGCTCGGCCGCTATATCGACGACATGGTGGCTGCGAACGACGCGGCGGCCGCCGTGCGGCTCTTTGCCGCCGGGGACGAGCCTTGAGGCGCGTGGCACTCCTGCTCCCGGTGGCCGCCGTGCTGCTCGCCGGGTGCAGCGGGCGGAAGCCGGACGAGCGACCGGAAGGCGCGGGTGCCGTGGTGACCGCGGGCACCGCCGTGGCAACCACGCAGGCGTTTCCGCGGATCGTGTGGGCGATCGGCACCGTGACGCCGCGACCGGGACGCTTCGCCGAGCTCGCCGCACCGTCGCCGACGCGCGTGGCGCGGATCTTCGTGACCGCCGGCCAGCGGGTCTCCGAGGGAGACTCACTCGTCGAATTCGAGCGGGCGCCGTTCGACGCCGGGGCCAAGAGTGCCGACGCCGCGCTCGCCGCGGCGCAACACGCCTATGCGCGTGCGGTCCGGCTCGTCCAGGCCGGCATTCTCCCGCAGAAGGACTCCGATCAGACGGCCGCGGACCTGGCGCAGGCACAGGCCACGGCCGTGCTGGCGCACCGGTCGCAACAACTCGCGACGCTGCGCGCCCCACTCGCCGGCGTGGTCACCCGAATGAGCGCTGTCCTTGGCGCGTCGGTCGACCAGACCCAGCCGCTCGTCGAAGTCGCGGACCCCGCAGCCCTGGACGTCGTGTTCAACGTGACGCCAGCGGAGGCCGCCCGCGTGCATGTGGGCGCGGTCGTCACGGTTACAGCGGGCGAAGGCGCCGCGGGCGAAGCGCTGGGAGAGGGAGTGGTGACCGCGGTGGGAGCGGCGGTGGACTCGCTGGCGCGCGCCGTCCCCGTGCGGGCGAGCATGCCGCGGCCCGCCCGATCGCTCAAAATCGGCGAGTCGGTGTTCGGCCGGATCCTGACCGGCGTCGATGCGAAGGCGGTGGCGATTCCGGTCGCCGCGCTCGTTCCGTCGGGGGGCGACAGCTATCAGGTCTTCGTGGTGGATAGTGCAAGCGTGGCGCATGCGCGCCCGGTGAGCGTCGGCGCGCGCACCGAGGCGCTCGCCGAGATCGCCACGGGACTCGAAGCGGGTGAGACTGTCGTCACCACCGGCGCCTACGGCGTCGAAGACGGCAGCAAGATCGTTCCGGCCCGCCCGGCCCGCCCCCCCCGGTGACCCTGTTCGACGTGGTCAGCCATCAGCGGCGATTCGTCTACCTCGCCGTGGCCGTGATCAGCGCCGCCGGCGTGTGGGCCGCGATCTCGCTGCCCTCGGCCGTCTACCCGGAGCTCACCTTCTCTCGCATCACGGTCGTGGCCCAGGGGTCGACCTTGGGCGCGCGCCAGGTCGTGTTCAGCCTTACTCGACCGCTCGAGGAGGCCGTGAGCGTCGTTCCGGGGGTGACGCGAGTCCGCTCGCATTCGATCCGCGGCGCCGCCGAGATCCAGATCACGTTCGCGCCGGGCACCGACATGACCTACGCGCTCCAGCTGGTTCGCGCGCGCGTCGCCCAGGTGGCCGGCGGGCTCCCGCCCGACCTGGACATCGAAGTCGAGCGGCTCACGCCCTCGCTCTTCCCGATCCTGTCGTACAACCTGGAAGGCGGCGATGCCGCCGCCCTATACGATCTCGCACGCTACGAGATCAAACCCCTCTTATCGCGGGTGCCTGGCGTGGGGCGCGTGGACGTACAGGGTTCAGACATCCGGGAGATCGAGGTTATCGCCGATCCCGCGCGGCTGGCAGGGCAGGGCCTCGACTATGGCGATCTGGCAGATGCCATCCGGCAGGCGATTACCGTCCAGGCCGTAGGGCGGGTCGCCCAAGACTACCGGCAGTACCTGATTGTGACCGATCAGGAGGCGCACACCGTGGATGATATCGGGGCCGTCGTCGTCCGCAACGGCCTGCGCGTCCGGGATCTCGCTGCCGTCCAGCTCGGGACCGAAGACCACGTCCGCATCATCGCCGGGGACGGTAAGCCCGCGGCGCTCCTGAACATCACGCGACAGATCGGCGGCAACTCGGTCGCCATCGCCGACAGCGTCGCGCGGATCGTCGCGACCCTGGCGCCTACGCTCCCGCCCGGCGTCCACCTGAAGGCGGTCTACGACCAGGCCGCGCTGGTGCGCGAGGCGGTCCGCTCCGTCCGGGACGCGATGCTCGTAGGGGCGGCGCTCGCAGTGATCGTCCTGCTCCTCTTTCTGCGGCACGGGCGCATCACCGCGATCAGCGCGACCTCCATCCCGCTCACGCTGGCCGCGACGGTCTTCGTCATGAGCCGCATCGGCCAGACGTTCAACCTGATGACCCTCGGCGCGATGGCTATCGCGATCGGGCTGGTGATCGACGACGCGGTGGTGATCACGGAAAACATCACCCGCCATCTGCTGCTCGCGGGCCCCGCGGGACGGCAGGGCGCCATCCGGGCCGCCGTGCAGGAGCTCATCTGGCCGGTCACGACGTCCACCATCACGACGGTGGTCGTGTTTCTCCCGCTGGGCTTGCTGCAAGGCGTCGTCGGACAGTTCTTCGCCGCGCTCGCCACCACGCTCACCGTGGCGGTGCTCGTCTCGCTCGTCCTGGCGCTCACGATCATCCCGCTGCTCTCCGAGCAGTTCGTCACCGCCCACGAGGTCGCGCCGGTGGCCGCGGGGCCGCTCGCCCCCGTACAGCGGGCCCTGGATGGGTGGGGACCGCGATACGAGCGCGCCCTCGCAGCCGTCCTGCACCATCCACGTCGCGTCGGCCTGACCGCCTTGGTGCTCGTCCTCGCCGGGCTGGCGCTCTGGCGCCTCGTCGGGACGGGATTCCTTCCCGAGATGGACGAGGGAGCTTTCGTCCTCGACTACTTCACCCCCGGTGGCACGGCGCTCGCGGAGACGAATCGCCAGGTCGGCATTGCGGAGCGCATCCTCGCGGCAACGCCCGAGATCGCGGGCACTTCCCGGCGCACCGGCGCCGAGCTCGGCCTGTTCGCCACGGCGCAGAACAGCGGTGACATCGTCGCCCGGCTCACGCCACGCGGTCAGCGCTCTCGCGACGTGTTCGCGGTGATAGACCAGGTGCGGGACAGCATTTCCGCGGCCGCTCCCCGCCTGCACATCGAGTTCATGCAGATCCTGTGGGACGTGATCAACGATCTCGCCGGCGCCGCAAAACCGGTGGAGATCAAGCTGTTCGGGGAGCACCTCGACACACTGGAGGCCTACGCCCGGCGGATCGCGCCCGACCTCGAGAAGGTCACGGGCCTCGAGGACCTTTACAACGGCGTGAGCGAGCCTTCGGCGGAGCTGTTGATGCACCTGAACCAGGCGGAGGCGGAGCGCATCGGGCTGACGCCGAGTCAGGTGGGCACGGCGGTGAGCGCCGCGCTGCTCGGGGTGAGCTCCGGAGAAGTGCGGTCGGGAGACCGCCCGGTGGCTGTACGCGTTCGGGCACCCGACTCCGTGCGCTTCGATCCGCTCCGCCTGGGCGCCCTGCCGGTCCTCGGCGGAGCGGGGACGACCCGCCGCGGCCTCGACCGAGAGAACCAACAGCAGATGATCGCCATGACCGCGGATGTCAGCGGCCGCGCGCTCGGCAGCGTGATGGGCGATGTGCAGCGGGTGCTCGCGGCGCACGCCGCACCGCCGGGCCTGCGGGTCGCCCTCGGGGGTCAGTACGCGAGCCAGCAAGAGGCGTTTCGGGCTTTACTGTTGGTGCTCGGGCTCGCCGCGGTGAGCGTCTGTGCCGTGATGGTGATTCAGTTCGAATCGTTCGTCGAGCCGGTGGTGGTCCTGCTTGTTGCACCGGTGTCGTTCGTGGGCGCGCTGGCGCTGCTGCTCCTGACGGGGACGGTCCTGAACGTCTCGTCGTTCATGGGCCTGATCCTGCTGGTAGGGCTGATCGTGAAAAACGGCATCATCCTGCTCGACTTCACCCGGCTGCGCATGCGCGCCGAAGGCGCCCCGCTCGAGATCGCGATTCGTGAAGCGGCACGCGTGCGATTCCGCCCGATCCTCATGACTACGTTGTGTACCCTCTTCGGCCTGCTGCCCCTAGCCCTGGGCCTCGGCGCGGGGAGCGAGCAGCAGCGCCCGCTCGCGCTGGCCGTGATCGGTGGCCTCGCGCTCTCGACGCCCATCACCCTCTTCGCG
>Ga0209161_10002337_pt1 | contig 15561 bp, 10 predicted proteins | sample GraSoiAngelo_155_FD_186169 | JGI IMG/M metagenome (GOLD analysis project Ga0209161, IMG submission 186169) | Grasslands soil microbial communities from the Angelo Coastal Reserve, California, USA - 14_1009_13_30cm (SPAdes) (version 2) | ecosystem: Environmental > Terrestrial > Soil > Grasslands...
CTTGGTTTGATCGACGCCGGTCTCGGGCGGAAAGAGGAAGCGCTGCGCGAAGGCCGGCGCGCGGTCGAGCTTCTTCCCGTGGAAAAAGATTCAATGAATGGCACGAACATGGTCAAGTATTTGGCGGTGATCGCTGCGTGGCTTGGTGACAAAGATCTCGCCTGCGAACAGCTTGCCAGCGTCATCCGCCGTCCAAGCAGCCTTAGCTATGGTCAATTGAAACTGCTGCCCTTCTGGGATCCGCTGCGCGGCGACCCGCGCTTTGAAAAACTCGTCGCTTCCCTCGCACCCAAATGAACCTGTTGAACAGAAGTTAACGAAGAGAACAAAGGTTGTTTTGCTCTAATCAGGATCGTCTCGAGAACCTAAAGCGAGATATCTTTACTTTCATTTGGTTCTGCTTTATTCGCCGCAGGCAAAATCATTCGAGAAATGCCGTTCTTAAGAACTGGCTCATGAAAATTGATCAGCAAGCCGATCGGGATATCCAGCAATTTCATGTAGCTGAAGAGCTGCGCTTTGCTGGCCGGATGCAGAATCTCGACCGCTTTTAACTCGACCAGCAGGCACTCGTCGACGAGAAGGTCAAAGCGCAACGGCTCATCGAAGACAAGCCCTTTATATTCCACACGAACCAGCTTTTGAGTCGTCGCCGGGAATCGAGCGTAGTTCCAACTCGCGCAGCATGCATCGCTCGTAGATCGACTCGATTAGCCCAGGACCTCTGTCCCGGTGGACTTCGATTGCCGCGCCGATGACTACATAGCTGAGCTTGTCTGCCTTATCGTAAAGTGGATGCATCGGGCAGAGCTTTACAGGCTAGAGCGAAGAAAACGAAGTTAGAATTTGCTCTGTGTTGGATTGAGCCCCTTATCTTTCGTTTGCATCTGGAGAATCCAAGCTCCGTCCTTTTGTTCTCCTCTCGAACACCTGTTTGCCAAAATCCAAACAGTTTCGGGAAGGGATCTTCCCTTCCTTCGTTGCCTTCTGTAAGAAATCCAAACTTTTCCGCGTAACCTCGCGTGAGATTTAGGACAGTACACCAGTGAACGGCCAGAAATGACTCCTCAAAACGAGGAGTCAAAAGAAGGCCACAACAAAAAAAGAAATTCAATCATGAATAAACAAAACATTCTCGCGCTCGCTCTAAAACCGGCGATGCGCGTGACAAAATTCCACTTCGGCGGAGCGATCATTGTGATGATGCTCGCGGTCGGATTGGTTGCGGCGAGCGGCGCGCCATGCCAGGTGCCCACCGCCTCCCTGCTAGTTACTGGCCTGGAGGGTGCCACGGGCAGCACCGTCGGCCCCGATGGTGCGCTGTACGTCACCGAAGGTGTAGCCGGCAGGATCTCGCGCGTCGATCCGCAGACCGGGGAGAAAACGACGTTCGCCAGCGGCCTGCCGCAGAGACTGCCCATCGGCTTATCTGTCGGTGGGGCGATCGACGTCGCGTTCATCGACAACATCGCGTACGTACTGGTCACCCTAGTCAACGATCCCTTGTTCCTCAGCAGCGACGTTGACGGCATCTACCGAGTGGACGGCCCACACAGTCTCACCGTCGTTGCAGACATTGGCGCGTTCAACTTGGCCAATCAGCCTTCTGGTTTTGATATCGCCGTCCGGACCGGACTCCAGTACGCGCTGCAAACCTACCGTGGCAGGTTCCTGGTCACCGATGGGCACCTCAACCGAGTGCTGCAGGTCACACTCGACGGCGAGGTCACCGTGTTGATCCAGTTCGACAACATCGTCCCGACCGGGCTGGCGGTAAGGGGCAATACAGTGTACATGGCCGAGGCCGGCCCCGTCCCCCACCTGCCCCAGGACGGCAAGGTTGTGTCGTTCGAGCCCAAGTCGCCCACCGCCACGGTGGTGGCCTCCGGCGCTCCCCTCCTCGTTGACGTGGAATTTGGCCCCGGCAACAGTCTTTATGCCCTCTCGCAAGGTATCTTCCCGGTCGGCAGCCCTCCGGCTACTCCGGCACTGCCGAACACCGGCGCACTCGTCAAGGTCAACGGGGACGGCACCTTCACCGACGTCTTTCATCCCCTGAACCAGCCGACCTCGCTCGAGTTCATCGGGAACACGGCGTACGTCGTCACCCTCACCGGACAGATCTGGAAAATCGACGGCGTCTCGTGTCCGCCCTAACGGCGTGTCGCGTTGAGCAACCGGCGGGCCTGACGCTTGAAAGGAGACGAAGAAAATGCCTCTGTATATGGATCGTCACTACGTCGAAGGAGCGACGCGAAGCGCCGTCGCCCATGCTCACCAACTGGATCTGGCGGTTCAAGAGAAATATAAAGTCCAGTTTTTGACCTACTGGTTTGATGAGCCACGCTGTACAGCCTTTTGCCTGATCGTGTCGCCTGACAAAGAAACCGTCCAGCAAGCGCATAATGAAGCCCATGGATTGGTGCCGAACGAAATCATTGAAGTGAATCCCAGTATTGTGGAGGCCTTCCTGGGTCGCGTCACGGATCCTACCCCAGTGGATACCTCACCCGGCAAAGGAGTGGAGTCTCTCATTGAAGCGGCTTTCCGGGCCATCATGTTTACCGACTTGAAAGATTCCACGCGCATGACGACGCTTTTTGGAGACACCAAGGCACTCCATTTGCTCCATATCCACAATGCGCTCACCCGCAATGCGCTCCGGGACCACCGGGGGCGCGAGGTCAAACATACGGGCGATGGCATGATGGCGTCCTTTACTTCGGTGCTTGATGCGGTCGAGTGTGCCATTACCATCCAGAAAGCGTTTGCGGCGCACAATCAAGCCAACCCGGACGCGGCGATGTATCTACGGATTGGTATCAGTGCTGGTGAACCCGTTGAGGAGCACGGCGATCTGTTTGGGAATGCGGTCCAGTTGGCGGCGCGCATTTGTGCCCATACTGAACCTGGTCGGATTTTAGTCGCTCAGGTGGTTCGGGATCAATACTCCGGCAAGGAGCAGTTGTTCTCCGACTTGGGCGAAATAACGCCCAAAGGTTTTGATCGGGCCATACATGTGTATGAAGTCCAGTGGCGGGCTAACCCGTCCGGCTCGCCATACCAAAGCCGACCAAACGGGAGCGCATCGGAGATTAGATCGACGCCGTGATGATCTTACGCGGGCGCACTTCGTAAACGTGCGTAGCTACGCGAAGTTTCGCAGCCGGGTACATGATGCTGTGATTCGCGTTCTACGATGCCGGTGGCAACGTAATTGAAACGCACGAGCACGCGGGCACGTTCAAAGAGTGGTAAGCGTGAGCCGCGCCGAGTTTATTCTTTGAACGTCACGGTGAGCTTATCGCCTGAAAGATTCGATGGGTCGGCAATCTGAGATCAAAGGCCAATAATAAACTTTGCAATCCAAATCGCCGCGCCAAAAGCCCGCAGATTTTTCTTCCATTCCCCAAACCAGGTGCGGTAGAGTCGGCGGCTTCAGGAAAAATGGATAACATCATCGAGGCGAAAGAACTGCAGATTGAGCGTAAACGTTTCTACGTGGAGCTCCGTGAAAATGAGCGCGGGAAATTCTTGCGCATCACCGAGGAAGCTCACGGCCGCCGCAACAGCATCATCGTGCCGACCACCGGCGTGGATGACTTTACGGCGGCGATTGCTGAAGTTCTGACAAATAACGAAGGCGCGCCGGCTTAGATCAGGCCAAGGACGACCGGACGCCGCAGCGCGGCGTCCCTACCATCCCTCTCTTCGCAACGTTCGCTTTTCTTTTGTTTAGTTTGCTCGCCCGCGTTGACACCGCGACGCCCGAAACTACTTTGGCGCTTTCCTCCATTGACGCTCTTTTCGGTTTCTGAATCATGGCCACAAAACGAAAATCCAGCACACGAAAAAGAATTCAGCGCACGAGGGTAAGATCGAGATCGAAGGCGCGCGCGAAAAGAAGGAAAGCGCCTCGCCATGTTTATTACTTTGGTGATGGTCACGCCGACGGAGCCGGCAGCATGAAACCATGTTTATTACTTTGGTGATGGTCACGCCGACGGAGCCGGCAGCATGAAACCGCTGCTTGGCGGTAAGGGCGCGAACCTGCACGAGATGACGCGCATTGGCCTGCCTGTGCCCCCTGGGTTCACAATCACAACCGAGATTTGCACTTACTTTTACGACCACACCCGCTCTTACCCGCGACAATTGGAAGCGGAAGTGGCAGCGGCGATGGCCAAAGTCGAGAAATCCACCGGTAAAAAGCTCGGAGATAAGGAGCGGCCGTTGCTGGTTTCCGTCCGCTCGGGTGCGCGCGATTCAATGCCGGGAATGATGGACACTATTCTGAACCTCGGCATGAACGACGCGGTGGTGGAAATCGTCGCGAAAAAGACGAACAACGCGCGTTTCGCGTGGGATTCGTACCGGCGATTTCTGCAGATGTACGGCGACGTGGTCATGGGCGTTCAGAAACGGCCGGGCGAAGACCACGAACCGTTCGAGACTGTGATCGAACACATGAAAGACGAACGCTACGGCAAACACGATTTCCCGGACGTGCGATTAACAGCCGCCGATCTGAAAGAACTCGTGATCCGGTTTAAGGCGCTGATCAAGGAGCGCACTGGAAAATCGTTTCCCCAAGATCCGAACGAGCAACTCTGGGGAGCAATGGGCGCAGTTTTCGGCTCGTGGATGAACGATCGCGCCGTCGTTTATCGGCGGAAATATGGAATCCCGCACGACTGGGGAACGGCGGTGAACGTGCAGACGATGGTCTTTGGAAACATGGGCGAAACGAGCGCCACCGGAGTGGCCTTTACGCGCGACCCGGCCACCGGCGAAAAAGTTTTCTATGGCGAGTACTTGATCAACGCGCAGGGCGAAGACGTCGTTGCCGGCGTGCGCACGCCGCATCCAATTGGCGATCTGGCGAAAGAAATGCCTGCAGCGCACAAAGAACTGATGAAAGTCCGCACCATCCTTGAACGTCACTTCAAAGACATGCAGGACCTCGAATTCACGGTGGAGGAAAATCGTCTCTACATTTTGCAGACGCGAAATGGCAAGCGCACCGGCCACGCCGCGGTTCGTATCGCCGTCGATATGGTTGGCGAAAAATTGATAACCCAGAAGGACGCCGTGCGCCGTATCCCGGCAGATTCGCTTGCGCATCTTTTAGCGCCAATTTTTGATCGACAAGCGGTGCGCGCCGCAAAAAAAATCGGCAGCGGGTTGCCCGCTGGACCGGGCGCGGCGTGCGGGCGCGTTGTTTTTAGCGCAGAAGAGGCCGTGGTGCGCGCGGAAAGAGGGGAGAAAGTCGTGCTCGCGCGGATTGAAACGTCGCCAGAAGATTTGCGCGGCATGATCGCGGCCGAGGGAATTCTCACGTCGCGTGGCGGCGTCTCTTCGCACGCCGCGCTCGTCGCGCGGCAAATGGGGAAAGTGTGCGTGTGCGGCGCGACGGGGATTCAAATCGATTATCAAAACCGCACGCTCAGCGCGAACAGCACGACGTTGAATCGGGGGGATTATATCTCGATCGATGGAACAGCGGGCGAAGTTTTTGCCGGCGAAGTCGCCACGGCGCCATCGGAGATTGTGCAGGTGCTCGTGGATCGATCGCTCGATCCAAAGAAAAGCGTCACTTATCAGGAGTACGCAAAATTGATGAAATGGGCGGACGTATTCCGCACGCTGGGAGTACGTGCAAATGCCGATACGCCTGAGCAGGTTACAAACGCCGTCGCATTCGGCGCGGAAGGGATTGGGCTCTGCCGGACCGAACACATGTTTTTCGAAGGCGATCGGATCGACGCCATGCGCGAGATGATTCTCGCCGGCACAAAGGACGAGCGCGCACGAGCGCTGGCGAAACTGCTTCCCTACCAGCGCGGCGATTTCATCGGCATCTTTACGGCGCTAAAAGGTTTGCCCGGTACGATCCGGTTTCTCGATCCGCCGCTCCACGAATTCCTGCCAAGCGATCATGCGCAGCAAAGCGAACTGGCAAACAAGCTCGGCGTAGCCGTCGAGCAAATCGCGCGGCGCGTGCACGAACTGCACGAATTTAATCCCATGCTCGGTCATCGCGGTTGCCGGCTCGGGATCACGTTTCCAGAAATCTCCGAAATGCAGGCGCGCGCAATCTTTGAAGCCGCCGCGGAAGTCCAAGCCAAGGGGATCAGGGTCCACCCCGAAATCATGATCCCGCTGGTGGGATTCCCGCGCGAGCTGAAGCTTCAAATCGACATCGTGCGTCGCGTCGCCAACGGAGTTGCCAAAGAAAGGGGAACAAAATTCAAATATTTGGTCGGAACGATGATTGAAATCCCGCGCGCCGCGCTCATGGCCGACCAGATCGCGCGCGACGCCGAATTTTTCAGTTTCGGCACGAACGATCTGACACAGACAACCCTCGGGATGAGCCGGGATGATTCGGGGAGTTTTCTTCCTGCTTACGCCGAGCTCGATATCGTGGATGCAAATCCGTTCGCGTCGATCGATCAGAGAGGGGTCGGGCGTTTGATGGAAATTACACGCGATCTCGGACGCAAGACCCGCCCGGGCATCAAACTGGGAATTTGCGGCGAGCATGGCGGCGAACCAGCGAGTGTAAAATTCTGCCACCGGCTCGGTCTGGATTACGTCAGTTGCAGTCCGTTCCGGATCCCCATTGCACGACTGGCAGCGGCGCAAGCAGCGCTCGAGGGTTGAAGCGCGTCTCGCGCTCCGTAGTCTCCTCCCATGCAAACGCGCGAAGAAACGATTGACATCGATTCATTCGCGCGGCGCCATATCGGCCCGAGCGAAGAGGAAGTTCGCGCGATGTTGCGCGAAGTTGGCTTCAAAGATCTCGATTCTCTAATCGACGCCGCCGTTCCCAAGAACATCCGGTTAGATCGGCAACTGAACTTGCCGAAAGCGAAATCGGAGATCGAAGCGCTGGCCGAACTCCGCGCCATCTCCAAGAAGAACAAGGTTGCACGCTCATTTATCGGCGCGGGGTACTACGACTGCATTACACCGCCCGTTATCCAGCGAAATATCCTCGAAAATCCCGGCTGGTACACCGCTTACACGCCTTACCAAGCCGAAATCGCACAGGGCCGGCTCGAAGCACTCCTCAATTTCCAACAGATGATCATGGACCTGACTGCGTTCGACATCGCGAACGCATCACTGCTGGACGAAGCCACTGCTGCCGCCGAAGCGATGTCGCTTTGTCACGCGGTCGTTCCAAATCGCAAAGCCTTCTTCGTCGATGATAATTGTCATCCACAAACGATTGCCGTTGTCCAAACTCGCGCCAAGCCGCTCGAAATCGAGATCAAGATCGACGATTATTCGGGCTTTAAATTCGACGACACAGTTTTTGGCGCGCTTCTTCAGTATCCAGCCACCGATGGCGGGATTTACGATTACGCCAATTTCGTCAAGCAGGCGCACGCGGCCGGTGCGCTCGTTGTTGTCGCGGCCGATATTCTTGCGCTGACATTACTAAAGCCGCCGGGCGAATTCGGCGCCGATGTTGCCGTCGGGAACACGCAACGCTTCGGCGTTCCACTGGGTTTTGGTGGTCCACACGCGGCATACTTCGCTACGCGCGACCAATTCAAGCGTCACATGCCCGGCCGGCTCGTTGGCGTTTCACACGATGCTGAAGGCCGTCCAGCGTATCGCCTCGCGTTGCAAACGCGCGAGCAACACATCCGTCGCGACAAAGCCACAAGCAACATCTGCACGGCAGAGGTTCTCCTCGCCGTCATTGCGTCGATGTATGCGGTTTATCACGGCCCCAAAGGACTGCGCGCGATTGCCGAGCGCGTTCATAAACTAACGAGCCAGCTCGCAGATGGTCTGCGCGCTCTTGGCTGCACAATCACGCATGAAAATTTCTTCGACACGGTTCGCGTCGAAGTTGAATCTAGCGAAGTCATTTTGGAGCACGCGGCAAAAGCGAGCTGCAACCTGCGTGCACTCGGTCCGCGCGCAGTCGGGATTTCATTCGACGAAACGACAACGCCCGGCGACATCGAACTGTTGATGTCGATCTTTCGCGGCACGCCTGTGCGCGATCTCGCAGACGCTGATCTTGGCGAGCCGCCGCTGCGCATCCCGCAATTCGCACTCCGCACTTCCCAATTCCTCACTCATCCCATCTTCAACACACACGACACCGAGACGGAAATGCTCCGTTATCTCAAGAAGCTCGAGTCGCGCGATCTGTCGCTGACTACGTCGATGATTCCGCTCGGTTCGTGCACGATGAAACTCAACGCGACCGCGGAAATGTTTCCCATCTCATGGCCTGAGATTTCCAAACTGCATCCGTTCGCGCCGGTCGACCAAACCGCAGGCTATATGGAGATTTGCCACGAGCTCGAAGAATGGCTTGCGGAAATCACCGGGTTCGCCGCGATTTCATTGCAACCCAATGCCGGATCGCAGGGTGAATTCGCGGGTCTGCTCGCGATCCGCGAATATCATGCCTCACGCGGTGAAGCGCATCGCAACGTTTGTCTCATCCCCACCTCCGCACATGGAACCAATCCGGCCAGCGCGGTTATGGCCGGGTTCAAAGTTGTCTCGGTCGCCTGTCTAAAGGATGGAGACATCGATCTTGCCGATCTACGCGCCAAAGCGGACGAGCACGCGCGCGATCTCGCCGCGCTAATGGTGACCTATCCTTCCACACACGGCGTGTTCGAACCGACAATTCGCGAAATCTGCGACATCGTGCACACGCATGGTGGCCAGGTTTACATGGACGGCGCGAACATGAATGCGCAGGTCGGTCTCTGCCGACCCGGTGATTACGGCGCCGATGTTTGCCACTTGAATTTGCATAAAACATTTTGCATTCCGCACGGCGGCGGCGGCCCCGGCGTGGGACCGATCGGCGTGGTCAAGCATCTCGCTCCATATCTGCCGCGAGAATTCATTGTCGATACAGAGAACGGCCGAATCCTGTTTGGTGAAGGAGAACAAGGGAAACGTCCGCCGGGAGGAGGCGGCTCCGATTATCGTCACGACGGAGGCAAGGGAGGTAACATAGCTGCCGCACCCTACGGTAGCCCTGTTTGGCGAAGGAGAACAAGGGAAACGTCCGCCGGGAGGAGGCGGCTCCGATTATCGTCACGACGGAGGCAAGGGAGGTAACATAGCTGCCGCACCCTACGGTAGCGCCAGCATTTTGACGATCACGTGGATGTACATCCGAATGATGGGCGCCGAGGGATTGAAACGAGCAAGCGAGGTCGCAATTTTAAATGCGAACTACATCGCGAAGCGGCTCGATCCCTATTTCCCCGTCCTTTTCAAAGGCAAACACGGCCTCGTCGCGCACGAATGCATTATCGATCTTCGCCAGTGGAAAAGCCCGGGCATCGAGGTCGAAGACGTGGCAAAGCGTTTGATGGATTATGGGTTCCACGCGCCGACAATTTCGTTTCCCGTCGCTGGTACAATGATGATCGAGCCGACCGAAAGCGAACCAAAACATGAACTCGACCGTTTCTGCGACGCAATGATCTTCATTCATGCAGAGATTGAGGCGGTCGCGAAGGAAAAGATGGATCGGGGAAATAATATGTTGAAAAACGCGCCGCACACCGCGCGACAAATCGCATCCGACAAATGGGACCGGCCTTACTCGCGCGAACGAGCAGCTTTCCCTGCGCCCTGGACGCTCGAACACAAATTCTGGCCGGCCGTCGCACGCATAGACAACGTTTACGGCGACCGCAACCTCTTCTGCTCCTGCCCGCCCGTGGAAGCATTTGATAAGTAATGCTGAGAGATTGGCTTGCGTTGGCGGCATGTTGATTCTCCTGACCAGTTGCGCCGCTCCTGTGCCGCAGGCGCCGGTAACGTCGGCGCTTCAGATCGCGCCAGATCGCCTCTATTTCATCGACGACGCAGCTCCCTCACTACAGGTCGTCCGACGTGCGATCGATGCCGCGATCAGGGGGGACGAGTCAAAGCTCCCATATGTCATCTCGTTCGTGCAGTACATCGACGGCGAGGGTGCCGAGAACTATGGCGACTTACTCAACAACCTTCAGCGTGCTGTTACACCACAGCGATTCCAACGAGTGTTGACTACGCTCGATCCAAAGATTCGCCAGATGGCTACCGATTGCATGGATGTCGCTCAACACCTGCGAAAGTCTGTGAAACGCGCGATCCGAAGCTAAGCGTTGACAGCGAAATTCGGAAAGCTCTTCGGAGCCGCGAGCTCCGTGGTGCCCGGTATTGAATGTCGATCTTAGATCGCTGAAGCTACGCTTCAGGTGCGAGCTCGGGCGCGGCGACCACGCGGGTCGGGACAAGGCGTAGCGCACTCCCGTTTGTGTCCTCGGCCGCGGCGGGACCTTGTTCGTGATATTCGGCATCGCTGTTAACCTGCCAAAGATCGTAAAGCTTGGCGTCGGCGAGAATATTCTCCACGCATAACATTGCGGTCATCATGGCGTGATCCTGGTTGTTGTATTTGTGCATGCCGTTGCGTCCGACAAGATGCAGGTTCGGATAACGTGTCTCCAGTTCCTGCCGGATCGTGGCGACATGGCGCGCGTAATCATCGTCGTAAACCGGATACGCTTTCTTTTGGCGAACCACGCAGCCATCGACAAAATCGCCTTCTTTTGCCAGACCAATCTGAATCAGCTCGCGCCGGGCGAGTTCGATCAAGTCGCTGTCGCTTGAGTCCCAGAGCCCGTCGTGTTCGAAGCAGAAATACTCGAGACCGTAGCAGACCTTGTCGGGTTCGGGCACCATCTCCGGCGACCATGAACGGAAGTTCTGGACGCGGCCGACCTTCACGCTGGGGTCGTGAATGTAGATCCAGTTGTCATCGAACATGCGTCGATCTTTCAAGATCAACATCACCGTAATGAAATCACGATACTTAAGGCTTTCGGCTGCGTGCTTTGTTCGCTCGCTCACGGCGGGCGACAACCCGCAGACCAGTTCTCTCATCGGGGCGGATGAAATGACGTGTTCGGCTTCGATTGTGTGCAGACCACCGTGTCGATCTTTGTATTCGACGGTCCAATAGCCGGAGAGTTCCTCATACGAACAACGGGTCATTCTGCAGCCCATCTCTAACTGGCCGCCCAGCGCTTTCATTTTTTGTGCGCAAACCTCCCACATCATGCCCGGGCCACGCCGCGGATAACGAAACGAATTGATGAGCGTCTTGATAACTTTGCTCCGGTCGCCGTTGTAGCGCTGCGGAATAAGCGCGTTCTTGATCGCGCTGCCGAGAGAAAGCCCTCTGATCCGCTGCGCGGCCCAGTCCGCGGAGATTTCCTTGCAGCTCATCCCCCAAACTTTTTCGGTATAACTTTTGAAGAACGTGTTGAAGAGTCGTTTGCCGAATTGATTGCTCACCCATTCTTCGAAGTTGCGCGGATTCCGAACGGGAAAGAGACGCGCTTTCAGCCAGGAAAGCACGCAGAGCGCCGATTTGAAAACGCCCAGCTTCAGCAGCGCTTCAAACGGCTTCAGCGGATAGGAAAAAAATTTGCCGCCATAAAAAATGCGTGACGAACGTGGCCGCACTAGCATGTCATTCGGCAAAATCTCCGTCCACAAATCTTCCACTGCTTTCGACTTGGAAAAGAAGCGATGGCCGCCAATGTCGAAATGAAAACTCTTATAAGTGACCGTCCGCGAAATGCCGCCGACATACACCGGGTCGGCTTCCACGACATTGACGCCGATTTCCTCCTTCGACAGGAGGTAGCCCGCGGTCAAACCCGCCGGCCCGGCACCGATAATGGCGACTTTTGTCTTCATTTTCCTCTACGCGACCCAATTTCCTCGCGTGAAATTCCACACGTACCAGCCCTGTACGCTTAGCCCGGCAGCGCTGACCAACGCTACTGCCGCCGTCCCCAACGCCCGCACCAACACCGGCGGCGTGCGAAATTGACGCAGAAAATTCAAAAGCGCCAGCACGATCAATGCGTGCACGGTAAATTCATAGCGGAGCATGCTTTCCATATCCACGCAGGCGACACCGCTGACCGAGATATAATAGATCGCAGCGGCGCAGAAATAGATGCCGACGCGGGTCGACAAGCCTGTCCGCTGTCGAGTCGCTGGAAGCAGTTCGCAAAGCCCGACACCGAGCAAGAGCAGCGCGCCAAGAGTCATGGCCATCTGGCTTGCCTCAGTAGGATTATTCAGGGCCGGAATGAGCCAGCGATAACTCGGAGGTTTAAACACCGCTAGATAATCGGGACTGATGCCCCAGCCAGCCGCTTGCGTGAGCATATAAATATCCCAATGCCCCCAGCGCAGTTGGCAGTAGATGAAGAATGCGAGCGCACCGAACACTGCGAGAAGCGTCAAACCAATGGCCGCCGCATATTGACGAGGCCAGGCTCGTAGCTCGCGCAAGCCTCGCCAGCCACTTAGAACAATTGAGCGGATCACCGGGAACGCCGCGCACACGATTCCCACAATCCGCGTGGCGGACATTACAATGCCATGCAACGACGCCCAGACTTTTGCGGCGCGTCCCTCTGCGCTGCTCCAATAGATGAAGCCGAGCAGCGCCATCAGAAAAAGCGACTCAGAATAGGCGGCGACCAGAAAAAATGCCGCCGGATGTACGAGAATCAGCAAGGCGCCACAAACCTGAAGCGCAGGCGAAACCTTCCAGCGATCACAAAATAGGAAAAAATAACTCCAGAAACCCCAGGCAGCGAGTTGGGCCGTGATGAGCAGCGCAGTGCCGGTGTCAATGTTCAACCCGTAGCGAAGCGCCGCAGCAATTGCCGGGTATGCGGGGAAAAATGCGACGTTGGACACTTCCATGACCTTGTGATCGATGGGCGGCACAATGGTCTGGTATCCGCGATCGACGATGTTCATGAACCAATAGCTGTCGTGCTGGATCAGCGTGGAGTAGCGGTCCGAAACCGAGCCTTCCGGCGCCAGCAGGCCGATCGCCATCGCAAGTTGCACCGCGGTCAGGAGTAATCCGGAGATCCAAGGCCTGAAGAGCGACCGCGAACGAGTCATGACTTCATGAGTGGGAAATGTCGAGGAGACAAGAAAGTCCTCGAGATTGCAAGAACTGTTGGCCATAGCGCTTCCCAAAGTCATTTGTCCGCCATGCGTCGATTTCGGCGGCAGGAGTTTGACGACGCGACTCGCCGTTTATTCGAAGGGAACCAGAGTGCCTTTGCGAACAGCCGACGGCTACAGCTACGCAGCTACGTCGTCCTTTGCGCGGGCAAGTTCCTCATAGGCTTCTTCGTAGCGCCGCGCCGATGCGTCCCATGAAAAATCGCGCGTCATCGCCCGTTTCATCAGCTTCGTCCACAGCTTTCGATCCTTGAATAAGCCACGGGCGCGTTTCATCGCGTCCCAGAACGCTTCAGTGGAATAGGCGTAACAAAGGAATCCGTATCCGTTATCGGCGATCGGATCGTAGTCCTCGATGATGTGCTGAATGCCGCCGGTCGCGCGTGCGACCGGCAGGGCGCCATATTTCAAATTGTACATCGCGCTCAAGCCGGACGGTTCGAACCGCGACGGAATCAGGCTGATATCCATTCCCGCTTCGATCAGGTGCGCCAGTTTCTCGTCGTAATCCTTTTGGTAGGCGAACTTGCTTGGGAATTTTCTCGCAGCGATGGCCAGAGCAGTTTCATAAGCCGGATCGCCTTCACCGAGAATGAGGAGGCGGACATCATCCCAAAGAAGCCGATTAAGTAGCGGCACGAGAATCTCGAACCCTTTCTCTTCTACGACGCGGGTTACCATGCCGAAGACCGGACCGCGCGGCGAAGGCGCAAGTTTCATTTCCTCGAGCAACGCGTCCCGGCAAATCTGTTTTCCTCGCAGCTTTCTCGTGCCGTAATTAGCGGGAAGCAGACGATCAGCCACGGGATTCCAGCGCGCATAATCCGCGCCGTGCAAAATCGCGCTAAGGCGGTATGCGTTTTCCCGCAGCACACCATCGAGAGCATGGCCGCCAGCCGGCGTAAGTATCTCGCGCCGGTAATGTTCGCTTACGGTTGTGATTCTGTCGGCGTAGAGAATCCCGCCTTTGAGAAAATTCAGCCGTCCAAAAAATTCGACGCCGTGGAGGGTGAAAAATCGTTCCGGCAAATTCGTTAGCCGAAAGTCCAGTCCCCAAAAACTGCCCTGTTCCCCCAAGTGATGAATCGTCAGTACAGTCTTGAAAGGCAGGCCGTGCGCCCGCACAAAGACCGGCACCAGCGCTGCCGCCCAATCGTGCACGTGCAGAATTTGCACCTGTGGTGTCAACCGGCGCGCTAATTCCAGCACCGCCTTGCAGAAAAAAATAAAGCGCGCCGCGTTATCTTCGTACTGTTGGCCACGCTCGCCATAGATTCCTGGGCGATCAAAGAATTCGTCGCAACGAATCAGAAACAACTGCACGCCACTGGCGCTTCGTCCCTCGAAATATTCGGCGACGTAGCTTTTGTCGCCTACGGCGATATCAACAGTTATGCCGGTTTCTTTTTCTTCGAACGCGGTATTCGCCCGAATTTCGCGATAAAACGGCAACGCCACGCTCACGTCGTGCCCGCGGGAGCGCATTTCGCGTGGCAGCGCATCCATCACATCGATCAGCGCCCCCGCGCGCTGCAGCGGCGGTCCCTCCGCGCTAGCCATTAAGATTCTCATTTGGTCTTCGATGCTTCGCTCGCGAATCCTTTGAGAGTTGGGTGGTCAGCGTTCGACATCGTCTCACTCGTTTCTGCCTAACGAATGTTCCCGCTTAACCCACTCAAGCGCCTCCTCGCGTGTGCGCAATGTCCCTTCGAGCTGGCGCGTTTCCACCGCTTCGAGAATTTCGCCAAACTTTGGACCCGGCTTTAGACCGAGTGCGATCAAATCGTCCCCGCGCAAGAGTGGTGGGGGAATGATCGGTTCGTTCGCGAATTCTTCGCGCTTGCGCAGGAGAAATTCGTAATTATCGAGCATGCGATGGCTGCTTTCGCAATCCACCCGGTGCAGCTCCAGCTCGTCATCGAAGGTTGGTCGCGCCATGAAACGTTTCAATTTCGCGACCCGCATCTTGGGCACGTCCTTGAAGACCATGTGTTGCCGCACCATTTCGACCGTTGCCTCGATCTCAGCGCCCGAAAATCGCAAACGCCGCATGATGGCCTCAGTCATCGCTGCGCCAATCCGGTCGTGCTCGTTGAAACGAATCCGGCCCGTTTTATCGACAGTGGCGGTCACGGGCTTCGCAACATCGTGAAGCAACACAGCGAAAACCAATGGCACCGAAACTGTTTCCTGAAGGAATTGCAGCAGCAGGCGTGTGTGCTGAAAGACGTCTCCCTCCGGATGGAATTGTTCCGGCTGCAGGACGCCTTTCATCGCTTCCAATTCGGGTAAAATCGCGCGCATCAGACCGCTGGAATCAAGAAGGTCCCAGCCACGCACCCGGTTCGGCGAGAGAAAAATTCGAACCAACTCATCGCGAATACGCTCTGCGCTGATCTGATTGATTGAAGGCGCGCTGGCCAAGAGCGCGTCCCACGTTTGACTGTCGATCTTGTAATCGAGCGCGGTGGCGAAACGCACTGCGCGCAGCATGCGCAGCCGGTCTTC
>Ga0209161_10002344_pt1 | contig 15528 bp, 12 predicted proteins | sample GraSoiAngelo_155_FD_186169 | JGI IMG/M metagenome (GOLD analysis project Ga0209161, IMG submission 186169) | Grasslands soil microbial communities from the Angelo Coastal Reserve, California, USA - 14_1009_13_30cm (SPAdes) (version 2) | ecosystem: Environmental > Terrestrial > Soil > Grasslands...
AACGGTGTGACGGTTGAAGGTCCACCACTGAACCCGGACTACTGCTCGTTCGTGGGAATGCATCCGATTCCAGTTCGTCACGGCAAAACCATCGGCGAACTCGCGACCCAATTTCGCGACGAATCGTTTCCCAAATGCGCACTCACCATTTTGCCAATGAAAAATTGGAAGCGGGACATGTGGTTGGATCAAACTGGTCTCCCCTGGGTGATGCCATCGCCCAACATGCCGACACTCGATACCGCAGCGGTCTACCCGGGGATGTGCTTGCTCGAAGGGACAAATGTTTCCGAAGGCCGCGGCACTACCCGACCGTTTGAAATTTTTGGCGCGCCCTGGATCGACCCCGAAAAATTTTGCTGTGAATTAAACGCGTTGAAACTTCCGGGGGCATATTTCCGCGAGATGTTCTTCCAACCGGCGTTTCAGAAATTTGCCGGTCAACTCTGCGGCGGCTCACAATTGCACGTCATGAACCGGAGTGCGTTTCGCCCATTCGAGACTGGTCGCGAAGTTATACGCTGCATTCGGCGGATGTACGCGAATCATTTCCAGTGGAAGCAACCGCCTTACGAATACGAATTCAGAAAATTGCCGATCGAAGTGTTGCTTGGCGGACCGATTGGCGATTTTTTCCCCGATTGATCTTTTGGGCGCTGACGGCCTTTGCCTTTTCGGCTTTCGCCGAAAATCCGGAGATGGCGATGGATAAAATGACCGATGACGAACTGCGTGCCTTTCGGGAACAGAAGGTGGCCGAGCTAAAACATCGCGCGTACGAGGTTCGCTCCGAGCAAGTGGCGGACAGCGCGATTTATCCCCGCATTTTTTTCTGTACCGTTTATTACACTCCAAAGGAATCGGGCTTCACCGCCGAGCGCGGATTCGACGCGACACCGATCACTGCGCCGGGTTTGCATGGCCGGAAGTACCCGCGCGATTTTCTTTTGGCGGTAAAGAAAGAAGGTTTCGGCCGAATCAACGAAGCAGTTGACGGCCGAAACTATATCCGCTGGATGGGCGATCGCCGATACGCGTTCGCCGATGCGCCGGTCGGACGTCGCGGCGAAGTGCTGGTACCACGCCGGTCCTGCGCGATTTCGTCACGTAACAAGTTTCTGCGGCAGCACGCCCAGCTCAAAATCAAATCGCAAACCGTGAATGAGGAAACCGGTAGTGATGAATGGTTCGTTTGCGATACCGGACCGGGTGTGCACCCGCTGCAAATCGATTTGTATTGGGGCGAAGATGAACCGCGCGGCGCGATCGGGCGGCAACGTGCGCGACCACGCGGCACCTGGATGGAATACGCGTTTGAGGTGGAAGTGACGGCGAAGCGCTAAGGGCTTGCCCCTACCCATTCACTTACTTAATCGCGACCGCGCCCTCAGAGTGAGAGTGAGTGAATGTGAAAATGTAAGTGCAGGTGCAATTGTAGAGGCGCTTGTGCCAACCGCCTGTTGTGCGTTATTCGGCGCTTGATACGGGCGCCCCTGCAACTTGCGGTTCTGGTTTTGTTTGCATTCACCAGCAGCTCGTTCGCCTATGGCCCGCTCGGTCACGAAATTGTCGGCGCGATCGCTGATCGCAAACTAGCCGGAACGCCGAGGGCGGAAGAAATCAAAACACTTCTCGATGGCATTCCGCTGGAACGCGCTTCCTTGATTGCGGACGACATCAAGAGCTGGGACAAGAACGGACCCGATGATCGGCGTGGAATTCATTTTCTCGCGCATCCAGAGATCGAGCAACAGCTGCACGATTTTTGGAAGGCGAATCGGCCGAGCCCGGATGCTAACGACACCACGCCATCCCATCATTGGATGCATTACACCGACGTGCCGGTGCTTGATGTCGAGAAATATGGCGATGGCAAAACCGGACGTGGCACCTGGGATATCGTGCATGCAATTCCTTACTGCATTGCCGTTTTGCGCGGTGAAATTGCCGCGGATAATCCGCGCAAGATTACGAAAGCGATTGCGGTAATTTTGCTGGCCCATTATCTCGGCGACATTCATCAGCCGCTTCATGTGGGCGCCGAATATTTCAACGACGCAGGAGAACCAATCGATCCCGACCGTGGCGCTCCCGGCCTGGGTGACGAAGGTGGGAACGCTTTGAGTTTGGTGCAGAATGCGACGGCGGAGCGCAAGCGACATTATTATCATTCGTTCCACGCCTACTGGGATTTGGATACAGTGCGCAATTTAACAATCGGGACGCCGGACGAGGTTCCAAAAGAAGAGCGTGAAAGTGTTTATGCTCCCGCGAAAGAGAAAGTGATCGCAGACTTTGTCGCGAACGAGCCAAAAAACTGGCGCACGCCCGGAGATCCAAAAACATGGGCCGAACAATGGGCGAATGAAATTCTCCCGATAGCACGCGAGGCGCACACCCGGGTGCGATTTGAGCACGTCCATCGCGAGGAGAAAGATGGTCGCGTTTTTGCCAAAGGACCAGCGCACGAAATCGGGACTGGCTACCTGGATTGGTCAACTGCCGTTGTCGGCGACGAATTGCACAAGGCCGGTTGGCGCCTGGCGGAACTATTCCAGAAGGTGTTGTAGCATTCCGCCAAGCGAGAACGCTTGCCTACAAGAAGCGCGGCGGCTGAGGTTGCGTTGTGATCGCATACCAGCTTCATTTTCTTCATGAAAATAAAACTGGCTGAGTCGTCATCGGACACGATTCGCGAAGAAGTGCGGCAGCGTTATGGCGCCGCTGCGCGTGGCGAAGCTTCTTGTGCCGACGATTGCTGCACTTCCACCAGCAGCGATGCCCTTGGGTACGCCGCCGAAGATTCGGCGTTTGCGCCCGAAGCTGCGAACCTTGGCCTGGGCTGTGGTAATCCCCTCGCTATCGCCTCTCTGGAAAGAGGACAAACTGTCCTCGATCTGGGATCCGGCGCAGGATTCGATTGTTTCCTGGCGGCACGCGCAGTCGGACCAACTGGAAAAGTCATCGGTGTGGACATGACTCCTGAAATGCTGACGAAAGCGCGCGAGAACGCGAAGCGGAATGGATTCGATAATGTCGAATTTCGCCTGGGCGAGATTGAAGCTCTTCCGGTAGCAGACGAAAGCGTGGATGTAATCATCTCCAATTGTGTGATCAATCTTTCGCCGCAAAAGGAACACGTGTTTCGCGAAGCTTTCCGTGTTTTGCGAACCGGCGGGCGGCTGGCCGTAGCCGACATCGTTGCAACGGCATCATTACCTGAAGAAATAAAAGGAGATTGGGCCGCCTATACTGGATGCATGGCTGGCGCATCAGAGATCGATGAGCTCGAAAAAATGCTGCGCAATGCTGGCTTCAATCGAATTAAAGTCGCTCCCAAAGACGCGTCGCGATCATTCATTCGAGAATGGCTGCCCGGCAAGCGTATCGAGGAATATTTGGTGTCGGCAACAATCGAAGCAACAAGGCCGCTTCATTCCTAACGGCCGATCGGCCAAAAAAAAACGCGCCGATGATTAGCCGGCGCGCCTTTGAATACTGACTAACGAAAAAAATCAGCTCTTTTTCGTCATCGTTTTGTCGCACTCAGATTTCAGCTGGGCGTATTGGTCCGCGGAAAGGATTGTCTTGGCTTTCTTCATAAAAGCGGCGCGACCCTCCTTGGTGCAACCCGCTTTCATGCATTCATTCTGCCACGCCACCAATTTCGAATTCTGATCGGCGTTCAGATTAAGACTCGCCAAATTCATGCAACTGGCGCTGTCATTGGACACTTGCGTGCCTTTGGCGCCGCAACATGATTTCCCGCCGGCAAAGGACGAGCTTGCCGCTAATACTCCCGCCGCTACTAACGCTAAAGTCGTTTTGATCATGCACCTAAGACAGCATGAACTACGGAATGTTCAATGCGTCGCGAGCGTCATCCCGAGTCGCGGAGACGACGAGGAACCGTCGGCGGCGCTCGCGGCCGGCGGCAAGATCCGCGCTATGTGAGTGGAAGATGCAAGCTAGCTTCGGTGATCAGTGCAGTTTTCGTGAGGTCCCTCGCTTGCGCTCGGGATGACGCGCATTGCAAAAGACCAGGGGTCCACAGAAGCTACGTGAGAGGTTTCGCAGCCGGATCCCTTAGGCTTTCGTCCGGGATGACTACTTCAACTTGAATTCGATCCTGCCGTTTTTGGCGTCGGCTATGATAGTTTGTCCTTCACCAAATTTTCCCTCGAGAATGTTGATGCTCAGCGGATCGAGGAGCGAGTGCTGGATCGCGCGTTTCAATGGTCGCGCGCCATAAACAGGATCATAACCTTCGCGCGCAATGACCGTTTTCGCCGAATCAGTCAACTTCAGGGTAATATTTTGCTGGGCCAAGCGTTTCGTTAAACGGGCCAGCTGAATCTCCACAATTTTCTTAAGATCCTCGTCGGTCAATCGATCAAAGATGATGATCTCATCCACTCGATTTAAAAATTCCGGACGAAAATGTCCGCGCAACGCATCCATGACCAGGCGGCTCCGAGCTTCGCTTGATTCCTCCTCGGTAATGTATTGCGAGCCGATGTTCGAAGTCATGATGATGACGGTGTTCTTGAAATCCACCGTTCTCCCCTGCCCGTCCGTAATGCGTCCATCATCCAGCACCTGGAGCAAGACGTTGAAAACGTCTTGATGCGCTTTCTCGATTTCATCGAATAAGACCACGGAGTAAGGCCTGCGCCGCACCGCTTCGGAAAGTTGTCCGCCCTCCTCGTAACCGACATAACCCGGGGGCGCCCCAATCAATCGCGCAACCGCGTGTTTCTCCATGTATTCGCTCATGTCGATGCGAATCATCGCGTTCTCGTCATCAAATAAAAATTCCGCCAGCGCGCGAGACAGTTCGGTTTTTCCGACGCCGGTGGGACCGAGAAAAATAAAGGAGCCGATCGGGCGATTCGGATCCTGCAATCCAGCGCGGGCGCGACGAACAGCGTTCGCGACTGCTTTGATCGCGGCGTCTTGCCCGATCACGCGTTGATGCAAATGCTCTTCGAGCCGGAGTAATTTTGCACGCTCGCCTTCCTGCAATCGCGACACTGGAATTCCGGTCCAGCTCGAAACTACCTGCGCGATGTCTTCCTCCGTGACTTCCTGGCGCAGAAGTCTTCTCCGAGTTGCGCCGGCGTTCTTTCGGGCTCTCTCTTCCATTTCCGATAATTTTTTCTCGAGCTCGGGAATTCTTCCGTATTGAATTTCGCTCGCTTTCGCCAGTTCGCCGCGACGCTGGGCCCGTTCCAATTCCGTGCGCAATTGATCAAGCTGTTCTTTCAATTTCGCTTGCTCGGTAATTTGCGTTTTCTCTTTTTGCCACTCCGCTTTCAGCGCGTCAGATTTTTCTTTCAGCTCAGCCAATTCTTTTTCGAGCTTTTTCAGCCGTTCTTTGCTCACGGGATCCTTCTCTTTTTTGAGCGCCTGGCGTTCCATCTCGTGCTGCATGATTTCGCGCTCGATTACGTCGATTTCCGTGGGCATGGAATCGAGTTCGATCTTTAGGCGCGAGGCGGCTTCGTCCACCAGATCAACGGCTTTATCGGGTAAAAACCGGTCGCTGATGTAGCGATGCGAAAGGACCGCGGCAGCCACGAGCGCGGCGTCGGTGATCCGCACTCCGTGATGCACTTCGTAGCGTTCTTTTAGTCCGCGTAAAATCGCGATGGTGTCTTCCACGCTCGGTTCATTCACCATCACCGGTTGAAAACGGCGCTCCAGGGCGGCGTCTTTCTCGATGTATTTGCGATATTCATCGAGGGTGGTCGCGCCGATGGTGCGGAGTTCGCCCCTCGCCAACATCGGTTTGAGCATGTTGGAAGCATCGACCGAGCCTTCCGCCGCGCCCGCACCGACAATGGTATGCAACTCATCGATGAAGAGAATGACTTCGCCTTGCGAATCGGTCACTTCTTTCAGGAACGCTTTCAGTCGGTCTTCAAATTCCCCGCGAAATTTCGCTCCCGCCACCATCGCGCCGATGTCCATAGCAATGATGCGTTTGTTTTTTAACGACTCCGGGACATCACCGGAGACGATGCGCCGCGCCAGTCCTTCCACGATGGCAGTCTTGCCAACGCCGGGTTCCCCAATCAGTACCGGATTGTTTTTCGTCCGGCGCGAGAGCACCTGCATGACACGGCGAATCTCATTGTCACGCCCGATGACAGGATCGATTTTGCCGCGCCGCGCCAATTGTGTGAGATCGCGCCCATATTTCTCCAGCGTCTGATATTTACCCTCCGGATTTTGATCGGTCACGCGCTGCGAACCGCGCACCTGCTGCAGACCTTGCATGACCTTGTCGCGGGTCGTGCCCAATTCCTTCAGCGTTTTTGCGGTGGAATTGTTTTCGCCGGCGAGAGCCAGCAGATAATGCTCGGCACTCACATATTCGTCCTTTAACTTCGACATCTCTTTCTCGGCGGAGTCGAGGGTGCGCCGCAAATCATTTGAAATGCGCAAGTCTGAAACCCCGCCGCTCACTTTTGGCCGCCCCGCCAACTCAGTCTCAAGTCGCGAGCGCAGCGCGTCGGCTGAAACTCCAATTTTCTCCAGCAACGGGCGCGTCACGCCCTCAACTTGATCGAGCAGGGCGAGCAGGAAATGTTCGTTCCCAATTTCCGGGCTCTGCCATTGCGTGGCGAAATCCTGCGCGCTTTGCAGCGCTTCCTGCATTTTCTGCGTATATCGATCGATGCGCATAGCTAACAGTAACCAGGGAGAGGTGTTTTCAAAAATTAGCCGAGCGGAACCTCAACCCCCTCCAAGGGATTGCACGCAGTCTTTCGCGCGTTCACAGCGATCATTCTGCTTGCTGCGTCCGGCATTTTGCCGGGCGCCTTTCGCGGGTGATGAGGCCGCGCTCCTCAAAGCGCTAAAACGCGCTGCCGAAAATCATAGACGAACGGCCAGTTCCATTTCACAGTGGCGGTCGCTGCACATGACAAAAGAAACGCAAAAGGCTCTGGCCATTATTATCGCAGCCCTGGGGGTGCTGGTAATCCTGTTGTTCTGGGCCAATCATCTCCGGCCGCATCCATAAGAATCCTACGCCGGGAAGGGAAGCGGCTAACCGATTGCCACTGCATCGCGCCGCAGCTATCTATCTTTATCAATGAATTCTGACGCGCCCGCTTCTCGAGGAAAAATGCTGGCGTTGCTGCGCCCCGGTCCGTTCCGCCGTTACATCATTGGGTCGGTTATCTCCGATACCGGCACCTGGATGCAAGTAATGGCGCAAGGCTGGCTCATGAGCACCCTTACCAACAAGGCGGTCCTGCTCGGCATGGTCAATTTTGCCGCCGGAATTCCCACGCTCGCGCTCACCATGCTCGGGGGTTCAGTCGCGGACAAATACGACAAGCGAAAAATTTTAATTTGGACGCAATTTGCCCAAACCGCGCTCGCGCTCATTCTCGGAATACTCGTTTACACCGGCCGGATTCACGTCTGGCATGTAGTGGTGGTTGCTGCATTTCTGGGAATCTGCATCGCGTTCGAAATGCCGGCGATTAACGCGCTCGTTCCCGAGCTGGTAAAACGTGACGAGATCGCAACTGCCATCGCGCTGGACCGTTCCGTTTTTCACGGATCGCGTTTGGTCGGTCCTTCGCTCGCGGGAATATTTGTGGCGTGGTGGGGCGCCGCTTCCGCTTTTTTTGCGAATGCCGGATCGTTTTTCGCTTTGGTGATTGCGTTGATTTCTTTGCCGCCGCGCACCCCGGGAACGGCAGAAGAGGAAGAGCAACGCCGCAGCGGATTCAAAGAGGGACTACGCTATGTTCGAAATGATCGCACCATTCTTTGCATGATCGGGTTGATCGCACTGACAACTATTTTCGTGTTTCCATTTCTCTCGGTGATGCTGCCGCTCTACGTCCGCAACGTTCTCAAGCTCGGACCCGAGCGATTAGGATTGTTAATGGCAGTCTCTGGCACGGGTGCGCTGTTCGGCGCATTGGGATTGCTCAGCGTTGCCCGCGATCATCGGTTTCGCTTTATGACCAGCGCGGTTGTGCTCGTGGCGCTCGCGCTTTTGTGCATGTCACAGTCGAACAGTTTTCTTCTCACCGCCGTTTCGATGGGAATTCTAGCTGTTGGGTTATCGGCGAATTTCGGACTTGCCAACACCATCGTGCAAGAACGGGCGCCGGCCGCGTTGCGCGGCCGAGTTTCCGCCGTCTTTGGTCTCAGTTTTTTTGGTCTAATGCCAATCGCCGGTCTGCTTACCACCGGTCTTTCCGATTTGATCGGAATGCGAACTGCGCTCGGAATTTCCGCCGTTCTTTTCGGAATATTCGCGGTCTTGATATTGAATGTCGCCGGTCGAACCGGGTGTGAGAAAACCGGCGTCATCGTTCCCAAAACCGAAGCGCAACCCGCTGCTGTCGCGTGACGATCACGCGATGATTGCATTTTCCACCTGCTGGAATTCAGGCCGTCACACCTCCGGCGAGGAGATGTTGCGCGAAATCCAGGGGCTCGGATTCAACCTGATTGAACTCGGTCACGGCATTCGTATTTCACTCATGCCTGGAATTCAAAAAATGTTTGATGCCGGAGAAGTGCGTTTCAGCAGTCTGCACAATTTCTGTCCGCTACCGGTGGAAGTGATGATTGCGTCACCTGATTGCTATGAATTTTCAGCCGCCAGCAAGAGCGAACGCGACCGCGCGGTCAAACAGACGCTGCAAACACTGGATTTTGCCGCGCGCTTGAACGCACCTTTTGTCGTGTTGCATTGCGGCTCGATCGCGATGAATCCAATCACCGATGAGTTGATTGCGCTGGCGCAAAATGGCGGGCTCCTTTCGCGCAAATATGTCCGAAAAAAAATCGACGCAGTGCGAACGCGCGAACGCGCCGCGCCTGCGCATCTTGCGCGCGTCAGGGAGTGCCTCAAGCCGATTGTCGAACGCGCGGCTGAGAAAAATGTTCGGCTTGGGATTGAGGGTCGTCGGGGGTATGAGGAAATTCCATCGGAGCGCGAAATCCCGCAATTACTTGATGAGATCGCCGCCCCTCACGTCGGTTATTGGCACGACATGGGTCATATCCAAATTAAGGAAAATCTTGGGTTTCTAGATCATGTCGAATGGCTTAGAGCGATCGCTCCCCGCACAATCGGCTGTCACATGCAGGATGTGAATTGGCCAGGGCAGGATCATCAACCGCCTTTCCTCGGTGACATGCGATTGGAGCCGCTCACACGCATGTTGCCGCAAAATTGCCAAATCGTGTGGGAGCTCAGTCCACGTCTGTCGGCCGAGGAAATAATGCAATCCCGCGCAATTTGGGAAGAACGCTTCGGCCAATGAAAAAGATCCTCCTCACACTTTTTCAGATCGGCGTCACCGTGGCCCTGCTCATTTGGGTATTTCATGACCCGACTCAGCGCGCCAAAATGGCAGAGGCCCTGCGCACCGCAGACTACCGATGGGTTGGCGCTGGAATATTCGCTTATATCCTGGTGGAAGTGTTCGCGGCCTTTCGCTGGCAAATTCTGCTGCGCGTGCAAAAAATCAGGCTCAGTTTTCCGCGCATCGCCGGATTGTTCTTTATCGGCATGTTTTACAATCAGTTTCTCCCGGGTGGGACCGGCGGCGATATTATCAAGAGCTATCTCCTGCTCAAAGAGACGCCGGATAAAAAAGCGGGCGCTTTGCTCGCCGTAGTCTTTGACCGGCTCATCGGTTTGGTCGCGCTCGTCGCCATTACCGTCACCCTCGTTAGTCTACGCTTCGATATATTGTCGAAGAGTCCGGAGACGCGACGGTTACTCTGGATCTTGTTATTTCTCCTGGGCAGCTCGATCACGGCTCTGCTCACCAGTTTCATCATCAGCGGATTCAACCTGTTTCACTGGTTGCCCCACAAATTTCCCGGGCGAGAGAAATTGATCGAGGTTTCGGCCGCCTACCATCTTTACGCCCGGCATTGGATCGCGACTTTCCTCGCCTTCGTTGCGTCACTTGGTGCGCATTTGGCAACGTTCACCACTTTTCTTTGCGTGGCCTACGCCTTCAATGTGCCCTCCGCGTTTCCCGAAGGAGTGAAGGCACTCGACTTCTTTGCCGTCCTTCCGATCGAGCGAACGATTACGGCACTGCCGATCAGCTTCGCCGGGCTGGGCCTGCGCGAACAGATTTTACAGGTCATGCTGCACAACGTTTGTCATGCCTCGGTTGCCGTTTCAAAACTCATCGGCACAATGGGCTTCCTTATCATTTTTTTGTGCTGTTTGCCCGGCGGAATCGTTTACTTCTTCTACAAGCCGAGCGGCGAGACACGTCACGTGCGCATGCGTGAAATGGAAACAGAAGTAGCGACGCTTGAGCATGAAATCGGTCGTTCTGAATAAAAACATGGGAGGGGCCTGTGTGCCCCGACCTTCCAACCGAGGCCGTTACCAGGTTGAACTTCCATTCGTCGCCGTGACCTTCGCCATGACGGTCGATGGCAAAGTGACAACGAAAAATTATGCCTCGGTCGATTTCACGTCGCGCGAAGATAAACTACACCTCATCAGGCAACGCGCGCTCGGCGATGCCGTTCTCGTCGGTCACGGGACTATCGAAAATGACAACGTGCGGCTGGGGATTCCGCGGGAAGATCTCCGCAAGGAACGAATCGCGCGGGGGCAACCCCCGTATCCGATCCGGGTCATCCTTTCCAATAAAGGCCGGATCAATCCCAGGTTGAAGATCTTCGAGACTGATTTTGCGCCCATCATTATTTTTTCCACCGCTCGAATGCCGCGCAAAACGCGAGAGCAATTGCGGAAAAAAGCGACGCTCTACCTCAGTCAGGAACGCCGGGTTGATCTACGCTGGATGCTGCGGGAACTGCGTTACAATTACAAAGTGAAATACGTGGCCTGCGAAGGCGGTCCTGCGCTGTTTCGCTCGTTGCTCGAGCAAGGATTGGTCGATCAACTCAATCTCACGATTGCGCCATTTCTCTTTGGTGGGAAAAATGCGCCGCCACTTACTGGCGTGAGCGTTGATTTTCTGCCGCGCAGTGTCCGGTGCTCATTGAAAGAAATGCGAGTCGTCGGCGACGAATGTTTTTTGACTTACCGCCTGCGGAACCTTCGAAGATAGGGGCGGTTGACCTCAACCGCCCACTCCTGTTGCGACAAGCTTTCGCCCGGGCGATTCGGTGAATCGCCCCACCTCTTGCGAAACGAACGATGTAGCAGATCTGCGCCAAGGATGCCGCGACGTTTTGCACAACATCAAACGCCTGGCGCGGGACTTCCCGTTGAGTGCGGCGACTGCTAAGTTAACGAACAATGGGTTTGCGTGGGCTTCTTTTCTTCAATGCGATATTCGCTCTTCTTCCCATTACAGTTTTCGCGGGCGCAGTCGTAGAAGGTCGCGTGGAATTGCCCAAATCGCATTTCGCGCCGGTGATGGCAAAGCGCTACGAGATCGTCACCACTGGCGGCGTGCTTTCGCCCCAGCCGCCGGTCGCGGTGGTGTACCTTGATGGCTCCTTTGCCAAGCCGCCTTCGCCCGCGACAAAACAGATCGCACAAAAAGATCTGACATTTCTCCCCTCCCTTCTGCCAGTGCAGGTCGGCACAAGAGTAGAATTTCCGAACCTCGACGACACGTACCACAGTATTTTTTCTTATTCGCCGGCGAAGCGGTTCGATGTTGGTCGCTATCGGCCAGAGGAACGGCCGATTCCATCGGAGGTTTTCGATACGCCGGGATTGGTAACACTTCGCTGCGATATTCACGAGCACATGCGCGGCCTTATTCTGGTTCTAAATACTCCGTACTTTGTCGTGACTAATCCTGACGGACGATTTCGATTGAGTGGGCTTCCTTCGGGGCGCTACGCGCTCAAGGCATGGATCAATAGCAAGACGACGCGCGAACAACCCGTGGAGCTCGAGGCGGACACGGTGTTGCATGTTGATTTTCCATGAACTCTCCAGCTGAGGCAAACAAGCGCGGTGTCGTAAGGTTCCGGACGAAGCTTGTTGGTGCCATGATGCTGGTGGTTTTGGCCCTGACAGCCTTGGGACTCTATTTTACCCAACGTAAGGTGGCGGCGACGGCTGAACGCGATTTGCAGGAAAATTTTCAAGCCAAGCTCGTTTCCCTGCACAAAATCCAGGAGTTGCGTCACACCGCTCTCACCGAGCGGTGCGGCGAGTTGGTCTCCAAGCCACGAATTCACGCCGCGCTTGAGGACAATGCGCTTGATCTGTTGTATCCCAGCGCCAAGGACGAACTCCGGGATTTGATGGAAGAGCCGGAGCCATCGCAAGCGGAAGCGGCAGACTCCCTTCACGCCAGGTTCTACCGTTTTTTGGATGCGACCGGCGCGATTCTCTCACCTCCAAATCCGCAGGATGTAGGCGAACTAGGCGCGGAAGTGAAAGCGCAGTTGGCCTTGAAGAAACTACCCGAGACGCAACAAATCGGTTACGTCTCGGAGACGTCCGATGCCAGCGATGAAGCGGTCGATGAGGTAATGGTAGTGCCGATTTTCTCGACTGAAACCGGCGAAGTTATTTCCGCGCTCGTTGTCGGATTCAAGCCCTTCGAGGTTATCAGCAAAAGCGCTGGCCCGGGTTTAAAGAGCGGAATTTGGATGAATGGGCGGCTGCATTTACCCTCGGTTCCGAAATCCGCGCAATCAGCAATCGGCGACCAAATAGCTAACGCGGTCAGTAAGTCAGATCGTGTGCAAAACAACATTAACGTTACGATACATGGGACGCCGCAGCTTTTGTTCTACAAACTTCTCAATCCGGAATCGATTTTTCCGCCGGCCTACGAAATCTGTCTTTATCCGCTCACCGAGTCGGTCGCACAACAGCACCGGCTGCGCTGGCAAATTGGCGGTGCCGGCGCGCTGCTTTTACTCGGCGGTTTTGTCGTCAGCCATCTGGTCGCCGCCCGCCTCTCCGTTCCGGTAGAGAAGCTGGCGCTGGACTCTGAGAAAGACCGCCTGCAACGGAGACGTGCCGAAGCGGCCCTCGCCTCCACCAGCGAAGAATTGGAAAGATCGGCTCGGTATTCCGCCGACGCTTCCCATCAATTGAAGAGTCCGGTGTCCGTTTTGCGCGCCGGTCTCGATAGTTTGCTGGGCCGCGAAGATTTCAAGCCCGAAGTCTATCATGAACTCTCCGCTTTGCTTCACCAGACTTACCGGTTAACTGGCGTAATCGACGACCTGCTGCTTCTTTCGCGGGTGGATGCCGGCCATCTTCAAATCGAAGCCGAGCCCGTAAATCTCGGTGAGCTTATCGAAGAATGGTTAGATGATCTCAGCGCGCTGCCCGACTCACCGGAGATGAAGATCGAGAAGGAGCTTCCAGCCGAAATATATGTTGCCGGCGAAAAGCGCTACACCTCGCTCATTGTGCAAAATCTTTTGGAGAACGCGCGCAAGTACAATCGACCGGGCGGCTGCATCCGAGTTGCGGCACGGAGAGATATCGCCGAAGTGGTGCTGACGGTCGGTAACACTGGACGACCAATTGCGCAGACTGCACAACAACACATTTTCGAGCGGTTCCATCGCGGCGCCCCGGTTTCAGATATTTCCGGTCATGGGCTCGGTTTGAATCTGGCGCGGGAACTCGCGCGACTGCACGGCGGCGATTTAAGACTGCTTCGATCGGATAATGATTGGACCGAATTTGAGGTGCGCTTTCGAGTGGCTCGTCCGTCGTTACGTCGCGCGGCGGAAGTAGCATGAAGGTGCTTCGAGGATTAGCCTTTTTTCTGGCCTGCACCGCATACGCGACTGAGCCTGATGACTTTTTAGACCAACTCGATACTGCGCTCACCATCGCCGCCTTTCACGACAATCTTCGCCTGCGATTGAGTGGCACGATCGACCTCGAGGGCTATCACCTGCAGCAGCCCGCGCCGGGACTGATCGACAGCAGGATCGACAATCTATTTAACCCACGACTGACCCTGTTTCTGGATGCCCAAATGGGGTCACACATTTATTTTTTCGCGCAATCGCGACTAGATCGTGGATTCGATCCGACTGATCACGGTGCTCAGGTTCGGCTCGACGAATACGCGCTCCGGATCACGCCGTGGGAGGACGGCCGTTTCACATTACAGGTGGGAAAGTTCGCTACCGTCGTCGGCAATTTTATCCCCCGCCATTTGTCATGGGACAATCCCTTTATCAACGCCCCATTAGTTTACGAAAACATCACAGCTATCAGTGACAAAGCTGCACCTGCTTCACCGCAGGATTTCGTAGGAAGCTTTGAGGCGGACGCGAAGTATGAATTCAATCCCGTGATCTGGGGACCAAGCTATGCGACCGGCATTTCTGTTTCCGGTCGACTTGGCCGATTCGATTACGCCGCGGAAATGAAAAATTCAGCGCTCTCTTCCCGGCCAGAATCGTGGAATGCAACCGAAACTGATTTTGATCATCCAAGCTTCAATGCGCGGCTTGGCTTCCGGCCAAATCAAATATGGAATTTTGGTTTTTCGGCAAGCGACGGCGCATATTTCCGGCCTGAAGCCGAACCAACATTGCCGCGCGGTCGCGGCATTGGCGATTTTCGCGAACTTGTTTTGGGACAAGACGCGAGCTTTGCCTGGCATCATCTGCAAGTATGGGCGGAATTTTATGAAGCGCGTTTCGAAGTGCCGCAGGTGGGCGACGCAAACACATTCGCATATTATTTTGAGGCAAAATATAAATTCACTCCGCAACTTTTCGGCGCGCTCCGTTGGAACCAGCAACTCTTCGGCAACATCGATACCGGCGTGGGAGGAAAGGCTCGCTGGGGTCAGGATCTCGGGCGGATCGACGTCGCCGCCGGCTATCGTTTTACGCCGCACACACAATTGAAGCTGCAATATAGTTATCAACAGCAGACTACCGGCCCGCAGGATACCAATCACCTTCTCGCCGCGCAATTTACAGTTCGTTTCTGACTATCGAAGGCTCCGTGGAAAGTAACTATGGTGTTACTTTTGTGGTGTCGTTTCGGTCACAGCCGGTGAATAGCTCCTCGCGCAAGGTTGTCTAACCTTGTAACGAAAAAGGAAGGAAACATGAAGGGAATTCTATATTCAATATGCATTGGAAGTCTTGCTTTAGCGCTGACCGCGCAGGGCGAGGAAATTCAGGGCACCGCGAACGTGGACACTAAAGGAAAGCCACGGACCACATCGAGAGTGCACGCAACAACCGCTCCAAGGACACACGCGGCGGTGAGCAACACGCGGATGCAACCAAACATGGCTAGCACCCGCGTTCGTGCGCACACCGTGACGCCCCGGACGAATGTGAATACGAGCCTGCAAAACAGGCAACGGTTCAATGAATCGGCGAGGGCGAGAACTTCTCTGGCGACCAATCGTGAGCGAAATATGAGGGTGAACCGCAATCGAAACGTCACGGTTAACCAAAACCAAAACGTGATGATCAACCGCAACCGAGCCAGTTTCTCTGAAGCGGTGAATTTGCATCGTCACGAGTTTCATGACCGTGACTTTTGGAGGCGGAACTTCCGGATCGTCATCATCAATAATAACG
>Ga0209161_10002347_pt1 | contig 15527 bp, 9 predicted proteins | sample GraSoiAngelo_155_FD_186169 | JGI IMG/M metagenome (GOLD analysis project Ga0209161, IMG submission 186169) | Grasslands soil microbial communities from the Angelo Coastal Reserve, California, USA - 14_1009_13_30cm (SPAdes) (version 2) | ecosystem: Environmental > Terrestrial > Soil > Grasslands ...
CCGCACTGATCTTCGTGTGCAATACCTTCGTGATCGCCGACGTCAGCGTCGTCTTGCCGTGGTCGATGTGCCCGATCGTCCCCACGTTCACGTGCGGCTTCGTCCGCTCGTACTTCGCCTTCGCCATGGGTCTGGCCTCCGACTCCGTGTTCTAGCGGGTGCCGGCGCGCGCCGCCGGCTTGCCCGCAACTTTCGCCATGATCTCGTCGGCGATCGCCGCCGGAACCTCTTCGTACCGGGCGAACTGCATCGTGGACGTCGCCCGTCCCTGGGTCATCGAGCGGAGATCCGTCACATAGCCGAACATCTGCCCGAGGGGGACGTTGGCGCGGATCACCTGCGAGCTACCGCGCGCCTCCATCGCGACGATGCGGCCGCGGCGGCTGTTCAGGTCACCCACCACGGCGCCCATGTACTCCTCGGGCGTGACGACCTCGACGTCCATCACGGGCTCGAGGAGCACGGTCTTGGCACGGCGCGCCGCCTCCTTGAAGGCCATCGACGCCGCGATCTTGAAGGCCATCTCCGACGAGTCCACCTCGTGGTAGGAGCCGTCCACCAGGCGCACCCGGACATCCACCACGGGGTAACCGGCCAGCACCCCCGTCTCGAGCGCCTCGCGCACGCCCTTCTCGATCGCGGGGATGAACTCCCTCGGGATCGTGCCGCCGATGATCTTGTTTTCGAACGAGACCCCCTCGCCGGGCGTCGCGGGCTCCACCTCGAGGTGGACGTCGCCGTACTGGCCGCGGCCGCCCGTCTGGCGCACGTAGCGTCCCTGTGCGGCGGCCGGCTTGCGGATCGTCTCGCGGTAGGCCACCTGGGGCTTGCCGACGTTGGCGTCGACCCTGAACTCGCGCAGGAGGCGGTCGACGATGATTTCGAGGTGCAGCTCGCCCATCCCGTGGATGAGCGTCTGGCCCGTCTCCTCCTCGCTCGTCACCTTGAACGTCGGATCCTCGAGGGCCAGGCGCGACAGCGACACGCCGAGCTTCTCGTCGTCGGCGCGCGTCTTCGGCTCGATCGCGACCGCAATCACGGGCGCGGGGAACGTCATCGACTCGAGCACGATCGGCTTGTCGGGATCGCAGAGGGTGTCGCCGGTGGTGGTGAGCTTGAGGCCGATGGCCGCGGTGATGTCGCCGGCTGCGACGGCCTCGACCTCCTCCTTCTTGTTCGCGTGCATGCGGAGGAGCCGTCCGACCCGCTCCTTCTTGCCCTTCGTGGAGTTGTAGACGCCGGAGCCCGCCTCGAGCGTGCCAGAGTAGACGCGGAGGAAGACGAGCTGGCCGACGTGCTGGTCGTTCATGATCTTGAACGCGAGCGCGGCGAACGGCGCGTCGTCGGCCGCGCGCCGCTTTTCGATCGCCCGCGTCTCGGGATTGATGCCCTCGACCGGCGGGACGTCGAGCGGCGACGGCAGGTAGTCGATGACCGCGTCCAGGAGCGGCTGGACACCCTTGTTCTTGAAGGACGCGCCGCAGATGACGGGGAAGAGCTTCATCGCGATCGTGCCCTTGCGCACGGCTGCCCGGATCTCCTCGGCGCTGATGGGCTCGCTCGCGACGTACTTGGCCATGAGGTGCTCGTCCACCTCGGCGAGTGCCTCGATCATCTTCTCCCGGTGCTCTCGCACGTGGTCGCGGAGGTCGGCCGGGATGGGGACCTTCTTGAAGTCCTTGCCCAGCGTCTCGTCGTCTTCCTCCCAGACGAGCGCGACCTGGTCGATCAGGTCGACGAGCCCTCGGTACTGGTCCTCACGGCCGATGGGGATCTGGATCACTACCGGGTGGGCACCGAGTCGGCTCTTGATCATCTCGATGCTTTGAAAGTAGTCCGCGCCGACGCGATCCATCTTGTTGACGTAGACCATCCGGGGGACGCGGTACTTGTCCGCCTGGCGCCACACGGTCTCGGTCTGGGGCTCAACGCCGGACACTGCGTCGAGGATGGCGACCGCGCCGTCGAGCACGCGCAGCGAGCGCTCGACTTCGACGGTGAAGTCCACGTGGCCCGGCGTGTCGATGATGTTGATCCGGCAGTCGCGCCAGAAGCAGGTGGTGGCGGCGGAGGTGATGGTGATCCCGCGCTCCTGCTCCTGCACCATCCAGTCCATCGTCGCGGTGCCTTCGTGCACCTCGCCGATCTTGTATGACCGCCCGGTGTAGTACAGGATCCGCTCGGTCGTGGTCGTCTTGCCGGCATCGATGTGCGCCATGATGCCGATGTTCCGCGTCTTCTCCAGCGAGTACTGCCGCTCCACGTGTCGTCCCTGCCTTCTCTACAGGCGCTGTCTGCCCGATACATGCGAAGAGGGGGGTCAGCCTGCGGCCCCCCTCTCGGTTCGGCCCTCCAGCTACCAGCGATAGTGAGCGAACGCCTTGTTCGCCTCCGCCATCTTGTGCGTGTCCTCGCGCTTCTTCACTGCGGTGCCCCGGTTGTTCGCGGCGTCGAGCAGCTCGGCGGACAGCTTCTCGGCCATCGAGCGCTCGGCCCTCCGCCTCGCGGCGCCGATGATCCACCGCATCGACAGCGACGTCCGCCGGTCCGGACGCACCTCGACGGGCACCTGGTAGGTCGAGCCGCCGACCCGCCGCGACTTGACCTCGACGGCCGGCTTCACGTTGTCGATGGCCGTCTTGAACATCTTCAGGGCGTCCTGCTTGGCGCGGTCCTCGATCGCCGCGAGGGCGTCGTACATGATCCGTTCCGCCGTCGACTTCTTGCCGCGGATCATCATGATGTTCACGAACTTCGCGACGAGGCGCGAGCCGTACTTGGGGTCCGGTAGCACCTCGCGCCTCGCGGCGCCCGCCCGTCGCATGGATTACGCCCCTCCGGCCTTGGGCGCCTTGGCGCCATATTTAGAGCGGCTCTGCTTCCGGCCCGCGACGCCCGCGGTGTCGAGGGTGCCCCGAATGATGTGATACCGGATCCCGGGGAGGTCCTTCACGCGGCCGCCCCGGATCATTACGATCGAGTGCTCCTGGAGGTTGTGGCCGACGCCCGGGATGTAGGAGGTCACCTCCAGGCCGTTGGTGAGGCGCACCCGCGCGACCTTCCGGAGGGCGGAGTTCGGCTTCTTCGGCGTCGTCGTGTAGACGCGGATGCAGACGCCTCGCTTCTGCGGGCACGCCTGCATCGCGGGCGTCTTCGACTTCTTCCGCGCCGCCTCGCGACCCCGTCGCACCAACTGGTTAATGGTCGGCATGGTTCTCCATCACCCAACGCGGTGACAAAACCCGTTCTTTATAACCGGAAGACCCTGTATTGTCAACAATTTAGCCGTCGGTGGCGGCTCCTAGCCGACGGCCGCAACGTCGCCCGGCGCCTCACCGGTCTCGGCGACAGGCGGCGGCGTGAGCGAGAGCACGCTGTCGAGCGTCTTCACGGTCTCGCCGCCCGGCGTCAGCACCTCGACCCGCGTGTAGTTCGAGAGCCCGGTGCCTGCAGGGATCAGGCGCCCGACGATGACGTTCTCCTTGAGGCCGCGCAGCTCATCCGTCTTGCCGGAGATCGCCGCCTCGGTGAGCACGCGTGTCGTCTCCTGGAACGAGGCGGCCGAGATGAAGCTGTCGGTCGACAGCGACGCCTTGGTGATGCCGAGGAGCACGGGCTTGGCCGTGGCGGGCCGCTTGCCCTGAGCGATGATCCGCTCGTTCTCCTCCTGAAACGCGAACTTGTCCACGAGCTCGCCCACGACGAACTCCGTGTCTCCGACCTCCTCGATGCGGACGCGCCGGAGCATCTGCCGGACGATGATCTCGATGTGCTTGTCGTTGATCGTGACGCCCTGCAGGCGGTAGACCTCCTGCACCTCGTTCACCAGGTAGCGCTGCAGCTCACGGTCGCCGAGCACCGCCAGGTAGTCGTGGGGGTTGGGCGACCCGTCCATGAGCGCCTCGCCGGCCTTCACCCGGTCGCTCTCGTGGACGATGATGTGCTTGCCGCGCGGGATCAGGTACTCGCGCGTCTCGCCGTTGTCGGCGCGGATGACGATCTTGCGCATGCCCTTCACGAAGCTGCCCATCTCGACGCGGCCGTCGATCTCGGTGATGACCGCCTGCTCCTTCGGCTTGCGCGCTTCGAAGAGCTCCGCCACGCGCGGCAGACCGCCGGTGATGTCCTTTGTCCGCGTGGCTTCCCGCACGATCTTCGCGATCACGTCACCGACGAATACATCGCCGCCGTCGGCGACCGCGAGGTTCGCGCCCACCGGCAGCGGGTACCGGTGGCGCTCACCGGAGGCGTTCCCGGCGTCCGTCGACCGGATGACGATGCCCGGCTGGAGCCTGCTCTCCGGATCCTCGATGACGACCTTGCGCGCGAGGCCCGTGACCTCGTCGAACTCCTCCCGCACGGTCACACCCTCGACGATCTCCTGGTACTCGGTCCGGCCAGTGAACTCGGTGAGGATCGGGTTGGTGAACGGGTCCCACTCGACGAGAACCGTGCGCGCCTTGATCCGCTGCTCCGGCTTCACCTTGATCTTGGCGCCGTAGGCGACCGGATAGCGCTCGCGCTCCCGGCCGCGCTCGTCGGCCACGCCAACTTCGCCATTCCGATTTGTCGCAATCAGATCGCCATCACGGTTCACAACCGTTCGGACATTGTGGAACTTCACGATGCCCGGTGCCTTTGATTCGTGCTTGCCCTCGGCGACCCGCTGAGCGGTGCCGCCGATGTGGAAGGTCCGCATCGTGAGCTGGGTGCCCGGCTCGCCGATGGACTGCGCGGCGATGATGCCCACCGCCTCCCCCAGCTCGGCCAGGCGCCCCGAGCCCAGGTTGCGGCCGTAGCACATCACGCATATGCCGCGCTTGGTGTCGCAGGTAAGCCCGGAGCGGATGCGCACGCGCTCCAGGCCCGAGTCCTCGATCTTCTGTGCCAGCTCCTCGGTGATCTCGCTGTTGACCTGCACGATGATCTCGTTCGAGACCGGATCGCGCACGTCCTCCGCCGCGACACGACCCAGGATCCGGTCGCGGAGCGACTGGATGATGTCGCCGCCCTCGACCAGCGGCGTCGCCTCGATGTACTTCACCGTGCCGCAGTCGTACTCGCTCACGATGACGTCCTGCGAGACGTCGACCAACCGCCGCGTGAGATACCCTGAGTCCGCGGTCTTCAGCGCTGTGTCGGCGAGGCCCTTCCGGGCCCCGTGGGTCGACGTGAAGTACTCGAGGACGGTGAGCCCCTCGCGGAAGTTCGAGGTGATCGGCGTCTCGATGATCTCGCCCGACGGCTTCGCCATGAGGCCGCGCATGCCGGCCAGCTGGCGGATCTGCTGCTTCGAGCCGCGCGCGCCGGAGTCGGCCATCATGTAGATCGGGTTGAACTCGCCGCCCTGCTCGCCCGCCTCGAGCTCGCGGAACATCTCCTCCGAGATCTGCTCGGTGACATGCGCCCAGATGTCGACGACCTTGTTGTAGCGCTCGCCGTTGGTGATGACGCCGTCCTGGTACTGCTGCTCGACCTCGTTGACCTGCTCGCGGGCCGAGGCGATGTGCCGCTCCTTGGACGACGGGATGTGCATGTCGTCGATGCCGATGGACAGCCCCGACAGCGTCGCATAGCGGAAGCCGACGTCCTTCAACTCGTCGAGGAACCCGACCGTCACCTCGTTGCCGAGCAGGTTGTAGCAGCGGCCGACGAGCGACGTGACCTCCTTCTTCTTGAGCTCCTGGTTCACGAACCGAAGCGACTCGGGGACGATGCTGTTGAAGAGCGTCCGCCCCACGGTCGTCTCGATGACCTCGCCGTTCCAGCGCAGGCGGATTCGCGCCTGGAGGTCGACGTCCTCGTTGTCGTAGGCAATCCGGACCTCCTCGGAGTCGGCGAAGAGGCGCCCCTCGCCCCGCACCGGGCGCTCCGGCGTGCCCAGGCGCTCCTTGGTGAGGTAGTAGATGCCGAGGACCATGTCCTGTGTCGGCACCGCGAGCGGGGCGCCGTTCGCCGGCGAGAGGATGTTGTTCGAGGACAGCATGAGCACCTGGGCCTCGAGCTGCGCCTCCATCGAGAGCGGCACGTGGACCGCCATCTGGTCGCCGTCGAAGTCGGCGTTGAACGCGGTGCAGACGAGCGGGTGGATCTCGATCGCCTTGCCCTCGACCAGGATGGGTTCGAAGGCCTGAATTCCGAGACGATGGAGAGTCGGAGCACGATTGAGGAGGACCGGGTGCTCCTTGATGACATCTTCAAGGATGTCCCAGACTTCGGGCCGCTCCTTCTCGACGAACTTCTTCGCGGCCTTGATCGAGGACGCGATCCCCCGCTCCTCGAGCTTGCGGAGGATGAAGGGCTTGAACAGCTCGAGCGCCATCTTCTTGGGAAGACCACACTGATGAAGTTTCAGATAGGGGCCGACAACGATCACAGACCGACCGGAATAATCGACCCGCTTCCCAAGGAGGTTCTGGCGGAAGCGCCCTTGTTTACCCTTCAGCGTGTCCGACAGCGACTTGAGCGGGCGGTTGTTCGGACCCGTGATCACGCGCCCACGACGACCGTTGTCGAACAGCGCGTCCACGGCCTCCTGGAGCATCCGCTTCTCGTTCCGGATGATGATCTCCGGCGCCTTGAGGTCCATGAGCCGCTTCAGCCGGTTGTTCCGGTTGATGACGCGGCGGTACAGATCGTTCAGGTCCGAAGTCGCGAACCTCCCGCCGTCGAGCGGCACCAGCGGGCGCAGCTCGGGCGGGATGACCGGGATGACCTCGAGGATCATCCACTCCGGCTGGTTGCCCGACTTCAGAAAGGCCTCGATGACCTTCAGCCGCTTGACGATCTTCTTCCGCTTCTGGATGGATGTCTCGCCGAGCATCTGGGCGCGGAGGTCTCGCGCCAGCGAGTCGAGGTCCATGTCGCGCAGCAGCTCGCGGATCGCCTCGGCGCCCATGCCGAGCTTGAGCGCGTCGGCGCCGTGCTCCTCATGAAGCTTGCGCGCCTTGTCGACCGCGAGCAGGTCCTTCTTCTTGGCGCTGGGGAGCCTCGAGTCGAGGACGACGTATTCCTCGAAGTAGAGGATCTTCTCCAGCTCGCGCAGGGACATGTCCAGGAGCTGTCCGATGCGACTCGGGAGCCCCTTGAAGAACCAGACGTGCGAGACCGGCGAGGCCAGCTCGATGTGCCCCATCCGCTCGCGCCGCACGCGAGCGCGGGTCACCTCGACGCCGCATTTGTCGCACACGACACCCGCGAACTTCATGCGCTTGTACTTGCCGCAGGCGCACTCGTAGTCCTTCGTCGGGCCGAAGATCCGCGCGCAGAACAGGCCGTCGCGCTCGGGCTTGAACGTTCGGTAGTTGATGGTCTCGGGCTTCTTCACCTCACCGTGCGACCAGTCACGGATCTTCTGGGGCGCGGCGAGCTTGATCCGGATCGCGTCAAACGTGATGGGCTTCGCATGCCGATCGAGGATGCCCCACAGATCCTTCGTTGGCTTGTCCTCTCTGATCAGGCTGCCGAAAGGCCGATCCGTCAGCATTCAGTCTTCTCCTCTCAGGAGGCTTTCTTGCCGTCCTTCATGATCAGCTCGACGTCGAGCGCCAGGCTCTGGAGCTCCTTCACCAGCACGTTGAAGGACTCCGGCGTCCCGGGCTCGAGGAAGTTCTCGCCCTTCACGATCGCCTCGTAGATGCGGTTGCGTCCCTCCACGTCGTCGGACTTGACGGTGAGCATCTCCTGGAGCGTGTGGGCGGCGCCGTAGGCCTCGAGCGCCCACACCTCCATCTCGCCGAACCGCTGGCCGCCGAACTGCGCCTTGCCACCCAGCGGCTGCTGGGTCACCAGCGAGTAGGGTCCGATGGACCGCGCGTGCATCTTGTCGTCCACGAGGTGCGCCAACTTCAAGATATAGATCTGGCCGACGGTGACCTCCTGGTGGAAGCGCTTGCCGGTCCGTCCGTCGTAGAGCACGGTCTTGCCGGAGGTCGGCAGGCCCGCCTGCCGCAGGTGCTCCTTGATCTCCTCCTCGGTCGCGCCGTCGAAGACAGGGCTCGCCACCCACAGGCCGAGCGCCCGCGCGGCCCACCCCAGGTGCGTCTCGAGGATCTGGCCGACGTTCATCCGGGACGGCACGCCGAGCGGGTTCAGCACGATCTCGGCGGACGTGCCGTCGGGCAGGTAGGGCATGTCCTCCTCGGGCAGGATCTTGGAGACGACGCCCTTGTTGCCGTGGCGGCCCGCCATCTTGTCGCCGACTGAGAGCTTGCGCTTGACCGCCACGTAGACCTTCACCATCTTGATCACGCCGGGCGGCAGGTCGTCGCCACGCCGCAGTCGGCCGATCCGCTCCTCGAGCATCGAGTCGTAGATCGCGATCTGCTCCTCGGCCAGCTCCTCGATGCGCTTGATCGTCTGAGCGAGACCCTCGTCCTCCTTGATCCTGATCTTCTTCAGCTCGTTCCAGGCGAAGTTCTCGAGGTCCTCGCGCGCGATCCGGTCGCCCTTCTTCCCGAGCCGGTGCGTCTTGTTGGTGGGATCGAACAGCTCCTGAACGAGCGTCTTGCCCACGAGAAGGTTCTTCAGCTTTTGATCGCGTTCCATTTCGACCATCGCGATCTCATCTTGATAATCCTTCTCCAGGCGCGCGACCTCCTCCTCCTCGATCGACTTGGCCCGCTCGTCCTTGTCCACGCCTCGCCGTGAGAACACTTTGACGTCCACCACGGTGCCCTCGATGCCCGGCGGGACGGTGAGCGAGGTGTCGCGGACGTCGCCGGCCTTCTCGCCGAAGATCGCCCGCAGCAGCTTCTCCTCGGGGGTGAGCTGGGTCTCGCCCTTGGGCGTGATCTTGCCCACCAGGATGTCGCCCGGCTTCACCTTGGCGCCGATCCGCACGATGCCCGACTCGTCGAGGTCCTTCAGCGCCTCCTCCGCGACGTTCGGGATGTCCCGGGTGACCTCCTCCTTGCCGAGCTTCGTGTCGCGCGCCTGGATCTCGAATTCCTCGATGTGGATCGACGTGAACCGCTCGCCCTTGACGAGGCGCTCGGACACGAGGATCGCGTCCTCGAAGTTGTAGCCACCCCACGGCATGAACGCGACGAGCACGTTCCGCCCCAGCGCGAGCTCGCCCTGGTCGGTCCCCGGGCCGTCGGCGATCACGTCGCCCGCCGCCACGCGCTGGCCCTTACGGACGATCGGCTTCTGGTTGATGCAGGTGTTCTGGTTCGACCGCCGGTACTTCGTCAGGTTGTAGATGTCGAGCGGGAGGTCCTGCACCGGATCGGTCTTCTTCGACCGGCTCTCGGCGCGCACCACCACGCGGTCGGCCGACACGTACTCGACCACACCCAGCCGCTTGGCCACGACGACCGCGCCCGAGTCGCGCGCGACCACGTGCTCCATCCCGGTGCCCACCAGCGGCGACTCGGGCTGCAGGAGCGGCACCGCCTGGCGCTGCATGTTCGAGCCCATGAGCGCGCGGTTCGCGTCGTCGTTCTCGAGGAACGGGATCAGCGACGCGGCCACCGAGACGAGCTGCTTCGGCGACACGTCCATGTAGTGCAGCTCCTCGGGCGGGACCATGCGAAACTCGCCACCCTTGCGCGCCGAGACCCGCTCCTGGACGAAGCGACCGTTCCGGTCGATCTCGGCGTTAGCCTGAGCGATGACGAACTGCTCCTCCTCGAGCGCCGTCAGGAACACGATCTCGTCCGTGACGCGCCCATGCAGGACCTTCCGGTACGGCGTCTCGATGAAGCCGAACTCGTTCGTTCGCGCGTAGGTCGAGAGCGACGAGATCAGGCCGATGTTCGGGCCTTCGGGCGTCTCGATCGGGCAGATCCGGCCGTAGTGCGTCGGATGGACGTCGCGCACCTCGAACCCGGCGCGTTCGCGGGAGAGGCCTCGCGGACCCAGCGCCGAGAGGCGGCGCTTGTGAGTCAGCTCTGCCAGCGGGTTCGTCTGGTCCATGAACTGCGAGAGCTGCGACGAGCCGAAAAACTCCTTCACGACCGCCGAGACCGGCTTCGCGTTGATGAGGTCGTGCGGCATCAGGTTCGTGATGTCCGAGATGGACATCCGCTCCTTCACCGCGCGCTCCATCCGCGTCAGGCCCACGCGGAACTGGTTCTCGAGCAGCTCGCCGACGGACCGGACGCGGCGATTGCCGAGGTGGTCGATGTCGTCGGTCGCCTTGGCACCGAGCTTAACCATGAGGAGGTGGCGGATCACCGCCACGATGTCCTCGCTGCGCAGCGTCTTGACGGAGAGCGGCGCGTCGATCTGCAGCTTCTTGTTGATCATGAACCGCCCGACGCGCGCCAGGTCATAGCGCCGCGGGTCCATGAACATGCCCCGGAACAGGGCGCGGGCGGATTCCACAGTGGGCGGATCGCCCGGCCGGAGCCGCCGGTAGATCTCGACGAGCGCCTCGTCGGGGAGCTTGAAGTGGTCGCGCGCCAGCGTCTCGTAGATGGACGCATCGATCTTCTTGTCCTCGGGCTTCACCCCCGGCAGATTCGGCAGCATCAAGACCAGCAGCTTGAACGGTGCCACCCGCCGGCCCATGATCTGCGAGAGCATCTGGGAGTTGATCTCGGTGTTCGTCTGGACGAGCACCTCGCCGCTCTCGGTGTCCACGATGCGCGTGGCGGTGCGCCGTCCCACCAGGGACTCGGCGCGGACGGGGATCTTCTCGACGTTCGCCTCGACGAGCTTCTCGATCAGCTTTGCGTTGAGCGTCTTGCCCGCCGCGACGACGGGCTCGCGGTGGCGCGCCGGCTTCACGTCCTCGGCGACCCGCGCGCCGAGGTGCGCCTCGGGGTGGAGCTTCACCCAGGCGTTGCCCTCTTCGAACCCGAGGACCTCCTCGCTCTCGTAGAAGTGGGCCAGGATCTCCTCGTCCGAGAGAATCACGTTGTTCTTCTCGAGGAACCAGAACGCGCGCAGGAACGCCGTGGCGAGCATCTTCCGACGCCTGTCCACGCGCACATGGAGGATGTCGTTGGCGTCGAAGTCGAACTCGACCCACGAGCCCCGGTAGGGGATCACGCGCGCCGAATACAGGGGTTTCCCGGACGCGAGCGTCTTGCCTTTGTCGTCGTCGAAGAAGACGCCGGCGGAGCGCTGGAGCTGGCTGACGACGACCCGTTCGGTGCCGTTGATGATGAACGTCCCCTTGTCGGTCATGAGCGGGAGCTCGCCCAGGTACACCTCCTGGCCGCGCTGCTCCCGGATCGTGCGCGTCTTCGCCTCCTTGTCATGGTCGAAGACGACAAGGCGGAGCGTGACCTTCAGCGGGATCGCGAAGGTCATGCCGCGGTCATGGCATTCCTCGACCGTGTACTTCGGATCGCCGAAGTGGAACGAGTCGAACTCCAGCAGCGCGTTGTCGTTGTAGTCGGCGATCGGGAACACCGACTTGAAGACAGCCTGGAGCCCGATGTCCTCCCGGCGGTCCGAGAGGGCATCCTGCTGCAGAAACGTCTCGTACGAGCGCTTCTGCACCTCAATGAGGTTCGGAATCTCAACGATCGACGGGATCTTGCCGAAGTCCTTACGGCTGCGGCGCCCGCACTGGATCACTCCTGCCATATGTTCTCCCGGAGGACGGTCACATCGTCCTCGACGCGTCCTGCACCTCGGTTAGCCCCGCAGGGGGGTTCGCCCCCCTACTTGATCTGGACGCTCGCTCCCTGCTCCTCGAGCTTCTTCTTCATCTCCTCCGCCTCGGCCTTAGTGACCTTCTCCTTCACCGCCTTCGGCGCACCGTCGACGAGGTCCTTCGCTTCCTTGAGCCCGAGCGCGGTCAGCTCGCGCACGACCTTGATGACCTGGATCTTCTTCTCGCCCGCGCCAGTGAGGATGACATCGAACTCCGTCTTCTCCTCGATCGTGGCGCCGGCGCCTGCCGGCGCCCCCGCGGCGCCCGGCATGGCGGCCACCGCCATCGGCGCGGCCGCAGACACGCCCCACTTCTCCTGGAGCAGCTTGGAGAGCTGGGCGGCCTCGAGCAGTGTCAGCTTGTTGAGTTGTTCGGCGATCTGCTCAACCGTGGACATCGATCAGTCTCCTTTGATTACTCGGCGGCGTTCTTGCCGCGCTGTTGCAGGACGTACACGAGCTCCCGCTGCGGCGCCGTGAGCACGCCGACGAGCTGTGCCAGAATCCCCTGGATCGCGCCGATCAATTGGGCGCGCAGCTGCTCCCGCGACGGGAGGTCGGCGAGCGCCTTGAGCGCCGCCGGAGCCAGCATCTGGCCCTCGACGTACCCCGTCCTGATCCCGAGCGCCTGGTTCGCCTTCGCGAACGTGTGGAGCGCCTTGGCGACGGCGACCGGATCCGCTTTCGAGAAGACCACGCCCGTGGGACCCGTGAGGTGCGGACCCAGCGCCTCGAGCCCGGACGACTTGATCGCCAGCCGCGCGAGCCGGTTCTTGACGACCCTGTAGTCTGCCGACACCGCGCGGAGCTGCTTGCGGAGGTCGGAGAGCTGCTGCACGGTCAGGCCGCGGTACTCCGTGAGCACCACGGTCTTCACCCCGTCGAGCCGCGACTTCAGCTCCGCGACCGCTTCGACCTTCTCTTGCGTCGGCACCGTCGGACCCTCCGCCCTATACCGCTTTCTTGAACAGGTTCGCGATCGCCTGCGCGTCGATCGGCACGCCCGGCCCCATCGTCGTCGAGACGGTGAGCGACCGGAGGTAGGTCCCCTTCGCGGCCGCGGGCTTCGCCCGCACGATCGCCTCGATCACGGCCATTGCGTTCGCCACCAGGTGCTCGGCGGGGAACGAGTGCTTGCCGATCGGCGTGTGCACGTTCCCGGCCTTGTCCACCCGAAACTCGACCTTGCCCGCCTTCGCCTCGCGCACCGCGCGAGCGATGTCGAAGGTCACGGTGCCGAGCTTCGGGTTCGGCATGAGGCCGCGCGGACCGAGCACTTTGCCGAGCCGGCCGACCTGACCCATGAGGTCGGGCGTCGCGATGGCCGTGTCGAACTCCATCCAACCGCCCTGGACGCGCTCGACGAGGTCTTCGGCGCCCACGATGTCGGCGCCCGCCTCGCGCGCCTCGCGCTCCTTGTCACCCTTCGCGAAGACCGCGACACGCACCGCCTTGCCAATGCCGTGCGGCAGCACCACCGCACCCCGCACCATCTGGTCGGCATGCTTGGGATCGACGCCCAGCCGGAACGACAAGTCGACAGACTGGTCGAACTTCGTCGGCGGCATGCTCTTGATGATCGCGACCGCCTCGTCCAGTGAGTACTGCTTTCCCGGCGCGATCTTCGATGCCGCCGCGTCGTAACGCTTGCTCACCATCGTCGCCATGTCCGTCTCTCCTCGGAGTAACCGCCGTTCGAGCGCGGGCTTCGCCCGCGCAACCCCTTCCCTTGGGATGACCTACACCACGTCGATGCCCATGCTGCGCGCCGTGCCCTCGACGATCCGCATCGCCGCCTCGATCGACGCGGTATTGAGATCGGGCAGCTTCGTCTGCGCGATCTCCCGCACCTGCTGCCGGGTCACCTTGCCGATCTTGTCCTTGTGCGGCACCGCCGAGGCCTTGGCGATCCCCGCCGCGCGCTTCAGGAGCACGGCCGCGGGCGGCGTCTTCACGATGAACGTGAACGAGCGGTCCTGGTAGATCGTCACGACCACCGGTAGGATCAGCCCCTCCTGGCTCGCCGTCTGCGCGTTGAACCCTTTGCAGAACTCCATGATGTTGACGCCGTGCTGGCCAAGCGCGGGCCCCACCGGCGGCGAGGGATTCGCCTTGCCCGCCGGAATCTGGAGCTTGACAACCGCCTGGACTTTTTTCACGTGGAGGCACCCATCAACGCGCCACTCATCAGAGTCGCTCCACCTGGTAGTACTCGAGCTCGACCGAGGTCGGCCGGCCGAAGACCGGCACGGCGACCTTCATCCGGCCGCGCTCGGGATTCATGTCCTCGACAACGCCCTGGAAGTTGACGAACGGCCCGTCGACGACCCGCACCTTGTCGCCGCGCTGGAACACCGACTTCGGCTTGGGCTTCTCGGCCCCGGCTTCCATCTGCCGCATGATGTCGTCGACCTGCTCCTGCGAGAGCGGGACGGGCTTCGAGCCCGAGCCGACGAACCCGGTGACCTTGGGCGTCGAGCGCACCAGGTGCCACGTGTCGTCGGTCAGCTCCATCTCGACGAGGACGTACCCGGGGAAGAACTTCTGCTCGGTCTCGCGCTTCTGCTTGTTCCGGACCTCGACCACCTTCTCCGTCGGCACCAGGACGCGGGTGATCTTGTCCGTCATGCCGAAGATCTTCGCGCGTGACTCGATGGCCTCCTTCACCTTGTTCTCGAATCCCGAGTACGTGTGGACGACGAACCACTGCTTGTTCGTCGCCGCCGCCGTCGCTTCTCCGCTCATCGCAGGATCCTCTCCACGACCCGCGCCAGCACGATGTCCACGCCGCCCAGGAAAAAGGCGACCACGACCGTGACGGCGATCACCACGACCGTGGAGTTGATCAACTCCTGCCGGCTGGGCCAGGTCACCTTGCGGAACTCCGCGAGGACCTCGCCAACGAACTCCTTCGCGCGCTTCAGATACCCCATTTCGTCCCGACCCTCTCCGGCAATGAGTGGCAGGGGTGGAGGGATTCGAACCCCCATCCCCCGGATTTGGAGTCCGGTGCTCTAGCCGTTAGAGCTACACCCCTAACGCAATCGTGAGGGGGACAGCCCCCCCTTTCCGTCTCCCCCTCTGGGGGAGGCGGCGGCCAAGCCGCCGCTCGAACCAGGCTCAACCTACGCAGCGTGACGCGGCTCGTAGGACTGGAGGCGCGCTCGCCGCGTGCCCGCAACCGATCCGCTCTCGAACAACTCGTCCCCGTGTCCCACCCGCGCACCTCCGCTCTGACTACTTGGTCTCTTTGTGCGGCGTGTGCTTGCGGCACCACCGACAGAACTTCTTGAGCTCGAGCCGGTCGGGATGCGTGCGCTTGTTCTTCGTGGTCGAGTAGTTCCGCCGCTGGCACGTGGTGCACGCGAGGGCGATGATCTCCCGCACCGCCTACTCCGTGATCTCCGTGACGACGCCGGCCCCCACCGTCCGCCCCCCCTCCCGGATCGCAAACCGCAGCTCCTTCTCCATCGCCACCGGCGTGATCAGCTCGATCGCCATCGTCACGTTGTCCCCCGGCATCACCATCTCCACCCCCGCCGGCAGCGTCACCACCCCCGTCACGTCCGTCGTCCGGAGATAAAATTGCGGCCGGTACCCGTTGAAAAACGGCGTGTGCCGCCCCCCCTCCTCCTTCGTCAGCACGTATACCTCCGCCTTGCACCGCTTGTGCGGCGTGATCGACCCCGGCTTCGCCAGCACTTGCCCCCGCTCCACTTCCTCCTTGTCCACCCCCCGCAGCAGACACCCCACATTGTCCCCCGCCTGCCCCTCGTCCAGCAGCTTCCGAAACATCTCCACCCCCGTCACCACCGTCTTGCGCGTCTCCCGAAACCCCACGATCTCCACCTCTTCCCCCACCTTCACCACCCCCCGCTCCACCCGCCCCGTCACCACCGTCCCCCGCCCCGTGATCG